>Ga0307380_10005296_pt1 | contig 17134 bp, 15 predicted proteins | sample UN3MG_FD_202239 | JGI IMG/M metagenome (GOLD analysis project Ga0307380, IMG submission 202239) | Soil microbial communities from Risofladan, Vaasa, Finland - UN-3 | ecosystem: Environmental > Terrestrial > Soil > Coastal area > Acid sulfate soil | place: Finland: Risofladan, Vaasa | collected...
GAGTTTTTATAGTGTTCCTTTTGGTCAATTAAAATTACTATAGAAATTGCTTCATTTCCTTATTTCCCCTTTTTCATTCTATTAATTGCATTCCAAGCAATGTTTTCAAGATTGCTCTCACCAGATAAATAAACCATAATAGTCCATTTTCGATTAATTGTTTCTTCATTAAATTGATTTATTTTAAATTGATACTTTTCATTAAAGTAGAAGGGTATTATTATCATCAACATTAGAATAAGGGAAAATAAAAAAACACAATTTGTTTTCTGATATGTATATTTACCATAAACCTCACAACCAATTTTTTTCAGTCAATTTTATTTATAAAAAATTCCTTCCCATTCATAAACCATATACAATCCTTGAAACGATTCTTTTGATCATAAAAGAGTAGATCATTGATTTGCTTTTGTACTTCTTCTTGCCAGTTATCACTAGAGGTAAAAAACAGAATATTGGATATCTGCTTTCCTTCAGAGTCAATAGCTTCAAGTTTCAAGACTGGGCAAATTCTTTTTGTTGAAAAAGCTGGTTCTGAAGATCGAGAATCTTCAAATTCTGCTGAATCACCCACTTCTGATTAAGCTCCTCTTGTTTTTCCTCTTTTTCCCTTTTTTTTGTCCTATTTTTTTTAGATTATTGAATACTTTCGGTGATTAGCTGAAATTATAAATAGAGATTGTACATATTATAAACTCAAAAAAAATTGTAAACCAATCAATTGCATGGTGTTATATTTGCGTCATTTAGATGAAATGTGGATTAAAATTGCAAAATTCCTTGGTATAGAAGATGAAGAGGATCCTAATGAACTTTGGAATGGTTTATTAGATAAAGCTCGAACTGACTCTACAAGTTGGGTTTCTATCTACCGTCTTTTTTTTGAGGACTATTATCAAAAGAATGATAGTTTTCTTAATGCAGATTTTGATTTCTTTCATGCCTATGAGTATGAAGAATATGATGGTTTCTTAAATATCATCAAAAAAGTCATGCATCGTGATGGTCTTACTCCTGCTGATCTTCCTGAGCTCTGTGCTGCTGTTGGTGAGGAATTTGAACGCTTCCATCAACGTTTCTTTATTGAAGCTCAGCAATTAAAAAGTGGTCAGCTTAAAGAGAGTGATTACTCCCCTTCTTCTTATCAGGATTGGAATTTATCCGATTATGAAGAACCTCTTGAATATCACATTCTCATGATTGAGCTTCTCCAACTCTGGCAGTATTTCCCCCAGATTTTGCAGTGGCGAACTCGCACTAAGAAGGTTTTCCATCTTCTTGAAAATACCTTCAAATCTCTTTCTTCTGATTACAAATCTCTCGAATCTCTAGGTTATGAGTATTATTATGAACCATTCTATGAGACTTATCATCTTATTGACCGCATTACTCTGGATGAACATTTCCGTATCATTAAGCTAGATTTATGTTATTATACAGTTAGAGATCTTTCTCCTCTTGCTTCTTTACACAATTTACAAAAGCTTCATTTAGGTGAATCCCCTTTCTCACTTTCCCATATTTCTTTTGATATCTCACCTTTAGTCCATTTGGTTAACTTGAAATACATAACCTTTAGTTCTTGTGCTAAACCTTTCTGCAATAAAAACCTAAGAGAGTCCATTACATGCCCTGCATTATTAGAGCTTAAAGATCAGATTCAATTTGTTTGATAATTTTTAAACTCCCTTTTCCCGCGACGGGGGCATGAGCCCTCGTCCGGTTTTAATTTTTGTTTAAGGATTTTGAGTTTTGTTTTTCGATTTTTTCAATCATTTTTTTTGATTCTCACTTTCCACTTTTTTCTTTCATTAACATTTATTTTGAGTAATTTATAATGTGCTTAGAACCCTTTTTCCTAATAAGAAAATTTGTTGTTTATTCAAGTTTTTTTTCAAAACCTAAATACTTGTAAATTATTCAATTATTTTCAATAATTATGGAGATTATCACAATTGAGCTTTTGGATTATTAAAATCGGGATAATTAATTAAATGAAATTTCAAATTTAAGATCACTAATGAACTTTACCGATGATTCTAATATTGGATTATCGCCTAAAAATAGTTTCTTTAAATTCTTGAATCTACTAATTTCTTCAGGGATATCACTTATGTTGTTTCTCTCTAAGTTTAGATATTCTAAAGACTCTATTTCTATCAAAGCTTTAGGAAATTTAGAAATATTATTTTGTTTAAGAAAAATAAATTTCACATTTTTCAAATTTTTAATAGAATTTGGCAATTCTTCAATTAAATTAAATCCGATTTCAAGTCTTTCTAATGCTTGTGATGAATTAAATGAATCAGGAATTATTTTCACTTTATTGAAATTTAAAACTAGTTTCTTCATGTTTCTTAACGAATTTAGCGATTTTGGTAAATGTTCTATTTTATTTTTATTTAGAATCAATTCTTCAAGACATTCTAAGTTTCCAATTGAATTTGGTATAGCTTTTAGATTATTTCTCGATATATCAAGTTTCTTTAGATTATTATTTGATATAAAACTATCAGGAAGTACTATAAGATTATTACTTGATATTATGCATTTTTCCATTGATTTTAATAGACCAAAACTTGATGGTAGCGAGTTTAATTGATTTTCTATTATTAAAAGCAGTTTTAAATTAACCAAATTTCCAAAATCCTTTGGTAATTCTTTCAATTTATTTGAGCTTAAATCTAATTTTTCTAAATTTTCTAAATAACAAAAAGAATTAGGTAAAAATTCAATTTGATTGTTATTTAAATCTAAATCTCTTAAAATCTTTAAATTCTTAATTGTTTCAGGGATATTTTTAATATTATTTTCTTTTAAATTCAAATATTCAATATTTTGATTATTGATAAAGAATTCAAAAGGAATATTCATTATGTTTGAGTTATTTAAATTTAGATGTATTAATTTTTGAGATTTTACGTTTTCTAAGAAATTTAATTCTTTAAATCTATTTTTTTGCAAGTCTAAATATTTTAGATTTGATAAATTTGAAAATTCTGTTGGAATTGTTAATAGCAAATATTCTGATAGTTCAATTCTCTCTAATTTTTTTAGATTTCCGAATGATTTAGGTAAAATAAATTCAAAATATCCTCCATAATTAGAATACTCATCAATATCATAAATCTTCATTACTATTTCTTTTAAATTAGTTAGATTTGATATTCCATCTGGAATTGAATGAAATCCAGTATCGTAAAGAGAAAAAATAGAAATTTTTTCAAGAGAAGTAGTACCTAATATTGCTTCTGGGAATGCGTTCATTGTATCTTTATATATTTCAATAATTTTTAGTTCAGTTAATTTGTTTATACCACTGGGAATTTCTAAATCATCAGGAAGATCTAAGTATAATTCTTTTAATGACGTAATTGTGAAAATATCCTCTGGAAATTTATCAAATTTAGTTAGTTTTATTCGAAGAACTTGTAGATTTAATAGACCATTAATATTGTTTGGCAGAGAATTAATCTCTTCGATGATTTCAATTGATATTATCAAAGAATTTTCTACAAAAATAACATTCATTTGTTCTGGACTATCTTTTTCTGTACTATTTGTTTCAATTAAAATAGGAAAATTAAGAATTTCATCTAATTCTTTTATGAAATTATAGTTTCTTTCTTCAATCTTCAAATTCTTTGGATTAAAAATCATAATTAAAAAACTAAAAGTAATAGGATTAAAATATTTCCTAAATTTTTCACTACTAACAAGTAATTTCTCTTCAACCTTCTCTTCCTTTTGTAAATTCAAGAAAAATTTGTAATAAAGTGCCCTCGTCTGGTTTTAATTTAGTAAAAAATTTTTTTAGACTTGTAATAATAAATTTATATATTATTTAGGTTTGAATATTTATGGAAGAATATTATCGTAAATGGGCTCCAGATTACGAGCGTTTTTATTATGAATGTGAACCAGCAATAAAACAAGGTAATAAGAAAACCGCAGAATTATTAACAAATTTCTTGGATAATAGATCTGTTCTTGAGATTGCTTGTGGAACTGGTTATTGGACCAAAATCCTCTCCTCTGTTGCTAAACAAATTGTTGCTACTGATATACTCCCAGAGGTTCTATACTTTGCTAAACAGAAAAAATATAGTTGTCCTGTTTTATTTACTATTGTGGATGCTTATAATTTACATTCTTTTAAACAAACCTTTGATGGTGGTTTAGCAAATTTCTGGTTTTCTCATATTCCAAAAGATCGCATAGATTCATTTCTTGAAGGTTTTCATCGTGCTCTTCAACCCAAATCATATGTTTTTATTTGTGATAATAATCCTAAATTCCTACCTGATGGTAGACTTATTTCTTTTCCAAATGATCCCAATACCTATCGACTTAGAACTACAAGTGACAATAGTGAACATTATGTGTTGAAGAATTATTATACTACAAAAGATCTTATTTCTATTTTTAGCAAACATGTCAAAAATTTCGATGAATCCAATATCAAAATTGATGAATATTTTTGGAGAGTCGCATATAAGCTCTGATTTTAAATGCAAATCACTTTTATTATGGTTATAAAGCATTAAACAAAGCTTTATTAAGCTAAAGCAGAAGTTTACCATCGTATACATTTAATAAAACATTGAGATAGGAATGAAGTATTTTTTAACAATAGGCTTTCGGGTTTAATTTCTTAAAATTTATTCTTTAGACTTATTTTCTGTTTAATATGTATAACACAAATATTTGGTGAAAATATAAAATGAGTAGATACGGTAACTACGACAGACCACAAAGAGAAATGCATCAAGTTCAATGTGCAGATTGCGGTCAACAAACTGAAGTTCCCTTCAAACCAGATGGAGAACGACCAGTTTACTGTCAAGATTGTTACAGAAAAAGAAAACCCAGAAGATATTAGTTAGTAATATCTATTGATTAATCATTCCTAGTTGAATTATAACTTTCATTAATTGTTATTTTTCAAACTAGTACTTTTTTATTTTTCTTCTATTTCTTTTAATTATGAAAAGTAAAGAGAATTTTCTGTTAATTTAATATTAATTTCTAATAGATTAGAACGGAATATTTGTTAGCTATATTTTTATCAACACTTTATAAAATGAATTTAGTATTAAAAAACATATTAACAATTAAAGACATAACAATAAATTGTCTGGACAACTATTTCTATATGAATTAAACTAAAATAAGAAATGATTAGATATGAATTCTGTTAGAGAAAAAACTGAAGAAGAATGGAAAAAGGAATTATCACAAATAGAATATAAGGTTCTTAGAGAGAAAGACACTGAAAGACCTTTTACAGGCGAATTTTGGAATCATAAAGAAAAGGGTATATACAAATGTAAAGGATGTGGAGTAGAGCTTTTTACATCTAATACTAAATTCAACTCTGGTTGCGGTTGGCCTAGTTTCTATGATGTAATAGATAAGGACAAGATCATTGAGAAACGCGATATTTCGCATGGTATGATTCGAATCGAAGTTATGTGTAAAAATTGTGGCGGACATCTTGGACATGTCTTTAATGATGGACCAAGAGATAAAACAGGCTTAAGGTATTGCATTAATTCCGTATCACTAGATTTTGAGAAAATAGAATAATATTGATTTGTCTATTTTTTCAAGTTTCATAAATTGCCTTATTCAATCTTTTTTTGATTGTTTCTGCATATAATTCAATTTCTTCTCGAGAGTATTTTGATTTTGTATAGTGGAAATAAAAGTGCATTTCATTTTTCAATGTATAAAAGAGAACGATGAAAGCATCAAGAAAACTTGTTATGCCACCAAAGAATGATTCAATAATGGGTAATTTTTCAAAAGAAATATCCTTTAAGTGAAAATCTAATAATCCAAGATTATCAATTGAGAATGGTTTTTTATTAGTAACAATTTCAATATAATATGTTCCAATTTTCCTTAAAAGATTCAAAGGAGCTTTTTTGGAAAAAATCTTTTGGAGTATGAAAAGTTTTCTATCACGTAAACCTTTAAGCAATTTTCTTTGAACACTTTTTGCATTTTGCCAGAAATCTTGAGATTTTCTATATTTCCTCTTATAGACAGCTACTCCTGAATAAAATCCAAAAGATTCTCCTATATCTTGATTCAATCTATTGCGTAAATTTACTGGCGCACCAATAATTGGTAGTTCTTGAACAAAAGATGTGCTGATTGCGCTATGTACTGTTACTCGTTCTTTTTTACATCTAGCAAGAAAATCTGTCGTTTGATCTTCAGTTAATTTTGTAGAATAAATATCCATCTCATTTTCTTTTATGTTTATTTCAGCTGTTTTTCGTTTACCAGTAAATGTGTATCTCAAAAAATTATAGCTTCGTAATAAAATATAAACAACTCTTGAGAAAAATGATGTTTTTGGAAGTATTTTCTTAACTTTTGGGATTAATAGATCAACTTCTTTTCCTGGTAATTCAATTGGATTAATTGGTTCATTGGGATTAGCCAAAAATTTCAACATATCACGAACCAAAAAAACCATTGAGTAACCATCAGAAATTGCATGAAGTGAACAGATAATTAATTCAGAAATTTCAGGAGAAGAAAACATAGTCACTCTTATTAGTGGTAAATTCTTATCACTTAAATCAAAGGGAGTAGTAAGTTGTTTATGAAATTCATTCATTGCTTGCATTTCATCTATCCGCATAATTTCTGTAATTGGTATTGATTCTACTCCCTCAGAAGTAAAAAATGGAATATTTTTTTCACTAAAAATTATTCTTGCTCGTAATAGCGGATGTTTTTTTTGGAGTTTCTCAAAAGTTGATTCCAAAAGATCTAACTCTACACTACCTTTTATTTTTAGCATTACTGCTATATTGAATGGCTGTCCGACAGCAAGTGTAAGATATTCCAATTCATTGATTTCTCTTTGCATCAGTTCAACACATTTTTAAAATAGTATTTGATATTGAATTAAGTATTATACTGCCTTTTATTTTAATTTCTATGATTTGAAAAAGAAGTTAAATTATTTCAAGTAATTTTTAGATTTCAAATTCAAACTCATAAAGTTAATAACCGAAATTAGCTTCAAAAAAATTAATTATCATTTTATATCATTCGATCTCTTTTTTCCTACCCATAATCATTTTTGTTAATTTAATTGCTTCATTAGTATATTCTACACTATTAAACATAACTGCTTTTGCTTCCCATTCATTAGCTAGATTAAATTGCAACAGATTAATATAAATTTGAATCATTCCTAAATGTGCTAAAAGAAATCTACTTTCAATTTTCAACGCTTCCTCAAAATAGCTTATTGCTTTCATAAGATCAGATTTCTTTTCATCGACGTTGAGTTGAAAATCAAATGCTGATTTTAAAAAATTCACACCTTTTTGTGTAACTAACGCAACTAATTTTAAATGATTCTTCTTCTTTACATGATTTTTTCTATTAGACATTAGATTTCTTGTTTCTTCTCTTAGTTCAAAATCAAATGATATTTTTTCTTTTCCAATTTCTTCATCGAATATTTGTTCCAATTCCATAATTTGAGATTTATCTAAATCAAAAAGTAATGGAATTTGAATAGGTTTCATTCCAATCTCGAGTAATTTTATCGCTTTTTCTTTTAGAGATAAATCAGGATTAAAATAAATAGTTTTATTAATTTTTTCTTCGAATTTTTGATTATTAATTTTATTTTTCAAAAGTTCATAAGCAATTTCATTATTTTCACTTGGCTTATCTCTTCTTCTTTTATCAATTATTAAAATAAATGATATTATTGTAATAATTAATCCAATTAATAAAAAAGCGATCCCTAAAGAAAATCCTAAAACGCTTTCGATTAAAATTAACATAAGTAAACCAGAAATTGAAATTATAAATGAGCAAATAGAAATCACTAATATTAATATTTTTTTTAATTTGCTCATTTAATCAACTCTACTTTACCTTCTTCGATTAAAGAGAACGGTCTGTTTATAATATATTGCATTTTTCCAAAAAATTTTATTTAAAGAATATTTAAAAAAAGTAAATGTAAAAGTATATGGCATGTTTCATTATAATTTCGATATAGGGAAGAGCTATTTAAAAAAAGCTGGTACGGATGTAATAATGATCTCCATGGGAATGAAAATGGTAATGTCACCAGGTTCTGCCTATGAAGATATTCAAAAAGAAAAATTACCTGAAACTTTTTTTAATGAAAATTTAGGTAAAAATATTAGTTTTTCAAAGGATTTTATCAAACAGTACAAAATTACCCATCGAGTTGATCTCGATCGTTTATTACGTGCATGTTCAATCTTAGTTACTAATTTTAATGGTCCTGAAAAAGAAGATTATCCTAAAAATCATCATAAAAGATTATTTAGTCATTATATGATAACTGATGGTGCTCTTGCAGAAATGGAAGTGATGGCTGCTATCAAAGCATTTGGTGAAATTCTTAAAATAAAAGTAAAAAAGATTGATATTGCTGATTTTCGTGTTGCAGCTCAAATACTTGGTGACTACTATAAACTTTGGAACTATCAACCTATGTACTTCTAATGTATAATATTGTAAAACTAATAAAAAACATTTAGAATTTTTAATAATTTTTCTTTTTTTTTCTAAATTTAGTTAAAAAATTCATAATCATAAAAAAACTAACACTGAAATTACTTTTTTTGAGATATCTTTTTTATTATTTTGAATCACTAATACTATTTATGAAAGTACTTTTGTTAGGCGTTGGATTGCAAGGGAAAGCAGCATTATATGATATGGTTCAAAATAAAGAGTTTAATGAAATAATTGTAGCTGATTATGATATTAAATCCTTAGGACAATATCTTAAAAATAAAAACTACAAAAATGTTACCAGTTATTTTTTTGATGTAAATAGTCAAGAAAATATTAATGAGTTATTTAACCTGGAACCAGATATTGTTATTGATCTTTTACCAGTGCATTTTATAGATAAAATTGCTTCAACAGCTGTTAAATTTGGAGTAAATTTAGTCAACACATGTTATGCATCAAATTTCATTAAGGGATTAAATAAAGAAGTTGAAAGAAAGGAGATGACTATTTTACCTGAATTTGGTTTTGATCCAGGTATTGATTTAGTAATATTAGGAGAAGCAAGAAAAAATCTTGATAAAATAGAAGTAATTCATAGTTATGGTTCAGGTATACCCGAGCTTTCTGCTCGAGATAATCCTTTGAATTATAAATTTACTTGGACTTTTGAAGGTGTATTGAGATCATACTTTAGAGCTGGCAAATTAATCAAAGAAGGGAAGATTCAAGAAATAAAAGAAAATGAAATGTTCGATCCAAAAAACATTCATTCCGTAGAAATCGAAGGTGTGGGTGATTTAGAGGCATTTCCTAATGGTGATGCTCTAAAATATTTAGAATTAATAGGCATAAATAATGGTTCTAAGGAATATAATACTCTACAATCTGTTGCTAGATTTACTATGCGTTGGCCTGGTCATAGTGAATTCTGGAAAAAGCTAGTTGATCTTCATTTACTAGATGACGAACCAATTGAAATAAATGGGATGGAGATTAATCGCAGAAAATTCTTAGCTAAAATTATAGAACCTCACATCCAATTACAACCAAACGAAAGAGATTTAGCAATACTATTGATTGAATTGATAGGATACAGAAATGGTGAAAAAAGAAGAGTTACTTATCAAATGGTTGATAAACGTGATTTGGAAACAGGTTTTACAGCGATGAATCGTACTGTTGGATATACTGCTAGTATTGGTGCACATCTATTAGCAAATAAAATAGTAGTGAAAAAAGGAGTTCTTTCTCCTGTAATGGATATTCCATTTGAAATATTCAATAATGAATTAGCAAAACGAGGAATTATAATAACAAAAAAAGAAGAAAAAATGTAACACACTAATTAATTTTTTAAAAATAATTATAGATTTAAAGAAATCGATTAGAGAAATTATCAGAAATAAAGTTAGTTTTATTTTAGTGATTAGTCATATATACTCTAGGATAGTTGAGGAAAGTAAGAAAAATTGAATAAAACAAAAATAAAGATTTTTTCATTAAGTGGTCTATTAATATTAGGTGGAGCTTTTGCTTTTATATATAAAAGAGGTATTTTGGATTTTACTTCAATACCAATTGTTGCTATTGTTGCTATTGTTGCACTACTTGTAGCTGCAATAACTATTGGAGTTGCTATATCATCCAGAAAAAAACTAGAACAATCTCAATCAACTCTTCCACAAATTGAAACAGATTTCTCTCCAATTCCCAAATCAAGACAGGATACTTGTTATTTCTGTGATTTCCCAATAGAAAATCATGCAGAATTTTGTTCGAATTGTGGAAATAAGATAACCTATTGTAATGTTTGTAAATTACCAATATCCTTTGGCGATAAAGTTGGAATGTGTGATTTATGTGAAACCAAAGGGCATTTTTCACATCTCTTTGAATGGGTAAAAATAAATGGATCTTGTCCACATTGTTTGCAACAAATACCCTCTGAAGCAATTACAGAAATCTCTTAAGAAAAAAAAATACTAAATAGACTTCCTAGTGCCTAAACAATTTGTGCTAATTGTAAACTCTAGAATTATCAAATTATAATCTTACAGTGTATCATAAAATTTTCATTTTAATTAACATCAATCATTACTTTCATTACTTTTTCTTTATTTTTTTCAATGAAATCATATGCCTTTTCGTAATCTAGAAATGAAAAATGATTAGTAATTAAAGGTTCTACCAGAATTCTTTCTGATTGAATTAAATCTATTGCTTTTAGATAATCCTCTTTTTTATACATTAAAGTACCAATTAATCTTAATTCATGATTTTGTACTAAATTCAAATCAACCTTTGGTGTTTCACCAAATACACCTACAAGAATGATATCAGTTCCTTTTCTTGCATTGGAAATTGCTTCTTCTACAGTATTCTCAAATCCAACACATTCAATAATCAAATCAGCTTTATCTAGACCAAATGCTTTTGTTATTTCTTCTGAAAGGTTTTTATCTCTAGTATTTACTGTATAATCTATTCCTACTTTTTTTGCTAATTTTAAACGGAAATCATTAATTTCAGTTATTAAGACTGATTCTGCTCCCATTGCTTTAGCTGCTTGGGCTGTTAGATTTCCAATTGGACCCCCACCTATAATAACTATTTTCATATCTTTAATATTGTCTACTTTTCTTAAAGCACTACAAGCAACTGCAACAGGTTCTACCATAGCTCCTTGGTCAAAAGTCATTTTGTCAGGTAATTTAATTAATAAATCTTCAGAAGTTACAAAATATTCAGATGCTGTTCCAGTGGTCTGAAATCCCATCACTTTCAGATTTTCACAAATATGGTAATTGCCTTTTAAACACGAAAAACATTTACCACAAACTACTTGTGGTTGTATAGTGACTTTATCACCTGGTTTGAATTTGTCAACTTTATTTCCTATTTCTATAATCTCACCAGAGACTTCATGTCCTTGTGTAACCGGAAAGGGAGTACTAGGATGTTTTCCATAAAAAACATGAATATCGCTTCCACAAATACCAATTCGCATGATTTTTATTAAAACTTCATTCTCTTTGTATTCCGGAATAGAAATTTCTCGAAATTCAATTTTTCTCGTTGAGGTTACAATTTGTTGCTTCATAACTTTCAAGAATTAAAATCATCTCTTTTAATTTTTTTAGCAGTAAAATATTTCAGAGAAAAAAACACCTCAATTTTTATTTTCGATATTTTTTGATTATAACTGGAATTAAAATTCCTCCCATAAAAAATACTACTACTGCAAGAAAAATAATTCCTGTTTCACTAGTAGTTGTTGTAGGTGTTGTTGTGTTTGAAGGAGTTGGACTAGGTGAAGGTTCTGTTGCTATTTGATCTGCATTAAAAATAAAATAATCAAAATCATCTATTCCTGTTGGACCACATTCAAGAAAGAAATGATGTATACCTAATTCTGAAAAACTATAGTTTGTTTGCCAAATATCAGTTTCAATCTCATTCCAAACAAGATTTATCTGTTCAAATGAAGGAGTTATAACATATCCTCCAAAATCTGCTCCAGGACCATTTTGATATTCATACGTTACTGTTATTTTTCCTTCATCCTCAATCGCACTTATTAGATTTATTCTATGTTTAGCTGTTCCCCATCTGATTAAATTTCTACAAAACTGTTTGTTTTGAGTTTGCCCAATATCGTACAAGTCATTGAAACCATCATTATCTAAAACAAAATTCGTAGTTAAAACAATAACTCTTCCTCCACCAGAAGTTTGAGTAATAGCACAAGTAGCATATTCAGAACCAGCACTTAATTCCGTCAATTGTACTGCATCACCAGAAAGTTCTAATGAACATCCAAAGTGATTGATTGATTCAACTCCTAATATTAAAGGATGAATACCAACGGTATCAACAACTGTTTGTGTTGGAGCTGTCCAATTAGTATTCCGAACATGAATTCCATATTGCTCTGTGAATTCATTAACTGCACTAACATTTGTATTCAATAAGAGTGTTTCTTCAGCATTTGTTAGTTGTCCTATGAAACAGAAAAATACTGTGCCTCCATTTTCGACGAAATCAGTAAGAGCATCAATTTCACCTACTGCCCAATATGGATTTGTTTCTACAATTGAATAATCTTCATAGTCCCCTAAAGGATAATAATAATTAAATGGATCTGGTAACCAAACAGCTTCATAATTAGCTAATATCGTACTATCTAAAATTACATTTTGTTCGCTGATAACATAATCATTAATCAGAATATCTTCTGTAAATTCCTTAAACTGCCCATACATATGATCGATACTATAATCAGTAGTTCTATAATTTAACAACATTCTATGACCGTTACTTTCAGTTATTTCAAGATTTATTGTTACAGTATCCAAAGTGTAGGTTTTATATTTGAAGGTTAACTGCCCTGTATAGCTACCTAAGTTTGCATCAATTGGAATTTCAAAGATAACTTTTGTTACTGCAGTATACTGTTCTGGAATTGTATCAATTGTGATAAAATCAGCAGTATCACCATTTGTTTCAATTGAGAGATCTGTTTTGAAAGGAGAAACGCAAGTTAAATATTGCTCTGCAATTTGTCCTTGGAGAAGAGTAGACCAAAAATGTAAAGGTTCTTGAATTGGATTACAAGCTCCAATTATTGGTGTTAAGCTTTCTTTTTCGGAGTTTAAAATATAATTCCAGGCTGCTCCTACATTAACAACTCCTCTTCCTTGAATAAGTAGATTATTTGATGTAATGGGTGTTATTATTTCTGCTGTTTTCATTAAAGCTCCTTTTAATAATCCTGGATTATAATCAATTCCATTTGCTTTACAAGCTTGAATCAGTAAAGCAATTGCACCAGTAACTTGAGGTGCTGCCATAGAAGTTCCTGTTTTAGAAATATATCCCGTTGTGCCTAGATAATAACATGATAAAATACTATAACCAGGAGCCATGAGATCAGGTTTCATATGATCATCAGCAGTGGGACCACTTGAACTAGAATATACAATAGTCGGAGGATTATATATATCATTAACATTACCAATTGTTATTACATCATCAGTTGTTCCAGGCGTTCCTGCTGAATAGAATCCATCTGCTCCTTCATTTCCCGCAGAAACGGAAATTAAAATGTCATGATTTCTAACAGCATTACTAAAAGCAATTTCTACAATATCTTTACCAGTAGAATCTCGACCACCAAAGCTAAGATTTACAGTTTCAGCTCCTTTAGTAATTAACCAATCCAATGCAGCCACTACTGAAGGTAAAGTAGCAGAAACACCCACTTTAGCAAAAATTAATTCGCTACAAGGAGCAATGCCTGGATATGCTGGATCATCTGTTCCATTTCCTGCAATAATACCAGAAGTGTGTGTACCATGCCCATTGGGATCAGTTGTTGTTAAGTCATCTTCATCATAACCATAAATAGTTAAAACGAAACTTTGACTAGCATTAATTCTACCTGCTAAATCTACATGCAAGTGATTTATTCCAGTATCAATATTTCCAACTTTGATACCCGTACCATTATATCCTAGATTCCATAGACTAGATGCATTGATTGTATTTGCATTTGTAATAGTGTTAATTTCATAATTATCGGAGATATCAGGTATAGTAGTTGTTTGATAATAGATATTCGTTGAATCGATAATAGCATTATAAGTTCCTAGATTTTTAATATCATTTTCAATACCAGAAAAGTAGGGAATAAGTGCACAACCTACATTCCAAAAAATCTCGACACCTTTGAATTTAGTTAATTTCTCTAAATCTGTAAAATCTGCACCTTCGATGGCTACCATAATTAATCTTTTTTCAGAAGAAGTAATATGAGATAAACCTGGAAGAGAAGTTATTTTTTTCAAAATTTCTTTGCTTGTAGAAACATGTATTCTCCTTCCTAAATCCCAAGAACCACTTAGAATTTTTACATCTAATCCCCTTAATCTATTCAAATCGACTTTCTTAATACTACTATCATATTGAAGAACAACATCCAAATAATTACTGGTAGTAAATTTAATTTTATCATTTAATTCATCATCAATTTTATCCTTATTAGTATCTTGAATTTCTTTAATCCAGATATTCCCTTGATAAGTATCTCCTCTGATTGAATATACTAGAAAAATAGGATTAAAAATAGTCGACAAGAATAAAAATAAAATTAATCCACTAATTATTTGGTTTTTTTTCATAATTCTCACCAATTAGTAAATATAAAGTAATTTCTCCCTCAAAAAACTATTCTATTATTTTTTCAATTCCTTTTAATAATTTCTAAAACATAAAATATAAACACCTTTTATGAATAATTAACCTATAAAATAATCGAAATGTGATTATTATGAGTGATTATGATGGAATTGAACGAGAAATTGAGAGTGTCTAAAGAACAGTTTATGATCTTCAAAGAACTGTTGAGCATTTATCACGAAATTTAGAAAGTTATCTGGATCGTATTGCACGTTCCCTTGAGAAAATATCAGAAAAAAGGTAAAAAATCTATTTATTTTATTCAATCCTTTTTTTATTTCCTAACCTTTTTCACTAAAGATTTTATAATAAAGAAGAATATTTACTATTTATGCCAAACATCATTAATGTCTTAACAGTCATAAATGGAGGGAATGAACTTTCTATCGCTCTTGATTCTTCTGATATATGGTGGATTGTCATAATTGCAATATTAGGTTTCTTCATGTGTGCATGCTGTTGCGTTTCAACTTTTCTAAACTTTTTGAGACCATGGAGATTTAGACGAAGAGGAATGGCTCCTCCAGTAAGGAGAGGAGTAGTACGATGGTGGAGACAATATCCACACCATCCTGACCCACGAGCACCAACAAGAAGATGGCGTCGATAGAAGAAAATATCCTAATCTAAGAACCTCAATGAGGTCTCTTTTTCTATTTCCTATCTTCAATAAAATAACTATTTTTTTTTACCAAATTCTAATAAATAGAGAAACTTGCTAATCTTCTATATAAACTATATAATAGTTGATTAAATTGGGAAAAAAAACTGCAAAACCCATTACTGCAATTCTAATTGGTGCTGGAACTCGAGGTTTGGATGCATATGGTAAGTATGCCCTTGAGAATCCTTCTCGATTAAAATTTATTGCAGTAGCTGATCTTAATGAAACTAAAAGAACTCGTTTTCAAAAAGAGCATAAAATTCCTGATGAGCATGTCTTCTCTTCTTGGGAAGAACTTCTATCTGAAAAAAACTCAAAAATAGCCCAAGTAGCTTTTATTTGTACTCCAGATCAGATTCATTATAAACCAGCAATAAAAGCCTTAGAACTTGATTATGATCTCGTTTTGGAAAAACCAATTGCTCCTAAATTAGAAGAATGTTTAGAAATTGCCCAACTAGCAAAGAAAAAAGGTCGTTTTGTGCAAGTATGTCACGTTTTAAGATATACAGAGTTTTTCAAAAAGATAAAAAATTTTGTTGAATCAGGGAAACTAGGCAGAATAATTCATTATGATCATTCAGAAAATGTTTCCTATTGGCATTTTGGTCATTCATTTGTAAGAGGAGCTTATAAGAATAGAGATACTTCAGCTCCAATCGTTTTAGCTAAAACATGTCATGATCTAGATCTTATATTTTGGATTATGAATGAAAAACCAACTGCAGTATTTTCTATTGGTGAATTAACTCATTATAAAATTGACAATGCACCACCAAATTCCCCTGAGCGTTGCATAGATGGATGTCCAATATCTGAAGAATGTGCTTGGTATGCTCCTCGTTTATACTTGGAACTAGAACCATTAATAAGAATTGCACAATATTCTCCATCTAAAATTCTAAGATTTATCACTAAAATGATTCTTAAATCACAAAAAACCAAAAACTTTCTCTCTCTTTTTAGTAAAGATATTAGACAAACAAAAAATTGGGATCAATTTCCAGTGAATTCAATAACAACTGATTTTACACTTGAAAGCAAAATGAAAGCATTAAAAGAAGGACCATTTGGTCTATGTATTTACAAAACAGGTAATGATGTTCCAGATCACCAAATATCTACGTTTAATTTTCCAAGTGGAGCAACAGCAACCTTAACAATGCATGGTCTTTCAGAACATGAAGGTCGAGAATTGAGAATATTTGGAACAAATGGAGTAATACGTGGAGTATTTCGAAATAATGAAGAGTTAATTACTTTTACAGATTTTAGATTTGGCAAAATACAAATCTTACACAAAGAAGGTTTTCAAACTAAAGGTCATGGAGGTGGAGATAAAGGTATTATGGATGCTTTTACTGCTGTTTTTCTAAGTGAGGTATCAAAAGAGTTAAACAATTTATCAGATGTTTCAATTGCCATGGAATCACATTTTATGGGATTTGCTGCTGAAGAATCTCGTTTAACAAATAAAATTCAGAGATTAGAAGAATATAGAAAAATATAGAAAAAAAGTAATAGTTTAATTTTAAATATACTAACATTAGTTGGAAACATAGTTGTATACATCTTATCTCTGAGTAAAATTATACCTTTGCCTCCATAGTTCTTAAATTAAATCTTTTATTATTTTAGTAGCAAGGATTTTAGTTTTTAATTCAATTTTGAAGATTTGCTAGTAAAACAAGTTTT
>Ga0307380_10005298_pt1 | contig 17124 bp, 19 predicted proteins | sample UN3MG_FD_202239 | JGI IMG/M metagenome (GOLD analysis project Ga0307380, IMG submission 202239) | Soil microbial communities from Risofladan, Vaasa, Finland - UN-3 | ecosystem: Environmental > Terrestrial > Soil > Coastal area > Acid sulfate soil | place: Finland: Risofladan, Vaasa | collected...
AACGGGATTTCGGATCATATTAATGATCTGACACGGCGATTTGCCAACCGCGCTTTAGGCGACACCACGGAGCGGGTGGGACGCGATCCCTTACGGAAGTTGTGCCCCCAAGACCGGGTTATCGGCGTTTACTGGTTGCTTGTCAAACATAACCTGGATCCCACCGCTGTCACGCTGGTAATCGCGGCCAGTTTACGCGCAAATGAAAAATTATATCTTAAAATGAAGTTAAAAGTGTGATGTAGGATTTGGGAAACAGACACAAGCTTGAGAAGATTTATTTTAACCTCCAACCTCCCACTTCTCACTTCCCAATTTAAAGGAGTAATTTACATATGCTTACCAAAGCCCAGTTAGAAGAATTTCGAAAAAAAGTCAGGGATTATTTTGAAAAAGCCGGAATCGCGCTTACTTCCAAGGAGGAGGAAGCGATTGAGGTGGCCGATTTCGGACTGAGCCGGCCGGAGGTGTTCGGTTTGGAACTGGTGGTCTATGTTAATATCGCCCGTTGCTGCGCCAAAGAGCTGGTTTTATTCCCGGGGCAAATATGTCCTGAGCACCGTCACCCTCCGGTTAACTCCGAACCGGGAGAAGAGGAGAGATCTCAAGCTCATACAGGCTGCTTGAGAGAATATGTAAGAATTATCCCAAGGCATTTGAAGTAGTAATTAGTGACGGGCTGTATTTAAAGGAGAATGTATTTAAGCTGCTTAAGAAACATCATAAGCATACTATAGCAGTTTTAAAAGAAGATAGAAGGCAACTGTTTGAAGAGGCAAACAGTCTCTCCCTATTAGTAGAGCCTAAAGTATATAAGCAAGGCAAAACATACTACAGGGTCTGGGACCACTCCATATCAGGGTGCTGGGATTGATACGGAAAAAATGTAAGAGTTATAGTATCAGAAGAAGCTACTATAAGAAGAGTCCACTCAAAAGATGGAAGGGGGTGGGAAGATATAGTGGACAGGACAGATTGGATGTGGGTCACAAATCTGTCTTGTCCCAAAACCGATGATACCGATGATTTAAAAAATACCGTTAGAATCTGTCACAGCCGGTGGCAGATAGAAAATCAGTGTTTTAACGAGACAACAGGTACATGGAATGCAGATCATATATACAGGCATAGTCAAAATGCAATTATAGCATTTATGCTGTTACTGTTTATTGTTGTAAATATCTTCAATATTTTCCGCACAAGAAACTTAAAAAATACTCACATAAAGGCAAAGGTCTTTTTAATAGATTTGATAAAAGCATCATTTCTTACCACTAAAAGACCATTTCCACCTATCCCTATCCCGATATAACACCCCTTTCTTTTTTTAGTATTTAAAAAATCAACCACATAACTACTGTTAATATTATCATAAATAATATTAATTTAGGCACTCTAAAACTAAAATATTGGCATAATTTTTCCCCGTAATTATCTCAATTTAGAAAATGGTTTCCAGAATAATTCTAAAATAATACTGATTTAGCTGATATTTTATGTAAAATAGAGGGAAGATGATGAATTGCTGCCAGCCTGAAATATATTTTAAATTATTCTGTTAAGGTGTTAAAATGCTTTACTGTGATAGGTAAAGACCTATATTAAGACAGAAAGGAGGTACAATGGCAAAATACCAAGATCTGGCAGATTCCATCATCAAAGGGGATAATGTAAAAAGCAAGGAAATTGCCAGGAAACTAATTGGTGAGGGAGTATCTGCAGTGGAAATTTTAAATGATGGGCTTATACCTGGTATGGATGTGGTGGGGAAGAAGTTTAAGGCTAACGAGTTTTACATACCTGAGGTATTAATAGCCGCAAGAGCTATGCATGCTGCAATGGATATTATAAAACCACTGCTTTCTGAATCCGGTGCAGATACCAAGGGTAAGATAATAATAGGTACAGTACAGGGAGATCTCCACGACATTGGAAAAAACCTGGTAGGTATGATGCTGGAAGGTGGAGGATATACTGTAATTGATTTAGGAGTTGATATTCCTCCAAAGAAGTTTGTAGAAGAAATAAAAAAGAATGGCGTTAAACTAATAGGTCTATCAGCGCTTCTTACTACTACTATGATAGGTATGAAAGCGGTAATTGATATGATTAAAACTGATGAAAAAACTGCTGATGTAAAAGTTATGGTTGGTGGTGCGCCACTAACTCAGGAATATGCAGACTCCATAGGTGCTAATGGCTATGCTCCTGATGCATCAAGTGCTGTTGACCTTGCAAATGAACTACTTTCATAAGTAGATAATAAATATACACACATAGATTACTCATGTTAGAGTTTTAAAATATACATACATAGGTTTGACCTGAACCCCATAATTTAGACACATACCTATCTTAGCTTAGCATAGATTTTACAAGAATTTTTAACATTATCAAATAATCTATTTTCTAATATTTTTTCAAATTCTTCCGGCGGCATATATCCTATTGAAGAATGAAGTCTTTTTTTATTATAAACCTCTTCAATAAAATACGGAAGTCTTTCTGCCGCATCCTCATAATTTTCATATTCCCACATATAAACTTCCTCTACTTTCAGGCTTCCAAAAAATGATTCAAATTATTCAAAAAACATAAATTTAAATCAGTCCTCATTGGTTGATGCCAGTAATCTGCCCAGCACCAGAGAATTGCTCCAATAATATACTTCTTACTCAAAAAAACTTCCCAGTTTTTCTTTATTACCTCTGCCTGATATTTTTCACTTCCTCTTGTATTTCCAGATATTCCTTTTATTGCATCACATCCAAATTCAGTAATAAGAATTGGTTTTTCTGGTTGAAGAGCATGAATTTCATCCAGGATTTTATTTAACCCTTCACTGTCCATATCAAAATAGAGATTTTCAGAAATAAAATCAACCAGGTCATATGATTTGCAAGAGGTTTTTGATCTTGAAGTATAAGTGACAGGTCGAGTTGGATCAAGTTTTTTTGTATAATCAATCAATTCTTTAATTGCGCTTCTTCCTTCTTCTGTTTCTGAAGCGCATTCATTTCCAACGCTATAAATAACAACTGAGGGATGATTTTTCAGTTCTCTGACCAAGTTCTCCAATTGCTTTTTGGCATTTTCCATTACTTCTGGACTTGTAAATTCTTTTATATCCTTGACTCCAACTTGCCAGTACGGAATTTCTGCAAATGTTAGTAAACCCATTTCGTCCGCCAGTTCATAAAATCTCTTTTCAAAGGGATAATGGATACGGACAATATTTGCCCCCATTCCTTTGATTAATTCCATATCATATTTCAGAATGTTTTTCTTATCAACCCTTCCGGTTCCATAATATTCCTCATGTCTGTTTATACCTTTCAAAAATACTGATTTTCCGTTTAATAAAAACTTAAATCCCTTTATCTCAACCTTTCTTATCCCAAAGGGAATTTTCAACTCATCTATGATTTTTCCTTTTTCAGAGATAAAAAGGTTCAGTTTGTAGAGAACTGGTTTCTCTAATGACCAGAGTTGTGGATTCTTTAGATTTGTTTTTAGAAAAATCTTTTTCCCCTCGCCAGAAGATATAAAAACCTTCTCTCCCATAGAGGAGACCTTCTTTTCGCTTAATTCTACTTCTGCAATTAATTCAAATTCGCATTTTCTATCTTCTTCATTTTTTAACTCAATTTCTAAATCCACAGATGCATTCTTTTTGTCTAAGGGCTGGGAACAAATAAACACATCGGAGATGAATAACTTTGGAAGAATTTTCAAACTTACACTTCTATGAATTCCTCCATAATTCCACCAGCCAGCAAAACTATTTGGAATGCGACCAATAGCAGGCTTATTATCTACAGATACTGCTACTTAGAGCTTTAATTTCTAGAATGCAGAAGAGAACTGAGCTATTATTTGACTTATCTTTGTTGCAGGATTTTCTTTAGCATATTCCCCAGCTATACGATTGGACCGAGTAGCAACTAATGTTGCCTTCTTTAAACCAAGTCCTGAGTAGATTAATGCAGACATTAATCCTGTTATTGTGTCACCTGTTCCTCCAATAGCCTCCATCGCAGGAATATCTGGTTTAGTTACCACATCTATAATATTACCATCTAATGCTATATAGTCAGTACTTCCCTTTACTAAAAGTAATTTTGCCACGTTTTTATTCTTGTATGCTATTTTTACTAGCTTTGGAGTTTGAGTTATATCATTATCAAAAAAATGTTTAGCAATATAAGCAGGATGTGTAGCATTGGAATCAGCTAGAAATGCCATTTCTGTTGCATCAGGAGTAAATACATCAAAATTTCCTGCCATTCCTGATGCTTTAGCCGCATACATTGATCCTGCATCTGCTATCATAATAGGTTTCTTATTAAGCTCATTAATTAATTCGCAAAGCTTTGTTATCATAGTTATGTATGGCATACAATAATGCAAGGTCAAGATTGAAGGAGAAATCACTTTTAAATTTTAATTAGTTCCTGCTGAATAATTCAGCTAAAAATATACCATAATATGAAAAATATGGACATAAACAAATTAAAAAGACCTGTAAAATATGGTAAAATTCCTTTAAAACTACTACATAATAAAGGAGACCATATATTTACAGGCCTTAAAGCACAGTTAGAAATAACTGATACTCTAATTGATAACATTTTACCCCAAGACAATGAACTAATCAAATTAAAAAAGGTCCTAAACTGGGAAAAAATAAATAATATATACAAAGAGTGCTTTCCTTCAAAAACCGGAGGAATAGATAAAAGAGAGCTTTCCAAGGGAAAAAAAGAAATAGATGATCAAGTTAAAATTGTTAAAGAACTTATAAAAGATGGGGGATACTTTGTTCAACCCGATCATCATATACCCAAAGATATACCCTATGATAACCTTGCTTATTTCATAAATGAAGTAAACAAACTGGGAGCCTATCCGGAATTTAGAAGAGAAATCACTTAAATTATTTTTATTATTACATATACAGATCAGTAAGGGGGTACATATGGAAAACAAATGAGATTTGTTTAGCAAGATGTACATTTACGGCGCATCTAAATTTCTAAACAAATCTCCGAATAATTGTAAAAAACATTACGCTATTTGTAAAGAAATGAAAGGAGAAAAAAATGAAAAAAGCATTAATATGGATGCTAACGGTAATTTTTATTATATCCATTACAATTATTGGGGTAGGATGTAAGGAAGAAGCAGCAGAAGAAGTTGCAGAAGAATCTTCTTTAGCTGAAGAAGAAGCTCAAGCTGAAGAGGAGGAAGAAGCTATGGAAGAGGAGGAAGAAGTTGCTTTCTATTTGCAGGAACCTGCACCGCCTGCAAGAGATGAATCCAAGAAAAGACTTTTTGGTGGTGCTGAAGATGAATCTGAAATTCCAATCGTTGATTTTATGAAACCTTTGGTTGGTAATATAAATTCAAGTGAATGGGATCTTAATATTCGTAAGGCTAAAGAAAAATTTGTAATTGCTTATGGAACTTTTTCCCAAGGCCAATTAGCATACCATAAAATTGTAGAAGCAGGAGTAATGGATGCTGCTGAAAAATTTGGAGTAGAGGTATTTATTTTGGATAATGAATTAGATGCTGCAAAGGGTATTGAAAATACTAGGTTGGTAATAGATAGAGGGGTAGACTTCTATATAAATGCCCAAATACATGCAGAGACCAATGTAGAAATTGCCAATATGCTAGAAGAAGCAGGAATACCAGCAATAGGTATTGACGTTCTAATACCTGGATTTCCATTCCATGGTGTAAATAATTATTATTCAAATTATTTAGGAGGAGAATGGCTGGGAAGTTACGTTTCTAGTATAGGCTGGTCTGAAGATGAAACTTATTTCGTGTATATTGACCAGGTAACAAGTGGGGAGATCGCAAATCTCAGAAGAGAAGGTGCAATTGATGGAGTAGCTCTGAACTTTTCCGTAAATCCTGAAAACTTTCAAATAATTGAATTGGAATTTGGTACAATAGATGCAACTCAGGAAAAGATAAGAGCATGGTTAACTGCAAATCCCCAAGCTGAGTACATCATGGTTATGGGAACTCAGAATAATATTGCACTTGGTGCTTTGGCTGCCTTAAGAGAAGCTGGTAGAGAGGAGAATGCTGCAGTTGTTGGTAATGGTGGAGTTCCTAATGAACTAATAGAAATTGCTGATCCGGATAGTGCATTCAAGGCTACTCCAACTACATCTCCTAATCTTTATGGAACTTACGCTATTAATATGGCAGTTGATTATCTTGAAGGAAAACAGATACCTGCAGATGTATCAAGTCCAGTAGGAATGATAACCAGTGTTAACGTAGAAGATTTTATGATTGAATTTGGTGTAGAATAAATGTAGATTGAAAGGTCAGGCTTAGCTAGGTTGCTAAGCCTGACCGAATCTGATAATCAAATAAATTTTATTTTGTCTAAAACACTTTAAATTTATAAATTTAAAAACCAAAAAATAACTTTTAAACGTTAGATTTAAACTATCTTTAAGTTAATATATTTGATTAAATTAGTTCCTGCTGAATAATTCAGCTAAAAATATACCATAATATGAAAAATATAGACATAAACAAATTAAAAAGACCTGTAAAATATGGTAAAATTCCTTTAAAACTACTACATAATAAAGGAGACCATATGTTTACAGGCCTTAAAGCACAGTTAGAAATAACTGATACTCTAATTGATAACATTTTACCCCAAGACAATGAACTAATCAAATTAAAAAAGGTCCTAAACTGGGAAAAAATAAATAATATATACAAAGAGTGCTTTCCTTCAAAAAGAGGAAGAGCTACCAAAAAGACAGATACCACCCTGGGACTACTTATACTAAAGCACCTATACAGAAAATCAGACAGGGACCTTGTAAGGGATCTTCACCTAAATACCTCATATATGCACTTCTGTGGCCTCTCATATGACGAGGTGGCAGCTGCAAACAGAGAAGGCAAAAAGGTAATCGATTCTTCAATCCTTTGTAAGATAAGAGCAAGGCTTAGAACAGAAAGGATAGAAAAGATTAGTGCGCTACTAACATCTGACCTTGCCTCTAAAAAGATAATAGATGGAAACCATCTCTTTACAGACACCACAAGCTTAGAAAAAAACATAATCTATCCCACAGAGATAGGGCTTCTGTCCAGAGTAATAGAAGAAGCGGCTGCAGTGGTCCAAAAAGTAAGATACAAAAAAGATATTGTAGTAACAGAGGCACTCAGGAAGGCAAAGAAAATATCAAAGGTGTACTACTCGGCCTCCAGAAAGACTAAAAAGCTACTCAAAGATACCACAGAAGGCCTTCTTAGCATTGCAAAGAAGGAAATAGAGGACGCGTCCTATGCTGTAGATGATATGGCAAGTTCGGTATCAGATATAACTGCAGCAAGATTTAGAAAACTTAAGAGTACGGGAACCAGGATTATATCCCAGATAGAATCAAAGCTTGATGGAAAGCCACTATCAAAAAGGATCCTCTCATATCATGAAAATACTGCCGTATCCCTTCCAAAGTCAAGGCCGGGAAAACCCTGTGCCTTCGGCGCAAAACTTGCCCTATCTGTAAGCAGAAACGGCTATATAACAGACCACAACCTATATGACAGAAATGTTGCAGATATAGATACTCTTGGAAAAGTTATTGAAAATCATTTCAGTACATTCGGTAGAAAGTTTAAAGCGGCCTCAGCGGACAGGGCCTACTATGACAAAGAGCTAATAGAGAAGCTTGAGAAAAAGTACAAGGTAGAACTTGCAATACCACATAAAAAAAGAAGTGACATGCCTCTTCCGGCCAAAAAGGAAGTTCTTTACAGAAAACGGGCAGCTATTTAAGCCAAGATAAGCGAGGGTAAAAGAATGACTGGGATTGGTAAATCATATTACAAAAGATTTACAGGAGATAAGATTTGGGCAAGTTTATCGGTACTTGCTCTAAACTTAAGGCAGCTTCTAAAAGATATGGATAGAAAACCGGAACTTATATATGAATTTGGATAGAAAAAGGAAAAGGATTAATAAAATATAGATTTATTTATTAAAATAATCAGGAGTCATTTGACCCCGGGTCACAAATTTAATAAATGCTGAATTATTCAGCAGGAACTAAATTAAAAAAAATGATGTGCAATGACTAAAAATGAAATTGTCTTTAGTCATAGGATTGTCAGTTTAAAAGCAAAAGGATATAAAATTGGAAAATTCTTTAACCAATAAAAGAAAAATTAGTATTGATTATACATTAATTGGATTATTTGTTGTTCTTATAATCCTAGTAGTAATATTCAGCTTTACCACTAAATACTTTTTTACCTATAATAATTTATTAACTATCCTTATTAGTTTATCAGTACTGGGAATAGCAGCAGCATCACAAACTATAGTAATAATATCTGGAGGAATAGATTTATCCCAGGAATCTGTGCTTGCTGTCCCTGGGGTAATTGCTGCAGTATTACTAGGCAAAGGACTACCCTTTTTCATAGTACTTATAATTAGTATTAGTATAGGTCCTATCGTGGGACTGATAAATGGCCTTATTGTAACGAAAGTCAAAATAAACCCAATAATCGTAACCCTTGCAATGTTAGGAATCGTAAGAGGAGTTTTAGTGCTAAGTGTTGGTCCAGAGTTGATACCGATTAAAGATACTCGATTTACATTTTTGGGAACTACACCGCGCTTTATATGGAATATCCCATTCTGCATAATAATAATGATTATAACTTTTCTTTTTTTCCATTATTTAATCACATATACCTTATTTGGAAGAAGAATCTATGCTGTTGGAGGTAACCCCCAGGCCGCCAGATTCTCAGGTATAAATGTAGATAGAATCCAGATAATAACCTATGTTATAAACGGCACTGTAGGTGCAATTGCCGGAATAGTATTTGCTGCTAATATCGGATGGGCCGTTCCTATTGGTGGACAGGGTATGATATTTAAGATTGTTTCCGCAGTGTTTTTAGGAGGGGCTCTTCTTGGTGGAGGCAAAGGAAAAATAATTGGAACAGTCCTTGGGGTAGCGATTATTGGAATTATAGGAAATGGTTTTGTAATGCTTGGCTTTAGATTAGCGCTAGAACTCATTTTAGTCGGAGTAATATTAATATTAGCAGTAGCCCTTGGTAAGGTAAGGATGAATAGGGAAAATAATATTATATAAGTGGGGTAAAAGAGAATATCAGAAAGGAAAAAAATTGAATCACTCCATATCAAATAAACTAATAAATAAGAAGATAGATTTTAATACTCTTGGGTTAGCGATAATCATAATTGTCCTAATTATAGGATTTAGCCTGGCAACACCCTATTTTTTAACAGTAAATAATGTGATTACCATAATGTTTTCCGTTTCAGTTATAGGAATAGCTGCTGTTGCTCAGACCATGTTGGTTATTTCTGGTGGTATTGACCTCTCACAGGAATCGGTAATCGCTGCAACAGGGATTACAATTGCTATTGTTGACCAGGCAGGAATGACTCTGGGAGTTTCTTTAATAACAGGAATCTTTGTTGGAATAATCACTGGTCTTATAAACGGTCTGCTAGTAACTAAAGCTAGAATAAATCCACTTATTACTACTTTGGGTATGATGGGTATCGTAAAAGGTTACTCTGCTCTTTTATCTAATGACGAAGTAATTCCAATACAGAATGATAGCCTTAAATTTCTTGCTAGGGGATTTAAAGTAAGTGATGATGTAAACTTGCCTCTTTTTATAATAATACTCATTGCTTTATTCTTAATTTTTCAATACTTACTGTCAAACACTATATTTGGAAGAAGGATTTATGCCATTGGTGGAAGTCCACAGGCTGCTTTATGTTCAGGAATAAATGTAGATGTGGTAAGGATTATAATTTATATAATAAGCGGTACATTAGCAGCATTTAGTGGAATTGTTTACACTTCAATAACCGGAATGGGATATGCATATGCTACTGATGGTTATATTATTAATATTCTTGCCTCAGTTTTTTTAGGTGGAACTCTCCTGGGTGGGGGAAGAGGTAAGATTCATGGTACTTTCCTAGGGATTTTGATTATTGGAATAATAAATAATGGACTAACAAATCTTGGAGTCACTGCCCATTTAAAAGAGGTTGTAATCGGTATAATTTTGATTATAACACTGACCTTAAGTCAACTCAAAGAAAAGAGGGAGTAAAAAAGTCTTAGGTAATATCCAATATAAATATTTATAAATAAATGAGAAGGAAAGTAAAAAATGGAAAATAGAAAAGTTGTTCTTGAAGCTAAGGGAATATCTAAACATTTTGGTGGTCTAAAAGCAATAGATAATATAGACCTGAAGCTATATGAAAATGAAATTATAGCAATTGTGGGAGATAATGGAGCTGGAAAGTCCACACTTATTAAAACCCTGTCAGGAGTGTATAAAAAAGATGAGGGAGAGATAAAATTGTTTGGTAAAAAAACAGAAATCAACAATACTTTAGATGCCAGACGATATGGCATAGAAACTGTTTACCAGGAAGGTGGAGTAGTTCCCATGCTCAATGCTTCTTTAAATTTGTTTTTAGGAAGAGAAAAACTAAAAAAAGGAGTTTTGGGTAAAGTATTCAGGGCATGTGATTATAGTTATATGAGAAATGAAACAACTAAACTATTGGACAAAGTAGGAATTGCTTTAAAAGATGTTGATGCTGATCTTAACTACTTATCTGGTGGGCAAAGGCAATCAGTAGTAGTAGGAAGGGCAGTATACTGGGGTGGAAAGATACTGATTTTTGATGAGCCGACTAATAATCTTGGTCCCAAGCAAGAGAAGATAATAATTAATCTTATTAAAAAAATCAGAAAAGAATATGGTGTCTCAATGATAATAATCAGCCATAATATTATGCATGTCTTTGAACTAGTGGATAGGATAATAGTTTTAAGGAACGGATGCAAAATAGGAGAGAGACTCAAAAAGGACACAAACCCTAATGAGATTATTTCTATGATTACCGGGGTTACAACAGATAATTAATATTCATTAGATAATAGAATTAGAGACGATCTTTGCTAGAAAGGATAATACTTTTGAAAAAACAACCAAACGTAATTTTGATAAACTGTGATGATTTGGGATATGGTGATCTTAGTTGTTATGGTTCCAGAATAAATAAAACCCCTGCAATAGATAGGTTAACCGAAGAAGGAATAAAATTTACAAGCTTTTATATGGGTTCTTCAGTATGTTCCCCTTCAAGGGCTTCAATGCTAACAGGGTGCTATCCCAAGCGTATAGGTTTTGATCCTCCAGGAGATGAGTGTGTGCTTTTTCCAGGAGATCAGAACGGATTAAATCCCAAAGAGATTACAATAGCGCAAATCTTAAAAGACCAGGGTTATGCAACTGCTATTATAGGTAAATGGCATTGTGGGGATCAAGCGGAATTTCTACCCACAAATTTTGGATTTGACAAATATTACGGGTTGCCTTACTCCAATGATATGGGCATAAGCACCTTTGGAGAAAATCATGATAAATGGATGAAAAAAGTATTAGAAGATAGTCCACCTCTCCCACTTATGGAAAATGAGGAGGTAATTCAGCAGCAGCCGGACCAATCGTCTTTGACTGAGAGGTATGTTGAAAAGTGTATACGATTTATAAGAGAGAATAAAGATAAACCCTTCTTTTTATACCTTGCTCATATGCATGTACATCTTCCACATTATCCTCCTCAGAGTTTTCTAGAACAATCAGGAAATAAGCCTTACAGAGCAGCGGTAGAATGTATAGACTGGGCTACAAGCTCATTAATGTATGAACTAAAAAATCAGATGATTGATGATAATACTTTAATTATATTTACTTCAGATAATGGATCCAATACTAGATTTGGGGGAAGTAATAGCCCTCTTAGAGGGAAAAAAGGTACCTGTTGGGAAGGTGGATTTAGGGTCCCCTGTATTATGAGATGGCCCAAAAGGATTAAGAAAGGCCTTACTAGGAAAGAGTTTATTACTGCCATGGACTTTCTACCTACAATTACAAGTATAGTTGAGGGAAAATTGCCGGAAAATAGGATAATTGATGGAGTGGATTTTAGTAGTCTTTTATATGATGAAACTATAAGTTCACCACGTGATGAGTTTTTTTATTACCTTAAAGGCGATTTATGTGCAGTAAGAAAGGGCAAGTGGAAATACTTTGCGGATACACAACATTATTCTGAAGCATTATATAACCTAAATGAGGATATATCAGAATCAATAAATCTGTTTGATAAACACCCGGATATTGTTAAAGAACTTAAAAAACTAATTGATAAATGCAGGGGCGATCTTGGTGATGACAACCTTGGTATTAAAGGAGCCAACATTAGACCGGTAGGTAGAGTAAAAAATCCGAAAACCCTTACAAAATATGATCCAGACCATCCATATATAGTGGCCATGTATGATTTGTCCGATGGTAAATGCGGTTAAAAGCATCAGCAGTTACTAATTTTGAATTATAGATGTAACTTTATTAATACTTATATAACTAATGTCATATTTAGTAAGGATTGGATAAAATATAAGGAGATAGATATAAATGATTGAAAATATGAGTGGCAGAGAAAAGTAGTATTCTGCTTTAAATTTTAAAGAAGTGGGCAGACTGCCATTTTGGCCAAAAATAATTGATAATTCCTACCCCCAGGCTCAAGTAGAACCTTTTAAAAACTGGAGTTATAAGAAAATTCATGATTGGCTGGGTAGTGATCAGTATTATTTTGTTCCTTCGTGTATTAAAGACAATAGAAAAAATACTTCTTTAGAGATTAATGAAAATGGTAAAGAAATGAATATTAAATACTTACTTTCCGCAAGTTAAAAATGCAAAAAATCCGATTTAATTATACTCCTTTTTCTTTCGTGTTTCTTCAATTATTTCTTTTAAATATCTGTCAAGCAGCTCAAATAAGCGCGCATCATATTCTCTAATCCTTTTCTGGCTTTCTTTAAAATCCCGATAATTTTTAGTAACTTTTTTTATCCACCCAATATTACTCTCATGAATTGATTTAGTTTTTGATATTCCACCTTCAGAATACGTAATACGGCTATATGGATGGCCCTTGCCACTGTAGCACCAGCAGTTCTTCTTACCGCACCTGCAATATACCTGCCTGTATGAGCCGGGCGCCATAAGTTTTGCTGAAAGTATCTTATCAAGAGCATAAGCTCTCTTTTTTTCTAAGGCTTTAATTTGTTTTAGTATTGACATCTTAACCATATTATATATAATATATAGTTAAGATGTCAAGTGATAATAATGAGAAATTAAAAAGATTTAATATATCGGGCATTCCCCTGATTAAATCAGTATCTGAAAGTATTGACCTTCAGCCTATTTTTAAAAAACATATCGCCTCTTATGGAAATGAGAGTGTGCCAGTTACTGATACACTTATGTTTCTAATATGGAACATAACTCTTGGAAGGCAGCCCTTATATGAGCTCTACGAGTGGATAAGAGATGTTGATACAAAATGTCACGGACTTGATAAACAGCAGTTAGCTTCTTTTAATGATGACAGGTTTGGAAGGGCCCTTGATAAATTGTACGCCGCAGACAGGGCAACCCTTATGACTGAGATAGTGGTTAAGATGATAAAAAAGATAAATCTTGACATGAGAAGGGTTCATAATGACTCAACCACAGTAAAGGCTTATGGAAAGATTGCCGGAGTTACAAAAGACGGCCTTAAGATGGCAAGGGGAAACAATAAAGACCACAGACCTGATTTAGTACATCTGGTGTTTAGTTTAACTATTTCTTCTGACGGGGCGGTGCCTGTTCATTACAAAACATATCCCGGAAATAGAACTGATGACACTACTCATATAGAAACATGGAATATAGTAAAAGAAATCGCCGGAAGAAGCGATTTTATTTATGTTGCAGACTCTAAGGTATGTACATCAAAACAGCTTACACACATAGTATCAAACGGCGGCAGGGTAATAACCGTTATGCCCAATACATGGGGGGAAACAAAGACTTTTAAGGATGAGCTGCTTGCTAAAAATATACCAAAAAAGATAATCTTAAAAAGAAAAACACCGGAATGTGATTATGATAATGAATACTTTAGCCTGTTTTCAGGAAATTACAGGAGCCTGACCGACGGCTATACTATATACTGGTACCGCTCAAGCCAGAAAAAAAAGCTTGATAAGAGCATAAGGCAAAAAAGGGTCAGTAGAGCAGATAGCCGGCTAATGGAGCTTTTAACAAAACTTAATAAAAGAGAACTAAAGACAGAAGAAAAGATAAGAGATGAGATAGAGGCCATCTTAAATAAATACAGTGTTAAGGACTTTTTTAAGATCGCTGTCTCTAAAGAAAACGAAGAGATAAGAGCTCAGATTACAAAAGGAAGACCGGGACCTTTTGCAAAATACAGAAGTATTACTAAAACCAACTACGCACTTGATTGGGAAATAGATAATAAAAGACTAAAAAAAGAGGAGAGAGCTGATGGCATCTTTGCCCTTGTTAGCACTGATAAATCAATTGGCCCAAAAGAAGCCCTTTGCTCATATAAATACCAGCCCAAGCTTGAGAAGCGGTTTAATCAGTTTAAAAGCGTTCATGAAGCTGCACCTATTCTTTTTAAAAATATTGAAAGGGTTGAGGCAATAATGTTTCTATTTTTTATTGCACTTATCATCCAGGGAATAATTGAGCGTAAAGTGCGTATGTCAATGAAAGATAGAGGAATTAAATCACTGCCGGTTTATCCGGAGTATCGTAAATCATTCTATCCAACAACTTCAAAGATTTTCTATAATTTTGATGGGATCTCTTCGTATAAAATATTAAAAAATGGTAAAGTAACAAAAGAGTTTAAGGACAACTTGAGCTCTATCCAGAAGTTATTACTTGATCTTTTAGATATTAATGAGGATGATTATTGGGGATAAAAAAGCCCCGTAATTCTCAGAAATTAATTCGACAAAACTGAGATTTTAACTTGCGGAAAGTAAGATAAAATTAAATAATTATGTGATAAAAGGTGAATTTAATTAAATTTATCTTAAGTAATTGTTATATTTTATTTTTTAATGGTTATTTTGATATGGTAATAGAAAAGATAAAGGTAGCCTAAATATTATTTGTTGTTAAAAGGAAGGTCATATTTACAATGAATACAAGAGAGCGCTTTCACGAAATAATGAAATTTAACAGGAATATCCCTACTTTAAAATGGGAATTCGGTTACTGGGGTGCTACTATAAAAAATTGGTACAACCAGGGGTTACCAGAACGAAGATATCCGATTATTCCAAAAAAGGTAACTACGTTATCCGCTTCTCTGTATAGTACTGCTTGGACTTATGATTGGGTCAAAAAAGGCACAGTAGAATGTGAAAAAATAGAGCTTCCCAATGGAATACCCATACGAGGAGGGTTAACTTACTGGCCAAGTATGGGAGTTCCCATAGACAATGATGTGGCCAATTTTTTTGGTTTTGACCGTTGTCAAATACTGGTAAAAGTTGAGCAGCTTTTTTATCCAAAGTTTGAAATAAAAATCCTTGGTGAAGATGACAAGACTATTACTTATTCCGATATTGATGGTGTGGAAAGGATATTTATGAAAAAAGAATCCACCGTTCCAACCTCGATGAAATGGCCTATAACTGGTTGGGAAGACTGGAACAAGATAAAAGAAGAAAGGTTGAGACTTGAAAATATTTCAAAACGTTTTCCGGATAATTGGGATGAGTTAATGCTAATATATAAAAACAGAGATTTTCCACTTGCGCTTGGTGGTCACCCCATAGGAATATTTGGAACCTTGTCGCATCTTCTGGGATATGAGAACCTCTTTTATTATTATTATGACAAACCTGACCTTATAAAAGATATGCTTGATACTTTTACAGACCTCTGGATAGCTATATGGGAAGAAGTGCTGGCCCGAATAGATATTGATTCAGTACACATCTGGGAAGATATGTCCACAGGTACTTCATCTATGATATCTCCGCAGATATTCAGGGAATTTATGACACCTTATTACAAGAAGATCACATCTTTCCTCAGGTCCAAGGGTGTATATATCATACTCCTCGATACAGATGGTGACTGTAATGAACTTATACCTCTGTTTTTAGAGTCAGGGATTACCGGGCTGTATCCCATGGAAGCAAATGCCGGTATGGATGTTCTTACAGTTAGGAAAAAATTTCCTGAACTCCAAATTCTGGGCGGTATTCCAAAATCAAGAATTGCGCTTGGAAGAGTTGAAGTTGATAAAATCCTTCAACCAATAGCTGCGCTTTTAAAAAAAGGGGGATACATACCATCTGGAGACCACCTAATTCCACCGGAAGTGTCTTGGGATGACTTTAAGTATTACAGGTATAAATTGAATTATTTAATTGATAATTTGAGAAAATTATAATCAAGATATTGCTAACAAAATTTTTAAATTGATTATTAAGGAAGCCAATGATAATATACCAGATCTTTTATTAGAATTTGCTAAAGAGGAAAGGGATGCACCAGGTTGTAGCGAATTAGCAATTAATAGGTGAATTTTATATTTAGGTGCAAAAGACCTTTTAAAAGAAAATAAATGTAATTTAAAAACCGGAACTTAAAGATATGGATATGAATATTATCCAATAATTTTTGTAGAAAGCTTAAAATTATAATTTCAAATTTATAATAATAATAAAACAATAGAGGAAAAATAGAAGAAATGCTTGCAAAATACATGTAAGGAAAAGTTATGAACTACCTCATAGGCTTTGACATAGGAACTACCTCAACAAGATGTATCTTGATAGATAAGTCTGGAAATTTAATCGCTTCTGCCATAAAGGCATACCCTATGGATACCCCAAGACCCAGTTGGGCAGAATAGGACCCTGATAACTGGTGGAAAGCTTCAGTTCATACTGTAAGACAAGTTCTTGAAAAGTCAGAAGTAGACCCCAAAGAAATATCTGCCATAGGCCTATCCGGCCAGATGCACGGCTCTGTATTCTTAGATAGTGCTGGAAAAGTATGTTTCTGTTAACCTAAAACTACACCACTATTTCAGTTGAAAAGTACACCACTTAAATTAATAATTCTATGTAATAAAAATAATATTTATTTAAATTA
>Ga0307380_10005300_pt1 | contig 17119 bp, 11 predicted proteins | sample UN3MG_FD_202239 | JGI IMG/M metagenome (GOLD analysis project Ga0307380, IMG submission 202239) | Soil microbial communities from Risofladan, Vaasa, Finland - UN-3 | ecosystem: Environmental > Terrestrial > Soil > Coastal area > Acid sulfate soil | place: Finland: Risofladan, Vaasa | collected...
TGATAACATTTATTACTGTTTCATCTGCAATAGGGACGCCTGTGACTATTGCTATGCAACCGGAGAGGCCGTGTGCTGGTGCTGCTTCATTTCGAATGAAAACCGTTTCGCTCATAACGAAGAACATATAACGCACGACAAACGGACGTGCACCCACTGCTTGAAGTGTTCGGATCAACCCGCGCAAGCCCGATTAACTGGATGGTTCCTGCGGAACTACGCCGAGCGCAACTCAATGCGAACGACCGAGAACGTAGAGTTCCCCGAGGGAAGAGCGCAGCTGAAATGGTGGAGAATACAAGGACAACTGATTGTGAAAACGGTCGAACTGCTCGAATCTCACCGAGGAAAGGGCTTCTTTACACAGCTCTGTCGAGGTCTTATGCAAGAGCACGCCGATATAGAAGAGGTGAAGCTCGAGTCTGTGCTGGACGAAACCCTCATTGAGAAGCTCCAACTGATGGGCTGGAAGAAGGAGCCCTACAGTAACGACCTCATCATGTCACGCTAAAATTAAAGACACAGCCTGTAATAGACATTGCACAGAGACAAATGTTGGCGTTATGCAGTGGTTGGTTTTATTGCTGACGCTCAAGAAGGCAAGGGTGCCTGAGTCCACGCGTTCAACCAGTAGCCAATCAGACACTCCGGGGGCTCGGGATCGTTCTCTATGATGCGTTTCACTTCAGGCAGTTCTCCAGTCTCCTCGTCGATCTGAGTCACCAGCACAACACGAGAGCGGGCACGGGTGACAGCTGTGTAGAACTCCTTCCTGCGCAGAAAATCGGTGAAGTTGTCATGCAGGTAGACGCCGATGACATCGTACTCGCTGCCGATAATGCTCGCCACTGTCGACACTGTGCCCTTGACAATGTTACCAATGGAGTAGTGGCTTAGATTGATCTTCCGACCGTCCTCAAAGTAAATCATGCGATTCCAGTGAGCCACTTGCTTCGGCGCGTGTGTGTTGGTCACTTCGAGTGCTTTCGCTAGAGCGGCGGCCGTCTTATCGTTGGGATCTATGTCTATAATTCGGCTGATTGTAACAATCTCACCGTTCATCACCGCACTGCTGGCACAGTGCTTCTCGCGCTCCTTCTTGCTGTCACCAGAGCCGTAATCATTCTCTTTGAACATGATCTTCTCGCCCACCGAGAACACATTGTGCGTGTACTTGTTTTCCGGATGAGTCTCGAGGAAGACGGCGTGATTCAGATCGTTTCGAACCACGTTCTTCTGCGTGACGATGTGATAGACGTTTGCATCATCGTAATGCTGGAAAATCGGACGCAGACTGCGGCGCATACGGTCGATACGCTGCTCGGGGGTCTCGGCCCTCTCTGTCTCGGGATCAACAGATACGCGCGGCAGTACCACGAACGGATGGTCGGACGTAATGTCGGTACTGTAGCTGAGCTCAGCATCGCCGCGAATGATGCAGTCGAAGTTGTCCTTGAGGATCCGGAGTTTCTCGTCCACTCTCATCACCTGAGTGAGGCGATGCAAACTCGGCGTGCTCCGAAAGTGCTCCACCAGCGCATCGAATATGGCACCCCAGCTCGGAGGCGGCATCTGCTTTTCGTCACCGAGGATGATAACCTTCTTGAGGTTTGGTAGCGACTTTAGAGCCATCACGAGCAGCTCCAGCGTCAGGGTTGAGCCCTCGTCGATGATCAGTATCTCCGTTTGCTTGGCGTACTTCTGGCCGAGCTTGGTGGGTTTCGAGATCTCCTTGACGAGCTTGTGGATGGTGATGCCGCGTCCGTACTTCTCCTTGAGATTGGAGGCCACCTTGCCGAAGAATGCGGTCGGCAGCACCTTGCCCACGTGGTAGCTCTTGTAGATAAACTCGCCAAGCAGCGTCTTGCCTGTGCCGGCGTCACCCAGTACGATGATGAAATTGTTGCGGAACACTGCGTCGTAGGCAGCTCGCTGCCGTTCGTTGAGCAGATCAATAGTGGCCGGCAGGTTCTTGCGCGGAACCACTGCGAGCGCGTCTATGGTGAAAAGCTTGTTGATTCGCGCGGCACAGTCCTTGATGAGCCCCAGGTCGCTGGAGATGAAGTACCGCGTCATGGACTGTCCATTGTGCGATACGAAGGTCGGCAGAATGATGTCCTGCTTCAGACAGACCTGTGGATTGTACGGCCACTCTGCGAACGCCTCTCGGGGAATGGACATTTGCCCGTGGCGGCTGCGCCAGTTCTTCGCATTGTTGTAGGTCACCACTGCTCCGTAGAGATCGCCCGGCATGGCTCTGTTGTAGGCTCGGCACACCTGTGTCGCGGTTTTGCTGTCCAGCTCCGGCAGAGCAAAGTCAGTCTTCCAGTGGAAACAGAAGTTAAATATGTTCTCCGGAAGTAGGTCCACCACCCTCGCTAGATCGTAGACAGGTATCTTTGAGAGCTGGTCGCACGTCCAGAAGCGCTGGAGGTTGATGAGATTTCGGTACTTGAAGAGCAAACTGGCATGCGAAAGTCGGACTAGCCAGCGCGGCTGTGGACGAGGTACTCTCATCAGCCACTCGGGGTCGAGGTCCCCGGTGTCCGCGTGGTACTCCTCCAGCACAGCGCGGAACTCGTGCACTTTGGTCTCGGACTTCGATCTGCTGTAGCCAAGCGTATTCTGGAGCATCACCGAGAGACTGAGACACGTGATCTTCATCGGCTCAAACGGCGGATCCTGAAAGCTCTCGATTTTGTAGCTCACCCCGTAGCGCGAGGACTCTTCGGAACAGCAGAAATTGTAGACAAAGTTGAAATCCAGAAACGGGAGGCGTCCGGCCACACGCTTCCCTCCGACCAACTGTATCACCACGAAGCCATCGAAGAGCTCCGCGGCAGGCGGATAGACGAGCTTCTTGATACGTCCACTGATCTGCACCAATTTGGAGACAACCTTCTGATTCTTGCTCCTCCCTGCCAAGTAGAGTGTACTCGGTCGTTTTCTATTCATCACTGCAGCTCTCCCCCCGATTTTGTAAGTAACAGAATATTTCCAGTTCTCTAGTTATATTTTGTGATGCATGAACGCGGACCTCACTAATTGTCATCGATCATCCGGAATCGGCATCGAATCCTAAACCCTACGAAACGCATTCTTTTGCGAACCAAATCACAAAATGTCTTTTGATCTAGAAGCGTTCAAGTCCAAACTCGAGGAGCTGAAGAGCTCTGTTGCCTACACCGAAACCGGAGAAATATGCCCAGACGTCTACAAAGTGCGATCCGCCCTCTTGCAGATCAAAGAAACCCTACCAATACTAATGGGACAATTAAGATTCTCAGCCGCGGAGTTCGTCAGAATGCGAGAAAACGGCGTGGATATGGAAGAGGTCAACGCTGTTCTACAGGACGCTCATGTTTTTATGCAGAGGCTGAACGACAAACTCAAAGAACTCCACGACGCGGCAATTCACAAATTAAATTCACAATGATTTTAAAACAAACTTTGCAGACGTATCTACAGTCCGAACTTTCACTGTGGCTCAGCGCTTACCCTGTGTTTTGAGACTCTTTTCAGTCAAGCTATATACTGTCGTGCTCGGTGATTAAGTATTAGTACCAGAACAGCCCTCAACTGTAGGAGAACAAAAGCGGACAACCGTCAGTTCCCAGCACAGACAAAAGAGCGAGCCTCAAGGAAAAAGTGATTCTGCCCTACACATTTGTAGAATTACGACAAGACAATAGTATTCTTCCGACTTACACCTGTTCCGCTACTCTGTCAGTGCGCCATAGAAAAGAAACACAATGAGTGCTACCACAGGTTATCCCAGTCGTTTTGCGAGCCAATGGAGCTCGCCCTACAACAGCGAGGCGTCCAGTCCGCTTGCCATGGTCTCGACCACACCAAAATTCAATGTGCGTACCAATCGCCAACAGGACCCCTATGATGTGACCGGCAATCGTGCTGTGCAAGGCGAAGTCACTGCCAACCTCCTGGTCAACCCAGATCTGCATCGCGCGCGTCAAGAGACCGGAAAGATGGCCCGCAGCAAGGGCGTCAATGTGATGGGCGTGCTGACCAATGTCGAAAACGTCAACATAGGCGAGGGAGACCTTGTCTTCATTCCACGCATGCAGCGCACCCTCGGCGGCTCCATGTTCGGCAGCGTCAAGGACCCCTACGCCTTCTCCTCGTTCACCGGTGCAAACGCTTCAGTGGAGGTGTTTGGAAACCAGCACGGCTTCGAAGCCTCCTTCATGCTTGTGGGAAAGAGCAAGATTCCCTATCGCTTTGGCTCCATTGAGCAGAGCAAGTCCGGCATCTCCGTCATGGTATCCGGAGCCACCACAATTGCCAACGACGGCGTGGAGACCTTTGCTTTTGGAGACACTGTCGCTTGGTACATCTACGACGCTTTTGACGAGCAAAAGCGCGAACAACAAATCATGTCCGTGCGAAAGGTGAAGCGTCACGGGCCCGAGCATTTCGGAGCGCTTCTCAAGCGCGCCACTTATCGCGACATCTTCAAGCTCACGCAGAATGCCCTCGAGCGCTTCGCAATGGCCGTGACCAGAGGAGAGACCAAACAGTTCCTTCTTGCCAGCTACCAAGAACGCCTGCCGAACAAGGGCGAGTTCGACGCTCTCCGTCGACACTTCCGTGCCGAGTGCATGCAGAGAACCGCCACCGATGCGTGGATTGTGCTCGTTACGGCTCAGCAACTCGGCGTGGTTGATCTTAAAATTCCAAAGTCATCCGACAAAGTGAAGTTGTCCGCTCTAGTCGACAAGCTGAACGAAATCTCAATCAACGACCTCAGAGACGCCCGGTTCAACGTGGATGCAAACTATGATGTCGCTACAGTTCAAAGTCCAGAGACAACGAAACAAGAAGACTGGGAGAGAGCAATCAGTCTCGGACAGATGCTTGGCATAGTATCTGATCCTAGCGGAAGCGTGCAGCCGGCGCATGAACTTCTCGCAACACTCATTATGCGTGAGTACCGCGGCCTGCTCGAATCTCAGCACTCCTACGGCTATCGAGACCAAGCCTCCATTCTACTGGCAGGTCCGTCCGCTCTTCTGGTCAACGGCCTACCCGCCAATGGTTCTCTAGAGCAGCGCATTGACAGGATGCAACTGAACAATGTCAGAGAAGCCAACAAGGAGTACTACGCCGCCTATCGCCAAGCCACTGCGCAAAATTTCGCAACCTGTATCAGTTCCACCGCTCAGCCCGGGCAGGAGATGGATGTGTCCTTTTCGTAGAGAAGCAGTTACGTGTGCACAGGAAAAAAAGCGAGACTAAACGTCGGCAAGGTCTCACTTTTTTGTACGCTCTTAGAAAACATTACTATCCTCGATACATTCTGCCATTAAAACCAACCTCACAATAAAAGCATCATCCGAATTGAGTTACGGTTTTTTTTCTCCCTGTCATGAGCGTGCTTTGTCTTTACACTGAGAAGCGAGTCCGTATTAATCACGTGTTCGCGTTTCCAGAACGTAGTGAGCGATATGACAGAGGGTTTTCGTGCCGAGCAGGAAAAATACGCATTTCCCATCCCAGATGGTCTACCAGACGCACTCCCTGCTGTGCGCACAACACCAAACGTTGGAACAAACGTATCGTGTATTTTCGGAGAAGCTGCACTTGCGGTGCTAGACTTGAGCGAGGAGGAGCTAGAGCTGCTAGAAGCACTACGCATAGTTCCCGACAGTCTGCTGAGCAAGTACATGTCAGAGGACGCTGTGCGAACATTGACGCAATCGAAACAGGAATTAATTGCACGCAGTAATGCCTGCGGCCAGTCCATCGAAACCCTCGTACGCACTCGAGTGCGAAAAATTAGCACAGACAAAGCACAGACGCTGCTCAAACTATCGGTCGCTGAACGAAAAGCTGGCAAAAATATGTCCTTGTTTTGTGGCTTCTGTAAGGGCCTGCGTTCGCGGTTTGCATCGCTCGACAGCGCGCAGACTGCAGAGCTCGAGGTATTCTTCGATCGTACGGAAGCTGTACTGCGCCGCCTGCTGAGCATTGAGAGTCTAGAGATAGCTGCCGACATGCTGTTCGGAGAGGACTACAACGAGGCAAACACACAGAAACTCTACGCGTGCTTTTCGTTGCTTCGTGCGCAAGAACACAGCCCTGAGATATCGAGAGCACAGCAGGAGAGTGCACATCTGAGAAATTTCTACCGAACTGCGAACATCGAAGAACTCTCAGCCGCGGGAGGCACTCGTCAGTTGCTTCAGAAAATGCTTGGCAATGCATCACATAGCGCGTGGAGAGCCACCCTCGCCGATCTGGACATTTATCGCTACCTACTTGGCCTCGATACAAGCAGAGATCTCAGCGAGAGCGAGATGCTAGAGCTCATGTACGCGCATCTGCACGACACACTAGTACGCAACTTGAGCGTGACGCCAGCGGAGCTGGCCTTGCAGAGTCTGTTGACGGAGCGCACGGAGAGCATTTCCGGCTGCCTGCTTCTCGGTGGCATGATAGGATCGTATCTCTGGCGCTTCGAGTCGTCTGGGCATGCTAGCCTGTTGTACGGCGTCTCGGAAAGCTTCCGCACACTTGGACGCATTGCACACATGTTCGGAGTTCGAAGCGGTCCGGTTTATCTCGACCTGGCACAGCTTTGTGTACAGAACATGCCCTACCTCTCGGCGCAAGAGACCGCTGCAGCACAGACAGCACAAGAACGAATTGAGGAAGCGGCCAACATCTGCGATGACAACGATTCCGTACGCGGCTGGAGTTATCTGGACAGCAAGAAACCCTGGCTTCCCTCTCGGCATAGAGCCTCACTGAACTTCTCCGGTCCTTTCAGCATAGCACGCTCAGACATTGTGCTTGCGAGTCTGCGATCCAGCGAGTTGTGGAGAAACCTCAAGTGGGCCGGCATAGATGTCGACTCGCTCTCGGAGGAGGATCTGCGGCAAGGCTGCGATGCGATCAACAGCACAGCCGGAGTGGGCAGCGCGCTGCACTCCAGCATAGACGACAGGCTTGTGAAGTGTCTCGTAGAAAACGCAAAGAACAACCCCGAACAGAATGCCGCCTTCATTGTTGCCTTCCTCGGTCTGTCGAGTATGCCCAAACCATTGTACTTTAACAGAGAAATTGAAGAGGAGATTGTCGAGCTGAAAGCGCCGAACACAGACCCTGCAGAAATAGACATCAACTCGGACGAAGAGTGGCCCGATCTAGAACTCTAGGACATCACTTCACACTCTGCTATGTCTCAAAACCTAAGCATGGTCGTGTGTATGGTTTATTAAAAAGAAGAATGTTCGAAAACCAATAACCGATGTAGACGAATCATATCACTCGGCAGTTGCGTCCTTCTGGAGCTCTGTGAGTTTGTTGTTCTCCCACTCTTCGGGATCGGTCTGTTGGCGCTGCCAGTGCTTATGATGCATGGTGTGCGCGTCTGCATCCTCTGCCACTTCGACCAGGCTGAAGCCGTGGGTTGAGGCGTCGTTTGCTGTGCGGATGTAGCCGTAGAGTGGCTGATGATAGAGCTTGGTCAGACCATCGGGAAGTAGTGCGGTGCGCACTGAGCCGGAGACGAAGTACGTAAGCGTCCAGGCGACATTTCCGAGCAGAGCGCGCACACTCGGCACAGTGGGGTAGGGCGACGCGTCAGCCTTTCGTGTATCGGATTCGTGGAGTATCTGACAAGTGCGAACCAGATCGTCAACCGGGAGATCGAGTTTGGTCTTGCCACGCACGTTGCGATAGCAGCAACAGATCAGTCGAGCGAACGAGTCGGGATCCACGGTGACACTGGAGGGCTTCGCTATGTGATCGGACGCCAGCTTCTGTGCGAACACCGGAAAGTAGGTGAAATATGTATTGAGCAGCACGGTTTTCGAGACGCCTTGAAGCATACTGGGCAGAACGTAATCACAGCCTCCGAGAAAGGCAATCAAAGCGTAGTTTCCAATGGGGTTTTCGATGACAACCTTGTGAGTTTTCGCCAGCGCAGCGTGTGCGTATTGCAGGGTGAAGTACAGATTGTTGATGTCAATGATGGTGGTCTCACGATTGCCGACCCACTGATTGCGCAGAAGTCTAACGCCGTTGATGAAAGCTTCGCCGCAATGCTTAACGTCGGATCCAGGTCTCATTCGCAGGTGACTGCCAAGGAGCGCCGTAATCACCGTGTCGCCGTCCTCACTGTCTATGTCGATATCGTATTGCTCAGCATGCGCCGCTGCGAAATAGCCGACAGAGTTGTCCATCTCCATGTATTGGTAGAGGTACGCGTCAGAGGGTTCAGCAATGCCGGCCTCGGTCTTCTCGGCGCAAATCTCAGGGCCAATGATGATCAGACTCTTTCTGGCGGGGATTTCGATCATGTCGAGAATGAGCCTGGCAAGCTCCTTGATGATCCATCGCTTGAAGTGACTGTTCTTGAGACAGTCCTCGTAGGTGTAGTTCGTCCGTTTCTCAGCTTCTGTGCCATTGCGCGAGACTTCCGTCTTGTTGGGCGGTAGCTTGAAATTGCCAGCATCGTTGACCGTACGACTGGAAGTGCGAAGTCCATCGCTGTCCGAGGTATCCTGATCTCGGCTGAGCTTGACTCGCCAGGCCGCCGCTGCACGCTGCTGTTCATTGCCACTGAAACCGGCGGAAAGCAGGTGATAGGGCGTCTCTGGCGTTCCGCTGTCCGGGCGCCGTGTTACACTCTTCATGGGCGGCGTTTTGAGATCGTAGCGGAACAGCACTCGTTCGACCTCCGGTCTGCCGAGATGCAGCTTGAGCTTGTCGATGTGTGCCACAGCCAAATCGCGGATGGTAATGCACGGACGACTGTTTGACACTAGATATGTCTTGAAAAGCCATCCAGCAGCATCGATATCGACCTCTACAGGTTTGTATTGTGCACCTTCGCCGTCTCCGGTCTTTGTTCTCGTTCTTGGCGGTGTCAGGACAGGCGAAGAGCCATGCTTTGCAAACCACTCCTTCTGTCCCAAATTGGGGAGTATTTTCTCAGTCTCTTCGAACCATCCAGACGCCAGACCCATGTGTGGTGCTTTGATTCAGAAAGTGTGAGGCGTTGTTGGTTTCGGTGAGTGCAAAAGTGAATCCTTCCATCGATGCCAATTGGGCGCCCAATTGGCATCGCTTGCAGAAAAAAGCGCGCCAAATTCAACTTAGTTGATTTTGGATTTGAAAAGCTGAAGCACCCACATCACAAGCAGTAGTAAAGGAGGCCTTTTTTATCGTCTAGAATTTAGATTTATATACTTGTCGTCCGATTCTCTGAGCTTAGTAGTATTAATTGAAAAATGGACCACCTAAACTTCTACCAATCGGTGTTTCCATTAGCATTCGTGATGATGTTTTCAGTCGCATTCGGTCTTGTCCTTTTTGCCAAAAGATTTGGGAAGCATTCTGTGCCCGAAAACGAGACCCCGAAACGCTCACGCTCACGAACGAGACATACCAAGGCAAATATGCATGAGATTTCTGCCAAAGATGCGCTTACCGTGGAAGCCGCACTAGAAGACGCCTATGGCATACTCTTTGGAGAGGAAATTGGCGAAGACGAGGATTTGGAGGAAGCCACAGAACGGCTTCGGCAGCTGTTCGACAATGCACTGGAGATACTCAAACAGCTACATACAGATTGATTATCTTGCGGAGAGTTGAATAGATTCCCAATGACCGCCTGTGATTTTTTCCCGCTAAAACCTCCATGACTCCTACGTTATACAAATAAAAAAACAAACTACGCGCGAATGTCCGCAAAGCTTTATGAAGAGTGGTATGTTTAAACAAGAGATTTTTTTTTCAGGTGTACATGCGTTATTGAAACGCGATCACACCTAAAACCATCCAGACTCCTCGGCAGTGGCGTTGACACTGTTAGTGTATGGTGCAATATTGTAGGTGAGAGGATCGAAATCGGTAATCCGGTCGCGGCCAACACCTCCGGGACGCACTATGTTCTCGGAGAAATCGTCCATTGTCGGTACGAGATCGGGCGTTGTTTGTGGCATCATTGCCAGAGCTTCTCCTGCTTTTTTTGCTCGGTGCAAGAACACTTTTCGCACAAAGGCGAACACATCGCCTATCGTGCAATGCTTGCTCATTTTGATATAGTCTGAGAGCTCGGCCTGGTCCAGCGGAGACTTCTGTCCCTCGTAGAGATACGACTGAATGGCTGCTGCAAACGCACTGCTACGATCCGCCGGAGAGGTGTCGCCGCACCAGACTCGCTGCTTTATGAACTTGAGAATCGCAAAATCCATCGTCTCTAGCGAGGGCACCACCGTCGAGATGATGACGGTCCACAGCGGAGCATAGCTTCTCTCGACGGAGTCCATCCAGTGCTGCAGTATTCCGGTGTTCCTTCGCCCCAGAGGGTGATGCGGATGAAAGTCTCCCTCACATTCGTCGAGCACCACAACACAGGGCAGATTCTGCACAGCGTACTCGTAGGCCAATTTGATGTCCCGTTCGGGCTGGAATCCCGAGTAGCTAATCACTACCATGGCAATGCTGTTCTCCAGACAGAAGGTTTTCAACGCGAGCATCTTCCCCGAGCCTCGCTGGCCGTAGATGGAGATGGTCCGCTCCATGTCGCGCCGCCCCATAGACAGGGACTCATCCAGCCCCAGGAAATTCGTCGAGATGCGGTAGTGCTTGGCGTTGAGGATCGGCAGGCCAATGCATTCATTGAGTACATTCTTCACCGGCCCTAGTGCGTAGACATTGTCCATTGAGTCGGCAGCCACATTACCCAGTTCGAGATCGTACTGCTGAAGCGCTGTCACGCTTGGACTCAGAGATGTTCCGTAGGGATTGAGTATGTTCGCTATGGCACCAGAGCTTGATAACGCGATGTCTGCATCAGGTTTCGCGGTATCTTCACATTTTTGCTTCTTCTCTGCTTGTGCATTACTGTTTTTGGAATCGTCAATGTCACGTTTCTTACTGCCCATGAACGTCGGTCGTTTCAGCTATTTCAGGTTTCGCCAACTGTAAGAGTGAATGTAATGGGAGTCTGATGAACGCTGGGTGAACAGTTTTGGAGTCTATTTTTTTAACGTATCCAAAACCGGAAACAAACCAAACATAGGAGCCACCGAACCAATACTTTAAGAGAATGTCGATTTATTGCTGCACCTGTTTTGCTCCTACTACAGAGAGTAAAAAAATAATACATAGCCAGCCAAGGAACGAGTATCGAAAGGGGTCTTATCGCCGTTGTTCAAAGGTATCAGGCCCCTCGCCAAAGTCACTACCAGTCAAGCTGAACGTTCAGTCGTTCTTGTCTCGACGACTTTTCAGAGTTGATGTATTCCCCAAATGTTTCAGGCTCTGGATCAACAGCGAATCCTGAAGGAATGACGTGCAGTGATGGGTTCTGAGAGAGCACGAAGACGTTTGCGTTGGCGTGAGCGGTTCTCTGCTGGAAACGTCCGAGGTCTCGACTTCCGATGGTTCTATCGCGATTGGATTTGTAGAAGACCCACACCAGAAACATTTCGGCGAACAACGCTATTGCGAAGCAAATCAAAGCAAAGGCGGAGAATCCGGAGAACTCTGCAGCAGCCAGTGCCGCGAACAGTGCAAGCAGCGCTGAGAAGAGCGTGGCAACAAAAGATGCAAAGAAGCGGTGCGAAACCCAGAAAAATCGCCAAGCAAGCCACAAGGCCAACAGGCTCAGCATGTAGGGCAGCAGCACAATCACCCCCTTGTCCCAGCACTTCTGTCTCCAGACTAGCGCTGCGCCAAAAGCCGACAGCATTAGTACAATCAGCCACAAGATCGATCTTGCGAAGAACGAGGGTCCGAAACTAGTGTGAGTGTTCTCCCAGATTTTTTCGCGTTCCTTGGCGTCCGCGAAAAACAGAAACCAAAGCCAGAAAAAGCCGGCGAGGAATATCCAGCACAGAACATCCCACAGCGGGTTGTTTCCGATACAGTTGAAATCTGCGTGTTCAGACATTTGGAACGCGCGACGAGACAGACTACGAGAGACGTCGACTCTGTGTATCTCTCTTTATCTTATGTTCCACAGGTTTACTCTATTGTGATTGGCAACGCCTTAAATAGCTCACTTACCTCTAATAGCCGGGCAAGTGAGCGTTCATCTCATAAGTTCGGTTAGTGGGATCTATGCAGTAGAACGCACTTCGTTGCCGGATCTGTTTTTTTTATTTCAGGTCTGTCGTCAAAGCGGTAGTATATTACATTCTTTAGAGGTGCAACTATCAGGTGAAGAAAAACAAAATGAGCGACCTTTACAGTGGACTCTACGACGAGGAGGTGATTGCCGCCTACATGGACATCAAGCCGTACGTCGACATTCCCATTGAACTGTTTGTGTCGGAATACTGGAACAAAGGAGACAGCGACAACTATCTGTCCCATGCGCACAAGGCAAGGACTTCGCCCTACGCCGAGGAAGACAACAAAATTGAAGCTCATCGCCGCAATATGGAACGCATTGCTGTGGCGAAGATTTCCACTATGCTGGCTGACCGCAGCCACGCCGAGTGCAAAAATATGATGCGCAACACCGGCATGATCCAGAACTCTGTCATCACCACTCTCGCCACCTTTTCCGGATGCCGCGATCCCATTGCCTTCCTCAAGTCACATGGCATTGACAATCCTGCGCGTGAACATCTCAAGATGTGCGAAGACATTTCCGCCGGCATCAGTGCGGTCTGGGGAACCTACAAGAAGAAGCAGATCAACTCGCACAACCCAGAGAAGTTCAGGAAACACTTCCTCAAGAACCTGAAGGATCAAGAGCTAGTGTCAGAGTTCAGGGAGCGCAAGGCACAGCCCAAAGCTACAGATGTTCCGAGGCTTTCGGCCAAATCGAACTACGAGGACATTCCTACGCTGCGTCGCTCCGTGGCCAGCGCTGACATGCCACCTCTGAGGAAAATCGCCGACGTTCCCAGTGACATGCCAGCTCTGAGAAAAATCAGCAGTGTTTCGGACGACATGCCAACACTTCGAAAAGTTACACCCCGAGTGTCCGATGACATGCCCGCGTTGCGCAAAACCAAAGCACTCAGCGACGATATGCCGCCTCTTGTGCGCAAAACGGTCAACTCCACAATGCCACCCCTCAGGCCACTGGTTAGCGCCGAGAAACTGGAGGACGAAGACGACGACCTGCCCACGTTGCGGGTACAAGTGTCCCAGAGAAAAGAGTCCGATCTCCCAATTCTCCGAAGTGCTCCTAGGGGATTGCAGAAGGTCGGCGATGCCAAGCCTCTGTCTGTGGGCGTAAACAACGCACGCAGACGTATTGGGAGTAGAGGCGTTCGGGACTCTTCAGTTGACATGCCAACGCTCCGCACAGCTGCACAAACCCAAACGGAGAATGTGCCCTCGCTTACTGCCGTCGGCTGGATGGAGAAGTACATCCAAAAGCACAAGCGCACGCTTGCCGCCAAGAACTACATCTACTTTGCACCCTCAAACGATCGCACTGAAAAGGTGCTCCGTTCACTCGAGCGTATCAATCAGGCGAAAGCGTTCAACTCCGAGACATTTGTTAAGAATCACCTGTGCGAAGACACCGCCGTGGGCAAGGATATCAACAACAAGGCCTTCAACCCGATCCGGGATCAGGAATCTCACATGATCATCATTGACGCCAAGAAGAACATCAAGTCTCCCCGAGTGACGAACCCCGAAGTGAGGGCCGACAGAACAGTTGTAGTCGACGGAATATCCGTGCGCGTCTTTGTGCACGACAACATCCTTGACTTCTCCTCCTAGAGGATCGAATTTGCTATGAGTTTGTTGCACTGAAGTTTATTGTGGGAACAAATCACAGCCGTCTCCCACTTGCACAGCCCAGACCCGACACACAATCGTAGCAGTTCTCTAAACCCTCCCAAACAATACATCAAAGTAAACACTCATTTCGAAAATCAAAAACTCACTAATGTTATCACGGCATTCCAAAAGGATAAACTTGCAGCTGAGATCTTCTCAACTTAGTAGCATAACACCACAAAGATCATGACGGAGTCTGCGCTAGATATCGAGAGTATTCTCAATGGGGACAACGGAGTGGGAGTCACAGCGACCGGCAAGGCACCTTTCATCAGACCTGCGAATGATCTTGTGCCGCTGGTCCCCGTTGATACTCAGCTACCAAGTTTAGAAAGCGCCGAGCCAATCCGCTTTGGCGTGGGGGGCAAGAAGAAGCCAGTGCTCACCGTGAAGGGCGCCGACGGCAGGGCTACGACCTACCTTAGCTTTCATCCTGCACAGGTGTACGGGGAGAATTTTGTGGAAGAGCACGCTCTGGCCTTTGCAGCCTTCATGCGTTCTCAGCTGATTTCCTTTGTAAGGACAGTGGCCGGCATGCGAGGCTTGACTGCAAATGATCTTCTACAAACGGGCTTCGAGGACCTAACCCGACTGATGCGTGAAACGCTACCGAAAACATTTGACTTGTACCTTCCCAGCACTAGCACCTTCGGCAGCGCGCCAACAAGCACCACGAGGCCCGAAGGCCAAGGGGGGTTTGAAGATGTGGTAGAAAGCGAAGACGAGGAAACGGACACCTCGACCAACGCAAGACTGCAGCCCAAACTCCTACCGGATGAGAGCAAAATTCAAACACTCTCAAACAACTACACAGCCCAGGCGATCAGCGAACTCGTCAATCTCGCAGAGCTTCTGAAAGGCTTCGGCGACGGTACAGATGTGCTGCGAGTCTTCCGCTATCTCCAGAACCGGCAAGGCCGCTACGACTTTGCCGTTGTCAAGTGGATGACTCTGCCAATGAACATTGGGCAGATCTATTTCAAGGACACGCTCAAAGCTGCCATTGAGAATGCCCTAGCGCACGTTGTACGCCTGCGCAACAGTCCGGACAATGGCACATTGTTTGCCGAGATTCTGAACAGCGACCAGTCGAACACGTTCGCTCAGCTCGTGGCGCGCTACCTCGACAAGTTCCAGTACAACCGAACATACGGAGACAAACGCGTGAAGGAGGGAGAAGCTATAGAGAGAGAAATCGAAAAGCTGGCCTGGCGTTTGCGATCGGAGGGCTCCCCAGTTGGCTCGACATCGGCACTCTCTGGCCCTCGTAACGCCCAGAACACACTCACCAGTAACGACTTCAATCCAATGTAATTAAACAATACACTATAACACTCGACGAGGCAGCGGTAAGACACAAGGGCACCGCCGTATAACCAGTACTGGCGCGCTTAACGGTTGGTTTTTGTCGACCTTAGCTGTTTAGTATTGGCTGGTACTCTCTATTAGCACTAGACAGCAGCGCTACTGTGTACACACGTACAAGCAAGGCAAAAAAAAACTTCAACTTTCTCCACGAACGCTGAAGTAACACCCTGTGACAAGGACAATATATTAGGTTTTTCGATACTCTAGGCTTAGCATCGCAACACCTATCTTAGGCACACTCGGAAAACGCTTTTGTGGCATTTATACAACGTTCACCGTCAAGTTTGTAGAACTCCCAAGTGGTAGCTTAGAAAAAAACATGGACGTCAGCAAGCGTGTAAGCCAACGTGGCAACAACAACATGAATGAGTTTGGAGTGACTGGTAACAACTCTGCGGACTACTCGAAAATTATGCAGCAGCATCAGCAAGTCCGACGCCAGATACGCGCCGGAGACAAAGTGCCAGATGAAGTGCGCCAACGCTTCGAACCCATCCGCTTGAACACGCCAGCCAAAGGCAAGCTTAACCTCGATATCGACGACGTGCCCGTCAAGAGTCGAACCTTCAAGGTCTCCTGGGAGGGAACGCTCTCCCAGTGGAAGCGATGCGGCGAAGAGGGAGTTGTCTGGCAGGTTCCCGACTCAAACGCCTGGGTGTTCCAGGACCTGGACAGCGACGGAGCACCGACCGGCGATCTGCGCAAGGTCTACCCCGTGCGTGCCTCCACAAGCAACCACAAGTCAACCTTGCCCTTTGACACCTGTGTGAAGATTCCCGGAATGGAGGGCAAAATCTACCTGAAGAACGGCATCCAAACCGCCGTACACCTCCCAGCCGGATCCACCGGCACGGACAACACCCGTGTGCAGTGCCACGAACTCGACAAGACTCAGATGCGTTTGGCCGAGCTCAACTGTGCCTCCATCACCGCGAAGATGTTGTGGAATGAATGCCACGCATGCCCTCAGGAGCCCGGAGACATCGAGGAACGCGAGTACATGGTCCTCCCTAACTCCGAAATCGCGAGAGTCCTCTCAAAGCCCAAGAACATGGCGAAGCTTAAGATCAACCCCGATCAGAGAATGATGTACAAGAACAAGGCGACGTTTTTCTATGAGCACGAGATCTCCTCCGTCATCGAGAGTATTAAGGAAAAGCAGAAGAACATCAAGGTGCCATTCGTGAACCTCTTCAAGTGGCCCATCCAGCTCATCAAGGAAGACAACACCCACTGGTCTGACGTCGACACCGATCCCGCAATCACCACTGTTGGCGAGAAGGTCTCCGAACACCTCCTCAACAAGCACCAGACCGTTAGCTTTTTGCTCCACTTTGACTACATCATTGCCTCTGGAAAGGAATGGCAGAATGCTGTTACCCCCAACTAGTGGGGGTAGCTTCTACAGCGCCGCGGGGGTCCTACGGAACGCGTGATCAAAGTTGCATCTCTGCGTCTAGCACAGTCGGCTCAGAAAACACAATCCGTTACCGAACCTCACTCTATCATCCCTCCTCCACTTCTTACGAAACCCACCTTTCAAACTTGTCAATGATGAAAAAAAAGTAAACTACTGCGAACCAACTATGATGCGTCTTTTTTTTACCTAGCGTTGAGAGAGAGATAAGGCGCTCAAGGTTTCGTTCTTTCACAGAGAGTTCCACGAGAAAGTTACAGGGCCCTTGCATCGGAGAAAATTCAGGTTGATCCGGTCCAACTCCGAAATGTACCCGAACAGCCAAAGGAAAGGTGACAGTTTTCCTCCAAAAAATAATTTGTTCACGTCAACCTTCTCGGGTGGCATGCAGCCAGGGGTTAGTCTCTTATAATTGCTTTGAATTTTCCAAATCGTTTATAAGAGATATTTGATTATGACTTATAGATGTTAGCCAAATAGATCTTAAAAACGAACGCAAAAACTAGTATATAGGGGTGTACCCGCTATCGCCAAATATACCATTTTTTTTCG
>Ga0307380_10005302_pt1 | contig 17116 bp, 14 predicted proteins | sample UN3MG_FD_202239 | JGI IMG/M metagenome (GOLD analysis project Ga0307380, IMG submission 202239) | Soil microbial communities from Risofladan, Vaasa, Finland - UN-3 | ecosystem: Environmental > Terrestrial > Soil > Coastal area > Acid sulfate soil | place: Finland: Risofladan, Vaasa | collected...
GAGAGATCATTCTCAAGACCCAGGACAAACAAGTTAAAATAATTCGAGGCAATGGTGGCAGTGTTGGCGTCGCTCCCGTCGAGCAGAAGCTGGACACATGTTCCCTGGGTTTTGGTGGCATCACTCATGAAGCCTTGCGGAATGACAACCGTGCCAAAGGCCCGGCCCGAATAGATCAGCTCCCGGGCCTTTGAAATATTTTGCGGCTGTCCGGTAACCGAAAAATATCCGGAGCTCACCATCTTTTCGACCATCATTCTCGACAGCGGGGACCGATCGTAATCCACCACTGCCACAGGGATATTTCTCACATCCAGGTTGATTGCATAACCATAGAGCAGAATCATCACTATGGGCAGCATGAATATAATGCCCAGAGTGCGTGGGTCTCGAATAATGTGCCTGTATTCTTTGACAGCCAGGATGATGATTTTAGATTTCACTTCGCTCAGCTCTCCATATCCGGCTAACTTGCTTTCTTTTCCCATTTCGCTAAAAGATGCACGAAAACTTCTTCCACACTCACCTTCTGATAGAGCTCCTTTAACTTTCCCGGGGTATCCAGGGCGATTATTTTGCCGGCTTCCATGATAGAAATCCGGTCGCAGTACTCAGCTTCGTCCATGTAGTGAGTGGTGACAAAAACCGTGGTGCCCGAAGCTGCCATGTTATGGATCATGGACCAGAAATTCCTGCGGCTTATCGGGTCAACCCCACTGGTCGGTTCATCGAGAAAGACGATTTTCGGCCGGTGAAGTACCGCGCTGGCCAGGGCTACACGCTGCTTCCAGCCCAAAGGCAGGTCGGAAGTCACCTGCCGCTCCACCTTTTCGAGCCCCAGCCTGCCCAAAAGTTCCCTTTTCCGCTCCCTGATTTGCTCCTTCCCCAGACCGTAAACACCGCCGTAAAATTCAAGATTTTCACCTACAGTAAGGTCCTCGTAAAGCGAGAATTTCTGGCTCATATATCCGATCCGCCTCTTGACCTTCTCGGGGCTTTTTCCCACATCCACGCCATCCACCAGGCAGGTGCCGCCGGATGGCCGCAAAAGGCCGCAGAGAATACGGATTACGGTCGTCTTCCCTGCCCCATTGGCCCCTAGAAAGCCGAAAATCTCCCCCTGGTAGACCGTAAAATCGACATGGTCTACTGCCGTGAAATTCCCGAACATTCTGGTAAGCCCCCGGGCTACCACTACAGGCTCAGCCATTTTTCTCTTCCCCAGCTAAGATTGTCTTCTATACAATATCCGGCAGAAGCCCAACACGCCCTGCCCCAAATGCCTTAACAAGTTAAAATCAAGCCTGCGGTCTGCTGATAAGCTCGACAAAAACATCCTCGAGACCAGGTTCGATCTCTCTGAACCCGACCGCCTCTCCGACTTTTCCGGAGATTAACTCCTCGATCATTTTTCCCGCCTCTTCCACCTTGTCTACACCCACATGCAGCCTGTCCCCGAATACCTGAACCGAGCGCACTATGGGCAGCTCCACTAATAGCGAAACCTTGGCTACCGGCTCAGCCACCCTCACTTCCAGCATACTGTAAGGATAGCTTTCAGGTAATTTTTTCGGGCTGTCAAGGGCCATTAATTGCCCTTCGAACATAAGTCCTACCCTGTCACAGCGGGTGGCCTCCTCCATGTAGGCTGTGCTGACAAAAACCGTGGTCCCGGCCTGCTGCAGCTCGCTGAGAATGTCCCAGAATTCCCTCCTGGAGACAGGGTCCACCCCGGTGGTCGGCTCATCCAGGAAAAGAATGCGGGGAGTATGGATCAAAGAGCAGCAGAGAGCGAGCTTCTGTTTCATCCCCCCTGAGAGCGCGCCTGCCCTGCGGTTTCTAAAGGGTTCAAGCCTGCTGAAAGCGAGCAGTTTTTTCTCTCTTTCTTTTAATTCCTCCTTTGAGACCTGGAACAATTGGCCGTAAAACCTGATATTCTCCTGGACTGTCAAATCCGGATAGAGCGAGAAGCGCTGGGACAGGTAACCGATAATCTCCTTGATCCGGAAAAGATTCCTGGCGACATCCAGGCCGCCCACCAATACGCTCCCGCTGTCTGCCTTGATCAGTCCCACCATGATCCGGATCAGGGTCGTTTTACCGGCTCCGTCCGGCCCGATCAGGCCGAACAGCTCTCCCTTTTCCACACTCAGAGTAACATTCCTTACAGCCTCGGTCTCGCCGTAGGACTTTTCCACACCCTCTATTTGGATATCGTATTCCATCTTATCCGGGTCCTATTTAAAGTAGACATCCGCAGGCATGCCCACCTTGAGCATTCCGTCCGGGTTGGGCACCTCGACCTTGACCGCATAGACCAGCTCGGCCCGGGCCTCGGGAGTCTGCACGTTCTTGGGCGTGAACTCAGCCACAGGAGAGATCCAGGCCACCCGGCCCGCAATCTCGCGCTCCGGGTCGCCATCCGCTCGCAAAGCCACATCCTGACCCAGCCTGATCCGGCCTAAAAGAGAAGCCGGCAGATAAACCCTGATCTCCAGGAGCGACAGGTCCGCCACTCTAAGGAGCGAGCGGCCCACAGTGACCACCTCACCCGGCTCAGCGAAACGGGCCAATACCTGGCCATCGAGCGGGGAGTAAACCCGGCTGTCGGCGATATTCCGATCAAGCAGCTTGATGCGGGCCTCAAGCTCGCGGCGCTGGATCACAGGCTTCTCGAGCTCCTTTAGCGAGGCGTCCAGGCTTGTCTTGTTCAGCTCAACCGCTGTGGAAAGATCGTCCAGCTGCTGGCCGGTAGCGCTTTTTTCCTTGTGTAGCGCCTCGATCCGCTGGAGGCTTTTCTGGTTGTTTTTCAAATTGATCCTGCCGGCCGCAACTTTCTTCCGGAAAAGATCGAGCTCCAGGTCAGTCTCCTCAAGCTGAATGCTCACCAGTTCGCGCTCGATCTGGAGCTTCTCGCAGTCGATCAGGGCCAGAAGCTCGTCTTTTTTTACCAGGTCGCCCTCTCTCTTTTCCAGGCTGAGCAGCCTCCCGGTGAGCAAGCATCCCACATCCACCTCCACCGCCTCAAAAGTCCCGGAGGCGAAAAATCTATCCTCCCCGTTGCTGCAGCCTCCCAAAGACAGGCAAAACAGCGGCAGCAGGAAAAGAAAAACCGGCTTTGAGACATACTCTTTTCGCAGCTTGTTTATAAATCTCGGTTTCATTACACCCTCCGCAGGATAAAAATTTATCTTGCTTTTTCAATATTTTCCTTCGCCAGTCCGGGCCAGCGCGATTCAATCTCAACAGCTAGCTGTCCGCTGACATAAGCCAGACGCCAGCGGGCTATGGCAAGGTCCACAAATGCACCGGAGTATTCAAGCGCGCTTATGGTAGCCTGCTCCCTGGCATCCAGATATTCCGTATTGGTCACCTGAGCCTGGTCGAAACGGGCGCTCACTATGCGAAAATGTTCATCCGCGGCTTGAAGGGCTTTCCCAGCGAGCGCGAGCCTATCCCGGGCTTCCTCTTCTTCAAGAGAGGCGCTCTTCAGCTCCAGTGCGATTTGCTGTTCGAGCACCCGCCGCTCAGCCAGTGTCTCTTCCCACTGGGCCTTTATTTTCGAGACGCGGTAATCCTTTCTTCCCCAGTCCCAGAATTTCCAGTCCAGGCCAACCCCGGCCCGGGCATACCCGATCCATTCATTTCTGTACATATCGATCCCCGGCCTGGCAAAATTGCCGGCTGCGAAAACTCTCACCGCAGGCTTATTATCTGCCTGTACGCTCGCTCCAAGCGATTCCAGAGCGGAAAGCCTGGCATTATAAGCGGCAAGCTCGGGCCGCCGGGACAGGGACAGCTCGATTCCCTGTTCCGGAGGCAGAGGCTCGGGTATCCCTGCAGCCGAGTCCTCGAATGAGACCCGGCTTTCCATGGGCAGGCCCATCTGCTGAAGAAGCTGGGCCTGGGCCAGTTTCACCCTGTTCGAGCTCCGGTTCAACATTATGCGGGTCTGCTCCAGGTGCACTTCGCCTTTTAAAACCTCGTCATAAGTTATCAACCCCTGGCTGTTAAGAGCGGCGAGGTGCTTGTAGTGGGCATCGGCAGTCTCCACACTCCGCCCGGCAATTCTCATCTCACGGCGCGCGCCCAGAAGCCTCAAGTAACTGATACCTGCTTCAAGCCCCAGCCGCTCGCGAAGTTGTCTCAGCGATTGACTGCTCGCCTGCCTGAGTTGAATGTCTCCCTCGAGCATATTTTTCCTGCGGCCCCAATCATAAAGCAGGTGACCCGCTTCCAGGGATAGCTTCGCATCATGGTGCCCTCCGAGGGCCATTGGGCCTTTCGGCAGGGGAATCTCGGCCACATAGCTGTTTGCGGCATATGAGGCGCCGAAAGAAAAATCAGGCTTGAACAGGGTCTGATCCTCATCCACTGCGGCCTGTGACTGAGCCACCCTCCAGAGTCCGGCACGCACCACAGGATGGTCTGTAACCGCAGCCCTCACGCACTCCCAGAGACCCAACTCCTCAGCTTGGGCCCCCTGCGACAGCCCCGGCCAAAAGAAGACAGCCAATGTCAATGCTGGTAACATTCCGGATTTAATCCTCACCGCCGGCCTCCTTGTTTGCTTTTCAAAAGCCCGTTCAGCAATAGATCGGCCACATGGTCCGCACGCTTTTCGCCAAAGCGCTCCGCTTCCTCCGGAGCCAGGTCAAGCATGGTTTCTGCTATCGGGCGGAAAATGAAAAAGGCCGCGCACATTCCGACAAGCGAAATAACTGTGTGGCCGGGATCCACCGGCCGTATTTTACCCTGATTCCGGCCTTCGGAAAACACCCTGTAAAAGGCATCCGGCAGCCTGAATCCCTGGAGCGAACTTTTGACTTCAGTCAAAACCTCTTTGATTATGGATCCTTCTGCAGCGAGCTCCCTGAGCAAGATACGAATATAACCGGGGTTCTGGCTGTAAATATTTACATAGAAAGAAACCAGAGCTTTGAACTTATCCTCCAATGATTGCTCCCCTGCAATAATGCCCCCCAATGTTTGAAAAGCCCCTTGGAAAACCCTTTTGATCACCTGGCGGTAAAGCTCTTTTTTGCTGCTGAAATAATAGTAGATCATCGCCTTGTTGGCTCCCGAAAGCTCGGCGATGCGCCGGATCCGCGCTCCCTCGAAGCCCCGAGCGACAAATTCCGCCTCCGCGGAATCCAGAATTTTTTCCCGGGTCGAGAGTTCGGACTGGAGGTAAGGTCGATTTGTTTCCATTGATTTCCCCTCCCACAAATAACCAACCGTTTAGTTTAACTAACTGTTTAGTTTATTATATCATTCTTAGCCTTGCCTGTCAAGAGGTTTTAAAAAACTTTTTAAAGTCAGCGGCTGATTCCAGCCTGGTATACTCTTTGCTGATATTTTATCGACGCTTTCGCTTTTAGTGATTATCCACTCTTAAATTGTTCATTATTCGTTACAATGGATTTTGCCGCATTTAAAGCATGGCTGAGGCGGATGCAATTTTTTCCCCTCCTGGCGCTCTTTTTCCTGATCGGCTGCGCCACCCCGGAGGCGCCCAGAAACATTCTTTCGCCTGCCGATGAGGAAAACCAGCCTATCCCTTCAGGTGATCTAGAAACCACCACCGAGCTGGCCCTGGATCTGAGCCTGACTGTCAAGCCGGGCGAGGCGTCACCCTTGCCGGTTTTGGCCTCAGCCAGGGATGACACGACTTCCGACAGCCTCAACCTGTATATCGATGTGGCAATTGGGAATATCAGTCCGGAAGTGGTTGTCCTTCCTTCTGAGACCAAGGACTTGTCCCTGGCAGCGCAGGTTTCATTCGTGGATGTGCCTTACAAAAAAAATTTCTTACACGGCAAAATCAAGCTGGTTGTGGGCTGGACAGAAACCGGGCTCCAGGCCAGCGAGGTTTATGAGTACGAATTCGCTACGGACAGCACGCTTTTGGTTTCGATTCCGCTTTCCAGGGTCGATTCATTCCACATTGCGGACAATGTCGCTGTATACGGGAACGTTCTTTCCGCCGGGAGATACATGATCGCAAAAACAGTGCGCCGCCTGGAGAGTCCCACCCTGCCGGAAACCTTACCGAAACCTGACCTGGTGGGTTTTGTCAGATCCGTGGATATTCAGAACAACCGGCTTTATGTTTCCAATGCCACGGTCGTAATTACAGACAGCACCCGGATTGAATCTCCCTCCGGCGGGCTGATTCACCTTGGTATGCTCGAGCCCGGCTGCAATGAATTAACAATCACCGCCCTGGCCTGGGCTTACAGCCTGGATATCGGGGTAATCGCCAATGGCTGGGAGTTCAGACGCTTCGATGTAATTGTCGCCCAGGAAATATCTCCTTAGATCATAGGGAAAAAGACTTTTTTGCCCTCCCCCCAATATTTTTTCGTAAGCATTTAAACTTCTTATTCTCGTTTGCTGTCGAATGACCATCACTTCTGATTATTTTATAAAAATCCCTGGTTGCCCCGAGAAATGGCTGCAACTGGCTGATACAGGCACTGGGGTCTCCGGATATAAAGCAGGATGGTTATGAATCGGCTTGATGAACCGTGGCTGCTAAAAATGTCCTGCCTCATGGTTTTCTTCCGCAAAAAGTCTGTTTTATCAGCTTTTCACTCTTGACAGCCCTTATTTTTTTTAATAGAATAAGGCAACTTTTTCAAAGATTATGTCTTTAGCAACCTAGTGGATTGATTTTAAAAGAGTTACAGACAATTTTAACCGGCATACGGTTTTTTTCAATCTCGTTTTGGAGGGGCAATGAAAAATCATTCTTTTGACGATGAAAGTTTTGAGGAAGAATTCGATGATCTTGAAGAAGAAGATCTGGATGATGAACTTCTCGAGGATGAAATGGAATTTGAAGAGGAAGAGACAGATAGTGATGACTATTATGAAGAATATGAAGATGAGAATGATGATTTCGACGATTATAATTGAGTAAGCCTTTTCGTTCCTTCGGCGCAGAGGGCTTATTTTTTTCTTGTCTGCCAGAAGCAGGGTATAAAACTTAAAGAAAAGGCGATTATATACTTAAAATATCCAAAGGGGGAGATAATAGTAACAGCTAAATTAGAAGAGAATTCCTTACTCATAGTGTGGGCACGTGTAGCGGTTGTGACCGGGTTGGGTAGCCTGATGATCTATTCGGCGCTTGCTTTTCTTCCCTTGCCTCGTGGCGGTATCGTATTAGTCGGTGCGGCCTTGGGTCCACTTCTAGGAACGGCCAGTCTGGGACTCGCCAAGCTGCTTCAGTTTCCACACCGATCAGTGTCAGCACAGCTAGCGGCGGCATTCAACTTCGCAGCCTCCGCAATCGTAACATTAATGTTCCTGGTCCAGCTCGCTATCAAAATTCGGGCTCCGGAGTACCCGCCAGAACTTGTCGGAGTCTGGCTCGGTCTCGATGTGGCTTGGGATGTCTATCTAGGGCTTGGAACAAGTCTCTTTGCTCTCTCAATGTTACGGCATCCACGGTTCGGATTTGCTTTAGGGGTTCCCGGTTTAGTTGTTTCTGTGCTCTTGCTCGTGCTTAACCTTTACACTTTTCCCACTCCACCGGGCGATGCGGGACTGGTTGACCTCGGTCCACTGGTTGGGCTGTGGTACCTCGCTGTCTTCATTCAGGTCTGGAGATCACTACGCTGGATTAAATCAATTCTTGATGCTGCGCAATAGATCATAATCGATTTGGGTATATCAAATATACAATTGTCAAAGAAATAACGCTCTTGATGAGTATTCAGCCTTGATTTTCTACCCAGCCCTCTAAATATGTTTGCCAGAGTGATGTAAGGCTTTTCTCTTGACAGCTTAGACGGTTAATTTTACTATCCTATTGCGGGACTTTTTGGGGCCCGGACAGGAAGAAGAAGAACAATTTAAACGAGATCAAGCCGAGTTAACATTTATCTGTCTGAATCCGAATTTTTCAACTCTGACTGAGCTTTCTATAAAGTCTCTTTCAAAGCTTTGCTCAAGTTTTCCGGAACGCTTGCGGAGACGGACCATTGGGGCTGCGGAATGATCTGTCCGGGAAAGGCCATAGCCTTGGGCGAAACTGATTTTACCCAGAACTATCCATGGCCGCGGAAACCTTGGGCAGATACCATTGGTGATCGAAACCGATCCATGTTGTTAATCCGCTGGCTAGCCATTAAGGACAGCGGTTTTTTTTTGCCGATAATTTGTCTTTGGAGAAAGTATGCGCGATTTTGATTATCGCAACCGGGAGCTTTATTGTGAAGGAGTCTCTCTGGCACGACTGGCGGAAAATGTCGGCACGCCCTGTTATGTTTACAGCACGAGTGCTCTGCTGCGCGCTTACAGTGAGCTCGACGAGGCTTTCGCCTCGGTTGATCATTTGATCTGCTTTGCCATAAAAAGCAATTCCAATCTCGCCGTGCTCAAACTTCTCGCCGCTCAGGGAGCCGGCATGGATATCGTATCCGGCGGCGAGCTTTACCGCGCCCTGCAGGCGGGAGTTCCCTCAGACCGTATCATTTACAGCGGTGTGGGAAAATCGGAAGCTGAAATCCGCTATGCGCTTGCGAGCGGGATCCTCTGTTTCAATGTGGAAAGCCTGCCGGAACTTGAGGCCATCGAGCGGGTGGCATCCTCTGGAGACCGGCCCGCACCGGTATCTCTGCGTATCAACCCTGATGTGGAAAGCCGCACGCACGAGTATACCTCGACCGGAAAAAAAGAAAACAAATTCGGCATACCTTATTCCCAGGCCCTGGACTTTTACAAGGAGCTTGGCAAGTTCAGGCATTTGAAAGTACTCGGGATTGACACCCATATCGGTTCGCAGGTTACGGAAATAGAGCCGTTTGTCCAGGCTTTCCGGAAACTGGCCGGGCTTTTCGAGCGGCTGCGTGAAGCCGGAACAGCTCTCCAGTTTATGGATATCGGAGGAGGCCTCGGTATTACCTACAGGGATGAAACTCCTCCCACTGCGGCTGAATTTGCCCAGGCGGTGCTGCCGATTATAAAGCCTCTGGGCTGCCGGATAATTCTCGAGCCGGGCCGCTTTATCAGCGGCAACGCCGGGGTTCTACTGACCCGGGTGCTTTATTTCAAACAAACCGGGGTAAAGAATTTCGCCATAATCGACGCCGGGATTAACGACCTGATCAGACCCAGCCTTTACAATGCCTATCACGAGATTTTGCCGGTTAAAGAGAATGACGGGAAAAGGCTCAAAATGGATGTCGTGGGTCCGATCTGCGAAACCGGCGACTGGCTTGCCAAAGACCGCGAACTGCCCGAATTGGAGGAGGGCGATCTTCTAGTGTTCATCAGTGCCGGAGCTTACAGCGCAACTATGAGTTCAAATTACAACAGCCGGCCCAGAGGAGCCGAGGTGCTGGTTGAGGGAAGCTCATACCGGGTTGTGCGCCGGGCCGAAAGCTATGCGGATCTGGTGCGGGGCGAGGAGGTCTGAAGCCATGGCCGAATTTGTCAAATTGCACGGCTGCGGCAATGATTACCTGTTTATCGACTGTCTGGATAGAGAACCGCCCGCGGACCCCTCGCTTCTCTCCCGCAGGATGAGCGACCGCCATTTCGGCGCCGGCGCCGACGGCCTGGTGCTCATCCTCCCTCCTGAAACGGATGCGGCCCTATGCCGGATGAGGATATTCAACTCGGACGGCTCTGAGGCGGAGATGTGCGGCAATGCTATCCGCTGCCTGGCCAAGCTGGTTTACGAGAGCGGGAGGATTGTCCAAGAGCGGATGCTCGTGGAAACAGGGGCCGGCCTGCGGAGCCTGGAACTCGAGGTGGTACAGGGCAAGATACCCCGCGTGCGCGTTGATATGGGACCGCCCGGGTTCGGGCCCGAGGAAACAGGCGTGCGGCTTGATAACTCCTGCACCGTTGAATATCCCCTGGCTGTCAAGGACCAAAAATTCAGGATCACCTGTGTTTCAATGGGCAACCCCCATGCGGTTATTTTTCTGAAAGAGCCGGTGGAAGATTTTCCGGTGCGGCATTTCGGACCGCTGATCGAGAATCATCAGCTCTTTCCCAACCGCACGAATGTCGAATTTGTCAATGTTCGAGGGGCCAACACCCTGCGCCAGCGGACCTGGGAACGCGGTTCCGGTGAAACCCTGGCCTGCGGCACCGGGGCCTCGGCTGCGGCTGTAGCCTCGATCCTGACCGGCCGCTCATCTCCCGGCAAAGTCGAGGTCGTGCTGAATGGCGGCACGCTGGAGATCCATTGGCGGGAGGGTGAAAATGTATTCATGACCGGACCGGCTGAGAAAGTGTACACCGGATGCTGGCCGGACTGACAGCCTGTGCCGGAAGTTCTCCAGGCGGTTTTTAAGCAGCAGCAAGCCTGGGAACCGGGATAACGGTCACATTGAGTATTTGTTGTCGAGAGTGGACAAAGTAAAAAGGAGTTTTATTCATGGCGGATACTTTCATCCAGGACATTTTCGCTCAGCGTATCGGCGGAAAGAATTTCGGCAAAGAAACCACCATCTATAAATTCGAAAAAATAAAACGGGCCAAGCGCGCCGCTGTGCAAGAGCATCCGGATCTGGAGCTGATCGATCTGGGTGTCGGCGAGCCGGATGGCATGACACCCGGAGTGATAGTCGAGACCCTTGTCGAACAAGCCGGAAAGCCCGAGAACCGCGGCTACACCGACAACGGTATCCAGGAGTTCCGCGAGGCCGCGGCCCAATACATGGAAAAGGTTTTCGGAGTGACAGGGCTCGATCCGCAGACCCAAATAAACCACTCTATCGGCAGCAAAAGCGCCCTGGCACTCCTTCCCAGCGCCCTGGTCGATCCCGGTGATGTGGTGCTGATGACTGTGCCGGGCTACCCTGTTTTCGGCACCCACTCGAGCTGGTACGGCGCCCGGGTTGTCAACCTGCCCCTGACTGAGGAAAACGATTTCCTGCCGGACCTGGATTCATTGGATGCGGAAACGCTTAAAAAAGCCAAAGCGCTTGTGCTCAATTACCCCAACAATCCCACAGGAAAATGCGCGAGCACCGAGTTCTACCGCCGGGTGGCGGAGTTCGCGCGAACCTATCGCGTGGCCGTGATTCAGGATGCAGCCTATGCGGCCCTGACATTCGGCCGCAAGCCGCTGTCTTTCCTCTCGGTTGAAGGGGCGATTGAAGTGGGAATCGAGCTTCACTCTTTGTCCAAGTCTTACAATATGACAGGCTGGCGGATCGGTTTTGTCTGCGGAAACGCGGGGCTGGTCAAGGCTTTCGCCGAGGTCAAGGACCATTCCGACAGCGGCCAGTTCGCCGCCATCCAGAAAGCCGCGGCAGCGGGCCTCAGACATCCCGAGCTAACAGAAAAGATCCGCGACAAATACGAGCGCAAGCTAAAACTTCTCTGCGAGGTTTTCACAAGCCTGGGTTTCTCAGCCCGCATCCCCGAGGGAACGTTCTACCTTTACATGCCGGGCCCTAAGGGTATTGCCGGCGGCCGGCGATTCCACACTGCGGAAGAATGCTCCCAGTACCTGATCCGCGAGCACCTGATATCAACAGTGCCCGAGGATGCCGCAGGGGCGTATCTGCGCCTCAGCGCAACATTCGCGGCGCCCACTCTGGAAGATGAAAAACGCATCGCCGGGGAGCTAAAGAAGCGGCTGGGCAGGATAAAATTTGTTTTTTAATTTTCCAATTTGTTTATTATTTAAGGAATGACGCGTATCAACAAACACAAAGATAATTTCCCACTCCCTCAAGGAGGCAGCATGTTTAAGGGATCGATAGTGGCTCTGGTCACTCCTTTTCACAACGAAAAAGTGGATGAAAAGGCCCTGGGTGACCTGGTGGAATTCCAGTTGGAAGGGGGGACCCATGGCATTCTTCCCTGCGGGACCACGGGAGAATCAGCCACCCTGGACCAAGCCGAGCATGTCAGAGTGATCCAGGTGGTTATCGAGGCCGTAAATGGCAGGATTCCGGTAATCGCCGGCACAGGCAGCAACAGCACCAGAGAGGCTATCCACCTTACCGGCGAGGCCAAAAAGCTCGGTGCCGATGCCGCTCTCCTGGTGAGCCCCTATTACAACAAGCCGACCCAGGAAGGCCTTTACCAGCATTACAAGGCTGTCAGCGAAGCAGTGGACATCCCGCTTATCCTTTACAACGTGCCTTCACGCACCAGTAAAAACATTGAGCCTGAAACCGTGGCCCGACTGAGCGGATTGAAAAACATCGTGGCGATCAAAGAGGCCTCGGGGAGCCTCGACCAGGCAAGCCAGATCGCCAGCCTCTGCGATATTACGATCCTCTCCGGCGATGACTCGCTTACCCTGCCGCTCATGTCTATCGGCGCCACAGGAGTGGTCTCGGTGGCGGCCAATGTGGCTCCCTCCCGGTTGGCCGCAATGACCGAGGCCTGGCTGGAAGGCGATCCGGTACTGGCTAAAAAACTGCATTTCGAGCTGTTTCCGCTTTTCAAGGCCCTGTTTATCGAAACCAACCCCATTCCGGCAAAAGCAGCTCTGGCAGCTATGGGGAAAATCGAGGAAGAGTATCGCCTGCCGCTGTGCCGGATGGCTGCGGGCAATCGTGAGAAACTCATTTCAGTGATGAAAACTCTCGGCCTGCTCTGAGCACTGGGCGTTCGAGCAAGCGGCCGGGCAATCGGAGCGGCTGATAAATCGAAATCCTTCAATCAAAGGACTGCCTTAAATGATCGATATTTGCTTGGTTGGCGCCTGCGGACGGATGGGCCGGAGAATTACCGCGGCTGTCTGTGGGACCAATGATATGCGCCTGGCAGCGGCTGTGGAAATACCGGGCCATCCTTTATTAGGCCAGGATCTAGGCCAGGTGGCCGGTGTCGCTCCTCTGGGGGTTGCGGTAAGCGCCAGCTTGCGCTCAGTGCTGCCCAAGTCCGGAGTGGTAATAGATTTCTCCCTGCCGGATGGAGTGGAAGAGACCGCGCAAGCCTGCCTCGAGTTCGGAGTTCCCCTGGTAACCGGGGTTACAGGCATCAAGGAAAAAGGAGCTGATAAATTGCGGGAGGCGGCTTCCCGGGTGGCTGTGGTCTGGGCTCCCAACATGAGCGTGGGTGTAAACCTGATGTTCAAGGTGGCTGCGGAAGTGGCTAAAGTTTTGGGAGAGGATTACGATGTGGAGATAGTGGAAACCCACCACCGTTTTAAAAGGGATGCCCCGAGCGGGACAGCGAAGCGGCTTGCCGAGGTAATCGCCGCAAGCCTCAACCGGGACCTCGAGCAGGTGGCCCGTTACGGCCGCCAGGGAATAACCGGAGAAAGAAACCCCAGCGAGATAGCAATCCACGCCCTTCGCTCAGGGGATGTAGTCGGCGAGCATACAGTCATTTTCGGCGCGCTGGGCGAGCGATTCGAGATCACTCACCGCGCTCACAGCAGGGATACTTTCGCCCGGGGAGCAGTGGTTGCCGCACGGTTTGCTTCGAGAGCGGAACCCGGCTTGTACGATATGCAGGATGTCCTGGGCCTGAAAACCTGAAGTCCTGCCCCTTCGCGAATAAGAGCCGTGGATTATAGTTTTTTTTCAAGCAAATTCCACTTACATTTGCGGTAATTTTTCAGTTAAGCATTTAATCATTCAGGAGGCGGTTTATGTCTTTATCCAAATGTATCTCAAGAATCGAGGAATCAATCACCCTTGCCATTACCGCAAAGGCCAAGGCTATGAAGGCCCAGGGCCTGGATGTAATCGGAATGAGCGCCGGGGAGCCCGATTTCGATACCCCGGAAAATATCAAACAGGCGGCGATAAAGGCCATCAAAGACGGGGTGACTAAATATACTCCGACAGCGGGTACGCCGGAGCTGCGCAAAGCAGTGGCGGAAAAGTTTAAAAAAGACAACGGGCTCGATTACAGGCCTGAGGAAATCATCGTGGGCTGTGGAGCCAAACACTCGGTCTTTGTAGCGATCATGGCCCTAGTGGATGAAGGTGACGAGGTGATTATCCCCACCCCATACTGGGTAAGCTACCCGGAAATGGTGAAAGTCGCCGGCGGCACTCCGGTCATTCTGGAAACCACTTCCGAAAACGAGCTCAAGGTGACTGCCCAAGAGCTGAAAAAGGCAATCACGCCTAAAACAAAAATATTCATCCTGAACTCGCCCTCGAATCCGAGCGGAATGGTCTACACAAAGAAAGAGCTGCTCTCTCTGGCCGAGGTCCTGAGAAGCACCAAGGTTTGGGTGATCAGCGATGAAATATACGAGAAAATCCTTTACGACGGTGCAGAGCATCACTCCATCGCCGCTCTGGACAAGCAAGTTTTTTCCAGAACGATCACGATCAACGGAGTCTCGAAGTCATACTCCATGACCGGCTGGCGTATCGGCTATGCGGCCGGTCCCCTGGAGGTGATCAAGGGCATGGGGAAACTCCAGAGCCAGGAGATATCCAATCCCTGCTCCATAGCTCAGGTGGCAACAATCGAAGCCCTTACCGGCCCGCAGGACAGCGTAGCCATGATGGTCAAGGCTTTCGATGAGCGCAGGCGCTACCTGGTCGGACGCCTGAATGCCATGCAGGGTATAAGCTGTGTCAATCCCAGAGGAGCGTTCTACGCTTTCCCGGATTTCAGCGCCTACTACGGCAAAAAGGCGAATGGCAGAGCGATCTCAGGCAGTGTCGAGATGTGCAATTATCTGCTTGAGGAGATGAGAGTGGCAGTCGTGCCGGGCGAGGGATTCGGCGCGGACAAACACTTGCGAATCAGCTACGCCACATCAATGGAGGCGATTAAAAAAGCCCTCGACCGGATCGAGGAAGGTTTAAAAAAGCTTTCCTGAAAATTACGAAAGCCCGGGAAAGAAGAACTTTCCCGGGCTTTTTCTTTCTCCTTCAGTCAGCCTGGCTCCTCAACCTACTCGGATTTAACTATCGAGAACTCATTATCACGGTCAATCTTCCGTCCTGAGGCCACATCGGTCACCTCAATATTCAGACTGTATCTTCCGGGAGGGGAATCGGTGATATCAATAGAAATATATTCGGCTTGAGCAATTTTCTCTGGGTCTCCCTCTTTATCGAAAGTGAGAGTTATCTTACCCTTTTCCTCAGACATACGGGCCAGCTTGCCGAAAGAAGCCAATATCTTTGAGGCGATGTTACGGTCGAGTTTTTCTGCCTTGATTGTGAAATCCACATTGTAATGTTTCTTGCCCTCTCCATCCTTGGTCAAAAAATAAATCTCGTAGTAGACAAACACCGCCTGGTCCTGGCGGAAAGTGCGTGAGGGCAACGGCATCACATTATATTGGCCCCGGGTGAACTTGCCCGATTTTCCACCGTCAAAGGGCGTAATGTTCGAGGCAAGTATGATCTGGCTGACATTAAAGTCATTCACCTTATACTGGTTAACCGGGATATCCCCCTTGAAAATACCGAGATGATTCGACCCGAGATCGCGTACGCTTACCGAATAATGGTAGTTGCCAGGCGGCACGTTGACATTCTGTTTATCCACCATCAGCAAACCCGTATTACTCTTGTCAGGTTCCTGGCTCAACTGGTAGCTCCGACGGTTGTAAACACGTTTGACCTCGCTCCAGTCCTGATCGAACAAGGCGAAAGTGACCTCGTAATTAACTCTCACCCCGATTATATCCCGCTTGAACTCGAGTTCGCTCACTGGCATGCCGTAGAAAATGTTCACATTGCTATTGGCGTTCATGGCCATGAAATCAGCAGTATAATAATAGTAATCAAGCGGCTCCACTCCCATGTCCGGGGCATAAGTTTCGGTTTGCATACCTGTAGTCAAACCGGGTTCCAGGATCCTTGACTCTTCCATCTCGAAATTGGTGACCATTTCCTGGTAGAGATAGTCCGGATCGTTGAAATCCGCTTTCATGCTGGCTAACCTGAAATAGATGGGATCGATCTCGGCACGGTTGTAAAGAAGCTCGCGGAAATTACTGCCGAAATCAGGAGCCTCCATGAGTGTGGTCTCCTGCGGATTATCAGGGTTCACCTGCTGATCGTAAGCGGTGGCAAATGCGGCGCCGACCACCGCTTCGATCAATCTCGGCACAATGTAGTAAGCAGTGGTTTTTTTGACAAAGTGGTAAATAAAATTATCGGGTTTCCGCCGATACAGCCAGGTCTCATTGTCCCGGATACCGAAATTTCCTATCAGCCTGGCCACCTGATCCGGCTTGCCGTGCTTGATATAGATAATTCCGCGATCATCATAGCCTTTGGTTTGCTTGATGTTGTAATTCTGTTTGGCGTAATTCAACCTTCGGTAATGCTCCACCAGCCGCTCGTTATACTCGGTGGTAGGCGAAGGGTCGCGGCCTTTCCAGAACTTGCGGAAAAAAAGCTTCTTCTGCTCGATTGTTCGAGCCTGCTTGTATTCACTTCGCTCATTCGGCCTTACGATGTCGATAATATCACGGTACATTTCCCCGGCCGCTGTTTCGTTCAGATCGTCAATACACTGAAAATAATAAACGCTGGCTATCCGATTGTCTTCAAGAACAAAAAATGCCCGGGCCATTAATAACTTCATCAAAGCAGTCTTTTTCTCAGGGCCTTCACTGGATAAATCCCCAAGAATGGTTTCTGCTATCTCCCGGTTATAAATATCAAAAAATCCAAGGCCGAGGGTATATATCGATTCGCTTTGATCGGGATTCGCCTCCAGCAGGCGCTGAAACAGGTCGAGAGCCATCCTGTTCTGTCCGGTTTTTATATACAATTCTCCCAGACGCTCGCTGGCGTTGTGCGCTTTGTGATCCACATCCACAATGTTTTCAAGCAGATTGATAGCTACCTGGAAATTCTGAGGATCCTTTTCCTTCATTAATTTTTGTGCCGGATTCCAGTTGGCATCGATGTACCCACTCTGATTCACTGGATAATTTTGCCAGCCCCCGAAGGGTAGGTGATATCCATCTCGGGCGGCCTCCAGAAAGAATTCAGTGGCTTTCTCTCTGCCAGTTTTAGATTTATCCTCCCCCACAGCAGCCACTCCAAGCAAGAAACGCGCTTCGCCTAACTGGGGGTTCTGATCCACAATCACTTTAAGTATCGCGGAGGCAGAGGGAAAATTACCTCCCAACATTTGGGATTTGGCATCATCCAGCTTCCCCCGGAGTTGGTTATCAATAGCAGGTTTAGAGCTC
>Ga0307380_10005304_pt1 | contig 17115 bp, 9 predicted proteins | sample UN3MG_FD_202239 | JGI IMG/M metagenome (GOLD analysis project Ga0307380, IMG submission 202239) | Soil microbial communities from Risofladan, Vaasa, Finland - UN-3 | ecosystem: Environmental > Terrestrial > Soil > Coastal area > Acid sulfate soil | place: Finland: Risofladan, Vaasa | collected...
CGTGATTACTCGGCCGCCATGCTGGGGGAAGAATGCAAGCGGCCGAATTCTTCCTGCTACATCGTTTCCGACCCTGTGAAACCGGGGCAGAAACTGGGGGAGGGCGGCCAGCGAGGCATCCGTACCAGTAGTCACACCTTTGTCGTGACGCAGGAGACCGACAATACCGAAAGCTATGTCCTTTTCGATAACCGGAAAGACCCCTACCAGCTCGAGAACATTGCAGAGAAAAGCCCGCCTCTGGTCCGGGAGCTGACTGAAGAACTGGACGGGTGGCTCGAGCGGACAAACGATCCCTGGTTGAGACAACGCGGCTCTTGAAAAAACCATGGGTCATTCGAAGCAGGAGGGAAACCGATGAAACGTCGCAGCTTTCTTGAAATTACCGGAAAATCAGTCCTTCTCACATCCGTAATCACCGGGAATCTTGCAGGTGACCCCATGAAAAATGAATCGGCTTTTAAACTTTCTATCGGCCGGGAACTGCCGGATCCATTCTGTATAAAAACCAAAGACGGCTACTACCTGACAGGCACCTCAGGGCTCTCTCCGAACAGCGATTACGTTTATGTCATGTTTCATTCGCTGGATTTGAAGACCTGGACCAGGCTGGACCCGATATTAAAGGTTCCTGAATACGAGGGCAGCAGGCGGGCGAATTACTGGGCGCCTGAAATCCTCCCCTACCAGGGGAAATTTTACCTGTACTACACTGCGGATTCATTCGGGGACCCGGAGAGAAGGTTTGTGCGCGTGGCTGTGGGGGAAAACATATCCGGGCCGTATGAAGACTGTAAAGTAACTTTAACCAAACAGCCTTCAATAGACGGAGACCCTTTCTTTGTCTCGGAGGATGAAGGGTACCTTTTTTACACGGGTAACGAGGGCAACGATCACGTGGGGCAGCTCCTTGTCGACAGACTGATTTCGCCCACGCAAGCTGAAAACCAACCCCGGAAAGTATTTCCCGCAGAAAGTGTTGAGTGGGAAGAGGGAGCCTTTGTCATCCGCGCAAATAACTCTTTCTATCTTTTTACCAGCCAGGGAAACTGGAGGGATGGAACCTACCATGTACTGGTTGCAAAAGCTGACAAGATCCTCGGGCCTTATAAGCGGTTGAAAAAAGAAAACGGCGACCCGAGAGTATTAAAAACGCAAGGGCTCCAGATCGGCCCGGGCCACAATTCTATTTTCACCGGCCCTGATTCTAAACACTACATTTGCTACCATGCCTGGGACAAGGAACATACCGGCAGATATCCCTGGATCGCGCCTATTGAATGGGAAAACGATTTCCCTGTTGTCAGGCAATAATATTAACCGACTCTGCGAGCTTTCAATATGTTAAATTTATAATCCCACATTCACCATATAGATATTGAAAGTGGTTTTCCAAAACGGCATAGAGGAGCAAAAATGTACGGTTCGAATCGCGATCCCTCCAAATATTTTATTTGCTGGTTTGCTTTGGTTGTCATAGTCCTCTCTTTTTTTGTATATCATCGCGCCGCTGCACAAGATGAAGAGTTATTTGGCGAGGTCAATAAGCAGGAAGCAATCCGGATCGTTGTCGGCTTTCTGAACGACAACTACGTATTTCCCGATTCGGGCGAGATCATTGGCGCGGAACTCCTGAAGCGTTACAAAGACGGGAGATATGCCAGTAAAATGACCGCGGAGAAATTTGCCCGGATGATCGATTCCGAGCTGGAAGAAATAAGCCGCGATAAGCATCTGGCTCTGTTCCTTGACCCGGCGATGAATAGAGGTTTGCGGGAAGAGCAGGATGAGGATAATTATCCTGACGAGGATATGCTGGAGGAGGAACGGCGGAATAATTACGGTTTCAAACAGGCCGTAATCCTGGAAGGAAATGTGGGCTACCTGGATTTGAGGATTTTTTTCGAGCCGAAATCCGCAGCACCATCCGCTGTTGCCGCGATGGGATTCCTGGCCAATTGCGATGCGCTGATTATTGACCTGCGCAATAACGGTGGAGGCTGGGGTGAAATGGTGGCCTTTCTCTCCAGTTACTTCTTCAGCGCGGATAGTCTTATTCAACTGAGCTCAGTGTACTCGCGGCCCGATAATAAAACCTACCAATCCTGGACTGCGCCCTATGTGCCGGGCAAACGCCTGATAACTACGCCAGTGTATATTTTAGTGTCAAAATCAACTTTTTCGGCGGCAGAGGAATTCTGTTACAACCTGAAACATCTTGGCAGAGCTACCCTGGTTGGCGAGACCACTCGCGGCGGGGCTCACCCGATATCCTATAAGCCTGTCGGTGAAAAATTTGTCCTGATGATCCCTGAAATGACTTCAATCAACCCGGTCACAGGTTCCAACTGGGAGGGGGTTGGTGTTGAGCCTCATATTAAAACAAGCTCGGATAAGGCCCTGGAAGTTGCTCATTTAATGGCATTGGAAGAGCTGAAAAAATGTGAGGACAGGAAAAAAGCAGCCTGGTATCAGTGGCATATTGAGGGTCTTGAGGCGAAAAACAGTCCCATTGAATTGCCAGAGGATATTACAAATTCCTATATAGGCAAATACGGCTCCATGGATATCACGCTGGAAGGCGGCGACCTGTTCTATTGCCGTGGCGGCAGGATGAAACACAAACTGTCTCCCATGTCCAGAGTCCTTTTCGCTATTAAGGGCCTGGAAAACTTTCGTCTGAAATTTATCGTCGAGCAAAACGAGGTCCGGGAACTCGAAGTGTTATACGATGATGGGAGGGTTGCAAAATACAGGAAGGAAAAATAGAGCTCGAAAAGAAAATGCTCTTTATTATTTGTGTTTATCCCGCTTTATCTCACCCGTGATCCTGTCCACGGCTATAATCAGCGAGTTCTCCAGAGCGCTGCCCTTGGAGTAGTCGGCCGGGGCCATGTTCGATACGCACTCGTTCTGGACAAATCCCCATTAATTGAGATTTAGATGTCTCAAAATAAATCAGTTAAGATAATTTTTATAACATTTATTTTTTCTCTGATAAAATTTAATCCTCTCTGGACAGCTACCCCTGAGATCAGCTTATCTGCCACTGTGGTCGATATCGGATAATATATTAATTTTTATACTATCTTATCATCTTTAGAAATCTTTGAAAATGTTATTATTTTACTCGAGGAACATTGCTCGCTTTGATAATGGTATAAAAATCAAAAGATCATTTTAGGGGCGGTTCGCGAACCGTCCCTACCGGAGAGAATATTACCCTCTTACCTGGAATTCTTTCAAAAATATCTTTTTAATGTTTACTTCTAAGTTTCCTTCCAGTGCCCATGCCCGAAGATCTGCGCCTGCCGTTAATAATTATTTGCCAGGAATTATTGCTTTGCATATCTTTGATAATCTTCATGCGGAATAATTCACTTGGGAACCCCGGCTGAAATGAGGCATTTATTTTACTGCGGTTCCGGGTTGAACCCGGACAAAATGAGAAAGGACTTATCATGCTGAAAAGACTTGTCTTTACTGTTATCTTTTTAAGCCTCGGCCTGGCGGACCTGTCGCAGGCAGTGGAGGTATTCAACGGTCATCCCCGGTTGTTTTTCCGGGACAAAGCCTGGGGCGAGCCCTCGATCACAACAGAGATTCTCAGGCAGCGGGCCAGGGACAGCCGCTACAGCAAATTTCTCGACCTGATGACCCGCCGCAACCCCTGCAACTATGCCCTGCGGGCCGTGATGCTTGACGACAAGGAAGCTGCGCTTCAGTGTATCTCGATGCTCGAGAAGCCGCTCGAGTTCGACGGGACCACGGATGACGGAAGGATCCTGATGTGGGACGCCATGGCTTTTGACTGGCTCTACAACAATCAGAATTTTTCTGACTCTTCAAAAGCAAAAGTGATCGCCAGGCTGGCCCAGGGCGCGCAGCGCTGCATGGATCAGTATTACTCCCAGGGGGCCCATATCTTCCACACGCGCATGTACGGCTACCCGACAGGCGCGGCTATTGCCGGACTGGCCCTCAAGGGCCACCACCCGGATGCGGACAAGTATCTCGAGTGGGGATACAAGACCTATCTCAAGGATCTTTTTCCAGCCCGGGAAATCCAGGATGGGACTGTCCACAACAGCATGGCTTATGGCCGCAAGTACACCATGTGGCTGGTGGGGCATTTTATCGCCGCCTGGTACACTGCCACAGGCGAGAACCTGTGGCGGATGATTCGTGAAAAACAGGGCGACTGGGCCTGGCGCGAGGCGCTGTTCGTGATCTACGGCGAGCAGCCGGATGGCTTGCTTGTCAGGTTCGGCGACAACTTTTTCCGGGGCACGGAGAGGTTCTCATTCCGGGTGGTCTCCGAGCGCGCCTTTTATTATAACGAGCCGGTCGGAGCCGGGTATATCAACTACCTGTTTGAAAAACACGCCGGGATTACCAATGGCCGGATCGGGACCGAGATGGGCAGCGAGTACCAGGTGTTCCTTTACTGGGACGCCGACAACAAGGGGGTCCCCCGCACCACCCTGCCCGCCAGGATACTTTTCAGCCCCAGGGGCACGGGAATGGCGTTCTGGCGGACAGGCTGGGGAGCGGATGACACTTTCATCTTTTTCAAGTGCGGCGACTATTTCGATAATCACGGGCATTTCGACTCCGGGCACACCGAGGTGTTCCGCCGGGCGCCCCTGCTTATCGAGGCCGGCACCTATGCCGGCGGCACAGACACAGACCACTATAAAAAGTTCTTCCATAATTCGGTCGCCCATAACACTATCCAGATAGTGGATCCCGGACTGCTGGATGATGCCGGCTCCCAGCGATATTACAATAACCAGACCATAGGCACGATCGAGGCTTACCGTGCTAACAAAGAAAGGGAAATGGGAGATATAATCCAATACCGTGATGAGGGCGGCTGGGCTTATCTGGCTGCGGATTTTACAGCAGCCTATACCCCTGACCGGGTGCGAAAGGTGGTGCGGGAGCTGGCCTGGATCGGTGAGCGCTACCTGGTCGTGGTAGACAACATATCCCTGGCCGACAAAAAATTCCAGCCCCGGATACTCTGGCATTACCCGGTGCGCCCCCTGCTCGAAAAAAAGCGGTTCACCGTGTCAGATGCCGGCGCCCGGGCGATTGTAACTGTCCTTGCCCCTGAAATGGCAGTAATCGACACAGTGCCTGCTTTTAAAGTCGGCACAGCGTTCTATCCGCCTGAAAAACCGCGGCCTGATTTAGGGGTAGGCAGGGCTGAGATTTATGTACCGACTACCGGAAATTATGACTATACTTTTGTCCAGGTCATCGATGTGGCTGACAATACTGCGGCTGCCCCCTCGCCCCGTCTTGAGGTGAAAGAAATATCAGGAGCCACGATTATCAAGCTTCCCGAGGGCACGCTGACTCTTGCCGGCCAGGCGGATAAGCGCACCGGTGTCGATTTTAAATAACAGACTGTCCGGATTTAAAACCCAAACCGGAGGAGCGTTATGAAGTACTTTATGCTGGTAGCCTTATTGTTCTTCGCGGTTTTTTCAGCATCCACCGCTCATGGAGAGAATATGCGGACTGCTCACTACATTCCGAGTACCCACTGGGACCGTGAATGGTACGAACCGTTCCAAGGCTTTCGCATGCGCCTGGTGTCTCTATTAGACGAGCTTTTCGAGACTCTCGAGAAAGACCCGGCTTACAAGTGTTTTCTCACTGACGGCCAGATAATCCCGATTTACGACTACCTTGAAATCCGGCCCGAGAAGCGGGAGCTGGTGGAGCGGTATGTGCGTGAGGGCCGACTGAAACCCGGCCCCTGGTATGTCCAGCCGGATGAATGGCTGGTCAGCGGAGAGTCCCTGGTGCGCAACCTGCAATTGGGTATGAAGCTTTCCAGGGAGCTGGGAGCGCCGCTTTCATGGGGCGGTTTCGCCTGCGACCAGTTCGGCCATGTGGGCCAGCTGCCCCAGATTTTCGATCAGTTGAACATACCGGTGGCCTTTGTCTGGCGGGGTCTCAAGGCAAAGGAATCCACCGGCCATTTCAACTGGAAGGCTCCTGACGGCACAGTTATCCCGAGTTACCGTTTCGGTACAAGGGGCTACAGCACGTATTCTTTCGCAGTCCGCGGAGCGATAGAGGACCGGCCTTTCGACCTCGAGAAAGCGGTCGGCCGCCTGGTCGAGTATGTCCTGGAGGAAGCCGGGCGCTCGACAGTCAAGCCCATTCTGCTTTTCGACGGCGGAGACCACATGGAAATCGAGCCGCAGACCAGCGCGCTCATCGCCCGGGCGAACGAGAAGCTCGAACCCCGGGGCATCCGGATCATCCACAGCGACCCGGACAGCTATATGAAAGAGCTTCTCGCTGACCGCGGGAAAATCGAAATGACCTTTGCAGGAGAGATGCGCGAGTCCCGCCGGGACGACACTGACGGCCATCTCATCCCGGGCGTTCTCTCAAGCCGCATCCATCTCAAGCAGCGCAACGCCGCCTGCGAGGATGAGCTGTGCCTGTGGGCCGAGCCTTTCAGCACCTTTGTCGCCGTGAATTTAGGCCGTGAGTATCCGAAAGGCTATCTCCATGTCGCCTGGAAGCACCTGGTCCAAAACCACCCGCACGACAGCATGTGCGCCTGTTCGATTGACCAGGTCCACCAGGACATGATCTACCGCTTCGACCAGTCCCTCGGCATTTCGTCACGGCTCACAGCGCAGGCGCTGAAAGACATCGCCAAAGCCGCAGCTCCAAAGGATATTCCCGAGGGCTCCCTGGTGCTGGCTGTGTTCAATGCCACAGCAGAGGATATCAACGAGCCTGTGGACCTAGATATCCCGCTCCCTGTCGACTGGCCGAAAAGATTTGCGGAATTTTTCGGCTACGAGGAGAAATTCTCATTCAGACTGATCAACGCCCAGGGGGAAGAGGTTCCTTACCAGCTTGTGGGGCAGATACGCGACCACCAGGGTTTCTGGCGTCAGCGCTACCATTTCCCCACAGGCGATACCCGCCACATAATCAAAGTGACAGCGCCGCTGAGAGTACCGGCGTTCGGTTACACGACCCTGATAGTCAAGCCGGTGGACGGTCCTACCCGGTATCTGGGCTCCATGGCTGTTTCACACCGGGCCGTCGAGAACGAAACTCTCCTTGTCCAGGCCGAAACTAACGGCACTATCAGTATAACCGACAAGCGCACAGGCAGGAAGTACGAGCAGCTCCTGACTTTCGAGGACCGGGCTGATATCGGCGACGGCTGGTACCACGGTGTCGCAGTGAATGATTATATAAATTTGAGCACTGCCTGCGGAGCGGATATCGCCGTGATCGCCGACGGCATCGCCAAAGCCACAATCAGAATCGCCGTGACCATGAATGTCCCCCAGCAGTTCGATTTCAAAAACATGGAGCGCTGCGGGGAGACCGCCCCCCTGAAAATCGTTTCCGATGTAACCCTGCGCAAAGGCTCGGACAGGGTCGAGGTGGCCACGACAGTGGATAACACGATCCTCGACCACCGTCTCCGGGTACTGTTCCCCACGAATCTCAAGGGCGACACCTATCTCAGCAACTCGGCATTCGACGTTGTGGAGCGTCCGGTGGCCCTGGCCTCAGACAACAATCTGCGTGACGAGCTGGATGTCGAGACCCGGCCCCAGATCTCCTGGACTGCTTTCGGTGACGGCGTGGGAGGGCTGGCAGTGGTGAGCCGCGGGCTCCCCGAAAGCGCGGTGATAAATAACCCTGAGCGCCCGATTGCGCTCACCCTGTTCCGCGCTTTCAGGCGCGCTGTTTTTTCAAATGACAACCCCGGCGGGCAGATCCAGGGCAAGCTTGTGTTCCGCTATGATATCGTGCCGGTTGCCCAGAAAATCCCGGTCAACAGGCTGTTCGTTCTCGGACAGCGGGTGAACGGCCCCACGCGCGTGATCGACCTTCTCCACAGAGATTTGCAGCTTGCCGGGCGCGCAGGCGCTTTGCCCAGGGAGCTGTCTTTCCTGAAAGTCACGGGCAATGCAGTGTTTACCTCGGTTCAGCTTGACAGTAACAAGATGTCCGTGCGCCTGTTCAATCCGCACGGCACAAAGGAAAAAATCACGATCACCCTGTCAACCAGGCCCGGCGGGGCGAAATGCGTGACACTCGACGGGCGTGATGATACCCGGTCAAGCGCGCAGCTTGCCGGAAACGCGATTGAGGTCTCCATCCCGGCGAAACGGATAAGCACGGTTGTAATAGAATGATCCTGGGTCAGAGGAGAGGTGGGAAAGCCCGGAAGATAGGTATACAAGTTAATATATGAGCAAAGAGGTACGGAATCTATCAGCGACCGCCATCAGGGAGGACTGTCCTTTTATGTAAAAAAGACGGCCCTCTTGCAATTGATAACAGCATCTACCCTATAATTTTTTTCCGCTTTTCTCTCGGTGGGCTTCACCGTAAGCGTGTATATTCTTCCTTCACTTTATAAGGAGCAAGAGAACATGTCTTCAATAAAGCGCCTGGCTTTCATCACCGCTGTAACTGTGCTTGTTTCTCTGTTCGCTGCTGCGGCTTCCGGGCCGGATAAAACCGGGAAATCCCTCTATCTTGACCCAAGTCAGCCGCTTGAAACAAGGGTCGAGGACCTGCTGGGCCGGATGACACTGGCGGAAAAAGTCGGCCAGATCAACATACCGGTTGTCAGGGACAAGGATTTTGGCGAGGGCGTATCCGGCCGGCTCGAGGGAGCCAGGAAATTCGCCCAGGGAACATTGGTACCGGAAATCGGCCCGGCTGGAGGCTTTTTTGATCTGGCAAACGAGCTGGTGCCTGAAGGTCCTGGTCAGCAGGCGGAATTTTTTAATGAGCTTCAAAAAATAGCGACCCGGAAAACCCTGTTGAAAATCCCGCTGCTGGAGATCGAGGAAGGCACTCACGGCCTGATGTGCTCCGGGGGGACGATCTTCCCTGAAGGCTTGGCAATCGGCAGCGCCTGGAATATGGATTTGGTCAGGGAAATTTACTCTGTTGCCGCAAAAGAAGCGCGCTCCAGAGGGATCCATCAGCTATGCACCCTGGTCATCGAGCCGAACAGAGACCCGCGGCTGGGAAGGAACCAGGAGGGATACAGCGAGGACCCATATCTTTGCTCTCGCATAGCAAGGGTTATAGTTGACGCCATGCAAAATCCGGATCTATCCGCAGTTGACAAGGCAGTGACCACGTTCTGCCATTACCCAGGCCAGAGCCAGCCTGTCAGTGGCCTGGAGCGGGGGGCAATGGAGATTTCCGAGAGAATGTTGAGAGAGGTTTTCCTGCCTCCCTGGGTGGCCGGGATCAAAGAGGGAGGCGCTTTGGGAGTGATGGCCACCTATCCGGCAATTGACGGGGTGCCGACCCACGCCTCGAAAAAAATTCTCACGCAAATCCTCCGTGAAGAACTGGGGTTCAAGGGTCTGGTGCTTTGCGAGGGCGGAGGTATCGGGACCTTGGAGTACGAAAATCTGGCCCGGACACAGAAAGAGGCTGGCGAGCTGGCTATCAAGGCCGGTGTGGATGTGGGGATCTGGTACGAGGCCGGATATATGAAACTGATGCTGGAAAATATCGCCGAGGGAAAAGTCTCGCTCGAGGATCTTGACCGGTCAGTGCGCCGGATCCTGCGGCTCAAATTCAAACTGGGCCTGTTTGAAAATCCATTTGTGGACCCTGAACATGCCGTCCGGGCCAGTCATGCCAGGGAACATGAGGAACTGGCCCTGCGAGCGGCCCGCGAAGGGATAGTTCTGCTGAAAAATGAGCACAACATTCTGCCCCTGGACAAGAAAATAAAAAGGGTCGCGGTAATCGGTCCGAATGCAAACCACGAGAGAAACCAGCTCGGTGATTATGTCGCGGACACAATTCTCCAGCACATAGTGACTGTTCTGGAGGGGATCAAAAACAAAGTCTCTCCGGAAACCGAAATCCAGTATGTTAAGGGCTGCGATGTTATCGGGACCGAGGTCAATGAAATTCCAGAAGCCCAGGCTGCGGCCCGGAATGCGGACGCAGCGATTGTGGTGCTCGGCGAGAACGAGTGGCAGACCCCTGGAGGGAAGGCCACGAGCGGAGAGGGTTTCGATGTCGCCAGCCTGGACCTGACAGGAATGCAGGAAGACCTGGTCAGGGCGATTTACGAAACAGGAACCCCGACTATTGTAGTGCTGATAAACGGCAGGCCGCTCTCGATCCGCTGGTGTGCCGAGCATGCGCCTGTAATTCTTGAAGCCTGGATCCCTGGAGAGAAGGGCGGCACTGCTGTGGCTGAGGTGATTTTCGGCGACTGCAGCCCGAGCGGACGCCTGCCGATTACGATTCCGCGCCATGTCGGGCAATTGCCGGTTTACTATAATTATAAGCCGTCAAAAGAATATTGGATAAAGGAGGGCTGGGGAAAGGCTTATGCGGATATGAGCGCGGAGCCGCTGTACGAGTTCGGCTATGGATTGAGCTATACCGAATTTGAATACTCGAACCTTAAAATCAGTCCGCAGGAAACAGGCCCTTCCGGAGAAGTCAAGGTCAGCGTGGATGTTAAAAACACCGGGAGCAGAGAAGGTGCGGAGGTTGTCCAGCTTTACATACACGATATTATCAGCTCTGTATCGACTCCGGTCAAAGAGCTCAGGGGATTCAGAAAAATAACGCTCGCTCCGGGTGAGAAAAAAACGGTCGATTTTACCCTTACCTCTGATCATCTGTCCCTTCTTGACATTCATCTGGAACGGGTGGTCGAGCCCGGAGCTTTCGAGGTCAAGATCGGCAGTTCGAGCAAAGATATACGCCTGAGAGGGAGCTTTGAAGTAAGGGATTGACCTGCGGGACCCCTTTCGATTCCGACACTGGTATTACGGTTAACTTTTATACTTTGACTTTCCGGGATTCAAAATGAAAAATAATATTTTTTACCTCGCGTTTCTGGTCACCCTGTCTATCGCCTGTTCCGGCAAGGAGCCGGTGAAAAGAGGGGTGAAATTCGATTACCTGATCAGGAATGGCATGGTTGTGGACGGCATGGGTAACCCCTGGCACAGGGCTGATATCGGCATTATCGGGGACAAGATTGCCAGAATCGGGCACCTTCCGCAAGAGCAGGGGAAATCAATAATCGACGCCTCGGGAAAAGTGGTGGCACCCGGATTTATCGACATACACTCACACGGCGAAGCAAGGATTCTGGAGGACCCTACCGCGCACAATTTTATAACCCAGGGCGTAACGACAATTGTCGGGGGAAACTGCGGCGGCAGCCCGTTGAACCTGCGGGAATTTTTTGGGAAGGTGGATTCAGCCGGCATTGCGCTTAATCTCGGGGTGCTGGCAGGACACAACAGCGTGAGAAAAGAGGTAATGGGCAATGCGGGGAGGGAACCCACCGGAGAGGAACTGGAAGAGATGAAAAAGATTGTGGAAGAGGAGATGCAGGCAGGTGCATTGGGGCTTTCCACCGGCCTGAAATATCAACCCGGCGTGTATTCAAAAACGGCTGAGCTGATCGAGCTTGCCAAGGTGGCTTCAAAATACGGCGGCTTTTATGCCTCTCATCTGAGAGATGAGGGGCTGAAGTTATTCGAATCCATGCAAGAGGCGCTCGAAATCGGAGAGAAGGCGGGCATCCCGGTGCAGATGTCCCATCACAAAGCAGTGGGTATGAACATGTGGGGGAAAACCGAAACGAGTCTCAAAATGATAGAAGATGCGCGAAAAAGAGGCCTGGATGTGACTGCGGACCAGTATCCATACTCCTCCACGTTCACCGGCATCACGATTATTTTTCCGGCCTGGGCCCTGGAAGGAACAAAGTCGGAAATACAAAAAAGGCTTGATGATCCGGAGACAAGAAAAAGAGTTAAAGAAGGAATTATCTATAATATAAAGTATGACCGCGGGGGCAATGACATCCGCACAGTCACAATAGCGGAGTATTCAAAAGACACTGCTCTGGAGGGCAAGAACCTGGCGGAAATTCTCCTGCTGAAAGGGAAAGAACTCTCCATGGAAAATGCAGCGGAGCTTGTCCTTGAGATATATGAAAACGGCGGGGCATCAGCGATTTACCACTGTCTGTCAGAGGAAGACCTTGTCAGGGTGATGAAGAATCCTCTGGTAATGCACGCCAGCGATGCCGACAATGCAGAGTACAACAAGGGAAAGATTCATCCCCGGCACTATGGCTGTTTTCCCCGGGTCCTGGCGCTATATGTAAGAGAGCGCGGAGAGCTGAGGCTTGAAGAAGCGATCAGAAAAATGACCTCTTTTCCGGCCTCGAGAATCGGCGCTCAGGACAGGGGAATCATTTCAGAGGACAAGTATGCGGATATCGTAATCTTTGATCCTGAGACTGTTCAGGATAAGGCCACCTGGGATAACCCACATCAATATCCGGAAGGCCTGGACTATGTGTTTGTCAATGGAGAAATCGTAGTGGATCACGGCAAGATTACCGGAAAATTGCCTGGAAAAATAATTTACGGCCCGGGCAAAGAAAAATGAAAGAACTCCTCTTGCTCTGAATGAGTTCACTGGTGAAAACAATCGCGGATTTCGATCATTCTGCACAAAACAGGGAATTCGAGTTATTTTAATCGAAAAATGACCAGCTAACGCTTGATTTAAGCCGGAAGGATTAGTAGTATTCGATCAAAGATTTAAAGAAAGAAGGTCATCACTATTTATATCTCAAAGCACCAGATACCGGTTTAAATTCATAGACATCCGTATTGGAAGATTAAAGCAGTAAGGTTTTTTGTTCCCTGCTGAATCTGCCCCGGAAGTCTGCCGCAAGGGGAATTCACTTTAACCGCATTCAAAGAATCGGGACTCCTACCATGAATAAAAGACTCCTTTATTGTCGGCCCCGCTCGGCAAGATTCTTAATTTGCCGGCTTCTTGCAGCAGCAGTTTTATCCTGGGCTGTGTTTGGGCTTTCCTGTGGAGCGCCGGCGGATGAAAAAGCGAACCAGCCACAGCTTGTGCCGAATGCCGAGCTGGCTCAAAGCTGGTGGCCGCCGCTGCGCAATGTCTGGACTCCGATCGGCTGGAAAGACCATCTTTTCCGTTTCCACGTACTCTATAACGGGACTGTAGTGGCCAACCCGCATTTCTGGCACAGGGACAAGGCGCTTGAAGAGAAGTGGTCCGGCCAGAGTGTCCAGTTGACAGTCACTCCATCCGCTGACGGAAAGATCCCGGAGATGCGAGCCCGTGTACCCTATCAACTGGCCAGCGGCCCTGACTGCGGTGTTGGCAACCAGGGCTGGACCGCAAACCCGACACCTGTGCTCTGGACAGAATGGCCGCGGAGGGAGGGCCTTGTGCTGCGGGAAGAAATCTTTGCCCATCTTCCAGGGGCAGGCGATATCGAAAGCAGTGTCGAGCCCCTGTATGCCTGGATTCGCTTCTCTGTGAGCCACGTGGACAAACTGCAGGCCCCTGAGAATTTCAGTTTCGTAATCCACCTCGGAGCCGACAATATCGCCAAAAGCATGGAGCATGCGTATAACCTGAAAGTCTACCCCGAGCGGTCGGCCTATCCCCGCAAACTGACCGCCGAAAGCTTTTCCGAGGGCACAAGCTCGGGTCTGCGAATCCGCGAAGAAGATAAAAAAATCCGCCTTATGGGGATCTCATCCAGTTCAGGCAGATTCACTTTCACCGCTGGCGAGCTCCCGCCGGATTACAAAATATCCACCAGCGGGAAGGACTACTACCTGGTCATTACCCTGCCGGTCCGGAAAGGAGCCCAGGCAGATCTCCTGCTCCCGATGATGCCCGGCGACCGGGAGCAGGTGGACGTGGAGATGGCGCTCGGGTTCGAGGGGGCGCTCGTGGAATGCAACAGGTACTGGTCAATTGTTCCCCGGACAGCCTCGAAGATCGAAACTCCTGAGCCGCAGGTCAACGAGGCGATTGGGAAAAGCGTGAAATTCGCGCAGGTGATAGCGATCAAGAATCCAGAGACAGGCGAGTTTTCCTTTCTCTCCGGGTCATGGCATTACGAGCGCCTCTGGGCCACTCCCACCTCGATGACAGGCCATATGCTGCTCGACAACCTGGGCTACCATTCAGTTGTGGAAAAACATATCGAGCTTTTCCGGAAGAACCAGGGCTCGGTGAAACCTCCGGGATCAAGCTACAAGCTGCACCCTGGTTATTTCTCCACCCCTCGGACCCTGACCTCGATAGACTGGCTCACTGATAACGGAGCGGTCCTTTACGAGGTCTCGAAACACGCCCTGTTTACAGGCGACCGGGAGTTTATCGACCGGTGGCTTGAGGCGATTATCAAAAGCTGCGAGTTTATCAAGGAGGCCCGCGCAACCCCGGGCCACGATGGAGTGCCGGGAGTGCTGCCGCCGGCAGTGGCTACAGACCGCGAAATCCCGACCCAGTCCGTCTGGAATATCGGCTGGAATTATAAGGGGCTCTCCACTGCGGTCAGGCTGCTCGAGCGGATCGGCCATCCAAGGGCTGAGGAATTCACCCGGGAGGCCCGCGATTACAAGGAAACCTTTATCAAGGCCTTGCGTGAGGCTACAGTCAAAATGCCGCGCTGGACAGGGCGGGACGGTCAGACACACCCTATTGTTCCGTCTTCTCTCTCAGCCGGTGGGGATATATTTCACGCCTTCTACCTGGATGCCGGCCCCCTGTTTCTGGTCTGGAGCGGGATTCTGGAAGCAAACGACGAGCTTATGCAGTCAACCGCGGCTTTTTTCCGCGAGGGCCCGAACACCAGGCTGTTCGATCCCCGGGACGACTGCTGGCAGCGACCGGTGCTGATCCATGAAATCTCAAGCTGCGAGCCATGCTATAGCTGGAATATCTACCACTCCTGGCAGCTCGGCGACCGCTGCCGGTTTTTCGAGGGGCTTTACAGCCTGCTGGCCGGAGCACTCTCGAGACAGACCTATATCTCCTGCGAGACCCGTCACGGTATCTATGGTAACATCTTCGCCGCTCCGCTCGTGGTCGACCTAGTCCGCCTGTCCGTGATCGATGATGTGATCCGGGAGAACGAGCTGCACCTCCTGCGGCTTGTGCCCGCGGTATGGCTCAGAACCGATTTTGAAACCAAATTTATCAATCTGCCGACTGAATTCGGACCCGTGACACTCAGGTTCAAGATCACTGACAGCGGAAAAACACTGGACCTGGCCTATCGAACCGAGTTCCGGCAGGAGCCGGAAAAGGTCGTGCTTCATGTCCCTCTGTTAGCCGGTCTGGCCCAGGTTAGAATCAATGGCCGAGCGGAAAAAGCCAAACCGGGAGATCTGATTGTGCTTGATTAAAAATATCCTGGCCGGAAACATGCCTGCATAAACCCTAAAATTACTTCAACTTGAAAAGTCAATCCTGATCACTAATAAAGAGTTGAACCAAAATGAAAGGGGGAATTTAATATTGTATAAATGAATTCGGCCGCTGTCGGAGTCTCTCAATTAAAAACTTGTCAAGGAGGTTTTCCGATGAAGCGTCTTATTCTTTTCCTCATGTTCCTGGCCGCGGGATATGCCATGATCGCTGTCAATGCGGTTGCCAAGGAAGATGATTTCGTGCCATTGTTTAACGGTAAAAACCTGGACGGCTGGGTAAATGTCAACTGCGCGCCGGAAACCTGGACCGTGCGGGAGGGGATGATTGTCTGCAGCGGAATCCCCACCGGAGTGCTGCGAACTGTGAAACAATACGAAAATTACATCCTGGAATTGGAATGGCGCCATATGAAAAAGGAGGGCAACGCCGGTTTATTTGTCCACTCGGATGCCTTGACTGCTCCGGGACAACCGTTCACCCGCTCGGTCGAGATCCAGATCATGGACAGTAACGAGGGCGACATTTTCGCCATCCACGGAGCGACTCTCACCCCGGGGATGCCCCACCCGAAAGGCTGGATGCGCTCGCTTCCTTTTGCAAGGAAAATGAATCTCACCGGGCAATGGAACCATTACCGGGTCATAAGCAAGGATGGTACCTTGACCTTGGAGGTCAACGGCGAAGTGGCCAACCGCGCCTACCACAGCAATCCCAGAAAAGGGTATATCTGCCTGGAGAGCGAGGGGAGCGAGATCCATTTCCGCAATATCCGCATTCAGGAGCTCCCCGGCTCCAATCCGCCTGAGGATGTGGTCGCAGAAACGGACAAGGGCTTCCGCTCGCTATACAACGGCCTTGATTTGCGCGGCTGGAAAGATACTCCGGGCAACCAGGGACACTGGGTCGCCAATGACTGGATCCTGGAATACGATGGCAAAAGCCAGGCCGAGAAGGACCGCGACCTGTGGACAGTGAAAGACTTCAAGAATTTTATTCTCATCGTGGACTGGCGTCTTCCAGCCGAACCGGTATTTGACCCTGTCCCTGTGGTCCTGCCGGATGGTTCTCATGCTGTTGACGAGAACGGCCAGGAAGTGAGAGTGCCTGTATTGGATGCCGGTGACAGCGGCATTTACCTTCGCGGAAGCTCGAAAAGCCAAGTCAATATCTGGAACTGGCCTTGTGGTTCCGGTGAATTCTACGGCTACCGCATGGACAAAAACCAGCCGCCGGAGGTGAGAAGAGGCGTCACCCCGATCCTCAATGCAGACAAGCCGGTGGGCCAATGGAACCGTTTCGAGATCACGCTTATCGGTGAAAAGGTCACCGTGGTGTTGAACGGCAAGACAGTGATTCGTGATGCCCGGCTTCCGGGAATACCCAAATCCGGGCCTATCGCCTTGCAGCACCACACTGACCCGGTTCAGTTCGCCAATATTTATATCAAGGAACTCGACTGAGGCAACACTGGTTAAAGTGCTCAGAAAGGCCGCCTTTCCTGCCTGGAGAGGCGGCCTTTTTTTGAGATATTGCAACTCCGGATGGCGAATTTACGCTTGACTCAGGCCGGGAGGAATGATAGTGTTCTATTATCAGTCAATAGAACGCCGAACCAGCTTGTACTGCCGGCTGTCATGGAAAATAGCCGGCTCGAAGCAAATTAGAATGGAACGGTTATCTATAAATGTTCGAGTGAATAAAAGATTAAAACTATCGTTTCCTTGAAAATTATTTGAAATGGCGCTCAAAAATGCAGTTCAAAGAGTTATCCCTGACCGCGGTTTTAATATTAGGCTGTGTGATAAGCTCGGGCCTGGCAGC
>Ga0307380_10005307_pt1 | contig 17110 bp, 12 predicted proteins | sample UN3MG_FD_202239 | JGI IMG/M metagenome (GOLD analysis project Ga0307380, IMG submission 202239) | Soil microbial communities from Risofladan, Vaasa, Finland - UN-3 | ecosystem: Environmental > Terrestrial > Soil > Coastal area > Acid sulfate soil | place: Finland: Risofladan, Vaasa | collected...
TGGTTGTGTCCGCCATCAACCACACACACCCGTCCTCTCCAAACCTAACGTCTTGGACATACTCCACGGGGACCGGAAGGTCACCGTAAACTCCCCACGTTTCATCCTGCGACAGAGACGCGACGCCTAATCTATAAAGCCAGTTCTTTATGCACCACTTAGTATTCCGACCGTCAACCCGAAGATAGAATCCGGTATCGCTTAGCCCGCTTTCAGGGGGAAGCTCGAAGGTCTCGAAACGGCCTTCGGCAAAGTAAAGAAGCCGCCCTGTCGCGGCCAGCCAAACACCACTTCTCAAGTCTGCGCCAATATCGATGATCGATTCCTCAAGCGTCACCCAAGATAGATCAGTGCCTTCGAATGTGAATAGCCTGCCGCCTCCCAAAGCCGCCCAGCCCTTGCCGCCCTTGCCTGCTACGCAAGACCAGCTATCCACCCACCAAGTGCCAGGTATCTCCCAGGAGTACCAATCGGATCCGCGAAACCTAATCATACGGCCGCCCCGCAGAAGGACCCACGCGTTGCCAGTATCGTCACTCGCGATGTGAGCCACGACTAGGCCACCGTACATAGCCCCCTGAAGCGCTCGCTCCTTCCATTCCCATTCTAGGCCATCGAACTGGAAGAGGCCCGGGTCAAACCTCCCGTAAGAACCTGACGGACAGGCCCACATGCTCCCACTTGTGTCAATCACCACCGAGCGGGCGCCTGGCGCGCCGCGCCAGTCGGCCGGCGTGAACTTGAGCCTCTGGCCAGTGTCTCCTTTGGTCAGGACAAGACCACCTTCAGTGCCGATCCATGCACAATCGCCCTGGACCGCGAGGCGGTATTGGTCGGTTCCGGATGTGTAGTTTATCACAAGCGGGGCCCTAACTTGGTCGGCGAAAGCCGACGCACTGCCCAGCAGGAAACATACGGCTAACACCAAACCCAGTTTCACATAACGTCTCCGCCTCATTAACCAAATCGACATGTCGCATTCTCCTCAACAAACTATATAATAATGCAGAATCACCACGTAATTGGGCCATCACCGCCGGAAGGCTCGGGCGGCTTGAGGTCCGGCATCTCGCACCAACCGGGGCCCGGATCTGGGCCAACTTTCTTCCACGCGCAGCTGTAGCCTTGGTTTGGATCCCCGAACTTGTCCGTCGCCATCTGCCATGCCGTCAGCATCTGGTCCGTCATAATCCAGAACGATATCCTGTAGCCAGTCTGGCCATAGTCATCGTCACAAAAGTAGCTGCTGACGTGTGCCTTCAGATCGGCGTTCAGTATCATGGCCCTCCTTGACGTAATGGTAACGCCTCAAGTTGCGACTTTCAACAGGAGACGAGGCCCCAAAATCAAATTAAGGGCAAGAGAGTTCATAAGATGAACATGTTTAGCGGCTCCCAACAGGCGATGATTGGGACCGCGGTCGGTTCGTGGGTTCCACCCGTTTGGCGCTTTGGAGTGCGGTCGCTCGGCGCCGCACTCCAAATGGCCACAGCTGGCTTGGCTCAATCTGATTTTTCGGGGGGTATTGGCACTTGTCCTGGCGGAGCCTAGCGACTCATGGGAACGAGGGCAGCTGGACACGCTCTATGACTTGAAGAGCCAAGTCGGTGCGGCCAACGGGAGGAATTAGATATGCCCCGACGACGCGGTCCATGCCGATGACTGACTGAAGCGCGTCAGCCGCGATGGCAACGCCCTGTCGTTTTGCCTCGTCTCCGGTCTTGGCCTGTTTCATGCGTTCCCTGACCTTTTTCGGTATTGACATTCCGGGGACCTCGTTGTGCATGAATTCCGCATTGCGAAAGGAGATGAGTGGTAGTATCCCGACGAAAATGGGTAGGTCAACATCACGGGATTGCTCAAGAAAACGCTCCAATGTTAAAGGCTCATACACAGGCTGCGTCATCGCAAAATGTGCGCCGGCCCTTTTCTTCGCAGCGAAACGGGCAAGCTCCTTCTCGAGGTCCATAGCGCCTGGGTTGACGCCGACTCCGATGAAGAATCCGGTCGGCTGATCGATGGGCTTGTCGGCGAGATCGACTCCGCAGTTGAGCTTCCGGGCCATGGCCGATAGCCCTATCGAGTCAATGTCAAAGACAGCTGTTGATTGGGGGTAGTCGCCCATCTTCGGGGGGTCGCCGGTTACGAGCAAAACGTTTCTCAAGCCAGCCACGTAAGCGGCCATCAGATCGGCCTGAAGGGCCACGATGTTCCTGTCTCGGCAGCAGAAGTGAACGATCGTATCGATGCCTACCTTCTCCTCTATGATGTGTCCGAGCAAGATGGGGCTCATCCTGGCCGACGCACGAGGGCCGTCTGCGATGTTTATCGCGTCAACGCCGGCATCCCTGATGGACCTCGCCTTTTCGATGATGCGGTCGATCCCGATGCCCCGCGGCGGACTGATCTCAACACTCACGGTGAAGTGGTTTCGCATGGCCAGCTCGAACCGCGTGGGTTCTCGCAAAACCTCGACTCTTTCTCTCTCCTCCGCCTCCACCTCAAACTGAACGTCAAACACCTCCGGGGCAATGCCCTTGTCGGACTTGACCGCATCAACGATCGCTTTTATGTGGGCCGGCGTCGTCCCGCAGCACCCACCAATAATCGAGGCGCCTTTGGCGATGAATCGCTTTGCGTATTCGGCCATGTACTCAGGCGAGCAGAGGTATATGTACCTCCCTTCGACAAGTTTGGGCGAGCCTGCGTTGGGCTGCGCCGAGATAAGAAGACCTTCGGTTTTGGCCATTCGCTCGATCGCGGCGAGCATCTGCTGTGGCCCTACGGAGCAGTTAAGGCCACCCACGTCAACCCTCTGCTCCTTCAAGAAGGCCGCTATCTCCTCAGGCTCATCGCCGTAGATCGTCGAGCCATCTTCAGTTACGGTCATCTGCGCGACGAGCGGAAGGTCGCACACCTCTCGAACAGCCTGTATGGCCAGCGACATCATTTTGAAGCTAGAGATCGTCTCGATCAGTATCAGGTCCGCGCCGGCGTTGGCGAGCGAGGAGGCCTGCTCTGCGTAGATAGACTTAATGTCGTCGGACGTAAGCATATCCTTCAACAGGACAGTGCTCTCGAGGCGCCCTATGGAGCCGGCCACGTAGGCGCGGCCGCCGGCAACCTGCTTAGCGATTGCGACACCTTTTGCGTTTATCTCCTGAGTCTTGGCCTCGAGGCCGTACGGTGCGAGCCTGTGCCTGTTGGCGCCGTAAGTGTTGGTTTCAAGGATGACCGCGCCGGCCTTCAGATACTCCGCATGAATCTCAGAGACCAAATGAGGCGCGGAGAGATTGAGCTCGTCGAAACATTGATTGATGTAAACGCCCTTTGAATAGAGCATCGTGCCCATCGCCCCGTCGCAGACCAGGACTCTTGTACGAACAGCGTTGAGAAAAGGTTCCTGCATCCATCACCTCGTCTATTGAAAACGGTCGCCCTTCAACTTGACACATCTGAAACCAATCGTCGGGCTTGTTGTCTTGGGGTCTGCTGCCAGACGAACAGCGCAGCGAAGCAGGTTTGGACCGGCGATGAACGAGCCGCCGCGAACGACTCGCAATTCGCCATTCTGGGGCCCTGTTGGGTCAATGCTTGGGTTGTTTGAGTAATAGTCCTTGTCGTAGAAATCCTGACACCATTGCGAGACATTGCCCGAGACGTCCAGAAGCCCAAGGCGATTCGGCGGCAATTGGCCTACGGACACCTTTCGCCGGCGCGCTCTGGACTTTATTATAAGCTCTGCCGGAAGCGAATCTCCCCAAGGGTATTTCTTGCGCTCAAGGCCGCCTCTGCACGCCCTTTCCCACTGCGCCTCGGTCGGAAGCTGACACCCTCGCCACAGGCAATACGCCGCCGCGTTGAACCACGAAACGGATGTTACGGGATAGTCGCCCTGTCCAGCAGGATACGTCCCGGAGGCCCAGTCGGCGAGGTAGTTGTCGTCAGCCTCGGCACGACCGTCGTAGGCTGTCGCTTTCAGAAACTCGAGAAACATCCTGTTGGAAACTGGCGCAACGTCGATCTCATAAGCGGCGACCTCAACGGCGTGGACAGGAGACTCGTCGGTGGCATCTGGCGAGCCCATTTGAAAGCTGCCGGCGGGGATCGAGACCAGATCGCCGGTGGCGGCAACCGGCTCGGTTACCGAGACCGGGATCGGCTCCCGCGACTTGGTCGTGTCCACCGGCGCTTTACTTGGCTCAGCTTCGCCGGCTCGCTGGCTCTTGCTCGCTTGCTTATCACGACGAACAAAGAACACAAACTGGCCCTCGCCGTACTCGACAAGGTGTCGGGCTTGAGGCGTCTGGCGGTTGCCTGATTCTTCCAGAACTCGGTCTCGAACGAAGAAATAGAGATCGTCAGAGGTTATGATACCGTCGTTATCGTGGTCGGCGAAACCCTCAAGTCCCTTCAACAGATACCTGCTGAACAGGCTATTGCCTCCCCACTCCTCCTTACCCTCGAACACTTCCTCGTCGGACTTGCCCGCGGTCAAGATTCTCACGCAAGGGTCCCTGAGCGCTTGATGCCTCGGCTTGGGAGGTATCGCTGATCTGGGGCGGAGGCCAGCCAACCCACTGAAGCAGCAGTCGAGCACAAACAGAGTGTGTTTTGCGCAGATTACACTCGCAGCCTCTTTTATCTCCTCCACTGAGATACAGGAACTGTGAATCTTCTCAAGGTCCCCGTCGAAAGGCACAAGGTAACCACGCCAGTCGCTGTTTCTATGTCCCTTTCGGACCCTTCGGCGTTGGCCGTGGCCAGCAAAGAAGATAAGGACACGGTCGTTGGAAGTCATCGCGGGGTTGGCTCCCAAAAAGTCGTTCATCAGCTCCAGGATTCGCTTCTTTGTCGCTTGCTCATTAAACAGCGTGAAGGTCTTATCTTCATCGAAGAATGTCCTCGCTTTGAGGAACTTCTGAAGCGACTTGGCGTCGTTGACAGCATATTTGAGAAACTGGGCGGCTCGGCTATTGTCTATCCCGATCAGAAGCGCCCAGCTGTTCTCGTACAGAGATTCAAATGAAAGCGATTGCTCGTCCGCTGCAACATCGACCGTAACCTTCTTCTGCTCAACTAGACGCATCCCGACCATGAGCTGCAGCAGAATCTCGTTACGGCCATCTTCCAATGGAATATGCTGCTTGAACGGGGAGCGAGTCTGAGGCAGAACGTTGAAAGATGAGTACAGACGCCCGTTGACCCTCAGCGCCATACGGGCTTGACTCTCCTTGTGAGGGCTCCCCCGAACCCAGCCGATCAGCTCGACATTTCGACTGGCCATTCTCTCCCCATCGGTTGGGTAGATGAGACGGATGGCGTCGTCCTTGACTGAGGGGCCTTTACTGTCCCGCAATGCTCTTTCCCCAAGACAGCTTCTGTCGCAGTATCGAGTAGTAATCGGTCTTGAGGCTCCGGATCAGCCTGAGCTTCTCCATGGCCTTGTAGATCAAGACCTCGTCGCCGTCGAATAGCGGAACCGCATCCTGCCCGTCAATAGTCAGGATGACTTCCTGTCCCCTGGAAAGGAGTTGAGCTTTGATGACGACGTTGTCTGGCACCACGATCGGGCGATTTGTCAAGGTATGTGGACAGATGGGCGAAAGCACCAGAACGTGCGTCGAAGGGTAAAGTATTGGGCCACCGGCCGCAAGAGAATAGGCCGTTGAGCCAGTCGGCGTTGCTACGATGAGCCCGTCTCCGCGGAAGTGGGCCACGAACGCATCGTCAACGAAAGTCTTGATGCCGATCATCCTCGCTATCGCGGCCTTGTTGATCACGAAATCATTGACGGCGAAGAACGTTTTGGGCTTTCTCTGTGCACCGGAGACCCGCGCACGAACTGCTATCCGCTCATCGAGTTTGAAGCGGCCGTCGAGTATATCGGCGAGCAAAGAGAAAAGCTCACTTGCCGTAAGCTCCGTCAGAAAGCCCAGGTCCCCCACGTTGACGCCGAGGATCGGAACTGCCAGCTCGGGCGCGATTCTGGCCACGCTGATCAACGTGCCGTCCCCGCCGAAGACTATGACCATGTCGGCGCCGTTTAGAACGTGCTCCCTGGGCATCTTATCAACGTTCGAGGCCACCATGTGAGCCACCTGCTCGTCCACTCGAACCTTGACCCCCCTCTTAAGCAACCACTCACATGTCTGGTTCAACGTCTTGGCCACGCTGTAAGCGTCCGGCTTGGCAACGATCGCTATGGTTTTGAACATCAACCGGCCCTCCGCTGAACCGCCTGCGCAATCGCCTCGTCTATCCAGTCCGAGAGGTTGTCGGTCTTGCGCGCCTCTTGCGTGTGGGCGAACATGAGGTATTCCTGGTTGCCCTTTTGGCCCAGGATGGGCGAAGGGATAACACCGGCAGGATAAACCCCGACATCCGCCGAAAAACTAAGTATATCACTGAGAACTGACCGATGAAGGCTTGTGTCGCGGACGATGCCACCCTTGCCGACCTGACCCTTCCTCACCTCGAACTGCGGCTTTATCAGAGCCACAACCTGGCCGGCTTTGGATAGCAGCTCGCGGGCCTTCGGCAGCACAAGCCTCAGCGAGATGAAGGACACATCGACCGTGGCAAGGTCTGGAGTGTCTCCTAGACGGCTCTTCTCAAGGTACCGGACGTTGGTGCGCTCCAAGACCATAACTCGCGGGTCGATTCGCAGCTCATAGGCCAGCTGCCCGTATCCCACATCAACAGCATAGACCAGCTCCGCGCCTCGTTCGAGAAGACACTGCGTGAAGCCGCCGGTCGAGGCGCCGATGTCGATGCAGACCTTGTGCTGAACATTGATCTTGAAGTGATCGATCGCGGCCCTGAGCTTCTCTGCGGAACGGCTGACGAAGTCGTGTCGAGGTCGCTTCACGGTGATATTAGAGCCGATAGGCACCTGAGTTCCGGGTTTTGAGACAGCTCTTCCGTCAACGGACACCAGGCCGGCCATCAGCAGTGCAACGGCTTTCTGCTGGCTCTCGGCAAGCCCGCGCTCGACGATGAGCCTATCCACTCGCTGCTTTCTTGGACTCTCTAAGAGCACAATTGAGAAACTCCGCTGTCGTCTTGGCGATACCCTGGGCGTCCAGACCTAGCTTAGCTCGAAGCGCTGGCGTTGAGCCGTGTTCAACAAAGAAATCGCCGATGCCGATTCGCTTGACCGGAACGTTAAACATGCCATTATCCACCAGCGTCTCGAGGATGGCCGACCCAAATCCGCCGGCGAGGGCATTCTCCTCAACGGTAATGATATGGCCAGTCTTCCGTGCCCACTCAAGCAGCATGTCTGCGTCTATTGGGTTGGCGAATCTGGCGTTTATCACTGCGGCATCGATGCCATCCTGCTTTGACAGAATCTCTGCAGCCTCAAGGGCCGGATAAACCATGGCGCCAATTGCGAGAATGGCGACATCGGAGCCATCCTTCAGCAGCTCTGCCTTGCCAATCTCCAACACTCTCAGCTCCTCATCGAGCGCCGCTGCGACGCCCTGGCCGCGAGGGTATCGAACGGCAACAGGGCCTTTCGTGGCGATGGCCGTCTTCAACATGTGTTGAAGCTCGTTTTCATCTTTGGGAGCCATGATGACCATATTGGGCAATGAGCGTAAGAACGACAGGTCGAACAAACCATTGTGCGTTGGCCCGTCGTTACCGACGATGCCAGCTCTGTCGAGTGCAAGCACAACATCCGCGTTCTGTAAGCAAACGTCCTGAAACACCTGATCAAACGCCCTTTGCACAAATGTGGAGTAGATCGCTGCAACCGGCTTGAAACCCGAGATGCCCAAAACGCCCGCGAAGACAAGGGCGTGCTGCTCGGCTATTCCAACGTCATAAAACCGCTCCGGGAACCTCGCCCGGAACCTATCAAGGCCAGTCCCCTGCGGCATCGCCGCCGTGATGGCAATGATGCGCTCATCCTCCTTTGCCAGCTTGACCATCGCATCACCAAACACCGATGTGTAAGAGCGCCCGGACGGCGACTTCGGCTCGCCTGTGTTAATATCGAACTTCGGGGCACTGTGGAACGCGGCCGGCCTGAGCTCCGCTGGCAGAAATCCTTTCCCTTTTTTGGTTACGATGTGCACAAGAACGGGAAACCGCCAACCCTTGATCCGCCGGAATGTGTCGATGATCGCGTGCAGGTCGTTCCCGTCAACCGGACCAATGTACTTGATCCCCAAATCCTCGAAGAGCACTCCGGGCACGAACAGGTTCTTGAGGCTCTCCTCGACACGCCTCGAGAGCTTGATCGCGTGCTCGCCCGTCTCCTGGAGCGACATGGCAAAGTTATAGACCCTCTCCTTAACGCTGTTGTAAAGCGAACCCGTGATGATGCTGTTCAGATACTTCGCAAGAGCACCGGTGTTCTTGGAGATCGACATCTCGTTGTCGTTCAGAACGATGATGAGGTCCTTGTGAAGATGCCCCGCCTGGTCCAGACCTTCAAAGGCTACTCCGGCCGTCATGGAACCGTCTCCTATGACCGCTATGACCTTGTGATGCTCGTCGCTTAGGTCTCGCGCCTCGCAGAAGCCAACCGCCGCCGAGATGGAAGTGCTGCTGTGCCCCACATCGAACACGTCATACTCGCTTTCCTCACGCTTGGGGAAGCCGCTGAGACCGCCAGCCTGCCTTATCGTATGGAAACGATTGGCCCGACCAGTAAGCAGCTTATGAGTATAGGTCTGATGCCCCACGTCCCAAACTATCTTGTCGTAGGGGGTGTTGAAAACATAATGAAGAGCCACCGTCAGCTCCACTGCGCCGAGGTTTGACGAGAGGTGGCCGCCATTCTCAGAAACGACCTCAATGATGCGCTCCCGAGCCTCCTCGCAGAGCTTCGCGAGGTCGCTTAGGTCAAGCTTCTTAAGCTCCCGGGGGCTGTTGACCTTGCCCAAGAACTTGAACCTACTGTAGTCGTTATTCAGTGCCATGTTTTACCTTGCACAATGCTTCCTAATTGACACGGTCTATGAAAAAGTGAGCAATCCCATTCAAAACCGCAGCTCTATCCCCAAAACGCTCGAGAAAACGTAGCGCCTCGGTTACGTTCTTCTGCGCATCAGACCGCGCGCGGTCTATACCTATAACACCCGGATATGTAACCTTGTTGTTCTTAGCATCGCTATCGACGCTCTTGCCAAGCGTCTTGGCGTCGCCATTGATCTCCAAGAGATCGTCGATAATCTGAAACGTCAGACCGATCTTATCGCCGAAGCTGGACAGCGCTTCCAGCTCGCTGCCTGAGGCGCCAGCAAGTATTGCGCCGGCCGCGATCGAGGCCGAGATCAAGGCCCCTGTTTTCCGTGCGTGAATGAATCGAACGAGCTGCTCGTTGCCATCAGCACCGCTGGCGAGAATATCGGCAGACTGGCCGCCAACCATCCCGAGGCAGCCTGCCTTTACAGCTACCTCATTCAACGCCTGAAGCTGACGCTGCGTGTGCTCGGGGCCAGATGGCCTGGACATCAGCTCAAACGCCAGCGTCAGAAGAGCATCGCCCGCGAGAATCGCGAGGCCCTCGGTGAACTCTATATGGCACGTTGGCCGACCACGCCTCATATCATCATCGTCCATTGCTGGTAGATCGTCGTGAATCAGAGAGTAGGTGTGGATGCACTCCACTGCGCAGGCGAAATCTCGAACCAGAGCTTCATCCTCACCAGAGAATAGGTCCGCAGTCGAGACAAGCAATATCGGACGAAGCCTTTTGCCACCGCTGAAAAGACTGTACCGCATCGCGTCAAACAACCTCATCGAGAACGCCTCGGGCTCTGGCAAGCACTGGTGCAGCCAGCTCTCGACTGTTCCCTTCATCTCTGATAGGTATGACTCAACATCCATAACAGCTTTTCCCTGATGCTCACAGATAAAACCCACACGCTCACCGTGGCGGGCGACAAGCCGCTATTGAGGCTCCGGATCAGACGGAACCGACTGCTCCTCCTGCTCGTCCTGGTCCAGCGGCTCCTTCTCATACGTCCCGTCTCCCTTCTTGATCAGAACCTCTACCTTTCTCTGCGCCTCAGTCAGTGCTCCCGAGCAGTACTCAGAAAGCCTCATGCCCTCTTTGAAAAGCCGCAGCGTGTCCTCAAGCGGCAGATCACCTGATTCCATCTGGTTCACGATCTCCTCCAGACGTGTCATGGAGTCTTCAAACTTGCCCATTAGTCTCCCCTATTACTGCATAATTCAGAGAATGATAACTTAACAGATGCAGGTGTGCTGTCAACCTCACCAGCCTCGCGACCAGGTGACCGAACCTTCCGCTACGTCTCACAGCACCACGCCGGCCCTTCAGCCCTCGCGACCTACCATCAGTGCCCATGACGCGAAAGCTATCACCATGCGCCACCACTATTGCAGGCCCGGTATCTTAACGCCCTTCGCACGCGCTGTCCCGATCGCCAACTCATACCCGGCGTCCACGTGCCGAGCTATGCCGCTGCCGGGGTCGCAGGTCAATACACGCTCCAGACGCGCTGCCGCCGCATCTGTCCCGTCAGCGACGATTACCATCCCTGCGTGAATTGAAAGGCCTATGCCAACACCGCCGCCGTGATGGACGGAAACCCAGCTCGCACCCGAAACAGCATTCAGAAGAGCGTTCAAAATCGGCCAGTCCGCTATCGCGTCGCTGCCATCCCTCATCGACTCGGTCTCCCGGAACGGCGACGCCACCGAGCCGCTGTCGAGATGGTCCCGGCCGATCACAATCGGCGCCTTGATCTTGCCCTGACGAACCAAGTCGTTGATCGCAAGCCCGAACTTCGCCCGCTCTCCATACCCAAGCCAGCAGATGCGGCTCGGATACCCCTGGAACCTCACCTTCGCACGCGCCGCCCTAATCCACCTCGCAAGCGGCTCATCGTCAGGAAACAGCCTCAGCACCAGCTCGTCAGTCTGATAGATATCCTCCGGGTCGCCCGAAAGCGCCACCCAGCGAAAAGGCCCCTTGCCAGTGCAGAACAGCGGCCGTATGTAAGCCGGCACAAACCCCGGAAACTCGAATGCATCCTCTACACCAGCCAACTCCGCCTGTCCGCGAATGTTGTTGCCATAATCGAAGACAACCGAGCCATTCTCCTTCATGTCAAGCATCGCTCGAACGTGCTTGGCGACAGACTCGAATGCCAACTTCTGGTATTTTTCGGGGTCTGTCCCTCGCAGCGCCAACGCCTCCTCATACCCAATCCCCGCCGGCACGTAGCCGTTCAGCATGTCGTGAGCGCTCGTCTGGTCTGTTACCATCTCAAAGAAAACCCCGCGACGAACGAGCTCAGGATAGACATCGGCAGCATTGCCCAGCAGTGCAACTGACCTTGCCTCCTTCCTCTGCCGCAACTCATCGATTATCCTCAGCGCATCATCCAAATCCTCCGCAACAACATCCACGTAGCCCCCTCTCACTCGCCTCTCGATGCGCTCTCCATCGACCTCAACGCCCAAAAACGACGCGCCTGCCATCGTCGCAGCAAGAGGCTGAGCCCCGCCCATACCTCCAAGACCTGCCGAGAAGATCGTCTTGCCTGACATGTCCCCGCCAAAATGCTGTCTGATCGCCTCGACAAACGTCTCGTATGTGCCCTGAAGTATCCCCTGCGTTCCAATGTAAATCCAACTGCCTGCGGTCATCTGGCCGTACATCGTCAGACCCAGCCGCTCCAACTCCCGGAACTTCTCCCAAGTCGCCCATCTCGGCACAAGCAGCGAGTTAGCAATCAGCACCCTGGGCGAATCAGCAGTCGTCCTAAACACTCCAACCGGCTTCCCTGACTGCACAAGGAGCGTCTCATCGTTCTCTAATTCCTTAAGCGTCGCAACGATCCTGTGAAAAGCGTCCCAATTCCGAGCCGCCTTCCCCGTCCCGCCATAGACGATCAACTCAGCAGGCTTTTCCGCTACGTCCTCGCTCACATTGTGCATCAGCATCCGCATCGCCGCCTCCTGAAGCCAACCCTTGCAGGAAATCTCGGCGCCCAACGGCCTTTCAATTGGCTTGTATCCCGTCATACTCCCTTTCTCCATTTTTAACATAAGGCCTTATTCCCCAACCGATACATTCTGCCATTATCCACCTCGTCTGCCAAACACATTCCTGAGAGCCACCAACTCGCTCCGTCCCCGGTTGACACTTGCCCAGCCCAAGTTCAGCCTCCGGCCACGGTGCCCACGGCACTCGGATAGCTACTTTTGCCGGCTGCCGCGGGGGTCGGCTCGCACGTTCCGAGCTCGCCTCAGCTGCCGAAGCGACGCGAATGCGACGACCCAGTGGCTGGGCACCCATAGCTTCTCTTACTGGCGAACGAACCGGTTGGCTCGCACCGAAACGGAGCTCGCCTCAAGTGCCGGCCGAAGCGCAACTCGGGCCAGGGTGTGGGAGCGGAGGCTCTCCGCCGCCGCCGCCGCCGGCGCGCCGTAGGTTTCTTTGCCGCTCGCCTCCTCATCTTCCCCACGCTGCCTTCGGATTAGAAGCGCCGGCGTTTCGGTAGAAAGGCGCTTGACATAGCACAGAACATTGGTATTATGTTCATTAGTTGTGCGAATATGATTAACGGATATGACCCGTTAAGCCTCCATCCGGCGATGCTGGGGAATGGCTAGGAGTTGCTTATGATAGGTTGCCTCGACAAGCTCGGCAATGAGACCGAATACACCTACAACTCGCGGAACATGCGCACCAAGGTAACTGATGCCATGGATAAGGAGACCGACTTCACCTACGATGCGAACGGCAACCTGACGACGAAGACGCTGCCGGACGAGACTGAGTACAGCTATGTCTATGACAAGTTGAACCGCCGGACTGAGGCGCAGGACCCGCTGGACCACACGAGTTACACGTATTACAGCAGCGTTGGGACGATCACGAGGCGTAAGGATGCGGAGGGGGGCGAGACCTTCTACTACTACGACGACCTGTATCGCAAGACGAAGGTGACGGACGCCAAGAGCAACGAGACGGAGTATCAATACGACAAGAACGGCAACGTCGTGAAGATAATCGACGGCCGGGACAAGGATTTCGTGACCTACCAATACAACAACCTGAACCGCGTGACGAAGCAGACGGATGCGTTGGGTAGGTATTCGGAGTTTACGTTCGACGCAGTCGGCAACCTGAGCACGAAGACCGACCCGCTCGGGGACGCCACGACGTTCACCTACGACGCTGTAAATCGCCTCGTGCAGAAAGAATACGAGGACGACAGTTATGTAGCGTATCAGTATGATGCGAACGGGAACCTGACCGAGGCGTCGGACGGGACGATCACCTTCGAGTTCACCTACGATGCCGAGAGCAAGCCGACCAAGGTTCGGGATGACACGCAGGGCCTAGAGATCGAGTATGCCTATGACGACAACGGGAACCTGCTCTGGATCGAGGACACGTCCAATAATAAGATCAACTATTATTATGACGGCCTCAACCGGGTTACGGACGTCGTGAACGGCTCGACATTCGCGACGATACAATACGCGACCTGCTGCTCAATCCGGACGAAGATGTCGCTCGGGAACGGCTGCTACACGGAGTATAGCTACGACGACGCCAAGCGCCTGACGAAGATCACGAACAAGAAGTCGAACGGCACCGTGATCTCATCGTGGGACTACGGCTATGACGATGTCGGCAACGTGACGAGCCAGACTGACAAAGATTCGAACCAGACGAGCTACACCTACGACGACGTCTATCGGCTGACCCATGTGAACTACCCGTCCGGGTCTGATTATGGGTATGAGTATGATGGGGTGGGTAACCGCACGAAGCTGCACGAATATACAACCTCGACGATTACCACGACATACACCTACGACGACGCGGACGAGCTGACCCAGTGGACGACATCGACCCTTACGATGACGTTCGGGTATGCGTCGGATGGGTGCTTGGTGAGCAAGTCGGATGGGTCAGACACGTGGACCTACGACTGGGACTACGAGCGCCGCCTCCAGGTCTTCAAGAAGAACGGCGCCTCCCTCGTCGAATACGGCTACAACCCCACCGGCACGAGGCGCTATTCGTCCGATTCGACGCTCGGCCTCACCAACTACTTCCACGCTGGGCTGCAGGTACTAGGAGAGTATAGCTCCAATTGGTCGCTGATGACGTCCTACATACTCGGTGCGGACGCAATGCTGGACCGGTCAACGGACCCTGACACAGTTCATTACTTCATGAAGGATCGCCTCGGGTCCACGCGCGATCTAGTCAACGCCTCGGAGACGGTCAACACGCGCTATGCCTATGACGTGTGGGGCGACCTCACGGAAACCCAGCTCTCCGGCAGCGTCTCGACCGACTATCGCTTCCGAGGCTGGTATTACGCCTCAACGTCGGAGCACTACGCCGGCACGGGGCTCGATTATGACGCAGATCTTGGTCGCACATATCAGAAAGCTCTAGCAGGGACAGCGACCAGCCCGTATTCCGCGCTGAATGTGGTCCCAGTAAGCTTAGTGTTGGAAGATGATTGGGGGCAGGAGTGTAGGGCCAGGCCGGACTGCGCCGTTTGCTGCGAGGAGCATTACAGCTGGTGCCGACTCGGGAATGCAAACCTTATCGTTGCGGCAGAATACCATATGGAGATGCTTAGGAAGTATGGTGAGATTCTGATCGTGTTGAAGCACGGGGATCCCATCGCTGGCATGGGTGGCATGAAGGATTGCGAAGCCAAGATGGATAAGTGCAGGAAGTACTGTTGGCACCAGTGGTGGGTAAATCCCAATAAGGGCGACTTTGAGTTTGACACCTACCACAAGACGTGGGGATGGTGCGATGGCGAGAACGGTTATGGGAGCCATGAAACAGCACTTAAAAAGGCCTCGCACAAGGAGAACTGGGATGAGTCCGGACGACCTTGCGGATGGATTTATATGTGCTGTGACTACTGTTTCTCGCTTTATGGGACGAAACAACGCACCGCCTGTCCGCAGAGAGACACTTGCATAAAGAAGCCTATGCGGTCCTACTGGTGTGGGACGGGGCTGGATGAAGCGCCGAGCTTCACTGATCTAGAGAGCACTTGCGACGCATCTTGTCCCTATATCTCCACCAGGCTTACCCCGCTTCCCGCGAAGGATCTATAATCTGAGGTTAGAACAAGAAGACCTTGTGTCAAGAAGTAGGAGGAAAAATGAGACACGCAGGACTAATTCAAGAGCTGGTTCTCATTCTCGTCGTAGGCTGTGCCGCGATGCCAGTGTGCGCAGATGAGATAACCGTGGAACAGCATCACGCAGGACCTAACACCATCTGGAGCATGGACTACAAGGACGGCACGCTCGCTCTGGCGACAAATGCAGGGTTGTATGTCATGAGGAACGGTCACCTTGTGAGATTTGGCCTGCACGATGGGCTTCCAGATGATCAAATGATGAACGCCTTCGTCGTGGGCGAGAGAACCCTTCTGCTTGCGGAGTTCGGAGAGTGGCAGGCCCAACGGTTCTTTCTCGTCCAGATAAGTGGCTGCGAGCTGTCAGTAGAAGACATTACGGGCGCGCAACGAATTGTGATGTGTGACGACATGATGATTGATGTTGGCGCTAATGGAGCGCTTTGGGTAGGGGGACCCACTCGCTTGTGGAGGTATCACGAAGGAAGCTGGGACGTGTTCGAATGGCCGGGAGGATTCCCGCGCCTAGAATCCGGCTGTCTGTGCGTGGGTAATTCCGGGGAAGTTTGGGGATGCGCAGTTGCATATCCAGAGAACGGGAGATTCAGCAAAGTCTTCAGGCTGGATGAAACCGGATGGACGCTCTTTGACAATCCAGAATCGTTCTCAGCGATGACAACAGACGACGCGGGCACCGTTTGGGGGACGGGCGATAATCCGTCCGGACTCTGGCGATATGACGGTGGAGAATGGGAGATCGTGTCAAATGACCCTGTCTGGGCGTCGGGCCATGCCCCTCACTTCTTGAAGGTTGGCGCTGATGGGATTATATGGGCAATGAGCTCCGATAGATTGATAAGCTGGGACAGTAGCAGAACGACCCAGTTTACCCAGGCGTTGGGCGTTAGTTTGCAGGATCTAAGAAGCTTGCAGCCAGTGGCGGAGGGAACGGTCCTGGTTGGCACATCTGGATTAGGCCTACTGCTTCTTCAAGATACGAGGTTCATAAGGATCTTCTTTGAGGGCATACCTGGAGACCACATACGAGCTGTCTCATTGGCGTCCAACGGGGTCCTATGGATATCAGCGCACTCATGGCCCCTGTTGGGGAGGTCAGACGATGGTCACTTCACCACTGTCTGGGCACCGTGGCAGCAAGGCTTCTACCCAAGTCGCTGCTCCATGGACATCAATGGGACTCAGTGGTTTGAAGCAAGCGTGGGCGCAATGAGGCTGATCGACGACGAGTTCCGCCTCTACGACTCGAGCAACTCGCCGCTCACAAGCTCGAACTTCGTCACAGTTGATCGCAAGGGCACCAAGTGGTTCTCCCAATATGCAACGAACGCCACGGTTGTCTCGTATGATGACCACGCTTGGCAAGCTTATCCATCGGCCGACCGTTTCGGATCCAGCGTCGTCTATTCAATCACCGTGGGGCCGGGGGACACTTTATGGTTCGAGCAGTGGGAAGGATACACGATGTTCGATGGGAAGCAATGGCACCACTTCAGATACGGAACCGACCTGACGCCCACGTTCCTGAATTTCCCCGGAATATGTCCGATTGTGTTTGACGCTCATGGCAGCGCCTTTCTGTACGGTTATGGCGGCGCATACAAAGGCTATCCCGGCGCTGATTGGGAGTGGATTTACGATGAGGACACTATGGCCGTCGCCACAGATTCGGAAGACACTATTTGGCTGGGAACTTTGAATGGTTTGGTCTATGGCCAGCCGGGCAACTGGAATCGCATATCCGATCCTCTCACCCACGCTTCGATAACGACGATAGCCATCGACCACAACGGCGACAAGTGGGTTGGGACGGAGCACGGGCTGAATCGCATCGAGGATGGCGGGCCGGCGCAGCAGAAGCTGGAGCTTGCTGCCCAGGCGACCCCGGACGGGTATCTGACGGTGAGCGGGACTTTCACGAACGCGGGGGCGGTCATACCGGTGCTTCTGTGGCTCGCTTGCGAACACAA
>Ga0307380_10005308_pt1 | contig 17109 bp, 12 predicted proteins | sample UN3MG_FD_202239 | JGI IMG/M metagenome (GOLD analysis project Ga0307380, IMG submission 202239) | Soil microbial communities from Risofladan, Vaasa, Finland - UN-3 | ecosystem: Environmental > Terrestrial > Soil > Coastal area > Acid sulfate soil | place: Finland: Risofladan, Vaasa | collected...
TGCGCACCGCGGCCCTCTCCGGCGCCTGCGCCGCGCATTTTTCGGAGTTGGGGTGGGCGTGAGCGTCACCTCCCGCGGGACGGGCGTCACGGTCACCGGGGGCGCTCCGCTCGGCGCGTTGCCGGCGCTGTTGCGCGATGAGCCTGGGCTCACTCGTGCGCTCGGCGATCCGGGGGCGCGGCTTGCAGTGGTCGAGGTGGCGAGGCCGATCTCGATCGCCGCGCTCGCCGCGCTGTCGTCGCGGCGACCGCTCGTTGTCAGCTGCCCGACAGGCACCATGGCAGGCCAGCTTGCCGACGACCTGACTCAGTTCCTGCCACCTGGCGAGGTCGTGCACTTTCCCGGCTGGGAGACGCTGCCGTTCGAGCGGGTCAGCCCGAGCGTCGAGACGATGGGCCAGCGTCTCGACATCCTCTGGCGCCTGCGCGATCCCGAGCGCTGCCCGACGGTGATCGTCGCCGGTGTGCGAGCGCTGCTGCAGAAACTCGGCCCGGGTGCGAGCGACGTCGAGCCGATCATCGTGCGTCCCGGCAGTGAGATCGACCCCGACGCGCTCGGCCGCCAACTCGTCGAGTTCGGCTATCGGCGCGAGGAACTCGTCGAACACCGTGGCGAGTTCGCCCGTCGCGGAGCGATCGTCGACGTGTTCCCATCGACCGCCGACGCGCCGATCCGCATCGACCTCTGGGGCGACGAGGTCGACCGCCTGACCCGCTTCGGCGTGAACGACCAGCGCTCCACCGACGACCTCGACGAGGTCATCATCTTCCCCGCCCGCGAGCTGATGCCGACGGACGACGTACGCAACCGCGCCGCCGGGCTCGTCGCTTCGGAACCGTGGGGCCGCGAACAGTGGGAACGCCTCGCCGAAGGCGTCCACTTCGACGGCATGGAGAGCTGGCTGCCGTGGCTCGTCGACGACGACCGCCTCCTCACCGACGTGCTCCCCGAGTCGGCCAAGGTGCTGCTCGTCGAACCGCGCCGGATGCGAGACCGCGCACTCGACCTGATCGCCGAGGAAGACGACCTCGCACGCACGCTGGCATCGACGTGGGCACGCGATCCCGACAAGTCGTTCCCCCGACTCCACGCCGACCCGGACACGCTGCTCGACGCCGCCGGGTCGTTCTGGACGATCGACTCGACCCCGGAGTCGCCGGACACACCGCTGGTCGAGGCCTCCGGGTGGGGCCCGGTCGCAGGCGACGGTTCGGGGCTCACCGACCGACTCGTCGACCTCATCGGCAAGGGCTACCGCGTTGTTGTCGCCGCCGACGGAACGGGTTCAGCGCAGCGCCTCCACGACCTCCTCGTCGACAACGGCCTCGACTTCCCCGTGATCGCTCCCGGCGCCGAGCTGAAGGCCGGCGGCAGCGTCACGGTCGCACCGCTCCACCGTGGCTGCACTCTCCCGAACGCCAAGGTTGCGATCGTCGCCGAGAGCGACCTCACCGGCCGGCGCCGCGCTCACCGCACCGTCCGCAAGCAGAAGCGCGAGTCGGCGTCGACGTTCGAAGACCTCAAGGCCGGCAACTACGTCGTGCACCACCAGCACGGCGTCGGCCAGTACGAGGGCATGGTCAAGCGGGCGATCGGCGGCATCGAACGCGACTACCTGCTGATCTCGTACAAGGGCGGCGACAAGCTCTACGTGCCGTCCGACCAGATCGACACCCTGCGCCAGTACGTCGGGGGTGAGGCGCCGAAGCTGCACCGCCTGGGCGGCTCCGACTTCGCGAAGACCAAGAGCAAGGTCCGCTCGGCGGTCCGCGAGATCGCCCAGGAACTCGTCGTGCTCTACCAGAAGCGAGTCAACGCCGAGGGCCACTCGTTCGCCCAGGACACCCCGTGGCAGGCCGAGATGGAGGAGGCCTTCCCCTACGTCGAGACGCCCGACCAGCGCACCGCGATCGACGACATCAAACGTGACATGGAGCTCGCCCACCCGATGGACCGGCTGCTGTGTGGCGACGTCGGCTTCGGCAAGACCGAGGTCGCGATCAGAGCGGCATTCAAGGCCATCCAGGACGGCAAGCAGGTCGCGGTCCTCGCACCGACCACGTTGCTCGCAACGCAGCACGGCAACACGTTCGCCGACCGCTTTGCCGGGTTCCCGATTCGCGTCGAGACGCTGTCGCGGTTCCTCACGGCCGGCCAGGCGAAGAAGGTCATCGAGGGAGTGAAGACCGGCGAGGTCGACTGCGTCATCGGCACCCACCGACTGCTCGCAAACGACGTGAAGTTCAAGGACCTCGGGTTGCTGGTCGTCGACGAGGAGCAGCGCTTCGGGGTGCAGCACAAGGAGACGATGAAGAAGATGAAGACGAACGTCGATGTCCTCACCCTTTCCGCCACGCCCATTCCCCGCACGCTGGAGATGTCACTCGTCGGCATCCGCGACCTGTCGCTGCTGCAGACACCGCCCGCCGATCGCATGCCGATTCTCACCTACGTCGGCGAGTACGACGAGCGCGTCGCCGTCGAGTCGATCCGCCGCGAGCTCCTGCGCGAGGGCCAGGTGTTCTGGGTCCACAACCGGGTGCAGTCGATCGAGACCGCTGCCTCCCGCCTGCGTGAACTCGTACCCGAGGCGCGCATCGCCATCGCGCACGGCCAGATGGACGAGGCCCGCCTGGAAACCGTCGTCCAGGACTTCTGGGACGGCGAGTACGACGTGTTGGTGTGCACCACGATCATCGAGTCCGGCATCGACATGCCGACGGTGAACACACTCGTGGTCGAGCGCTCCGACCTGCTCGGACTCGGCCAGATGCACCAGCTGCGAGGACGCGTCGGGCGGTCCGGATCACGGGCCTACGCCTACCTGTTCCACCCACGCGACAAGATCCTCAGCGAGGAGGCATACGAGCGACTCCGCACGATCGGCGAGTCGACCGAGCTCGGATCGGGCTTCAAGATCGCAATGCGCGACCTCGAGATCCGCGGCGCCGGCAACCTGCTCGGTGAGTCACAGTCCGGTCACATCGCCGCCGTCGGCTACGACCTGTACTGCCAGATGGTCACCGAGGCGGTAAGTGAGATGAAGGGCGAGCCCCAACCGGAGGCACCCGCCGAGATCAAGCTCGACGTGCCGACCGACTCGTTCCTGCCGACCGACTACGTCGCGAAGGAGGAGCTGCGCCTGGAGGCCTACCGCCGCCTCGCCGGGGTCACCACGCAGGCCGAGGTCGACGACATCCGCACCGAGTGGGAGGACCGCTACGGCCCGCTTCCCGCGCCGGCCGAGTCGCTCCTACAGGTCGGCTACCTGCGTGCCGAGTGCCACCGCCTCGAGATCAACGACATTCAGATCTCGGGGTCGGCGTCCACCGGCGGCACGGCCAAGCTCGCGCCGCTCGAGCTGAAGCTGTCGGAGACGATGCGCCTGCGCCGAATCTCCAAGGGAGCCAAGTACAAGGAGGACGTCGGCCAACTCGTCGTCCCCCTCCCCCGCGGCACCGACCCGAGCACGTTCCTGTCGAGCTTCCTGCGCGACCTCGTGCCCGCCGACGCCTGACCTGTTCCGCGAGCCCGGGTCTCGCGGAACCAGCGTGGATCCCGCAGACCCGGGCTCGGGGAACAGGGGGCGGTAGCGTGCGGCGCGTGAATCGACGTTTCTCGCTCGTGTTGTCCGTCGCTGCCATCGCCTCGCTCACCGTCGGGTGCACCACGTTCTCCGACAGCAACAACGTTGCTCGCGTCGGCGACGCAACGCTCACCAACGACGACTTCGAGGCGCTGCTGACCGAAATCGGCGCTCCGACCGACCAACTCCTCCCTGCCGATGCTGTCCGTGCTCAGATCACCAGCTGGATCCAAGAACAGGTGGCGGCGGACGTGGACGGCGGTGTCGACGCCGATGAGGCCGCCTCGCTCTACGACGACGGGATCGCCTCGAGCGGCACGATGTGCATCAGCGGCATCGTCGTCGATTCCAACGACACCGCCAATCGAGTGGCCGGTGACTTGACGAGCGGCGCCGACTTCGACGAATTGTTTGCCGCCGAGAACCTCGACCAGACACTCGCCGACGGTGACATCGGCTGCATCACGAGCGACCAGATCGCCGAAGCCGTCGACGTCGAGTTCGTCCAGGTGGCCGCGGCCCTCTCGACCGAGAACCCCGTCGGCGTCTCACCGCTGCAGGACACCGAGGGCAACGAGTTCGCCTGGGTCGTGTTGTCGTTCCGGCCCTTCGCCGAGCTGAACCCCGCTGACGCCGCCACGGTCACCGCCACCATCAGCGACGCGAGCCGGCTCGCAACCGCCGACGTCTTCGTCGACCCCCGATACGGCACGTTCGACGCGGCAACCGGCCAAGTCGTCGCCCTGGGCTGACGATGACGCGGGGCGAACTGCCACGAATCATCGTCGTCGGTCTCGGACCCGGCGGCCATGACCACGTGACCGCCGAGACCCGCAACGAGATCGAGCGAGCGACACACCGATACCTGCGCACGTCGGTCCATCCGTCAGCCGACCTCGTGACAGGCGCGACCACGTTCGATCACCTGTACGACACCGCCGACACGTTCGACGACGTCTACACCCAGATCGCTGACGAGCTCATCGCGGCCGCCCGCGACGTCGGTGAGATCCTCTACGCGGTACCCGGGTCGCCTCTGGTGCTCGAGCGCACGGTGCGCCATCTCCTCGCGAGCGGTGACGTCACGTGCGATCTTCGACCGGCGATGTCGTTCCTCGATGTCGCGTGGGCGCGACTCGGCGTCGACCCCATCGAGGCGGGCGTCCGCCTGGTCGACGGCCACGAGTTCGCAACGGCTGCCGCGGGCGAGCGGGGTCCACTGCTCGTGGCCCATACGCACGCCAACTGGGTGCTGTCGGAGATCAAGCTGGCCGTCGACGAAGCCGTCGGCGACGAGCCGGTCACGATCCTGCATGCGCTCGGCACGACCGATGAACGCATGGTCGACACCACGTGGGCCGAACTCGACCGGACGATCGAGGCCGACCACCTCACGTCGGTGTGGATCCCACATCTGGCTGCACCGGTCGGCGGCGCCTACGTCCGTTTCCACGAGCTCACCCGCACGTTGCGCGAACAGTGTCCCTGGGACATCGAGCAGACCCATGCGTCGCTGATCCCTCACCTACTCGAAGAGACCTACGAGGTGGTGGACGCGATCCAGGCCCTCGACGCGGACCCGTCGATCGATGCCGATCCCGACACGGACCTGATCGAGGAGCTCGGCGATCTGCTGTACCAGATCGAGTTCCACGCAACGATCGCTGAACAGGAAGGTCGCTTCACCATCACCGACGTCGCCAACGGCATTCACGACAAGCTGGTGCGCCGCCACCCTCACGTCTTCGGCGACCTCATGGGCGCCGACCTCGGCACGACCGAGGTGTTGTCGAACTGGGACGACATCAAGCGGCACGAGAAGTCGCGCACTTCGGTTTTCGACGGCATCCCCCGCTCGATGCCGGCGCTCGCCTACGCCGCCAAGGTCGGATCGAAGGCATCGAAGGTCGGCTTCGACTGGCCCGACGTCGACGGCGCGTTCTCGAAGATCGCCGAGGAGACCGTGGAGTTGCACGAGGCGATGAACGAGGCACGGCACGAGCCCAGCGGCGCCGACGCGGCGACCACCGACGAGCTCGGTGATCTGCTGTTCGCGATCGTGAACGTCGCACGGCACCTGGACATCGATCCCGAACTCGCGCTCCGAGCAGCGACCGACAAGTTCAGAACGCGCTTCGAGGGCGTCGAACGGTTGGCACGAGAGCGTTCGATCGACCTGCGCTCCGCCGAGCTCGTAACACTGGACGGCCTGTGGGACGAGGTCAAGTCAGGCAGGTGATCGAGCTCTCGGCCTGCGCTGGTGATCACGGCGCCGGTTGATCGATGACCGGCGACGCTTCGGGGCCGGGCGCGGGCTGCGCGGCGAACGCGGCCAGGGTCTGTTCCCACTCAGTGCGCCAACGCATCCAACGCAGTTCGATCACTTCGTCGAACACGGTGGTCGCACGCCAGGTGGTCATGGCGAACATCAGCGCCGGCACGCCGTAGAGCACGGCGACCTGGACCGTCCGTTCCAGATCGGTGAAGCCGTTGTCGGCGAGCAGGTCGTGCAGCCCGAGCGCCATCACGGCGAACACTCCGACAGCAGTGATCAGTGGCAACCAGAACCAGGCCGCCACCACGCTCACGGGCGCACCGATGCGATGGGCCTGGCGCACGTGATATCGGAACGGCAACCAGACGAGCACGAAACACAGCAGGACTGCACCGACACCGATGACGATCGGCACCAGATCATCGGTGCTGTCCGCGAAGCGCTCACGAATGCGGTCGACCACGACAAGCGCGCCCACCGGCGCACCGAACGCGCCGATCCACAGCACGACGGCCACCCAGGCGCGCGATGGCTGCCCGTAACGCGTCGCAGGGACCAGCCGAGCCGCGTCGAGCATGGCAAGGGCGCTCCACCCGACGAGCATGACGGCCGCCATCACGTGCGGCACGACGACGATCAGGGTGTCCATCGCACCGGGCACTGCGTACTCGCGCATCAGCACCGCAGCGATCGCCACGAGCTGCGAGAGGCCGAGCAGGTACCGGAGCCACCAGGTTGCGAACAGTCGAGGCGGCGGCTCGGACCGCAGTGGCGTGAACGAGTGGGACCCGAACGCAGCGACAGCCGGCTCACCGGGTTCGGCCGGTGGCGGCTGCGACATCGTCGTCTGCGCGGCGGGAACCATGCGGACGTCAGTTGGTGGCACTGGGGTCGACGCCGGCGACGGTGTTGCTTGCTCTCGCACCAGGGGTGGCGGGAGTGCGGCCGGGGACGGCGCTGCGGGTGTCCTCGATGGCCGAACGGGCGGCGGCGGGATCGACCCCGCAGGCGAGGGCAGAAGGGGATCGTCGCCGGACGATGTCATGGCGAGGCCACCGACCTGGAGGGCGATGCAGTGCGATCAGGCGCACCGGCGCGCGCGTTGACGAGCATGTTGTGATGGTCGGCTTCATGGCGGCACGAACGTGACAGCGATCGGCTTGCATCGGTCACGGCCAACGTCGAACACAACTGGATGAGGGCGCCGATCGCCAGATATCCCGCCAAGCGACCGACCTCGGTGGTCGTCAGCGACTCGGGCAACCTCAACAGCCCACCCAGACCCTGGACATGGACCAACAGCACGACGCCCAACACGTACACGATTCGCAGGGGGGTTCGGCGGGCGCCGACCGCATCCGCGCTGCGTTCCAGCACGAGGAACGGCACCGCGAGGACCGCTGCTTGGGCTGCGAACCCGAGCACCACTCCGCCGATCGACCCGTCGACGATCATTCGGTCGGCGATCCACCAGACGGCGCCGGCGGCCGCCGGCCAGCACAAGGCGGCGAACAGCGGATTGAAGCGACGGCCCGATGTCCTGCGCACGTTGATCACGGTCACGATCGTCCACGCGAACACGGCGACGAGCAAGGCTGCGATGACCCCAGCAGATGTTGCTCGCAGAGCGTCGAGTGCATCCCAGGTCCGTTGACGTTCGGCGGGCAGCACACCGGTGTCACGCGAGTCCATCCACAGCATGCCGGTCACGATGGCGCCGACCAGGCTCAACAGCGATTGGCCCGCCACCAGGGTCACCATCACGAGACGGAGCAGTTCGGCGCCGGGCACGAGTTCGATCGGCTCGGTCGTGGAGACACGCCGCTTGGCGGGCGACGATGCCTTGCGCGTCTGCGCCCGCGCGGGTTCACCGAGGCGGCGACGTCCAGCGGCAACGGTGATCGCGTCCTCGACCGACGATGCCGCTCGCCATGCGAGCAGCACCGTGATGACACATGGAGCGATGGCGACCACGGCGATGACCCACAGCGGCACCCAACCGGACGAGCCCGCCGCGGAGTCGGGGGTGTCATCGACCCCGGCGTACCGCAGCGCGATGACCGATGCGACACCGACCAGCGCCATCACCACCGGTACCCACATCCACTGAGCGACCCGAACGGTGTAGCCACCGACCTGACGTACGACGGCGGCCAGGTGATTCATCGGCCGGTAGGTCATCGGGATCGCCAGCAACAGCGCAACGACGGCGACAGCGAGCGGCACAGCCGACACGGTCTGGTCAGGATCGTTCGCGGCTCGTTCGCCCAGGATGGCCACCACACCGACTGCGACGGCGACGAACACGAGCGGCGCGATCCACGCGCGTACTGCGGCGCTGGGGTCCGGCAGGTTCGCTCGGTAGGCCGGCTCCACGAGTCGGCGGGCGTTGGCGGTCGTGGTCCAGGTCCACCCGAGCACGCACGCTGCCGAGATGACACCCGTCAGGATCGACATCCACATCAGCGAGTTCGACCAGGGCTCGTCGTCGATCAGCTGCTGAACTTGCCAGCCCATCAGCGCGAACGTGGCAGCAAGCGAGACAGCACCAGCGATCCTCCAAGGCGCCATCGGCCGGAGCGCCACGCGAGGCTGCGGTGGGGGCGCCGAGGACTGCGGCGGTCCTTCTCGGGCCGAGCGGGACGGCGCCTGAGCCGTCCAGGCCGGATCAGGCGACACGCTCGGTGCAGCGGCGGGCGTGGAAGGCGGAGGCGCAAGCGGAGGGGGAGGCAGCTGGGTGGCGGCAGCGGCCATCGGACTCGGCGTCGCTGGTGCGACCTGATCCACGGTCGGCGGCATCATTGCACCGCGCGGTCGAGGATCCAACGGTTCCATGTCGTCGTCATCGGCCTCAGGGCTGAGCAACTTGAGAGAAAGCTGCCCCACCCTCTCCTCGAGACACCGCGACCTTGGGGCCGAAGGCTCTCGGGCAGTGGCCTCGGCCTCCGATACGTTGGAGAACATGAGTGAGATCCTCAGCATCACCGGCCGCGAAATCCTCGATTCCCGCGGGAACCCCACCGTCGAGGTCGAGGTGCTCCTCGACTCCGGCGCGCTGGGTCGGGCAGCAGTACCGTCCGGTGCATCGACCGGAGAGCACGAAGCCGTCGAACTCCGCGACGGCGGCGACCGGTACGGCGGCAAAGGTGTCATGCACGCCGTCGGCTTCGTCAACGACGAGATCGCCGACGCGTTGGAAGGGTTCGACGCCACCGATCAACGGTTCCTCGACCGTGTCATGCTCGATCTCGACGGCACCGACAACAAGTCACGCCTGGGTGCCAATGCGATCTTGGGCACCAGCCTCGCGATCGCGAAGGCGGCCGCAATCGAACTCGACCTGCCGCTGTACAAGTACTTGGGCGGTCCCAACGCCCACGTACTGCCGGTGCCGATGATGAACGTGATCAATGGTGGCGTGCATGCCGACAACTCCATCGACCTGCAGGAGTTCATGGTGATGCCCGTTGGGGCGCCCAGCTTCTCCGAGGCGCTGCGATGGGGAACCGAGACCTACCACGTGCTCAAGGGCGTGATTCGCGACCGAGGACTCTCGACCGCTGTGGGCGACGAGGGCGGCTTCGCTCCGAACCTCGACTCGAACGAGGAGGCGATCCAGGTGCTCGTCGAGGCGATCACCAAGGCCGGGTTCACGCCCGGCGACGACATCGCCATCGCGCTCGACCCGGCCACCAGCGAGATCTACCGCGACGGCGCCTACCACCTCGACGGCGAGGGCAAGGTGCTGTCTCCGTCGGAGATGACCGACTACTGGAAGCGCCTGGTCGACACGTACCCCATCGTGTCGATCGAGGATGCGATGGACGAGAACGACTGGGAGGGCTGGGCCACGCTGACCGCCGCGATCGGCGACAAGGTGCAGCTGGTGGGCGACGATCTGTTCGTCACGAACTCGGCCCGCCTCCAGACCGGTATCGAGCAGAACGTCGCCAATTCGATCCTGATCAAGGTGAACCAGATCGGCTCGCTCACCGAAACCCTCGACACGGTGCAGTTGGCCACCCGCCACGGTTACACCTCCGTGATGAGCCACCGCTCGGGCGAGACCGAGGATGCCACGATCGCGGACCTCGCCGTCGCCACCAACTGCGGACAGATCAAGACCGGCGCACCGGCGCGCAGCGACCGTGTCGCCAAGTACAACCAGCTGCTGCGCATCGAAGCCGAACTCGGCGACACCGCCGAGTACCGCGGGCGTGCTGCCCTCGCTCCGCTCTGACTTCTCGGCCTCATTGCACGCTGGTGATCGCCCGGTCCAGGACGGCCTCGTCCGGCTCGTCGCTGGCGCTTCCCTCGCCGGCGCGCGTTGCGCCCTGTCGCCTCGCACCGATGAGCGAAGCAACCGCATACGGCGGTTTCGCTCATCGCTCGCCGTGCTTCCGCCCAACCGATGAGCGAAGCGACCGCATACGGGGGTTTCGCTCATCGCGGGCCCTGACGCGTGGCGCCGAACGTGCCACGGATTCTCGTGCGGTTCCTGCGACAATGGCGCCGTGACCCGGTCGAAGACCACCTCGATCCAGAGGCCGAAGGAACCAGCCAAGGCGTCCGACGACGGACGTTCGCGCCTCGGCGACTTCACGCGCCCCATCCCGGTCGAGAAGCGGCTCTTCCGGCGGCCGAAACTGGCGTTGTTCAGTGGCGCCTTCGTGCTGCTGGTGATCGGCACGATCGCTGCGGCGGTGTTCATCCTGCCGATGGGCACCTGGTTCGACCAGAACGATCAACTCGTGCAGCGACAGGCCGAACTCGACGAGCTGCAACGCGTCAACGGCCAGCTCTCCGGCGAAGTCGAGCGACTGAGCACCGACGACGGCATCCGCGAGGCCGCACGCGAGGAGATCGGTTTCGTCGAGGAGGGCGACCAGCGCTCGACGATCCTGCCCCTTCCGCCGGTGCCGAGCAACCTTCCGGACGGCTGGCCCTACAACGTGGTCACCCAGATCTTCGCCGCCCGCACGGCTGGGCCCGCACCCGCCGTCGCCGACTAGGTTGCGACAACGTCAGTCCGACGTTTCGATCACACCACAAGCAACATCACAAGGGGGCACACGTGGCCGGCAGCATCCTGGGGACCCGAGTCCAGCGCAAAGAGGACCCCAAATTCCTCACCACCGGCGGCATGTATGTCGACGACCTGCATGAGGAATTGCTCAGCGGCGCACTCCACGTGGTCTACGCACGTTCTGCCGCGGCCCACGGAACGATCCTGTCGATCGACGTCGATGGAGCGAAGGACATGCCCGGTGTCGTCGGCGTGTTCACCGCCGAGTCGATGTCCCTCGAACCGTTGCCCTCGCAGTTCAACCCGATGGTTGCACGCACGCTGCTCGCCAGCGACAAGGTCCGCTTCGTTGGCGAACCGGTCGCAGCGATCGTCGCCGAGACGCTCGCTCAGGCCACGGATGCCGCCGAGATGGTGTTCGTCGACGTCGACTTTCTTCCGGCGCTGATCGACATCGAGGCATCGATGGCCTCGGAGACACTGATCTACGAGGCTGCCGGCTCGAACGCCGTGTTCGACACGACGGTGCTCGGCATGCCCGAGAACACCGACACCGATGAGTACTTCAGCGACTGCGAGGTCGTCGTGAAGGGTCGCTTCCTCAACCAGCGTGTCGCTCCGTGTCCGCTGGAGGTCCGCGGCTCCGCAGCCACATGGGTCGACGGACGGCTGCACCAATGGCTGTCGACCCAGCACGCTCAAGGCGTCAAGGCCCCCATCGCTGCGGCCAACGGCATCGAGGCCGACCAGGTCCGGGTCATCACTCCCGACGTCGGCGGCGCGTTCGGCGCCAAGATCGGCAGCTATGCCGAAGAGATGTTGCTCGGCCCGATCTCCAAGGCGGTCGGGCAGCCCGTTCGTTGGCAGGAGACCCGCAGCGAATCGATGATGAACATGGGCCACGGCCGCGCCCAACTGCAGTACGTCACCATCGGCGGCACCCGCGATGGCAAGGTCACCCACTACCAGCTGCATCTGTTCCAGGACGCGGGTGGCTTCATGGACGTCGGTGGCGTGCTCGGATTCGCAATGACCCGCCCGATGGCCTCGGCGGTGTATGACATCCCGAACATCGAGGTGCGCGCCACCACCGTGCTCACCAACACGACGCCGACGGTGCCGTACCGTGGCGCCGGCCGACCCGAGGCGACCGCCGCCGCCGAGCGCGCAATGGACCTGTTCGCCGCCGAAATCGGCAAGGACGCAGTCGAGGTCCGCCGGATGAATCTGATTCCGAAGTTCCTCGAACCACACACCACGGCAATCGGTCAGGCCTACGACGTCGGCGACTTCGAGGTTGCGCTCGACAAGGCGCTCGACGCCGCGGGCTACGCCGATCTCCGAGCTGAGCAGGCCCGCCGCCGCGAGGCCGGCGCCGACAAGCAGCTGGGCATCGGTGTCAGCGTCTACGTCGAAATCACCGGTGGTGTCGACCCGATGGGCGAAGCCGCGAAGATCGAGGTCCAAGACGACGGCTCAGCGCTCGTGTACACCGGCACGTCGCCGCACGGCCAGGGTCACGACACGTCGTGGTCGATGATCGCAAGCGACCAAACGGGCATTCCAATGGACCAGATCACGCTGATCTGGGGTGACACCGACCTGGTCCCCGCCGGTGGCGGCACGATGGGCTCGCGTTCGCTCCAGCAGGGCGGTGCCGCAGTCAACCAGGCGTCGATCGAACTCGTCGAGAAGGCCCAGAAACTCGCCGCCTCGCTGTTGGAAGCGGACGAGGCCGACATCGTGCTCGACAAGGACAACGGTGCGTTCCATGTCGCAGGCACCCCGGCGGTCGCCAAGACGTGGGCCGACATCGCCGTCGCCGCGAAGGGTCAGGGCGACGACCTCACGATCGACACACGGTTCGACGCCGGCCAAGCGACATTCCCCTTCGGCGCCCACGTCGCCGTGGTCGAGGTCGACACCGGTACGGGACACGTGAAGCATCTCCGCCAGGTCGCATGCGACGACGCTGGTCGGGTGGTCAATCCGATGCTCCTCGATGGTCAGATCCACGGCGGCATCGCCCAGGGCACCGCACAGGCGCTGCTCGAGGAGGTCCGCTACGACGAGGACGGCAACCCGATCACCTCCAACCTCGCCGAGTACGCAATGATCTCGGCCACCGAACTGCCGAGCTTCGAGGTGATCCACATGGAGACCCCGACGTTCGTCAATCCGCTCGGCGCAAAGGGCATCGGTGAGTCGGGCACGATCGGCTCGACGCCGGCGGTCCAGTCCGCCGTGATCGACGCCCTCGGCCACCTCGGCGTCCGACACATCGACATGCCCGCCACCGCCGAGAAGGTCTGGCGCGCCATCCAATCCGCAACGTGACGATTACATCAGGGGTCAGACCCCTGATGTAATCCCGACAGGGAGACGACATGACGACCACCGAGCACCAGCGCACCTCGTTCAAGAGCTTCGAGGAGTCGACTGCCGACGACTGGGCGATCATCGCCCCCCAGCTGCAGATCACACAGTCGTTCGTCGCCGATCGCGTCATCGAGCTGATGCGTGCCCTGGAGTTCGACCACGGCGGATTCCCGGTCAACCGCCTCGAGCACAGCCTGCAGACCGCCACCCGCGCCGAGAAGGACGGGCGCGACGACGAGTACGTGCTGTGCGCACTGCTGCACGACATCGGCGACACGCTCAGCCCGTACAGCCACCCCGACATTGCAGCCGGCATCCTCAAGCCGTTCGTGTCCGAAGCGAACCACTTCATGGTCAAGCACCACGGCGAGTTCCAGGGCTACTACTTCTGGGACTACATCGGCCGCGACAAGAACGCCCGCGAGGCGCATCGCGACTCGCCCTTCTTCGAGCACACCGAGGAGTTCTGCGCGAAGTACGACCAGACGGCCTTCGACGCCGACTACGTGAGCAACCCGCTCGAACACTACGAGCCGTTGATCCGCGAGCGCCTCCACGGCCGCTGACGAGCACACCACGGGTCTGAGCCCCGTTGTACTGCTGTGCGCGGTGGTGTGCGGGCTACCGTCGGCGTCGTGAACTACACCGCGATCGGACGGCTGCAGCGCGCCATCGCGATGGTGTTCGCGGTCGGTGTCGTCGGCACGTTCGGCTACTGGCTGTTCGGAATGAGCCTCACCGACGCGAGCTACCAGACGGTCACGACGGTGACCACGGTGGGCTTCCGGGAACTCCAGGACTTCAACAACCTCGAACAGTGGTTCACCATCTTCATCATCATCACCGGCGTCTCGACGGTGTTGTACACCTTCACCCTGGCGGTGCAGGTGGTGGTCGAAGGACAACTGCGAGACTTCGTCGGGAGGCGGCTCATGGACCGAGAAATCAGCAAGATGTCGGGCCACACCGTCGTGTGCGGCTGGGGACGCGTCGGGCGGGCCGTCGCCGACGACCTCGTCCACAGCGGGCACTCCGTCGTGGTGGTCGACGCCGACGCCGACCGCGTTGCCGGCGTCTCCTACCCCACGGTCGTGGGTGACGCCACGCTCGACTCGACCTTGCGCGCCGCAGGCATCGAGCGCGCCCAGGCGCTCGTCGCTGCGCTCGAGGGCGACGCCGAGAATCTGTTCGTGACCCTTTCGGCACGAGCGATCCGGCCCAGCCTGTTCATCGTGGCGCGCGCCCGCCAGGACGAGAGCGTGCCGAAGCTCGCCAACGCCGGCGCCGACCGCGTGGTCAACCCGCAGGAACTCGGCGCTGCCCGCATGGCCTCGTTCGTCTCCCGCCCGCACGTGGCGGAGTTCGTCGACGTCGTGATGCACGAACGGTCACTCGAGTTCCGGATGCAGGAGTACGACGTCCCCGAGGGATCGGCACTGGCGGGCAAGACACTGCGAGAAGCCGACCTGCGCAAACGGTCCGGAGTGCTGGTGCTGGCACTTCGACGAGTCGATGGCACCTTCACGACGAACCCCGACCCGGACATCGTGATCGAACCCCACCAGGTCCTGATCGCCGTCGGGGGCGACGACGACTTCGAGCGCCTCGACAAGCTCGCCCACTGATGAAGCTCGAAGCCACGCACGTCCTGCTCGATCTCGACGGAACGATCTCCGATTCCTCACCGGGCATCGGACGTTCCCTGCGACACGCCTTCAGTGTCTGCGGCTACGAACCTCCCTCCGACGACCAGGTCCGCGCCGCGATCGGACCGCCGTTCGAGATCAGCTTCCCGACGCTCGGCATCCCCATCGACGACATCGAGCGAGTCGTGCTCGCCTACCGCGACCGCTACGAGGACATCGGGCTGTTCGAGAACGCGGTGTATCCGGGCATCGCCGACATGCTCGATGAACTCACGGCAGCGGGCCACACGCTCTCGATCGCGACCGCCAAGCCCGAGCCCACCGCTCGGCGAATCATCGAGCACTTCGGTTTCGCCGACTACTTCGAGGTCCAGGCAGGAGCGACGGTCGACGTCGGAACGGGCCGTCGCACCAAGGCCGAGGTGATCAACTACGCCCTCATCTCGCTGCGACTCGGGCCATCGGACCTTCCACGCGTCGTGATGGTCGGCGACCGCGACCACGATGTCGAGGGCGCTCACTTGAACGGCATCGACTGTGTCGGTGTCACCTGGGGTTTCGGATCGGTCACCGAGCTCGAGACAGCGGGCGCCGCAGCCCTCGCGGACTCCCCCGGAGAAGTTGCCGCAGCGGTCGCAGCCACGTACCGTTCTCTGCGGCCATGAGCACCACCGCCGACCAACCGCCGACCGACACCGCCACGCCCGCGACGGCTCCTCCGACTCCGGCGTCACTTGCCCCGTCGAGTTCGCCGGCCGACCAGTTCATGCGGCGCCTGCTCCGGCTGCCCGAAGGCCAGACCTCCACCGCCAACGAAGCCCGCTCGGCGTTCCAGAAGTCGTTGTTCATCAGCACCTGCCGGTGTCTGCTGATGTACATCGTGTTCCCGTTCGTGCTCCCGGCGGTCGGCATCGCTCGCGGCGTCGGACCGTACATCGGCGTCGTGATCGGTGTGCTGGCAATGGTGTCGATCGTGTACAGCATCCGCCGGTTCTGGCGTGCGAACCACTCGAAGCGCTGGCACTACACGATCTTCGGCACGGCGATCATCTGCTTCCTGATCTACCTGGCCGTCAAGGACCTGTCGACCATCCTGTCCTGAGTGTCACGTCTGGGGTCCGACCCCACAGGTGGCGCGGTGGTTCTCGGTGACGTTCGATGTCGACGCGGCGGCGCCGATGATGCATGATGGTCACCTGGCGCCGCACGGCGGGGTCGCTCATCCACCACGACGAACACTTGGGGGCACCAGTGGAAATCACGGTCACCGTCAACGGCACGCAGCACACCCACGATGTCGAGCCGCGCTTGCTGCTCGTGCAGTACATCCGCGAGCACGTCGGGCTGACCGGCACCAACATCGGCTGCGACACGTCATCGTGTGGCGCGTGTTCGCTGCACCTGAACGGTGAGGCTGTCAAGAGCTGCACCGTGCTCGCGGTGCAGGCTGACGGTGCCGACATCCGAACGATCGAAGGCATGGCCGACGCCGACGGCACGCTGCATCCGATGCAGCAGGCCTTCATGGAGAACCACGGCCTGCAGTGCGGCTACTGCACACCGGGCATGGTGATGGCCGCGACCAGCTTGCTGCAGGAGAATCCGAACCCGACCGAGGACGAGGTCCGCATCGGCTTGGAGGGCAACCTCTGTCGTTGCACCGGCTATCACAACATCGTCAAGTCCGTGCTCGCCGCTGCCTCGGCCGGAGCCTGACCACACGATCGAACGCATCACCTGACTGGATGGGGGTCCAGACATGACCATCACCGAAGATCCGAGCACCGGCACCGGTGTGATCGGGAGCCGCCTTCTCCGCAAGGAGGACCCGGTCCTGCTCACCGGCGAGGCGGTGTTCACCAACGACATGAAGGTGCCGGGTGCGTTCCACCTGGCCGTGCTGCGCAGCCCGTATGCCCACGCGACGATCGTGTCGATCGACACGAGTGCCGCAGCGGAGATGCCAGGGGTGCGCGCCGTCTACACCGGCGCAGACCTTGCCGATCTCTGGGCCGCCCCGATGCCGTGTGCGTGGGCGGTCACGGAGGACATGCTCAACCCGCCGCATCATCCGATCGCCACCGACGCGGTCAACTTCGTCGGTGACGGCGTGGCCGTCGTGCTCGCCGACAGCGACGCGATCGCCCACGATGCGATCGATGCGATCGACGTCACCTACGATCCGAGCGACGCCGTC
>Ga0307380_10005311_pt1 | contig 17103 bp, 13 predicted proteins | sample UN3MG_FD_202239 | JGI IMG/M metagenome (GOLD analysis project Ga0307380, IMG submission 202239) | Soil microbial communities from Risofladan, Vaasa, Finland - UN-3 | ecosystem: Environmental > Terrestrial > Soil > Coastal area > Acid sulfate soil | place: Finland: Risofladan, Vaasa | collected...
ATCACAACCAATAGAATACAAAAATGAGTTCGATAAAGCTTCTGTTATAAATAATATTGAATTTAAATTTAATGTCCCTAAAATATCTATCCAAGAATTAGCCGAACATTATTCTGATACTGATGAGAATAGTATTGGATTTAACATAAAAAAACCTGGAAAGATCATAGAAACTTTAGAGAATTTAGGCATTCCTCAAACTATTGAAAATAAAGCTTTTGAGATTGTTTTTAGATCTATCTATCAAGAAATCACAGCTAAAAGTTATGAAATGTCTTTGGAATTTAATAATTAATCAGATTGTATCATTAAATTATATTAAATTAATAAGACAATACGACAAAAATCACTTTTGATTTAAAAATTATTTATGAGTATTATGCTAAAAATAAAGAAAAAAAAGAGAATTTAAACCATATCCTTTTTGAATCTAGTCGCGAAACTCACCACTTTTAACCTTAAAGAAAAAAAGCAGAGCAATCACAATTAAAATTAATATAAATGGAAACATAATGATATATCGAAAGTCTCCAAACGCATTAAACGCAGAGAGAATACCTCCAAATAAAATTGGTGCAATACTATATGCTGCTTGATTGAAAGTGTAATAAATTCCCGTATAGATCCCTACTTTCCCTTTAGGTGCTAATGACCATAAAATTGGAAAACTGTTAACTATAAATCCCATCCAAGGTATGGCAATCATAACTAATACAATAGTTACTAATAGTGGATTATAGTTATGATATGTAGTTGGAACAACAAATACAGCCATTATAAATATGGATAATATTAGCCAAAAGAGAAATATTTTAACCGCTTTCTTACGCCCTATCGATTTTTTTTGACCCAAAAGACCCACAAAATAAGCACTTGCGATCATTGGGCCTGAATATGCGAGAAATAAAGTTCCAGCAGCTCCTTCTGTAATTTGGAAGTATGCAACAGCAAAACTTGAGAAAAATGATTCTATTGACGCGAAAGCTAAGTACATGAATATAATAGTACCCAAGAAAAACGCAAAATCTTTATGCTGATTTATTATATGATACGCATCTCTATAAGATCTTAAATTCTGTTTCGAAATTGCTTTATCTTCTTCGGATAGTTTCATTTGTCGGGCCTTGAATGTAATTGGATCTATTTCAATCTTTGTTGGAGATATTTTAAGAAATGTTTCTCCTGTAGGAGTCTCTTTCACTGTGAAAATTTGGATGAGAATTAATATTATCATCCCAATCCCAACTATAATAAATCCGAGCGCATCAAATAAGAGAGGATCTAAACTCCCCTCTAATGTTCCAATGAACACGGGAATAGCAAATGCGATTAATCCCCCCATATTAGCAATGAATTGTTGTATTGCACTCCCTTTTGAATACATTTTCTCAGGTGTATAATCGGGCAATATAGCAATCGAAGCAGATCGAAAAATGGACATTGCTAAATCAAAAAGTAAAATAATCAAAATTAAACCTGCTAATATGCGAATCCATGGAATAACAATGAAAAAAATAGCAGCAACAGTCGAACCGATAATTATGTAAGGCATTCGACGTCCTATTTTACTTTCCGTTCTATCACTTAAGTCTCCAAAGTAAGGCTGTAAGATGACAGCAATAATATTATCCATTGCCATTATTATACCTTTTACCATATCCTTCAATACCAATGTTCCTAAAACGTCATCAAGAATCAATGGTACCTTGAAGTTGAAATAAGACCAAGCAAATAAAACTATAAAGAATGATAATGATATTAACGCTGTCCTTTTCCCATTCAATTTGTTTGGTCCAGATGGTACCATTCTTGGTTTAAAAGGTAACTCATCAAACTCTTCGATATTTCTTATTTCATCTGAGGTCATTTATAATCATCAAATTAATAGAATTGTTATTTTTAAATTTCATAATAATCCTACAAATTTAATGTTTTATTACTATCCGGACAATAAATTTTAAATTAGTATTCTAATTATTGCTCTTATGCTGGAAGCTGAAGAGTGGTTTGAAATCATAAGGATAAAGAATCATCTCTATGTTATTCGAGAAAGGCTTGATGAGATTGAACCTCGTTTTCTCACAAAATTTACCAATCTATATCTCCTTATAGGTACCAAAAAAGCATTACTTATAGATACGGGAAGTGGTTTATATCCTTTGAAACCTAAGATTAAAGATTTGATTGACTCAAAAGAGTTAATTATAATTAATACGCATTCTCATTTTGATCATCGAGGGGGGAATAAAGAATTTGATGAAATCTACATACATGAGAGTGAATTAGGGAATGCATCAATGATTTTTGATATTTCATTTCTAAAAGATTCTCCAAAAAAGAGAGTTCAATTATTTAAACAAAGAAATTTTAAATATCTTCCCCCTCATACATTGCATCCTTTAAAGGATGGTGACGAATTTGATCTGGGAGATATCACAGTGAAGGTAATTCACACACCAGGTCATTCAGTTGGTTCAATTTCTTTATTAACAAATCGAAATGAGCTCTTTACTGGAGATTCAGCACATTTTGGTGCAATGTACTTACCGAAAAAAAGGAACTTTCCAATAATGCTTTCAAGTTTATCAAAATTGCTTGATTTATTTCTAGAAAATGATGATATTGAGATTTATCCTTCACATGAAGATTTTCAAGTCAAACAAGTGTTATTAGAATCATTAATAAACGGTATAAATGATATTAAGACAATTTGGGATTCAAAAGTTAAAGATAAATACCTTAATGCGTGGATATTAAAAGATAATGATTTTACATATATTATATGAAATTTGTTATCATATATGTAATAGACTTAAGTATCACTGATACGTAAAATCATCATCCAAACCGCATTATAGGATCCATTGGAAAATTCATAAGTTTTATACTTTTCAATTGAATATACTACATAATTTAATAAGATAGTTAGGGAGTAAGAATTTGACAAAAAAGGAAAAAATTGTGCTAATTGGAGCGGGTTCTTTACAGTTTGGTATGGGCTCAGTAGGTAGTATTATGAATAGTGATATATTAAAAGGCTCAACAGTTAGTCTGCATGATATTAATCCTACTAACTTAGAATTAGTGACCCAAGCGTGTAGTGAAGCGATTGAGAAGAAAAAATTTGATATCGAATTAGAATCAACTACTGACAGGAAAAAAGCTTTGAAAAACGCTACTTTTATAATAAACTCCATTGAAATTGGTCCTAGATTTGAATGGTTTGACTTAGATTATGAAACACCTAGAAAATATGGAAATAAGCAAGTTATGGGTGAAAATGGTGGACCTGGAGGATTATTTCATTCATTGAGAGTTATCCCTCCAATCCTAGAAATTTGTGATGATATTCAGAAAATCTGTCCTAACGCATTTCTCATTAACTTTTCAAATCCCATGAGTAGAATATGTTTAGCAATCAAACGGGGATATCCAAGTTTAAGATTTGTTGGACTCTGTCATGAATTATTCGGGTTTCAATTTCATTACAGTAGAATTCTTGAAACACCATTTAATAATCTTAAGATAATCGCAGGTGGACTCAACCATTTTGGAGTTGTATTATCAATACAATATGCTGATACTAATAAGGATGCGTATCCAGACCTCAGAAAAAAAGCTCCAAAATACCTTAGTGAAATTAAAGGATTTGGAAATGACGTCGATTTAGTAAGATATATTTTGGAGAAATTTGGATATATTGCCTATACTCCCGATTCTCATTATGGAGAATATATATCATGGGCATGGGAGAAAGCAAATCTAGAAGGTATAAGAGATTTTTATAATGGTTATAAATCAATTACATTAAAGACGGGTGATAGATTGATTAAGCGAATAGAAAGAGGAAAGGGAGCAAATTTAGTAAAACCGGACCAAGAAAGAGCAATTCCTATCATTGAAGGAATTATCACTAATTCGAGTCATCAAGAAATGTCAGTTAATCTACCTAATGATGGAGTTATTACAAACATACCCCAAGATTTAGTAGTAGAGTGTCCCGCTATTGTAACCAAGCATGGATTAGAAGCTGTTAAACTTGGAGATTATCCAAAGGGCTTAGCGGGATTATTACGTAGTCAAGCTTCAATACAAGACTTAGTAGTAGAAGCAATTCTTAAGAAATCAAAAGAAGTGGCATTTCAAGCCCTCTTATTAGACCCAACAATAGATGATGCTTCTAATGCTGAAAAAATATTTGAGGCGATGTTAGAGATAAACAAAAATCATATTTTTCTGGAATAATCTTTACTTTTTTTATTACTTTTTCTGATAAATTCTCAATAGAAATTTAAATATGTGTATTGAGATCTTATAATAGTATATCCAAATTAATTTGAAATAATCAATACCCAATGGATTTTTGGATTATTTTAATAAGATCACAATTAAAAAGTCATAATATTATTCGATATGGCAACCATTAAAGCAGAACCTAACATAATTGAGAGCTATGATCTTTTTGTCATACCAAGTTGGGGACATTTGCTCGGTTATACCACCTTAGGTAATTACACTAATCACAATGTGTCGAAAATATCCCAAGACCTTGTTATATTTTTCGGTGGTCTTGAGTGTTCTGTTCAGACAAAAAAGGGTACTTTATATTATCTTTTTGGTCTAGGATATTATTACACTAAATTTGAACTTCAAAGCGGAAGATATATTACTGATAATCGACAATTAACGGGTTTAATACTTTCAGATTTCGTTTATGATTATCTTTCGACCTCAAAAAATATTACTTTAGAAAACGATCCTAACGTAATCATAAGTGAGAATCTCTTTAAGTTACCCATAGATTTATCCTTTAAATCTGAAAACAAACGGACGTTTATTCAAGGAACTCTCATGAGAAATTTATTCATTCCATACAAGGATATTATTTTGGAGTTTATGGAAACATTGAGAGATCCATTATCCTTTCAGATAAACAAAACAGGACCAATCCTCTTGAGTACGCATCAGGATTCTTATAATCAAATCTTGCTTTCTCCCGAAATGGACAATGAAATGAAGACTATCTACTTAAGTCCGACCGCAGGGTTAACTGAAATCACCTTTGATTCTAAAAAACATTTAGAGCAGTATTTTTCACATCAGAATTTACAATATATTGAAGAATTGATATCAAAACTTAAAAAAGTATATTCTACGATTGAATACGATCCGATGTATTTGTTTTCAATATTATTAAATGCTTCTGCTAGGTTGAGATCAGGAAATGGTTCTTCTAATCTTCAGAAAGTTGAAAGATCAAATAAGAAAATGCCAAAGGAATCAATATTTCACTCTGCTGAACCAAGGATAAATTCAATTGTCGACTGGCCTGAGATGTTTAAGAGAAGAACAAAAGAAGAGTTGGAGAGATCGATTGTTCAAGTAACAAGTAAATTATATCAACCAAAAGAATCTGGCAAAAAAACGATTAGAGATAAGGAATTTAGGGAGGAACAATTTCAATTCAAGATTAGAACCATGAAACGGCCTTTAGTAGAGGTAAAAACACTCCCAATCATTCCAACGAGTAATTCTCTGGACATTCTTCTTGTTATTAAAGATATAGCAAATAATGATTATGATATTAGATCCATAGGAAAGGCACTTGAAATTGCTCGAGATTATATTAAAAGCATGATTTTACATTCAAATATTTTATGGGAAATGAGCAAATTTGTTAATTTATATCAACGTTCAGAACCAAATGTCGGATTAAGCTCTAAGGAGAAATTCGATTTAGTCGAACAAATCGATAAATGGATTAATTTGATAAGCAACATACAATCATCTTAAAGTGGTGTTTGGTTATAGTTAATTATAAATCAGTTATAAAAGATTTACAAAAACATTATTCAGATGCAGCAGAAGTAGTTGTGGTTAATAATAAAGCAAAGATACTTCATTCAACATCTAACATCTTTGTATCGAAAGATGTTAAAGGATTGTTAGCAAGTTGGGGTAGCGGAAACGCTCAGTCTGTAAATATGGATGGCATTAAATATTCAGTTCTTCAAATGGCACCAGAAAGATTTATAGCTACTAACAGACAGAAAAAGGGACACTTAGTTGGTTCATCCATACCTGGAACTGATATGTTTCTTATAGCTCACATAAGACAAAAAGCAAAAGGTTGGATGCATATGGCGTATCCAGCTATAGCAAGAGCAGCAGCAATGATGACAAAAGGATCAAAATCACAATTTATTGAGACTAAAATAGATGTTTCTGATGATAACGAATTGGTTGATAAAAGCCGTGAAATGGTGCAACCTTCAATAGATCCATATCTTAAGACGGATGTTGAAGGATTTTTAGAATGGATAAAAAATCCTCAAGGACTACCTTCTTATCTCTCTCAATCATTACAAGAAAACGATCCATATAGAATCTCCAAACTTGCGGAGATTTATAATGAATTTTATAGGATTTTTTACACTTAAGATTAGAAAGTTATTATATTTATCAAACTATAGTAATACTATGGAAATTCCTACTATCTCTTCAGATAAATCGAAATTATGTCACCATCCTCAATTACGTGATCTAGGTTCTCAAATTTTTGACCAGGGTGTTTAGCAGATTTACCCCATACTAACGAGTAGCGATAATCGCTTATGAATCGTTTGTGAATTTTATGACAGAGATTCTCAAGCGTATCACCCCGGTGGAGAATTATTGGCTCATCCATATCAGCTTCTTCTCTTGGTGGCTTCAAAAACACTCGTATTAAATCCAGCTCCATGAAGATATTATGCTTAAGAGCATCAATATTATCTTTATTTTTAGCTGAGATCATAACCCAGTGATCGTGACCAATTGCCTCTGTAATGTTTTTATCCGGAATTTTTTCTTGCATTAAATCTGATTTATTAATTACTACAAATTCTCTTGTGTATATACGATTTCCAAATATAAAATCTATTAATTGATCTGGTGTAACGTCTGGTTCCGAGAAATATACTCCTGCGTTCCGGACATTTAGTTCATTCATCAGAGATTTGACTTCATCTGTATCCATGAGTTGGTGACCTTTGTAAGAAAAATGAATTCCTCCACGTGTACGCTCTTTAATGACAATACTAGGTGGTCTTGTATTTAATCGTATACCTGCGTTATTCAACTCCATTCTAATAGTCTCCAAATCAGAAAGATTAATTGTCCCATCAGGACGAAAACATATTATAATTAACACTAACTCTGCCGAACGTACTGCTGCTAATACTTCTTTTCCTCTCCCTTTACCTGCAGCAGCACCCAAAATTATTCCAGGTAAATCTATAAGCTGAATTTTCGCATCCTCGATATCCATCATACCAGGTATGGCGGTAACAGTAGTAAAATCATATGCTGCAACTTTAGAATGGGTGTTCCCTTCAGTTAGTAAATTTAATAGAGAAGATTTCCCAACTGAAGGAAATCCAATGAATGCCACTTGAGCATCTCCGGTTCTTTTAATATGGAAGCCACCACCACCACCTTTTTTAGAACTGGCAATGCGAATCAAATCTTCGCGGAGTTTGGCTAGTTGTGCTTTAATGAAATTTATACTTTTTTGTGTAGCCTTGTTTACCTTGGTGGAAGCCAATCGTTCTTCTAATTCTATTATTCGTTCTTCGACTTTTTCGGACATTTCATACCATTAAAAAAAGAAATGATGCAAATACAAAAAATTTTTCGAAAATATTTGCTCAAAGAGTTGAATGCTAAAAAGAGATAATAGTAAAAATCAATTAAAAGTAAATTTAGTCGTTGTGAACTGATTCCATATATTATTAAATATTTAAATTAATTTCGAATTTTAGGATTTGTTGACGGAACTTCATTTATATTATTAGGAGGTTAGACTGTATTTCATATAGTCCCTGTGATTAAAAACAATGGAAAAATGTTCAAATAATACATAACAATATTCAAATAATATATTCAGGATTTGCTAAAGTAACTCTATCGGTAATAATTTTATAATCAAGATGATTTCTAATATATGTTAAGGGATAATCATCTCCAGGTTCACCAAATAATGCAATTCTTAATATAGTATTTGCCCAGTCATAAGGACTTCCGTTTCTACAATAAAGGCGAATTCTGTTAGCACCTAAAATCTGTTTCATACCAATAGTAAAGGCTTTTTTTGGAAAATTCTCTAAATTTCCGCCTACATTTGCCCGGATCGAATTGATTGTTATAGTATACTCATTAAGTTCAACTTTACGAGGATTTGAGGTAGCAATATTTATAGATGGCTCATTAAATGCAATGTGGCCGTGAATTCCTAATCCTCCATAACAAGTATCTATACCACCGATCTCGATGATTTTATTTTCAATATTGTTAATATTTTCCTCATTAGGAAAGAGGATTTGATAATCGTTAATTCCATATTCTTTTAAAGGAATGAGTAAAGTGTTTTTAGCAATTCTTTTAAAACTTAAAGGATGATTGAGTTTAAGTGCAAATCCAGCTTCATCGCAATATTCGTCCATAAAAAAGAACCAGCATTTTGATAAATTTAGATTTTGTTTCTTAACCATATCTACTAAAAGGGGGTACTGACCAATAGGTCCAATTGGAAGAATTAATCTTGTGAGTTTACCACTTTTATTATTATTATGAATTTCGTTAAAAATATCTTCTGCAAATTTTAAATGCAGTTTTTCTAAATCTTCACATACAATTAAATGATCTCCAGCTCTTCTGATAACTTCTCTTGGATTTAATTTGAGAAGGATTCGCACTTCCATCTTCCTATCTATAATTTTCATATTCCTCCTAACATCTTTGAAATATTTTTATAAAAAATAAGCTCTTGAGTCCTCTTATCAATCATTAAATTATCTAAACGCTCAATATCTTTTGTTAAAATTTGTTGAATTGTATTGTATATTACATCTGAACCAAAAACTATTTTTTTAAATGCACCTGGCCACCATAGCCAATGATTCATTCCAATTTTATCTGCTCTAAGTCGCCATCCATTTGGAGCACCTGATAGATCAGCATACACATTTTTCTTCATCCGAATCAACTCTGCGGCATCACTGTTCCAATGAACACCAAGATGTGCTATGATCATATTTAAATCAGGAAATGTGTTAGCGATGGTTTCAATTCGCATGGGATGCATGTACCACGAAGAAATCCGCTCATTAGGTTCATGATCTAAGAGAGTCACTACTCCAGTATGAAATAATATAGGCATTTTTAGCTGGTCAGCTTTCTGCCATAAAGAGAAATAATCATGATGATCATATGGCTTTCGAGGAAGAGTGACTTTTAACATTCGAAATCCGTTATTATATGCAATTTGTATATCATTGGGATGATTCTCTCCTGGGCGTGCATAATAAGCACCGATTATACGATCAGGGTATTCCTTCATTGCTTTTTTGACGCCAGAATTATCAACATTTCTGAATAATTTTCCAAGACCACTCAAGCAACACTTTTCTATTCCAGCTTGATCCATTGCATAGATTAGGTGATCAAGATAACCTTTACTCTCAAATAAATGCACGTGACTGTCAATGATCCTCATTTTCCAACATATAATGTATATAAATTTATTTGAATTAATATGATTAGGAAGTTAGACTTTTTAAAATATCGTTTATGTGGTTAAAAACAATGGAATAATGACCATCATTAGGGTAAAATGTACTTTTACAATTAGGTATCAATTTACTAACAACTCGACCTACAGAAACGGGTATTATGGAATCTAATTCACCATGAAATAAATAAACCTTGAGGTTTGGGGATATATCTTCAAGGTTAAATCCCCATGGTTGAGAATATATCTTTGCATCTTGAGATGCTCCCACTCCACCCTGCTTAAATGCTTCAGCACCTTCACGTAAAAACATAGCTAATAGAACCGAATCACTTAGGATAACTCTATCTGGTTCTGGTAATTCGTTCAAACCTTTCTTCATTTTGATTTCCATTTTTCCTAAATTCCGAGCAGTTTTTCCTTGTCTATTCATGATCAGTTTAAATATCCAATTCATTCTACGAGCAATGAAAATAGATGCTGGATTTATATTCAATAGTTTTTTAATTTGAATAGACAATGGTCCAAGACCACAAATTATTCCACAAGCAGTTAGTCTTTCAGGAATTTTATATGCACAGGCAATGGAATAAGGAGCACCGCCTGATATTCCCTCTACTGCGAAATTATCAATGGACAATTCATCTGCTAATTCGATGATATCCGATGGCCAATCTAAAAGTTTTCTTCCTTTCTTAGAATCTGAAAGACCAATTCCCGGGCGATCAACACTTATGAATCTAATTTTCTTCTCAGATATTGTTTCAGTTAACATTACAGCTTCTAACCGAGAAGCGGGAAATCCATGAAAGTGAAATAGAGGAATACCATCTGAATCACCTATCTCGGCAAATCCCAGTCTTCTTCCATCTTTTAGCTTAATCCTTTGATTTAATTTATCAATATTATACATATTAATAACTCATTGATATTTTTATTAAAAAATTCAATTGTAAAGGATACACTATATCTCAATCTAAAATTTATCTTCTTTACGGGTTTATAGTTTGTATAAAATTAATTAATTATAGCAAGCAAACCTAAATTAATCTTTGTTTGAAGCTCTGAAGTATCCTAAGATGTCAATTTTCAAATTTTTTTTATGGGAAGAAACTGAAGGAGAGAAATTTTACAGAAATGACAAAATATAAAAAATCAAATTGTTATGTAATCCTTGATAATTTTTATTTTTTAATATTAGGGCTATCAGAAATGATTAAAAGCAATACTGGAGTCGAATACGATAATTTAACAAAAATTCACGTTACCTGTCCTCATTGTAAAAAAAGTAAATTTATTAAAATTCCAGCTAACATAATTCTTGAGAGTAGCAATTTAACCACTATTTCAATTCCTTTGAATTATATGTGTGAGCACAGTTTTCAAATTTTTGTTGATAAAAATTTTGTAATTCGCGGGTATCAACGAGTAGATTTTGATATTTCAAATTTTGAAATATATTCTGATGGAACAGATTCAAAAGGAGAAGATCTATTAATTACATATAATTTTTCTGTTATTATTAAAAAAATCGTCCAATTAATCAGGGAAAATATCAATATTAGAGGAATATTTGGTGGTCTAGTATTAACAGAATCAGGTAATCTTATTTTTTCATCTCTTCCAAGTGAAATTTCACTTAACATGATCAGAAAAATAGAACTCCAGAAATCCTTCCCTACAACTATAAATCAAGTATTTCTAATTTTAAGCAATAACCAAAAGATTGCATCTTCAACCATAATAATTGATAATGTAAAATTAATTATCACGTTATGTTTTTCAGTAGAAATGGATTACAACACTGCAAATTATTACTTGTTGGAATTAAAGAAAAATATCTTGTTCCATAGTATAAAAGATTCCTCTCAAAATATTTTTTGGTTGCATTCGATAATTTCTCGAAGTGATTTGGATTCTGATGAAATATTTCTCGATTCATTGGGAATCAAGCTTCAAAAACCCGTTGTTACTAACATTAATGAAATTGAGGGGATATTGAAAACCAAGGATTATGAAGGTAAAGTATTTATCAGTGAAAGATACGTGAGAATGATGGAAGGATTAATGTGGACTTTAAAAGATGCTTTATTGATCATCTCAAATTTAAATATGTTCTAATAGAAATATCCTTATTCTAATAGTAGAAAAGCATAAATCATCTATTTTATTAACCTAATTGATAATAAATATAAGAGTAAAACACAATGAAATATTTCTTAGATAGCGCCAAAATTGATGAAATTAAATATGCTGTAAAGAATTGGAAAATTGATGGGGTCACATCAAATCCTAAACATGTGAAAAATTCTGGAAAACCATTCTATACAGTCATTAAGGAATTTGCTGATGAGTTTAAAGGAGTAGATTTTCCGATCTCAGTCGAAATTGATCCACATTTGGTTAATCCTAAAGAGATGGTTTCTCAAGCAAAGCAATTAGCTTCGATATCACCTAATTTCGTGATAAAAATTCCATGTAATGAATCAGGATTGATTGCTGCAAAAGAATTAATAGAAAATGGAGTAAAAGTGAATATAACTTTAGTATTTACGGCATCTCAAGCTCTTCAAGTGGGAAGGATCGGAGCAACATATTGTTCTCCTTTTATTGGATGGCAGGAATCCTCAGGAGTCGATTGTAATCAATTAATAGCAGATATTACCATAATGTATAATAATTACGCTTTTGGTACAGAAATAATCGTAGCCGCAGTACGAAATGGTAGACAAATAGTAGATGCTGCAGTATTAGGAGCTCACATCATTACTGCGGGATTTGAGGTTTTTAAGAATAGTTTTGAACATCCATTTACAGAAAAAGGTTTGAAAATTTTCCAAGAATCTTGGGATGGAACGGAATTAGGAAATTTTTAATTTGACCAAACAATTTTTATTGAAAAGACTCATATTATCTAATAGAATTTATTCTTGTTGTTAATTTACAATTTTTTTAAATAGGGAGTTAAATATGATTCCAAAACAAATGGATGTCTACCTAAAAGAACATTTACCAATAGGAACCTTAGAGAATCGACTTATCAAGGAAGAAGGTAGGAGGTATTTAGAATTTCGTAATATTGATGAACTTCTTTTATCAAGTTTAGGTATTGTAAGTGATAAAGTTGGTCCTAATCTCGTGATTTGCTTGTGGGACGAAGAATCTCCAGAAGAGATCGGAGGTTATTTAGTTGTGGATAATTTATCAATGGGACAACCTTCAATGGGAGGTATTCGAATGCTCCCAAATGTCGTTCCATCTGATATTTATAATTTAGCTAGAGGCATGACTCTAAAGAATGCAGCGGCAAATTTACCTTATGGGGGAGGTAAAGCAGGAATAGTTGCAGAAAGAGGTTTACCTTTAGAATTACATGAAAAAATTGTACGAGGTTTTGCTCGGTTAATAAAGAAATATCGAGAAGTTTATATTCCTGGTCCTGATGTTGGTACAAATGATTCAGATATGATGATGATTGCTATAGAAAATGGAATTGATAGCGCTGTTTCCAAACCCTTATCAATGGGAGGAAATAGAATTGATGAACTTGGGGGCGCTGCTGGAGGTGTAGTTACTGCCCTTCAAACTCTTATAGAAATAATGCCAAGATTAAGGGTCTTACCTCAATTCTCTAAATTGCAGATTCCAAAAATAGAGGATCTAACAATTTTAATACAAGGATTTGGAGCCGTAGGGGCTCACGCTGCCAGAATTTTTAAAGAAAGGATTCATTGGGTTAAAATTACGGGCATAAGTGATTTAGAAGGATATTTATTCAATGAGGCTGGTCTTCCTGTAGAAGAATTATATGGGTATTGGAAAGAAAAAGGATTAGTCACCAAAAACTATTACATGGATAAATTGTTATCAAAAGGATATGATAATCCAATAAAATTCTCTAGTAATTCAAATAACCTTCTTTTAGAGGATAGTTTTTGTTTTATTCCCGCAGCACCTATTTTTAACTATCTGGGAGTATGGAAAAATGAAAATCCATCAATGACGGTAGATCGAATGGGAAGATGGAGCTTAATAATTGAGGGGGCTAATACTTATTCACCTGATCCGAATAGAAAAGCTGCAAGAATTAGGATGGAGCAAATAGTTTTTAAAGAAAAAGGAGTCATGATTGCTAACGACTATCTAGTGAATTCTGGTGGTGTGATTTTTGCAGCTCAAGAAAAAATAATCAGTACTCCAGAGCATTTACAAATTCCTGAAAATATGCTTGGAAATCGAGATGTTGTACTTTCTTGGCTCGAAGAATATAAAGAAGAATTTGCTGAACTTTCCAAACAGCGATTAATCGCAGGGGAGGAATCCCGTAAAAAAGTCATTCATCATAACATGATTGAGTTAGTTGATATATTAGCAGCGAATCCAGATATATTACCATGTATTGCTGCTGAAAAAATCAGTTTACAAAGATTAGTTGCAAAAGAACAAGAGCTAACTGCTAAAGATATTATGGAATCACTTCCAACAATAGATATAAATAGTACTGCTCAAGAAGCTGCAGCTTTAATAATTAGTGAAAATAGCGGTATTATTGCAGTATTAGAAGAAAAAATACTAATTGGAATTGTTACAGACTGGGATATCACTAAGGCTATGGCTGAAAATGCTTGTGATGTAAATCTTAGCGAAATAATGACAAAACATGTTATTACTGCACCTCCAGACTATACAATAATTGAACTCGTTCGGAAATTGGAACAACATAGGATTTCTGCAATGCCAATTGTCGAAGATGGAAAAGTTATGGGTAAAATTAGTTCAGATTTAATTACTCAACGATATATCTTGCAAAACTTAAGAGAATCCTAAATACAAGGATTATATTGAATTAAGTATTTCTTTAGTTAAGAAATTAGTACTTGATTAATTGAGAAAATTGAAAAAAAAAATCAATATTGGTGTTGTTTGCTTAGCAAGGAAGACATTTGATTATGTAGCAGCTTTCAATATTTACAAGAATATTCTCAATGATTTGAATCGGATTGAGAATGTTAATTGGGAAGTAATACCCGAATTAATTATTGAAGTCTCAGAAGCTCAAGATGCAGGTCATATACTGACAACTAAAGAAATTGATGCTTTAATATGTATTAGTGGGACATTTGCTTTAGGTCACCTAATTTTAGAATTAAATAAAATACTCAACAAACCAATCTTATTATGGGGATTAGAAGAACTTCCATATAATGGAGGAAAAATAAGACTTAATTCTGTATGTGGGATAAATCTCAATTCCAGCAATCTTTATAAAGCAGGGGTAAAGAATTATCATGCAGTTATTGGAGACAAGATTGATGAGGATTGGTTGGATGCAATACGTATTAAGAAGGCATTTTCTTCTGCACATATAGGAATTATTGGATATAGAGCTAAAGGATTTTTTAATTTAGATGTAGATGAACTTGATTTATATCGAGAAACAGGGATCTTAATTGATCATTATGAGCTAAGTGAAATCTTCAATTTTAAAGTGGATATTGAGCTCATTTTGAAGAGAAAAGAACAACTTAATTCGGTTTTTGATGTATCATCTATATCTGATCATCAATTAGAGAAAGTTTCAGAACTTACTGCTAAATTTTCTGAATTTATGAGTTATCATCAATTAACTGCTGTAGCTATTAGATGTTGGCCTGAATTTGCTTCAGATTTTGGTATTTCTCCTTGCGCTGCAATGTCAGTATTGCAATCAGAAGGAAAAATATTAGCTTGTGAAGGAGATATCTTAGGATCACTTTCAATGTTAGCACATAAAGTCATAGGAGGTGAAACTCCATTTCTATCGGATTTCTCTCAAGTAAATTTTCAAAACAATTTTGGATTACTTTGGCACTGTGGAGTTGCTGCTTGCAATCTATGGGATAAAAAATGTAATATTTCCTTAGATAGCTATTTTGCTGATGGAAAGGGAGTTACTGCTGATTTCGTAATGAAATCAGGAGAATTATCCCTTTTAAGGTTTGATTACTCGCCAGGAGAATATCGTATCTTTTTACAAAAAGGAAAAGGAATTCCAATGGAGAAGAAGATAAAAGGTACATATGTAAAAGTGGTATTTGAAGATAATGTAAGAGTGGTATTAGATAAGATTATTTATAATGGTATAGCACATCATATATCCGTTGTTTATGGGGATTTTATTCGCCCTTTAGAAATATATGCTAAATTAATGGAATGGAGAGTGATAAAATGATCAAGTATAGTGTTACAGATAGTGGATTTGACCTCTATTTTAAAGATTACAAATTTTTTTCTCATTCAATTAGCAATCCTTGCTTTGAAATTGGTATTGGTTTTGGTAATTATAAGCAAAAACATTCCATTTTTATAATAAAAGAGAAGAAATTGGAAAGATTTCCCCTTACTGAATTTGAATTGCTTTCAGAATTGGATAATCAAGTTATCATTGAATTCAATAATAGCGAAAATAGCATCGTCGTAGAATTTTTTGTCAAAGATGATAAACTACTTATTACTCCTAAATGTGAAAATTCTTCTATTAATCGTTTCTGGATGAATCTGAAAGCGAGTGAGGAAGAAGCTATTTTTGGATGTGGAGAACAATTCTTGAACGTGAATTTAAGAAATACCATTATCCCAATATGGGTTGAAGATGCTTCTCCTCCAACAAGAGGAAAACATACATATTATCCCCAACCTAATTTTATTTCTTCTAAAAAATTTTTCTGTCATATCGAGACGAGCTACTATTCAAGTTTTAATTTTAAGGAGAAGAACAGACATGAATTGCATATTTGGGAAATCCCAAAGGAAATTTATATCGGTAAATATGATAATCTTTTAGAAGTAGTCAAAAATCTAAACTTTTTCCTTGGGTTACAGCCAAAACCAGCAGGGTGGATATATGATGGAATTTGGTTAGGGATTCAAGGAGGTCCTGATATAGTTGATAAAAAAATAAAAAAAGCATTACAGCATAAACTAAAAGTCTCAGCAGTATGGTGTCAAGATTGGCAAGGTATTCGATTTACCTCATTCGGTAAACAGTTATTCTGGGATTGGAAATATGATGAAAAAATTTACCCCGATCTCCCAAATTATATAAAAAGATTGAATAAAAAAGGAATAAAATTTTTAGGATACATCAATACAATGCTCGCTATTGAAGGTACTCTATATAAAGAAGCATCTAAAAAAGGATTCTGTTTAAAAAACAAAGAAGGTGAAGATTATCTTGTCATGATGACTGATTTCCCCGCGGCCCAAATAGATTTTTCAAATCCTAAAGCTATTGATTGGTTGAAATCTGTAATTAAAAAATACATGGTGGGTATTGGTTTAAATGGATGGATGATTGATTATGGAGAATATTTACCAACAGATCCAAAGTTATTCTCAGGAATTTCAGGGGAAGAATTTCACAATCAAGTCCCAACTATATGGACAAAACTCAATTATGATGTACTCGAAGAAGAAAATTTACTTGATGAAGTAATCTTTTTCACTCGTTCAGGTTTTACAGGTACATCTAAGTATTCTCCAATGGCTTTTTCGGGAGATCAGCGTGTAGACTG
>Ga0307380_10005312_pt1 | contig 17101 bp, 16 predicted proteins | sample UN3MG_FD_202239 | JGI IMG/M metagenome (GOLD analysis project Ga0307380, IMG submission 202239) | Soil microbial communities from Risofladan, Vaasa, Finland - UN-3 | ecosystem: Environmental > Terrestrial > Soil > Coastal area > Acid sulfate soil | place: Finland: Risofladan, Vaasa | collected...
TTCACCAACTTCAAGCCACAGCCAATCTTTGAGTTAATCCAAAAAACAGCGCCCGAGGTTGGCGGCGAAATAACCGATGAGGAGATGCTGAAAACCTTCAACATGGGCTGGGGCTTCGCCATAATCGCAGACAAAATCGAAGCAGACGAGGCAATCGCAGTCATCAAGAAAAGCGGAGTAGAAGCTGAAAATATCGGAAAGGTGACAGCTTCAGGAAAAATTGTTGCCAATTACAAGGACAAAAAACTAGAACTAAGGTAACGGGTTTAACTTTTCATTTAAATTTTTGTTTCGGCAACATTTAAATTTTGATTTTTTCACTAACAATCACAATGTATCGCGCAAGAATCGAAGTCAGTCTCAAGCCGGGGCACTCAGACCCCGAAGGAGAAATGACAGCCCAATCCCTAAAGGAACTGAAGTTTTCCGCCAAAAAAGTCAACGTAAGCAAGGTCTACACCGTATTTTTTGAGGCAGAATCCAGAGAAAAAGCAGTGGAAGCGGTGGAGGAAATGTGCCGAAAGCTCCTCGCTAACCCAACCAAGGACAACTACAGCTACACGATAGAGGAAGAAAAATGAGCCGCTACGTCAAAAAAGACGTGCCCTTCGAACTCGTAGAAATAGACCTAAAAGACGCTGACGACAAACAGCTCATCAAAATCAGCACGGAACTAGGAATAGGACTAAACTTAACCGAAATGAAATTGGTTAAAAACTACTTTTCCAGAAAAAACCGTAACCCCACAGACGTGGAGCTTCAAACCATCGGACAAACATGGTCTGAGCACTGTTACCACAAAACCTTCAAAGGAGACATAACAACGCCAGAAGGCGAAATCCGCAGCCTCTTCAAAACGTACATCGCCAAAGCAACAGAAGAGCTAGACCCGTCATGGTGCATCTCCGTATTTGAAGACAACGCGGGCATAATCGAGTTTGACAAAAACTATGCAATCGCAGCAAAGGTCGAAACCCACAACCACCCATCAGCCATCGAGCCTTTCGGAGGAGCAGCCACAGGAACAGGCGGAGTAATACGCGACATACTGGCAGTTTGGGCTGACCCCATAGCATGCACAGACGTGCTCTGTTTTGGTCCACTAGACTACGATTATGGTAAGCTTCCTCCCGGAACAAAACATCCCAAATACGTTTACAGCGGAGTAGTTGCGGGGATAGGCAGCTACGGAAACAACATGGGAATCCCAACAGTCAACGGAGCCATAAACTTTGACGAAAGCTACGTCGGCAATGTGGTAGTATACTGCGGATGCGTAGGAATTCTACCAAAAGACAAGTTCGTGAAAGACACCAGAGCAGGAGACATTGCACTTCTTGTGGGCGGAGAAACCGGAAGAGACGGAATCCACGGCGTCACCTTCGCCTCGGCAGAACTAACCAAAGAATCCGAGGAAATCTCCAGACCCGCAGTTCAGATCGCAAACCCCATAGAGGAAGAAAGAGTCAAACGGGCGATCGTACGACTGAGAGATGAGGGTTTAGCCTCAGCCATAACCGACATAGGCGGAGGCGGAATCTCCTGCGGAACCGGAGAGATGGCTGAACGGTCAAACCTTGGAATTCATGTTTACCTCGAAAAGATACCATTGAAGTATCAGGGCTTGGCGCCATGGGAAATCTACATTTCCGAATCGCAAGAACGGATGCTCCTGTCGGTTCCAGAGAAGAACTTGGAGAAAGCCTTGGAAATTTTTGAAACCGAAGACGTTAAGGCAACTCCAATAGGAAAATTCACAACCGACGGAATTCTCAGAGTCACTTACATGGGACAGAAAGTCGCAGAACTGGACATCGACTTTGTTTTTGATCCCCCAAAATTCAGGGGAACCACAGAATGGCAGCCGCCCAAACTGGAAGAGCCAACTTTTCCAGAGCCAACAGACCTAACCAAAGAACTCTTTGGGCTGCTTTCTTTGCCAAACATCGCAAGCAAAGAATCGGTGATAAGAACCTACGACCACGAAGTTAAAGGAAACACGGCACTGAAGCCCCTACAAAGCAATTATGGCGGACCAAACGACGCCGCAGTCCTGAAACCTCTCACAGACTCCTGGAAGGGGGTAGTCATCTCCTGCGGAATGAACACCAACTACGGAAAAATCGACACATACTGGATGGCAGCCTCAGGAATAGACGAGGCAATAAGAAACAACGTTGCCGTGGGCGGAAGAAGAATCGCCCTGCTTGACAACTTCACTTGGGGAAACCCGCAAAAGCCCGACAGACTCGGCTCGCTAGTACGCGCATGCAGAGCCTGCTACGATTTTGCCAAAGGCTTCCAGACACCATTCATTTCAGGAAAGGACAGCCTCTACAACGAATCTCCCATGGGACCAGTCACGCCCACGCTGCTAATCACAGCAATCGGAGTAACACCGGACATACGGAAAACAGTCTCCATGGAACTGAAGCAGCCCGGAAACATCATCTACATGGTCGGCAAAACTTACCCCGAGCTGGGAGGCAGCCACTACTACCAAAACAGAGGCTTCCTAGGAAACTCTGTCCCCAAAGTGAGAATCGAACAGGCAAAGAAAACAATGGATTTGATTACAGAAGCCATCGACAAAGGCTACTTACGGTCATGCCACGACCTTTCAGAAGGCGGCTTAGCTGTTGCCTCTGCGGAGATGGCTTTCAGCAGCGGATACGGAATAGAACTGGACCTCAAGAAGGTTCCGAGAACCAAAGAACTGTCCAGAAACGATTATGTTCTCTTCTCGGAATCGAACAGCAGATTCTTGGTTGAAGTAACAGAAAAACGCAGAGATGCCTTCGAAGTGCTAATGAAAGAATCTGTTTGTGCTGAGGTTGGCAAAGTCAAGAAGGACGGCATTCTGTCTGTCACTGGCTTGGATGGCAAACCGAAGGTTCACGCTGATTTGCAGGAGTTGAGGAGACGCTGGAAGAGCGTCCTAGGAGCATGAGTGTATGAAGGCGGAGGAGATTCGGGTCTGCGTCATGAGGGTCGGCGGAACAAACTGCGACGCCGAAACCAAAAGAGCCTTTGATGAACTGGGCGCTAGGGCAGAGGTGCTTCATCTCAACGAGGTTGTGAAGAGCCGAAATCTTCTGGATTATAATGCTCTTGTTTTTCCGGGCGGATTCTCGTACGGCGACTACGTGCGGGCTGGAGCAATCTGGGCTACGGGAACGCTGACAAAGCTTCGCAAAGACCTGAAGCAGTTCGTTGAGGAAGAAAGACCAATCTTGGGAATATGCAACGGCTTTCAGGTTCTAGTCGAAGCAGGACTATTGCCCGCCTTTGAGGGAATCAGCGAGTACCCCGAGGCAACATTAGCAACCAACATTCCGATTGGGTACCGCTGCAAGTGGGTCTACTTGAAGCACGAAAATTCTGGAAACTGTATCTTCACGCAGAAGATTCCGAAGGGCAAGGTGGTGCGGATACCCGTTGCCCATGGCGAGGGGCGCTTCCTCTTCTCCAAAGAAAACGAAACACTCTACCTAGAGAAGCTGTACGATAACGATCAGCTAGTCTTCAGATACTGCAACAAAGACGGCGCACCCGCAAACGGAGAATTTCCAGTCAACCCCAACGGAGCATTCCACGACATAGCGGGCATATGCAACCCCGCAGGAACAGTTTTTGGTTTGATGCCTCATCCTGAGCGAGCGTTTTATGGTTGGCAGCTGCCTGACTGGACAAAAACAGAGTCTGTGCCAACGTATGGGGACGGAAAGCTGGTCTTCGAGTCGATGGTAGATTATCTGAAGAAACGGTTCTAGAGGTCTTTCAGGTCTGCCAGTCTGGGTAGTCCAGTTCTGGCGCCCATCGCTGAGACGCAACGGGAAGCAACAAAGTTTCCCAGCCTTCCACACTCAAACAAGTCCTTTCTTTTTGCTAGTCCATAGATGAAGCCTGCACAGAAAGCGTCACCAGCGCCAGTCGTATCCACCACTTCCACATTATATGCTTCAATCATGTGGCTCTCCTTCCCGTCAGAGACGTAGCAGCCGCTTCTGCCAAGCTTAACCGCAACATACTCAGCACCCAACTCTATGAACGTCTTAGCGCCTTCTCTGTAGTCCTGCCCTGTAAGCAACTTCACTTCTTTATCGTTGGGAAACACTGCATAGCTTCTTTGTATTATCGGCTTCAGTGCCGCTAAACCTTTTTCTGCGTAGAGATATCCGGGGTCAAAACAGATTTTCACGCCCGAAAGCTTGGTTACGAGCTGCTTTTGGCTGTTGAAGGGCTTCTCTGCAACAAACGATGTTAAATGCAGAAACTCTGTGCCAGAAACATAGTCTAAGTTGATGTCCTTGAAGTCTATCTGGTTGTTGACTCCGGGGTCAACATATAATGCTCTGTCTTTATCTTCATCCTGCTCGATGTATCCCATGACCGTGCCGCTTCTGCCTTTCTCTGAGACGGTTATGCCGTTGGTGTCAACGCCTTCCTTTCTTAGTTCGTCTAAGAGAAACTTTCCTTCACGGTCTGCAGCAACCTTCCCTGTGAAACCAGTCTTCAGCCCCAGCCTAGCCAAGCCCACAACGGTGTTGGCTGCTGAGCCTCCACCGGATTCCTTGAAGGCTAATACAGCGACTTCTTCACCTTTCTTGGCGATCCTTTCCACCGTGAAGAGCCTGTCCAAGTTGAGGGCACCAAAACCTACAACATCAAAGGTCACAGAAACAGCTCCTGCAAGTAGATTTTGTGTTTTCCAAGTTTTCCGCCATAATTTCCGGCTGAAATCCTAACAACGCCATTAACTTTGCTTGCGCTTTGAATGCCTGCTTTCATGGCTTTCTTAACTGCTTCCATTGACGTGCCGTTGATTACAATCTCAGGAATATACTTCACGCCCATAGGAACCTTGGAGCTTTTTCCCAAGCTAGTCTTTAGGGTAGGGCAGTATGGATGATTGGTTGTGGGACCTATCAGCGGAAACTTTGTTTCAGGCTTTGAACCCGCAGAACAAACATCAAAAGGCGTAATGACTTCCGAAATATGATGAATGGCATTTAACGCGTTTTTTCCTGCTTCCATGACTGCCCGTTTGGTTTTGCACATGAACCAGAAGTTGGCGCCCATAACTCCCCTTGCATAGCCCAGCTCCTTTTCTATCAGGAAGTCAGAAACCATCAAAGGCACAACAATCATGTCTCGTCCATAACGTTGTTCTATCCATTCGTAGCCGTCTCCGCAGTGACCAACCCGCTCCATCATCCCCACTTTCCCATCAGAATTAGGTAGAGCGTCAAAGAGGGCAGTGAAGGGCTTCACAAGAATATCCTGCCGTATCCTGAATGACAGTTCTGCCTCAAACTTTTTCACGGAACTTTCTAGAGGCTTGTTTTCGTCTATTCCTCCCCAGAACTGGAGAATGGCGCCCTTTCGTCCGTCAGGCGTTTCCTTCTTATCTAACCATTTTTCGATGCCGCCCTCGATTCTGCCGATTACTATCGCTGGCGTGGCTGTGGAGTCCTCTGCGGCTTTACGTAAAACGTTAGTGTGGTCGGCGGTGACGATGACTCTGGAAAGTATTCCGTCGAAAGCTTCTGCGTAGGTGTCTTCGATTTCAGCCTTCATATGATCCCCCTTCATATGTTATCCTAACTTTCCTATAGCCTCTCCCCTCACAGTCTTCCTGAAAACGCCGCTTTCTCTCATCAACCGCTCCATGTTATCGGCATTTACTTGTTCAACCTGAGGAAAACCATCAGAAAACAACACAACCATCCGCTCACGCAATTCGAGAACAGCACAATACTTCTCAAGCCCAGAGCTACTCCACTCGTTAACTAGCCTAAGCGTTCCCTCTTTGCCTAGTCTGCTGAATGCTTCGGCGAGAACAGACGTTACAGTAGTGTCGCCTGAGAGCACCGCAACCTCTGACTCCCGCACAGAATAACTGTTCCCATTAAAGGATACCGCTAACCCCCCATTCTCTCTTACTAGTTTTAATGCTGGGGCGTCTGTTATGCTGTCGCCCACATACATTACCCTGTCAAGGCTGCAGCCCATCTTTTTGATAATATCTTTTACAGCCCTTGCCTTCTCTGAGCCGCCAACAGGATTAACCTCAACCAGCAATCTGCCCGACTCCATCTTGGGGATTTCCTTCCAGAATATCTCATCTAGCCGCTCCAACGTTTCCTGGTCTCTCCGCGAAAACTCGCTTACTGAACTGGCGTTTTTGGGGATTTCAATCATGGGCAACGTCACTATCTCCTTTCCCAGCCCTTTCAGCCTCTTCGTCTCCTCGGCGGATATGTCGTATTTGTCCATGTTCAGGCGGGTGCAGTAGGTGTTCTCGAAGGGGAAGCCCGTCACCGTGCACAGGGCAGAGATATACTGCTCGTAGCTGGTGCTGACAATGAACGAGGGCAATAGTTTTCTGACGAAAGTGAGCGTGTTTTTGGCTCCGGGAACCAAAAGAACGTTTCTAGCCGAAAATTCCTTTATTTTTTTGTCTGTGGCTCCGTAGGCTTTCAGGAATGGAAGAATCAGCCGCAGCGTGTCTCCAGCCTTGTAGCCAGGCTTTTGGACAACATCCGCAAGAACATCATCATACTTGCTTACAAGAGCGAAGAAGCTGTCCCCGTCTGGGACAAAACTGCTTGTCAACTCATAGGCGTTGTCGTTTTTTGAGATTGGTCCCTCACAGTCGGTAACGAAAATTCGCGGATTCGTTTGGGACGCTTCTGCTGGCATCAGCGCCTCCTCAATTCTTCCATATGCTTCACGCTTTTATCTATATGCGCCTTCACTGCAACGTCGTTTCGGTTCCAGAGCGCCCCGCCCTTAATTTCACGTATGCCCTCTAGAGACTTTTCTCTTGCCTCATTGATGTTGTCGCCTATGCCCACAACGGCGACTGTGCGGGAGCCGAGGGCAAAGTTTTCTCCATCCCGAAGCTCCATGGAGCCCGGATACACCCTGATGCTGTTCGCGTTCTTTTCGACAAGCTTCTCGGCGCCACTCAAGTCCACGGCTGTATCAACTTCGGTCTTGTTTACTTGGTCGGGAAACTTGGCTGCGTAGCCGCCGTAATCTGGCGGAACCTTATAGGTCACGACTGTTGCTTGGTTCCTGAAGTTGACTTTCCGTAGGTTTCCGTCTATCATGTCGTAGCATACGTCAACAAAGTCATCTTCTAGGATGGGCAGCAGATTCATTATTTCTGGGTCTCCAGGTCTGCTGTTGACTTCCAAGATTTTTGGTCCTTTGTTTGTGTGAATGAAGGCAGCGTAGAAGGGGACTCCCCGCAGTTCGGGGTTGCTGCCTTTTCCCTTCAGTTCTTCAAACACTCTGTTGACGAGCTCGATTTCTTTCTCCCTGTCCCTCTTAGTCATGAATGGGAGTATGTCTCCGGCGTCTTTGTAGGCGCCCATCCCTCCTGTGTTAGGTCCCTTGTCGTCGTCGAAGGCTCGTTTGTAGTCTCTGGTTTCGGGCAGTGGAACCAAACGTTTTCCGTCACAGAACGTTTGGAAGCTGGATTCTTCGCCCAAAACCTTCTCCTCGATTATAACTGGACCATGCTCATAGTTGGAGATGAAATGCTCAAAAACCTCTTCGGGAGTGTTGAAGTGGTCTCCCCATACTCCAACTCCCTTTCCTGCAGTTGCCTTGTCGGGCTTCACTGCTACTTGGTTGTTTAGTTCTTTCAGCCAAGCATACACACTTTTTTTGACTTGTGTTGTGCTGCTGTAGTCTTTGGGGTCGAAAACCTTGAATTTTGGATTAACTTCTGGCGCAACCTTCTGGAAGAGCTGCCGTTGAGCTATTTTGCTGCCCTCGATGGCATATTTTCTGGTTGGGCAAATCATCGGTATTCTTGTTTCTTTTTCGATGACGTCTCTTACGCCCGAGATGATCGGCTTTTCTGGACCAACAATACCGAAGTCGATGCTGTCTCTATATTTTTTTGCGAATTTTGTAATCTCCTTCAAGTCGAAGTCTGAGATAACCGTGTGCTTCTCTGCCCGTTTCACGTTGAAGGGGTTCTTCTGTTTATCGACAACATAGAATTTTGGGGAGTATTCTTCGCTGCGGACAAAAGCGTCGATCATGGAGGCTGCTCTTGAGCCGTACGAAATCACTAGGATGCCAACTTTCTCCATCAGGGCTCACCTAAACATCTCTGAATAAAGTATGGTTAGTTTATGGTAGTTTCGTATATTCTTCCTTTTTCGTTGTATCCGTTCTCGAATCTTTCCTTCATTTCGTCAGCCAACTTCTGGGCTGTGGGCGTTGGATACTTGCCCGTGATGCATCCCAAGCACAGGTCATCTTTGTCTAAGCCAGTGGCTTTGACGAGTCCATCCACTGACTGGTAATTCACTGCGTCGGCGCCCACTATCTCCGCTATTTCCTCTGCGTCGTGCTGTGAGCCTATCAGTTCCCTGTAGGTTGCCATGTCGACTCCGTAGAAGCATGGTCCTATTATTCTGGGGAAGGTGATGAAGAGGTAGATTTTGTTTGCGCCCATTTTGCGCAGTTTGTTGACCACAACTTTGGTGGTGTCGCCTCTGACTATGCTGTCATCCACTACGGCAACGTTTTTTCCTGCCAGTTTATGGTCGACAATGTTGATTTTGCGGTCTATTGTGCTGAATCGGTCTTCTGGAAGCAGGATAAAGGCTCTCTCTGCCACGTACCTGTGCCTTCTAGAAGCCCGCTCCCATCTTATGCCCGTCAACTCGTGGTATCCGAAGGCTGCGTCGTTGCCTGTTTCGGGCATGGATATGATCATGTCCACTTTGCTTGTGGTTTCGGGGTATTCCCATGCGAAGTTTCTTCCGAATTCTTCACGGACTTCGTAAACGTACCTGTTTCCTAGCCTCGAGTCTGGTCTGGCGAAGTAGGCGAACTCGAAGGCGCATAATGCCCTTTTTTCTCCGTTGCACAGTTGTTGTCTGGTGAAGCCGTCTTTTTGGGCGACCACAAGTTCTCCGGGGTTTACCTCGAAACTGAAGTCGAAGCTGTTGATGTCTAAGCCCACGGTTTCTGAGGAGACTGCGCAGGTTTTTTGGTCTTTGCTGCAGCCGCAGCATAGGGGTCTTATTCCGCGGGGGTCTCTGAATGCGAAGAGTTCTCCTTTTTCTGTCATTCCAGCCACGGAGAAGGCGCCTTCGATTTCTTGCATGCACCGTTTTACTGAGTAGGCTAGATCGCCGTCTTTTCCTTGTCGTAGCAGTTTTCTGGAGATTAGTTCTGCGTCGTAGTTGAATCGGAAGTTTGGGTATTCTTCTCTTATTTCCTTTATTATTTCGGGGGTGTTGACGACGTTGCCGTTGAAGGCTATGGCTATCTGTTTTTCTCCCCGCTTCTCTAAGATGGGTTGGGTGCTTTTTACTAGTGATTCGGTATCTGTTCCGCCAGATGTGGAGTATCTGACGTGTCCCAATCCGACGGGTCCCGGCAGGTCTGTTAGCCACTTTTCGATTTCGTCCCTTTGTATTTTCGGAACAAGGTCCAAGCCTTTTTTGCTGTGGAATGTTCCGTCATAGGTGAGGAAGCCGTGGGATTGGTGGCCGCGGTGGTTTTGTGCTCGTAGTCCCCAGTAGACGCATGGGAACACGGGTCTGTTCATGAAGTCCCGTGCTGCGAAAACCCCGCACGCCTCTTTTAACTGTTCGAGCATATTTTCCACTATTGAGGTGTCCTGTTTATCAACTTTTAGTACAATTTTAAGGCAAAAATGGCGTGGGCAATTTTTGCTGTTTTTTTGTGTGGGGAATTTGTTTGCATTGGAAATTGGGGTTGGTTGGCATGTTTTTGTTGTTGTGGTTTTGTTGCTCGTGTTATAGTAAGGTATATATGAATTATCGGTGTTAGCTTTTGCGTCAAGGTGTTTTCATGAGGAACATACTTGTTAACGGTTCGAATCGGACGCCTCTTGAGAAGCAGCCCCTCGAGATTGTTGAGCGCAAGGGTGTCGGTCATCCTGATTCTATGTGTGACGCTATTATGGATCAGGTTTCTGTGGAGCTGAGCAAGGCGTATCTGAAGGAGTTCGGGACGATTTTGCATCATAACACTGACAAGTCGTTGCTTGTTGCTGGCGATGTGGAGTGCAGGTTTGGGGGCGGAGTGGTAAAGGAGCCTATGCTTCTTATTTTCGGTGACAGGGCAACCTTCGAGGCGGATGGCAAGACTATTCCTGTTAAAGATATTGCGATTCAAACTGCTAAGAATTGGTTGAGGGAGAATCTCCGTTTTGTTGATCCTGATGTGCATATGCGGTATCAGGTGGAGCTGAAGCATGGTTCTCAGGGGCTCACGGACATTTTCAAGAGAGAAACCTGCATGTTTGGCGCTAATGACACTTCGGCGGCTGTGGGCTACGCACCCTTGACTCGTACAGAGACTATGGTTCTGGAGACGGAGCGTTACGTGAATTCTAAGGCGTTCAAGAAGCGGTTTCCTGAGAGTGGGGAAGACGTTAAGGTTATGGGCTACAAGAACGGGAACGTCCTGAATTTGACTGTGGCTATGGCTTTTGTTGACCGTTTTGTTGAGGGCGAGAAGGATTACATGAGGAAGAAGGCGGATATTCATGCGGATGTGCAGGAGTGGACGAATGCGAAGGGCGCCTTTGACAAGGTCAACGTTTTCATTAACACTTTGGATGTTGAGGGACGAGGCGTAGACGGCGTTTATTTGACTGTGCTGGGTACGTGCGCTGATGGTGCTGATTCTGGTCAGGTAGGCAGAGGCAACAAGGTGAATGGTGTTATTTCATTGAATCGTCCTATCGGCACGGAAGCGGCTGCGGGAAAGAATCCAGTTAGCCATGTTGGAAAAATCTACAACGTTTTATCTCACCAGATTGCCCGAAGGATTTGTGAGCAGGTGCCTGAGGTGGCGGAGAATTGTGTTTGGCTTCTCAGCCAGATTGGTATGCCGATTGATCAGCCTGCTATTGCCGCTGCGCAGGTAGTCATGAACGACGGAGCTTCTCTCGACAATAAAGTTCAGGGCAGAATAACTGAAGTAATAGACGCTGAACTAGCAAACATAGAAGACTTCTGCAAACAACTAACCTACGGAAAAATCTCAGTCTGGTAAAACAACTGAAACCGTAGACTCTTCTTTTCGTTCTTTATTCCTGTTTGTGTAGTTGCGACTGTTTTCCAGAAAAAAGGCTGATTTCAACAATGCTCTGTTATTAGTCTCCTGATATGCTTGTGCGGTTTGTTTAGTTTTTTTGATGCTCTACGCTTTGCTCCCAACCCATATGCACCACGAACAAGTGGCAGGGTTAAGACTTAACCCCAACCTAACCCAAACCCACGTACGCGTGTGCCCATGCGCCCGTACGTGTACATACGTACCCGTATGTTTACGCCTGCTCTCCCGCCCGCCTGCTCTCTCCCACACGCAGAAAAAAACATACACGCGCGATCATTATCAAAATATATGCATTTCCATGTAACTTAACACAAGTAGGCGCGTGCTAATAGAAAAAGCGAGGAGAAACAAGATTTTCTTTCTGTATTAATTTTTTAGACTCTTATCTAGTTATTTTGGGGAAATTACCCATTCGCAGTAGTGGTCGCCTTTCCCAATGCACTTCAGTTTTTGGAATTTAGGAGTTTTCTGGAATTTTTGGTAATGTCCTAATTTGAGATACTTATTTGGAAGTGGAGTAGTTCATGCCATGTCCAGACATGATCTGTTAAGCCTTCTATTTTTGCTGGAGAAGCGCCTCGTTTAAACTTATTGATAAAGTTCCAGTAAAACTGAAACAACCCAACTGCGCAAACAAGCCGCCTCTTAGTCTTAGCAAAACACTTCGTCTTCCTCGCCAACCTACCTAACCTTTCACGGAGTATGCCGTTAAAATTCTCAACATCAGTCGTCTCAATCTCCTCAAGAACCACATCTCCATAAACAACCCATCTCTCCTTGCCAACAAGTCGCCCTTTCTCCTTTATTTTTACAAGCTGCCCATAATCAACCAACCCAAGCGGAAAACACCTAGGCAACACATACGAATAATCATCGTTCCCATCCGTAAACATCACGAGCGATTCCAGCCAAGAAGGCTGCTTTGTCACGCTTGCGAGCCTTTGCATCATGCTCATGCAGGTTCGCTGGGTCCATTTGCCAACCGAAAACGCTGCAAACAAATACGAGTACCGCTTCACGCAGGTGTAGACCCAAGCGTCACCGCTTTCAGGTTCAGGCGTGCCTTCTCGCTTAAGCGTTTTCTCTTTTTTTTAACGAACGTCCAAAACTCATCACACTCATACTGCGACAGTCCCAGATTCTTCATCAAATACGCACTTACATTCTGAGCGTGTTCAGCCATATCCTCTAATAGCACTCCTATCGTATCGCGGTGGTGACCTGTAAGGCGCTCTATGCTCCTTATTCCGTTTTTTTCCACCAGATGCTTGCATATGTTCAGTATCTCGTCTTCTGGCAAATGTTTTCTATAAAGAGGTGTGCCTTTTGTCTCCATGAAAAAGATGTTGCAGTACAGACAAAGATAGCGCTGATGCCCAGTACGGTATTTTCCTCTCTTTATGATTGCTTTATCTTTCTCTCTAAGATAATGTGAACATCTTGGATTTTGACATACAACATCAACTTTGCTTCTCGGCCTGCCTTTGGGCACATAATCACCGAGAATATCAAATAATACGAAATATAAAAAGTATTCTATGTTAGGACATTACCCTAAATTCAATTGGATGATATGATTTTGTTTATTTTGTTTTTCACACCAAAAATGTAACGTTAGATAATCGCTTGGATAATTAACTGCTCTTTACAGTTGATGCTACCGTTTTTGTTCGGATTTTAGCAAGATTTATTACCTGCATCTCTTCTTTCTGGGAAGAGTAGTACCCCAATCTAAAACTAGCTTTATCTCCCCCTGATGGCTCAGTTTTATTAAAGGTTGGGGTACTGCTTTCTACATTATCCACCGATTTTAGGACCTGTTCTTTCAGGCAAGCGTGTGCGCCTGTGGAAAGTGTTTTCTGCAGAGATGAATGTTTTATCGTGAATGTCTGGAAAGAAAACGATGCCCTGTTTTTCTCTTGTGCCGTTTCCCTGATGCTGTGAGATTGAGCCTGAAATGGTTCGATGTGTCCGTAAAGCGTTAATATTAAACGTGAAATAGTTGTTGTGGAGGCTAAAACGTTGTTTCTTAGGGGTAAACGGAAATTAAAAGTGGATTTAGGCGAATTAAAGGACGAAAGCGAATCCTTGTCCAGTTTCCTGAGTTCCAAACTCGAGGCTGATGTAACTTCAATGGGCAATAAGCTCTTTGTCCATTCCGATGTTTTGTCCTCAAGCGAACTGAAGAGGCTGGTTAACAAGTTTGTTTACCACCATCATCTAAATCACAAGTATTGGGTTGAGCTGGAAGGCGATGCCGTTAAAATCAACAAGTTTAAGCATGCCGAGAAAAAGGAAAAACAAAAGGAAGGAATTACCCCTTCGACAATTAAGCATGGTTGGTAGGAAAGAAAAAAATAGTTGCGTGCGGTCAGGAATATGTCTTGCTGGATATGTTAGCTGATGATTTAGTTTTTAGAGCGAAGGTCGTTTACTTGATTCTCTCCAAAGACACTGAGGAAGCTCTCGAGTTGCTGAGCCAACGCTATAATGTTGTGAAGCCGAAACTCAAGGTTGGCATGCCGAAACGGTACTCAAAGAATCCCGCATGTTACGTAGGCAAGAACAGAATGATTCATGTTTCTTGCAGGGAGATTCTCGGGAATCCACACGTAATCCTTCACGAGTTTTATCATCACCTCAGGAACGTCACAGACGCGCAGGGAGGCATAGAAAAATACGCTGACAAGTTCGCGGCAAACTACCTGCAAGCCTACAGAAAAATAACAAGCGAAACATGACGGTTTTCATGGTTTAGTGAGGCGGGTTTGGTTTGGATAAGGAGGTTTTTGTTGAGCGGTCGGTTGTGGACAGCATTTTGAGTTATGCGCAGATGTTTCATCCCAGAGAATCGATTCTTCTTCTGAAAGGCAAAATAGACAAAAAGAAAATAGTGGTCAATGAGGTTCAGATTCCGCCGTTGGCAACCCATGGAAGCAGGTTTTCCAGTTTTCCCTTAATCAGGCTCCCAATCGATTTCTCAGTAGTTGGAGTTGCCCATTCCCACCCATCAGGCGCTCTGCGTCCCTCCATTGCAGACCTGAACCAGTTTTATGGCAGATTAATGCTCATAACCGCCTACCCATACCAATCAGAACAGAACATGATAATACTTGACCGCGAAGGAAAACAGCTGAAATACGTGGTTCTATGAAACTACTTACTCATTGGCTGCTAACGTAGAATTGTTTAGTCGCTATGCATGCAAAAACTCGTTCTTTTTGCCCTGAATGACCATTATACTAAAATAAAGCGGTCCCTTTTTCTCAGAAAAAATTGGCTCAATATTTAACCCATGTTAAAATTTATGTAAAAACAACCTACGAGGGACAAGTTCTGTAGTTTTTGCATTGGGGAGAAAACAAATCCCCACTAATTTTAACTTAGTTTCGAGAAAGACGAAAGGAAAACTCATCTCCTAAAGGCATTTGTGCGCGCGCCTATATGGAGTTCCATCAATCACTTCCCCCGCTCATGGAGTTAATGGGAGGATGTAGTTTCTTCGTTTGCCTATCCAGTCACCTATTAATGCTCCTATAATGTTAGGGGCGATGTACAACATAATAATAGTTATCCAAGGTCCTAAATAACCAAATGGTGAAGGCAAGCCCGTAGCCATAATGATGAAGGCGCTCCCATAGAAAACTATGAACCCTGTCCCACTTGCTCCGAAGGTTATGTATATGGCTCTGTTCACCGTTATGGATGGTCTGATGCGGATGTAGTATGCGATACCTATGGCGAGAAATGTTAGAGCCACTCCGGCAATCGCTCGTGCTAAAGAAACATCCAAAAGAAAGAAACCAGCGACACCAGAAGCGATGGTTAGGAGTAGAGTAACTATCCAGAGAGGCTTCCACCACCAAGGCTTTGAACCCTTAGCCTTGACTTTAGACATAAGCTTTCAGGATATATATCTTGATGCTTGTATTTAAGAATTGTAATCAAATAACATGAATAATGAATGTTTTAGTAAACAATTTATGTGTAAAATGTAGAGATTTTATTGTAGTGCTGGGGGCAAATCGAGGGGTTAAAATTTAGCCTCAAATGTGCGTGTTGGCTCCTTGGTTTCTTAGCCCTTTTTGGGGAAAACGCGGATACCGTTGATTTAGCTGTGCTTTGTGAAAACTGGTCTATTTGATTTTTCTATGCAATTTTGTGTGCATCTTAAAAAGCCAATATTAATGTGATGGCAATTTTTGAACCAATCTTCTAAAGTCATTAATGGATATTTCACCATCTTCTTTATTTTTCTCTAGATAATACTTGAACTCGATGGTTTCAGTATGGATTACATAATTGTGTTCATCAATAAGTTTTGGAAGAGTTTCATTACCGCATTCTTGTCGAATGTATTTGATGGCTTCTTCTCGTTCTAATTTCTCTTCCTCCATACAGGTACCAATGGCTTCGAACAATTCATTTTGCATTTTTGGCAGAAAATCTAAAGCGTACATTGAGCCCTTTTTTTTGTTTTCGTTCCCTAGAATTCCTAGACGGATTTTTCTGTCCCACATTACAATCAGGTGAGGAAGAATTGTATGTAAAATTTTTGAACAGTCCGTGGACTCATAACGACCTTGACATTTAGCCACTTTATCAAAAATAGCTCTGATTTTTTGTAAAAATTCGGAAGTAAACTTTGCATTTTCCAGTTTCTCATCTTTCAATTCCTTGATAGTTGGGAGGATTTGTTTGAATATCTCAGCGAGTCTTGTTGGATTTTTGCCTCTAAAATTTCTGTCCCATTTGGGAATAAATTGCAGAAGCTTCTCTATTTCATCTATGGACACGGAATCTGGCCATTTTTCCCAATTTTTCAGTTCTCTCATGTAAATATCGTAATGCTTAGCTCTGCGCTCTATTTTCCAGAATACTTTATGCCCAATGAAAAGATCCTCATAGTACATTAAGCTAACCTCATTATTTCTAATTTAGTGGATGAATGTTTAGATACATAGCTGCTTTGTATTTTGTGAAAATAAGCTCTTTGAAATTATATAAAATCCTATGCTCAACTCAGATAATAACTATTAGAGTAGAACCTAAAAGCAACCATTTACTGAATTACATTGGAGGAAGACTCCTTTGCCGATAAGACAACCCATCGTTTCGGTTCTAGGTCACATAGACACTGGAAAGACTAAACTGCTTGACAAAATCCGAAAAAGCAGTGTCCAAGACCGCGAAGTCGGAGGAATAACCCAGCACATCGGCGCAAGCTACTTTCCAGTCGATACCCTCACACAAATCTGTGGACCTCTTCTGAAAGGATTAAAAACGGACATACAAATTCCAGGACTGCTTGTCATCGATACGCCAGGCCATGAAGCATTCGCCAACTTGAGAAAGAGAGGTGGCGCAGCAGCAGACATTGCGATTCTCGTAGTTGACATACTCAAAGGATTTGAAGCCCAGACCTACGAGTGCATCGACATTTTGAAAGATAAGAAAACTCCATTCATTGTGGCGGCGAACAAAATTGATCGCTTACCCGGATGGAAACCTAACCCTGAAGAAACTTTTTCAGCGTCTTACGTAAGCCAAGACCCCTACGTTCAGCAAGGATTGGACGAACAGCTATACAGGATTATAGGAACTTTTTCCAGACTAGGCTTCAGAGCCGACAAGTTCAACAATGTATCAGATTTCACCAAGACCATCGCCATCGTTCCCACAAGTGCCAAAACCGGAGAAGGAATACCCGAACTCTTAGCTGTTCTTGTAGGCTTGACCCAGCAGTATCTGCGGTCCAGACTCAAAACAACTGAGGGACCAGCGAAGGGAACAGTTTTGGAGGTTAAGGAGGAGCCGGGCCTAGGCATAACAACAAACGTGATTATTTATGATGGCATCCTTCAGAAGGGCGACCTCATAGTGGTTGGTGCCAAAGAGAAACCGATTGTAACAAACGTTCGTGCAGTTTTCCTGCCTAAGCCTCTAGATGAGATTAGAGACCCTCGCGACAAAT
>Ga0307380_10005314_pt1 | contig 17100 bp, 13 predicted proteins | sample UN3MG_FD_202239 | JGI IMG/M metagenome (GOLD analysis project Ga0307380, IMG submission 202239) | Soil microbial communities from Risofladan, Vaasa, Finland - UN-3 | ecosystem: Environmental > Terrestrial > Soil > Coastal area > Acid sulfate soil | place: Finland: Risofladan, Vaasa | collected...
GCCACTGTTACGACGTTTTTCCGGTGGGCATTTGGGTTAACGGCCGGCCCTGATAATTGGGAAATAGTGATCCCCGAGAATTCCGGCGTCTCCGGGTGCGAAACCGGTAGTTGCTCGTTGGCCGCCGCCCGAACAAGCTCACTGACCCGAACGATGTCCCGCCCCTCGTCAGGTGTCAACCTCAGTCCTAACTGTTCGGCTTCGGCAATAACGTAAAACATGCCCCCATAAGCCACGTCAACCTTTATTGACCCGATAGTTGGCACTTCGACCTGGGAATCCAGGTAAACGGTAAATGCCGGCACATTCAGGAATGTGACTTTTTTAACCTTGCCATTTTGGCATTGGGCCTTTATTTTGATGATACCGGCCGGGGCTTCCAAAATGATTTCGGTTACGGGCTCCTGCATAGGCAGTATTCCAGTTTCCAATAGAACTGTCGCCACACAAATAGTGTTGGTCCCGGACATGCCCGGGTATTCCGTGTGCTCCATAATTACGAATCCGGCATCAGCTTCCGGCATCGTCGGCGGCAAAATGATATTGCAACAAAGCGCGGGATAGCCTCGCGGCTCGTTGAGCATCACCTGTCGAATATCGTCGCGATATTTTTCCAAGAACTTCTTTTTCTCCAACATTGAGTCCCCGGGAACATGGGCCACGCCTCCGGTTATCACACGCCCAGGCTCGCCGGCTGCATGGGCGTCAACTGCTGTGATCATCCTCTCAAACCGCATAATCATCTCCTTTCGATGGGCTATTGTGTTTTATCTTTTTTTATCATATCCTAATATGCCTATTTAATCGGAATTGTCTTGAGTACTTTCTTCAAAGGTAACAATATTTCATCATGGACAATGCCAACGCCATCGAAGTTTTACATCTTTCGAAGAATTTTGATAAGCTGACTGCCGTCGACGAAATAACATTCGAGGTGAGGTCTGGCGAAATATTTAGCCTACTTGGCCCTAATGGTGCTGGCAAGAGCACCACCATTTCTATGCTGTCATGCTTGTTAAGACCCAGCAGTGGTGATGCCAAAGTGATGGGTCATTCCATCATCAAGGATCCCAAAGGGGTCAAAGCTTCCATTGGCGTCGTTCCCCAAGATATCGCTTTGTACGAAGATCTGTCAGCCAGAGAAAACCTGATTTTCTGGGGACGAATGTACGGGCTGAGCGGCCAGCTTCTGAAAGAACGTGTTGACGGTGTGCTGCAACTCATTGGCCTCGAGGATAGACAGAAAGGACGTGTCGGTAAATTCTCCGGCGGTATGAAACGAAGAGTAAATATTGGTGTGGCCATGTTACACCGTCCCCAGGTCATTATCATGGATGAGCCGACTGTGGGCATTGATCCTCAAAGCCGCCGCCATATTTTGGATGGAATTATCACACTCAATCAGGCGGGTGTTACTGTACTTTATACAACCCATTACATGGAGGAAGCCCAGGAGTTATCGGATCACATCGCTATTATGGATCATGGCAAGTTGATCGCCTATGGTAACCATGATGAGCTTGTGCAAATCGTTGGCGAACAAGATCGAATCGATTTGAGCTTGAGCGAACCGGCCGGCCTTCTGGCTGATCAGTGGCGACAAATAGAAGGTGTGCAGCAAGTAACATCAGAAGGTGAGAACGCTTGTATGCTGGTCGAGGACAGCAACAAGATCCTACCCATCATGTTTGAAAAAGCGGCTAAAGCCAACGTGCGCATCACTTCAGTTAAAATTCAGGAGCCAAACCTGGAGACAGTCTTTCTGCACCTCACCGGACGCGCACTCAGGGACTAGCGATGAAGCTATTGACGGTTACGTTAAAAGATCTGCTCCAGGCAAGCCGAAGTCTGGCAATATATATGTTCATGTTCGTTATCCCTATCCTGGTGACGCTGCTTTTTTTTGTCATGTTTGGTAACGCCGGGGGCAGCGATAATGGATTTGAGTTGCCCACTTCATCAGTGGTCGTGGTTAATTTAGATGAAGGTCGATTTGAAGCGGAACAATTCGCCAAGAACGAAATGGTAGGCGTAAGCGGTTTAGATACATCTGATATTCGGAATATGGGCGATTTGTTGACAGGGATCCTGGCCGCGGATATTTTTACAGATCTCATGCTGATTTCTGAGGTTGCCGATGAGGCTGCCGGTGAAGCGGCCGTGGATAACCAGGACGCTGGACTGGCCATCATCATCCCACCCGATTTTACAGAGGCTGTGACTGGCCAATTGTCGACAACGGCTGTTCGAATTTATAAAGACCCCACTTTGACATTCGGGCCGACAATCGTGGAATCAATAGTAGCTCAGGTCGTAGATGGCTTTTCGGCAAATAAGATCACAGTGGGTGTGTCCTTACAACAATTGCTTGCTTCCGGCACTCCCTTCACTGAAGATCTGCCCGAGCAAGTTATAGAACAATTTGTCATCTATTCTGCCGCAGAACAGTCAGTTGCCTTTGGCGACTCTTCAGTTCTCATCGATACCCGGCTCCCGTCCAATCTTGATGAACCGACGGATATGATAACCGACCTTGTGAGCCTGATCTTGGCCGGGATGATGGTTTTTTTTGGTTTTTACACGGGCGCTGCTTCGATAGAAACGATTTTAGTCGAGGAAGAGAGAGGAACGTTATCTCGTCTATTTACGACGCCAAACTCCCATCGAACAATTTTAGGTGGCAAGGCTTTGGCAGCCATCTTCACTCTCACAATCCAGGTCATCGTTTTGATGACCTTCGGCCGTCTGGTGTTCAAAATTGATTGGGGAGATCTCATTCCGGTTTTTATGGCCGGATTAGGCCTGGTTGTTGTTGCCGCGGCTACAGGCCTGTTCCTGGTTTCGCTGCTCGACAATACTCGCCAGGGGGGGATCGTGTTTGGCGGCGTGCTAACCCTGACCGGTATGCTCGGCTTGATACCTGTTTTCACAGCAGGGTCGCCTAATCAACCTGAATCAATCAAGGCCGTATCTTTGTTGGTTCCTCAAGGCTGGGCCATACGCGGTTTTACAACCGCCATAGAGGGTGGAACTGTCAACGACATGATACCCATATTGGCTGGTCTACTTGCCTGGACCTTTGTTTTTGCTTTTATCGGACAATACCGGCTTCAACGCCGATTTGCTTGAGTTATAACTGTCTGGAGTAATTAATGCGCGTAATTTATCTGGCGCGTAAAGACTTGCTACAAATAATTCGTGATTGGAAAGCAGCATTTTTTCTGGTGGTGATGCCCATTGCCTTTACTTTGTTGTTTGGCTTCGCTTTTGGTGGCTCTGGGGATGAGACCTCCGATCCCCGCTTGCCCGTAGGCTACCTGGATAACGACGATGGTTCACTCAGCCCTTACCTCCTAGAGTTACTCAACAGTTCCGAAGTCATCCGGCTGGAGACAGAAGTGATGGAAGAGACGACGCTGGAGGAGAGAGTAGGTGACGAAGAACTCGCCGCTGCAGTTATTGTGCCAAGGGGTTTTGGCGAGCAGTGGGTGGCTGGAAAGCCAATTCCCTTGGTCGTCTACCTCGACAATGGCAACACTTCCGGTCGTGCCGTCGAAGGCGAAGTCAGTGCTGCCTCCTCCAGGTTAGCGGCAGCACTCCAGACGGCCGATTTTAGTGTGGCGGTATATCAGGATCGACTTGATTTTCCGGGTCCGGCCGAGCAAGAAGCTTACTTTCTGGCTTCCCTGGAAAAGGCACTAGGCTCCTGGGACGATCCCCCGGTGACCCTATCCTCGAGCGCCAGCGCCAAGATTATCGAAGATGATTCGTCAGTTGACGCGGCTATTGACGCCAATCCCTATGCCCATACTTCACCGGGTATGATGGCCCAATTCGCCATTGCTGGACTGATGGGCGCTTCGGCGGTCATCGTTCTAGAGCGGAAGAATCGAGCCTTGAGCCGCTTATTAACAACACCCATATCCCGCGCGGGAATCTTGCTTGGCCATTATTTAGCTATGTTTGTCATGATCTTCGGCCAATTGGTCATATTGGTTCTCTTCGCCCAGCTTTTCCTCGATCTGAACTTTTATCGCGAACCACTGGCAACGCTACTGGTCATGGGGGCGGCGGCCATATTCTCTGCCAGTCTAGGCTTGCTCATAGGTGCGGTGGCCAAGAGTGAGGACCAGGTGGTGATACTAGGCCTAATACCGATGTTTATCCTGGCCGGCTTAGGGGGAGCCTGGGTACCGCTGGAATTTACCCCGGAAAATTTTCAGAAGATTGCCCGTTTGACCCCGCTGGCCTGGGTAATCGACGGCTTTCAAGACATCATAATTCGGGGACAGGGCTTGGAAACCGTCTGGGTGGCCGGAGCCGCTCTCCTGGCTTACTCCATGGTTCTCATTGCCCTGGCATTGTGGCGATTTCGATTCGAGTGACTTTTATAGCCTGTATGGCTTATCCGGTAAAGCCCACCAGCTACTAAGTCGGGTACTGTTTCTGCTCTCCAGTATAGCCCAGTGGATTTCTTCCATCATCTTGCAGCCAGTAGGTAATCCTCGTATTGGTGAAGCGCTTCTGTAAAAGACCTCCGGCCGAATCCAAAACGAACATGCTGGTCATCATAACCCATGAAGGTGGCAGGCAGCAGCAATACGCCGGCTTCGCGAGCCAATTCATGACAGTAAGCAGTCGCCGATGGCACTCCTAGCCCAACCAATGCCACTGATCCAGCTTGTGGGGGGCGCCAGGTAAAAAGCTTATTCCAGCGCTCGAAAAAGCCACCAGCCTGGACCAAATTTTTCGATAGGATATCCCTGTTTCGGGCCACGATAGGATCACCTGCGCTCAACGCGGCCATGGCCAGGAACTCACTGGGCGCTGGAGGGCAGATGCTAGTGTAATATTTCCAGTTCATGATATTTTGCCTAAGGACCTCGTCTTGGGTAATAAGCCAGCCGGATCGAAGTCCCGGTAGTCCATGCGTTTTTGATAGCCCCGACAGGATGATGCTCCGCTCATAACGATCGACGGCCGAGGGTAAAAGCCGGGTCAGGTCAAATTCCAGACCACGGTACATCTCGTCAACAAATAACCAGGCCCCATACCGGTCAGTGATATCGACTAATTCAGAAAATTGGCTCACCGGCGGTAGGTATCCCGTTGGATTGTGTGGGAAATTGACGATTATCAATTTACTCTTCTCACTTAAGAGCTGCTCCAGGAGTGGCCAATCCATTTCCCAGCCATCATCTGTCGCTACGAGGGACCACCGGTGAACCTTAACCCCACATTGTTCCGGAATATTGATTAGGGCATCGTAGGCAGGCGTAAGGACAATTACCTCGTCCCCCGGCTCCAAGAGTGCTTGCATGACCAGGTAGATTCCTTCAATGGGCGTTCCGAGAACGATAACTTGATCTGGATTCACCCGCTCATACTTACTGGCCACCAATATTCGTAATTCAGGATGTCCGGCCGACTCGGTGTAACCCAGGGATATTTCGGCCAATTCGTTCAACCCCAGGTTCGCCATCGTCAACAACTCGGCAACTGTTAGAGTCTCGCAATCAGAAACAGATAACAGATAAGGAGTGGAAAACTCGTATTTTGCATAATAAAGCTCAGTGCCGAAGGGAATACTTTTCATGGATGATTTCCTCACTTATTCTCAAGACTATGATACGCCAAGCCACTCTTTGGAGCTATGCCGCTAGTTGCTCAAATTCGGTTCTTACTATATTTTGGTTTACTGCTTGTGTTAAACTGTTTGCGACACAGAATCATTCTGAATTGCACAACTTAGTTTCAGCATCCTGGGCGATCGGGTTAGGATGCTGCATCGAAATACGTTAAGGATATCCAAGGAGGATACGATGAAGCGTGTATTTATTATTTCGTTACTTGTTGTTTTTTTATTGGCTGCTTGCGACCAGATAGCCATAGGGACTCGCGGAAGTGGGAAGGTCATAACTGAAGAAAGAGTTGTCAGCGGCTTCGACAAAGTCCACCTCAGCGGCAGTGGTGAGGTAACAATCATTCAAGGTGATTCCGAATCCCTTGTCATTGAGGTAGAGGATAATATCCTCCCACTGCTGGAGTCTGAAGTCGTTGCCGGCACGTTGAACCTTGGCCCAAAGGAGAATAAGCTAGTCAATGCAACAAAACCAATAAAGTACACTATCACCATGAGGGAAGTCAATGGAATCAGCAGTACAGGATCTGGTAAAATAAACGCGGCCGAAATTGATGCGGGGGTGCTTGGCATTGAATTAAGTGGCAGCGGTGAGGTAATTATAACGTCGCTTGATGCCAATACGATAAATCTGGATCAGACCGGATCAGGCAATGTCGGTATTGGCGGGCAGGTAACAGATCAGATAATTAACATAACCGGTTCAGGCGATTATGATGCTGCGGATCTAGACAGTCGAATTGCCGATGTCCAGATTAGCGGTTCAGGGCAGACCGTCCTCAGGGTAGAAGATGTGCTTGATATTGAGATTACTGGCAGCGGGCAGGTCAGTTACTACGGAGATCCCCTGGTATCATCAGAAATCACTGGCTCAGGAAAACTCGAACAGTTAACAGATTAGTTGCCCTTAAACCTTCGGTGTGTCGTTTGACCAGTGGATATGGCATCCCTATAATCCGTAGTTAGTATCCTAACGACTTTAATCGTTTGCATCGTGGGAGATTTGCCGGCATGCAAGATGGGCTTGTGAATAACCTAATGAGAATAGGCTTTACCGAATATCAGGCGAAGGCTTATATTGCCCTAACCAGAAAAAATCCGGTAACCGGATATGAGCTGAGTAAACAATCCGGTGTACCTCGATCTATGATCTATGAGGTTGTAGGAAAATTAGTTGAACGCGGTGCGGCTATGATTCTCCGGACCGGCGGCACCACCAAATATGCCCCGGTGTCTGCCGTTGAATTTTTCAACCAACTCCAACGTGAACAAGAGGAGTTGATTTCTGAATTAAAAAACGATCTGTCTTCATTGGCCTCAGCGCCAGACCTTGAGTATGTGTGGAACATCGAAGGACATGACAATATTATCGGCCGTTCGATCGAGATGATCGAACAAGCCGAAGAACGAATCTACTTGACCTTGCTTCCGGTTACCCTACCCGATCTCGAGTCAACTTTGAAAGACGCAGTTAAGCGAGGCGTTCGCGTCGTCATTTACACCACCGGCGAGATCGACCTACCCGGCGCTCAGATAGCCGTCGTCCAGGTATCCGAGGAAACTCTGAGTCATGCCCAGGGTTTAGGTCTTATACTGGTATCTGACTCAAAGGAAGTTCTCATTGCCGAGTGGCTTGCCGGCGCCCAGGCTCACGCTTCATGGACCAGCAGTCCGCTACTTGTATTCATCGCCGAGCACCATTTGCGGACCGATCTTTATCTACCACAGGTGTTGGCTATGCTGGGTGACCAGGCTCTGGATTTCATTAAGGAAGAGGATCGGGAACTATTCGCCCGCGCCTTAGAAAGCCATACCTAGAACCAACCGTTCAAGATCCTGGCGCTATCGATGCCGTTAACGGACCTATCTCTCGCCGTTTCAGAACCACCCGCGATGTGATGAATAACAGGATGTTTCAACAAGAACAGATTGCCAGAGCTGTTGAACGCGGCACAACTGTTAGACATCCCGAAAATATCCAGTTCATTACGCCTGGCATAGAAAAAAATGTTTGCTGTTCAGAATCGCCAGATATCGGTCGTTTAACAAACCACTCCTTCAATAGTTATGTCTCTACACGATTAACACCCCATCCTTACATATTATCCAAAGACAAGTTTCAAGAACCTGGGAATAAGTTTCTCGGTTTCAGGGCTGTCATCGAAACGGCCCAACACATCCTGTATCTCCTCAGGGCTCATCGTATCCGCATACCCTCTCATGTAAATATGGAATCGTTCAAGATTTTCTTCCTTGCTCAGCTCCGGGTGAAACTGAGTAGCCCAGATCGGTTTGTCAGGGATACGCAATGCCTGGTAAGCCGAATTTTCGTTTAGTGCCAGATTCACCACCTTCGCCGAAAGAGACTCCGCCCGGTCTTTGTGACCAAGTTGGGCGGCAAAAGTAAGTGGCAATGAGGCAAATAGTTCATCCACCATACCTGCCTCACTCAACCTAACCTGATAGGTGCCTACTTCCATGAATTCAGGTTTATAGGCCACTTCGCCGCCTAGCGCGTGTACCAACAATTGAAAACCAAAACAAGAGGCAAAAGTAGGGTGTCCGATGGATACAACCTCGCTTAATACCTCCATAATTTGTGGAAACCGGGGTAGATTTTGCTTCGAAACATAATAATCTCCGCTGCCCCCAATCATGAGAACATCGTATTTTTGGACCTCGTTTAGATCAAGTGTCTGGCTTAACAAATCGAAGGAGGTGATGTTATCCAATTCGAGACCAGCCCTCAGGGCAAAAGAGCGGCGTTCTCCATGCCGGGCCTGGTCGGTGGGGTGTCTTGCTTGCAACAATAATATTTTGACGTTTGGCAACTCATGATCCATGGCTTATTTCTCTTTATATCGCTAGTTGATTTGATCACTCCGCCCAATATTACGGCAAGGTGTGGGGGATAATATGTTCCTTGCCGATCTGGTTAAGTCAGGCAAGTACGATTTTTAACCATACTCATCAATAGCATGGGTTCTTCGTAGACATCAATATTGTGAATCAAACGATAATAACCGGTTAACCGGTTATCATCGTCTATAAAAGTGAGGAGATATTTGACAGATAGACAGGCCGTGGTCAGGTCAATGACGATCTAATAATCGCCGGTAATATCCTTGCGCACAGCAATCCCCTTATTGTTTTTCGCCATCGAATTCACCTTCCGGTAGATGCTGCTTAATGAAATGGAAGCTCTTCTCAGCCACCCTCTCCCATGATCTATCCAGGGTGATGACGTGGCCCGAATCCTGGATCTCGATCAGTTCCTTATCGGTCGAGCTCACCCTCTCGTAGGCCAAGCGGACGCCAGATGCATTTGCGCTCGAGTCGGCAGTGCTGTAGATTGCCAGGTATGGGCAGGTCACCTGGGATAATTGAGCCGTTATATCTGGCAGCTGCTTGAGGAAACTGGAGGCAGCCATAGATGGGAAGCTATCGTATGACCAACAAAGAGATTCGGCGTTTGGGTCAGCCCAGTACTCCTTACTCTTTGGGGCTTGACGGATGATCCGGCCTACAAATGTAGGAAGATAGCGACGTCGATCATTCACCTGGATTGCGGCCGCATAGCTAATGATCCCTTGAATATCGGGTTGCGTTGCTGCAAGACTCAACGTTAGAACCGCTCCCATCGACAAACCGGCTATAAATACTATTTCACACTTGTTTTGAAGCTCGCCAAGAGCCCACTTCGCATGATCAAACCAGTCAATCCAACGATAATGATTCAGGTCATCGGCTGTGGTGCCATGTCCAGGAAGTAGCGGTGCGAATATCGTTAACCCCCGGTCATGAAAGTAGTCGCCAATCAGGCGCATTTCGGTGGGCGCGCCGGTGAAACCATGGATTAACAAAACACCTGTCTGGCCCCCTTCCAGGAAAAATGCAGAAGGATCTAAATCTGGATTCATTGGCATTGTACAGCCTCATTTTCTTATCTTCTCAGACGATCGAACAACCGAGAATGGTTCAAAAAGTTGTTAAGGATCTGAGAATTCTTTTCACGACCATTCTACAATAAGACAGCTATCCTTGTCTAATGATCGTCGGCCGCAGATTCATAAGTAACGAAGGATATGGGTCAACGGTCGTCGTTGCCTGACATTTGCATAGCCTATACAAAGTGGAAATAGAATAATCAAACCTAACACCCAAGTAGGATACATCTTTAAAATGGACGATCCATTCGGTGCAAGAAGGCGGCCTAAAGCGGCGTAAAGGAAGAGGTGTAGCAGATAGAAGAATAAGGGTGTGCGCCCAAATATGGCCAGTGGTTCCAATATTCCCGCCTTTCCCATGGAAATGCGGGAAAACAACCATAGCAGGACCAAATTTATCCCTGTTGTTAAGAATGTAAAGGCCATACTTGGCGGATATTTCACAAGATTAAAGAAGTCGATCCAGCTAGCACCTGCCCGCGGCCGGATATTTCCAAACCCATCCAAATAACGGATTAACACAAATAGAAGCAAAAAAACGCCGCCAAGGATCAGTCCGCGCCGGTAGGCCCGATCGCTGTCGTCGGCAAGCCAGGAACCAAATACCAGGCCAGAGGTTACTAATTCCAACCAGGGCAAAATTGGGTAATTCGACCATAAGGCCTGGTCGCCACCTGGGTAAACGAACAGAAGTGTAATCGGTGTCTGATTAATCAGATTCCATTGATTTGGGTCTGGGTTGGTAAGTTCAGTCCCCACAAACAACAGGAGCGTAATCGCAATCAGCAATCGGGAATCCAACCACAACAACATGCTGGCCAAAATCATTGTTCCACCCAGGGCGAATAGGACACCAATATAGTATTGCATTCCCCAGCCTCCTGGCGACAATTCCCAGGCCCGATTGACAATCAATAGTTGAATGATGACCAAGATGGCGCCACGAACCCAGAAATGGCGAACCACAGACCAACGATTCCATCCCCTGCGTTGACGAGATTTGGCAAACAGGATCATGCCGACACCCATCAATAGGAAAAACCCCGGAGCAGCCAAATGGGTGATTAAGCGAGTCAGGAAGGCAATACTCCCGCTATAAGTTGGATATGGACCACCCCAATATTCTCCCAAAGAGTGTTGCTGAGCGACAAAATAATTGGCATGGTCAAGGGCCATGATCACGATAAGCATACCTCGGACAGCATCGACATCCAGATACCGATCCGACTTGAAGACGGCTCTCTCCAGGATGAACCTTTCCTTAAAAGCCACTCAACTCTTCGAAATCAAAGTCAATGAAGGGAATATCTTCCTCGATGCGCTGTTTGCGGCCGCGCATGTAATAGGCGACCCATGGATCTTCGAGATTCTCCACGTCAAAGCTACGATGGATGACAGCGTACAAGTCAATCTCTCGTAATTTCAAAAAATAGGGGATTTCTTTGAACCACTTCTGATCCAAGTTGTTTTCCTGTTGGTAACCGCGCAAGAAATGAGACATAAACTCCCTGGTAAAGACAGGCCCGTCAACCTGACCAAGGACCGCATAGAATAGCACAATGGCGATATCATTCATGAACCAACTGTAACAACAATCATCAAAATCAAATAAAGTAATCCGGCCCGCCGTATCAACAAAAAAATTTCCATAATGAGCATCCTGATGAATCAGGCCATAGCCAGCTTCCTCCACAGTTAATTTTTCAAGATACTCTCTCAATATCCAGTACCTGTCCAGGGTGGTTTGATCCTTTGGCCCCAACCAGCGTTCAGCAAACATCATTTCTGGATCATTCCAATCTGGTCGTCTGGATGCCTCATTAAGGGGATGGTACAGCCTGGTTATAGCATGCATTCGGCCCATCTGCCGGCCGTGCTGGAAAAATAGATTGGCATCTAAACTATCTTTGCCGGGTGGCCCGCCTGGCGCCTTGTCAAAGGCCGTAGCCAGGAATTGGCCCCCAGAGCCATCCTCAACCACCTCCACCAAATGCCCTTGGATAGAAGGCACCGCTCGGGCCACAGAGGCGCCCCCTGCGGAAAGAAAATTGATCCAATCAACTTCTCCTTGAATCAAATTGATCGATCTTCGCAGAGTATGGCTAATACGTAAAACATAGGCCCTGTCCTGCTTATCAAACTCATAAATGAAGCTTTCAAAGCCATCTAACAAACGTATTGCTTCAGAGGGAATCTCGTACCTAAGCTTTACCTCCCGCAGGATAGCATCACTATAACGCTGTCGAATTTGGTCTTCCATCACAACACCCCTACGGATTGTGTCTGCCAAATATGGCCGAATAAAAGCGGCGGATGTTAACCGGTTGGCCAGATAGTAACGTCTGGGCGTGGAATAATCGCGCAACCAGCCGCACGATAATAATCACGGCTATGATCTGCAGCAGGGCAGATAGAAATGCCTGCCACTCGGGCACATCCGTAGCCGCCATCCGGGTAATCATGCCCACCGGGGCGGTAAGTGGAAACAGGCTAAGCACAATGGCGATAATGCCGTCAGGCTTGGTAACGATGATAGTAAGGAACATATAAACGACAATGAGAGGAGCCAAAACCACAAATGAAAGTCCTCGTGAATCCTTGATATCTGGAACAAGGGCGCCGAGGCCGGCCATCTGAGCCCCGTAGATAGCGTAGCCGAGTAGCGCATAGACGATTGCCCAGATAAGCAGGCTTGAAGATAAAGAAAACCCATCTGGTATGCTTAACGATTGGCCGCCAAAGCTAACAACTGCCCACAAAACCCCCACCCAAACCATTAAGGTCAGCAAGCCAAGAACCCCGGTCGCCAATATCTTGCCGGTGATAAGTTGGTTACTTGAGACCGATGACAGGAGAACTTCCAAGATCCGGTTCTTTTTCTCATCGCTCAAAGCCCCTACCAGTATGCTGGCGGTCATGATAATGACCAAATATAGGACCAACGCCATAATATTTGGCAACAACTCGGCTATCCAGCTATTTTCAACTTCTTCATCAACTTCCGGAGAGATAGAGGTCAAGGTGAGATTCATTGGATTCCAGACTTTGTTAGCAAGTACCATGTCTCCAAGTAGATTAACAGAAAGAATCCACTCCAGGGCGCTACTGTTTAGACCGCTGCCGATCGGGTCGTAACTATCCGTGATGTAACGCAAGTCACCTGATTCCGCATATTCGGCCGGGATAAGGTAATAGCCATTGATTTCATCAGCTTCCAGGGCGGCTTTAGCCGAGATCACTTCATCGAAGGCTACCAACCAACCCGGAGGCAAATCTTCAGGCATAACCTGGATTAAACCACCTTCATCAACATACCCTTGGACCAATTGGTCAGGCGGGTTGGATTCGGCGACCTCATTCGCCGATCCCGAATCACGATTAACCAGAATGAACACCAGGGCAATACCGCCCAACAACAACGGTAACCCAAAACTAAAGATCATAAAAGTTTTACGCCGCAACGTTGTTCGGATTTCTTGGACCATAATCAATGAAGTCTTACTCATCGCTACCTCCGCCGAAGAATAAAAAGATGGTCATGAAGCAGAAAGGCTCTTGCTCGAGTGGCGAGACAATAGCTCACTTAATTTTATCCGTTGGCCATATCGAAGCAGACTTAATCGAAACGCCTTGCCTGCCAACCAGACGGCAATGCCGGCACTAACAAGACTTATGAAACAAGATGCCAAAACCTGCCAGGTTGGAACCACAATAAAGATACTGCGAAGGGCCACTGTAAGAACAGAAGTTACAGGAACCAAGGTTAGAATCACGGCCAACGCACCGTTTGGATTGGCAGCGATGGGCACTATTAGGAACAAGGGAATCAAGATGACCAGGAAGGCCAAGGGGCCAACCTGTTCAGCTTCCTGGGTATCAACCAGGGTTGCCCCAATCAGGGTCATAATCGCAGCCATAAACAAGTATGCGGGAAGAGCCACAGCCGCAACCTTGACCAAATCCAGGTAGACGGGCTTGACCTCCTGCAACCAGGCTACATCCATGACGGATCGACTAACCCAGAGACCGATGAGAAAAAAACAAGCCCAAACTGTTAGTTGCACAAAGGCGATGCCCAAGGCGCCCACAATTTTTCCCGACATCATCTGTGATGGGGAGACCGAAGAGATGACAATCTCCATTGTCCGGTTCTCCTTTTCTTCGACCATCACCTGCAACATATAACCTGACGTGGTCATGGTCAGGAAACCAAAAACAAGTGCGACTATAATGGGCAAAAACAACCCGGCTTCCGGACCTCCTTCAGGATATTCCCGGTTCGCGTCAGTTGCGAACACAGTGACATCAGCGCCGAACATCAGGCGGTCGGCAACCTCCGGCGACTGTCCGGCCAACAGGTTAAGCTTTACTAGTCGCCTCATAAGAGAAGTGGCCCGACCATCCGATTCGTCTCGATACACCAGGTCGATCTCAATAGATTCGGGGTAATCAGCTGGTAGCAGGTAATAAGCCTTAATTTCATTTCCATCCAACGCTAGCCGTGCTTTCTCCTCGTCGGGGAAGGCTATTAGCTGAATATCCTCATCGGCATCATCCAGGGTCGTTTGCCGAAGAAAAGCTCCCGGATCAACGTAGCCCACATTCATCCTATCGTTCGCCAGCGATTCAAACAAGATCCCCAATCCAATTGAAAACAATAGGAAGAAGGGCATGCTAAGAAGAATAAACAAGAAACTCTTTTTGCGAGTCTCTTTTTGGAAATGGTGACGCGCTATAAGCCAGATCTTCGACATGATAGTCCCCTTTAGCCTACTTCCTTGTCCCGAATCGTACGGATAAATATCTCGTCCAAGTTCGGCGTGGCGATCTCGAATTGTTCGATAACCATATTTTGTCCAACTAGCTGGGTCAGAATATCTTGTGGGCTTACGTCATCTACCAGGGTCATAAGCAAGGCGCCGTTCTCCTTTGTGATAGAATGTACGCCCGTGATCGGCGGCATTTCACCCTGCACCTGAACCAATACCGCGTGGCCAGAATATCTGCGTCTAATTTGGTCCAATGGTCCATAAATAACATTTCGCCCATCGTCAATTAGCAAAATCCGATCGCACAACTCTTCGACCTGGTGCATCATATGAGTTGACATAATGATTGTAGTGCCTTGTTCCCGCAGCTCATACATTATCTCTTTCACTATTTGCGTGTTAACAGGGTCCAGTCCACTGAACGGCTCATCAACGATAATCAGCTCAGGACCATGGACAATCGTATTGATAATTTGGGCCTTTTGTTGCATTCCCCGGCTCAGTTCCTTGACTTTCTTCTTCTTGTGCTGCGCGAGTTCAAGTCGTTCAAGGTAAAATTGAGTTCGGCTGCGGGCGTCTGCGACTGACATACCCTTGAGAGAGGCCAGGTATAACAAACACTTCTCAAGTTGGATATCCTGGTACAGCCCTCGTTCCTCAGGCATGTAACCAATACGGCTCTTTTTCTCCTCCGACATCGGCCCACTAAGAATCGATACGGTGCCTGAATCCGGTTTAAAGAGATCCAAGATCATCCGGATAGTCGTCGTCTTTCCGGCTCCATTTGGACCGAGCAAGCCGAATATTTCCCCTCTCTCGACAGAAAAAGTCACATCAGAGACGGCATGGACGCTGCCAAACGATTTGACTAGGTGTGATGCTTCTACAACATAACTCATTGAACCCTCCAAAATATCAGCCTGCAGCTACTGAATTCCGTATATGTACGCCATCGTAGCCGCTACCCTGTCCTCTAAACAAATCTGCGATACTTACCGGAAATCGCTTATGAAAACATTCTTCCATAATAGTGTACATTTCATAAGGTTTTTTTGCATCAGCCATCTGGGGAAATCGTTGATAGCCATATGGATAATCCAATCCACATTCATGTTACCAGTAATAAATCAAACTCCCCTGACTTTTCTTTAGCCAGGGGAGTTATGCACAACTATCAAGGAATGCCTGGCAGTGAAATTAGCCAGGCGGGCTCATTTTCCGGAAACTCGTAGCAGACTTTTAAACGAATCTCATTCAATAACGAAGAATGTGTTCAAGATATGATCGGCTGCATTCACATCGGCATCACTTACAGCCTGGATAACCAGGTAGGTGAGAACCGATCCATCAGTCGATTTAGCCGCTAACTCGATGATCACGCTGCCGACATTGCCACAGTCATAATACCAATCATACACACCGCTGTAAACACCATCATCGTAATCAAAACGGCCGTCATAAGTGCACTCATAAGTTGGCGGTTCCTCGTCTAAAAATGACGCGGGCGTGTAATCGTTCGCTATAAGCGAGGATGCAGAGAAAGAAACTCCAGGCGTCGAATAGGTTTCCCAGAAATCAGTCAGGTTGCTTGAGGCTTCTAAATGGTAGGCGAACAAATCACCATTGTCATCAACGAATGGCGCTCCGTCAATTTCAGTCGCCCATTCCTCAGGAACTTCCATGACCAAAGTGTTGCTCTCATCTGCTATTTCAACAAACCCAGAATAGGCTTCTCCCTCCTCACTCGGACCAGCCTCGGTTACGGCTTGATTTGCAAAGGAAAAGGCAACTGCCAGGGGTGTCCCATTCAACTGCCCTTCCAATACTTCCGAAGTATCATAACGTAGAATTTCAAGGCTTAAAGTATCGCTGGGATTGTGACTCCTTAAAATATCGCAATAGTCCTCCATAGTCCCATCTATCGCCAGGACAAGTCCTTCAATCTTGGTGATGATATCTCCCTCCCGAATGCCCGCATTGTCAGCCGGGGAACCTGACTCTACCGATGATACCCAAATTCCCGTTATACCTGCAGCCTCATCATAAACCGCACTCCCATTCACACCAATTGAGGTGACGTCCTGTCTCTGGCGCAGTTGATCAAGAATCGCCAGGGCCTCATCACGGGCAATGGCCATGTATTGGTTTTCATTGAAAACACCATAGTTCACGCCGACAACCTGGCCATCGATGGTAACCAAAGGACCACCCGAATTACCAGGATTGATGATAGCATCATGCATGAGGACATTGTCAACAGATGCCCACCATGTTTCGCCATCAGCCTGCTCTTTGGCCACAATACCACTGGTCAAGGTGAACTCCGGATCCCCCAATGGGAAACCGGCCGCATACACCTGCAAGCCGGTTGAGATGGGCTCATCGTACCAGGCCAAATAGGGATAGCCACCTCCCTCAAGATCAATTACTGCCAGATCCGAACACTCTGAAACGGCTAATACTTGCGCGTTGACCGGTTTACTTTCCCCGCCAACATATACACGGAGTAGAGCTGCCCCCGTAACGACGTGGTTGTTCGTAACCGCGATGCCATCCTCGCTAATAATAAATCCAGAACCCGATCCGGCAACGTTTAATTGTTGTCCAAATTCAGGATCGACAAAGCTACCTTGGGCAACGACTTGGATGACGGCTTTTTGGAGATCATCCAACGAACCCACCTGGTTACTCTGGACCGGATCCGGGAGTTCGGGTGCTTCCGTCGGAGCCGGTTCTTCAACGG
>Ga0307380_10005318_pt1 | contig 17093 bp, 12 predicted proteins | sample UN3MG_FD_202239 | JGI IMG/M metagenome (GOLD analysis project Ga0307380, IMG submission 202239) | Soil microbial communities from Risofladan, Vaasa, Finland - UN-3 | ecosystem: Environmental > Terrestrial > Soil > Coastal area > Acid sulfate soil | place: Finland: Risofladan, Vaasa | collected...
CACGGGTAAAGTAATCGCTTGTAAAGCCCAAAACAATACCAGATGCAAGTCCGATTAAAACGGCAAAATAGATCCTCCATAGCAATGCAGCTCCTTCAGCATTTAACTCAAGGGACATAATCCACGTCATAAGAGCGGCAATACCAGCAAAAATAAGGGTTGCATAATATGTTCCATTATTCAGAGCTTTTCCAGGATCTTCTGCTTTTCTATACTTAATGATAAAAATCCCAATAAGAGAAGCAATTAACCCCACTCCGCATAAAACAACAGGAGTTACGACAAGAGTAGCTCGTAATACAGGATCTAAGGTAATATCTATGCTAGTAATTAATGCTAATGAAGCTGCGAGCATCATTGCGGCGACGATGGATGCTACATATGAATCAAATAAGTCAGATCCCATCCCAGCAATATCTCCGACGTTATCACCGACGTTATCAGCTATAGTTGCAGGATTTCTCGGATCATCTTCGGGTAAATCATATTCTGCTTTTCCGACGAGATCAGCACCCACATCTGCAGTTTTGGTAAAAATACCACCGCCACATTTCATAAATAGTGCGATACTGCTTGCTCCAAAACTAAATCCAAGCACTATTAATGGGGTGTTAAATATCCAGTACAATAGTGAAACTCCAATGAGGGCAACACCTACAACAGCCAATCCCATTACTGACCCTCCAAAAAATGCGACATTAAATCCTTCTTTCGTGCCTAGATATCCAGCGACCATGGATCCAGCGGACCCGATAAGATACGCAAGAGCTTGTTCCCAATTAAACCATACAGCATATCGTTCCCCAGGTGCTAATGGAGAGGGTAATAAGAAGAGTATTACGAAAAATAATGCTCCAACAAAAATACCTAAAACCATGTATTGTACCTTGATGTATGCTTTTGCCCCATCTTCTATATACCCGGCAACGGTAACCATTTTTTCATTTCCAGGATCCTCTTTCAATACTAATTGTCTAAAATACATCGCCATTCCAATAGAAATAATCCCGGCGATTAAGGATACTAATAAAAACGCTACTGCCATGTTTTATTCACATTAATTTTTTGTTTAGATTTTTTTTGATATTTAAAAATATATAATTATGTATTTGCCGAAATGCTATAAATATTTTTAATTTTACACTTCTGTTTAATTGGTTAGCTCATCTTTTTGAAACAATAAAAAGAGGGCATAACAAAATTAGGATATTATTATCTTTTAAATAGTAAAATTGGAATTTTTATTCACGATTTTCATCATTTTTTTTCTTTAGATATTCTGGAATATGGGTTTGTTCGCATTTTCTCCGTGATTCCCAGTTTTTCCACGTGCTATCAAATATCTTTTCAATTTCTTCATCTTCTAATTCATCGTCTAATTCATTTTTATCCTTTTCTTTCATGATTTTGCTCCCTTAAGAATCCATGGAATTAAACTCGTTATTGTTAAATCCCCATGATTTTAGGATATTCTCTGCATTGCTGATTAATTCATTTAGAAACTTTTTCATTGGAATTACTTCCTTAGAATGTGCTATTGCCGTTGATGGTGCCATGAAGTTCTTTTTATTGTAAAGATAGATTCTCTCATGAAAATCTTCTGAATAAATATCTGTTTGTAACCACTTTTGTTTGACTCTCAGAAGTACGGGGCATTCGGTAGTAGTCATTAGTGCAGTTCCTAAGCAAACTCCATCTGCACCCATTGCTAAAGCCCCTAACAACCCTCTAGCATCTCCAATCCCTCCCGCAGCAACCATTGGGATTTTTAAGTATTTTTTCATGACTGTGATATTTACAAGAGTTGTATTTGAATTAGGATTTTTAAAACCCGTACCTTCAAGACCTAATATCGTTACAGCATCAGCTCCTTCACTTTCAGCTGACATTGCATGGTTAAGTAATGTACATTTATGTATCCAATAGCCTCCACTTTCATGTACGCGTTTTTCGATGAAAGAAGATTTATATCCGGATGTCGTGAAAACCTTACATCCTTCCGAAAATGCAATATCAATATACTTCAAATAGCGTTCATGAATAGATTCTACTTCAAAACTTTTATCCAATGCTCTATGTGGTAAAGATAAATTTACTGCAAATGGTTTATTTGTAAGAACTTTCATTTTTTGCAGATCTTTTCTAAAATCTTCAAATTTTGGGAAATTTAGAGCAGTTATCATTCCTAAACCACCTGCTTCCGAAAATGAGTAAGCAAAATCGGATTTCCCCCATCCACCAAACGCTCCCATGATTAAAGGATATTCAATCCCACACATCTGTGTTATTTTAGTCTTCCAGATCATAATTAGAACCCTGAATCTCTTTTTGGAAACCTGCTACGAGTGATCGCATATTCATGGAATAACTTATCTAGTAATTCAAATCTTAGATCATGTTCTTTATCCCATAGGTTATGTATTTCTGCTTTATCATTATTTCTATCAAACAGATCGCCATAACCTGGCAATTCAGCATATTTCGTGAGTTTATATTTTTTAGTTATTATATGAAGAATTCTCGTGAACAAGGGCCCTCTAGGTCCCACCTCTTCATCTTCCATGATTAGAATAGAGTCTCTTAATTCCAGTTTCGGATCTTTCAATATAGGTGTCATATCGAAACCCTGCATTTTTGGAGGTCTGAATCTTTCCTTTATTCTAAGCAGTTCAAGGATTGTTCTGGGTATATCTACTGAACTGATGAGCGATTCAGAAACGGCAGGTTTAGTGACTCCTGGAACTTTCCATATTAGAGGAACATGCAAAGTACCATTAAAAGGTGAAATTCCTTTAAGAATCAAACCATGGTCTCCAAGGTAATCTCCATGATCAGAAGTAAAGATAATCATGGTATTCTCAGCTAAACCATTCTTTTCTAACGAAGCTAAGATTTGACCGATGGCATGATCTATTAATGAAACAGAACCATAACTGAGAGCAATAAATCTTCTTATATTTTCTTCAGTTTCTTCCCTTAATAAGGCATCCCGTACAGGAGGATGTTCTAGATGTTCCTTTAAATAAGGATGATTGTATAGATTTTTGATATCGAGAATATTTTCAGGAAGTATCATATCCTCTGGTTTGTACATTTTCCCATATTCTCCAGGTGGGGAAACTGGTTGATGAGGATCTGGAAAAGAGACGTGTAGAAAGAAGGGTTTATCCCCATATTTACCGTTAGCATATCTTTCCAAAAAGTTAGTAGTCTTATTCTGAATATAAGTAGTATTATAAAGTTCCAGTGGTACCCAATTATCGTAAAACACCTCAAGTGCGGGTACTTTGGTTGAATATTCTTCTCTGATTTTTTCAGCAATATCTGGGGCTCTCTCTTCGAGCCAATCGAAATAATGACCTAAACAAGCATTACCATGTCCGACAACCAAATCTACTTCTTCAAATCCATAATAAGGTATGGGAAAATTCTCATGAGTAAGATAATCTCCTTTGGGATTCTTTTCTTTCCAGTCATGAAAGTCCTCAGCAGATTTTGTTTTTGGATTGTACCTAACAGTCCAAGTATTAAAATGTGTTTTACCTATACTAATAGTATGATACCCTCTTTTTACAAGGGTATCAGTTATAGTTGGAATTTCATTAGGTAAATTAATACCATTACTCCTTACTCCATGGACGTTTGGATAATACCCTGTCAAAAGAGTAGCTCTATTAGGCATGCACATTGGGGAATTGCAGAAAGCATTTGAAAATCTTATACTCTCACTTGCTAACTTGTCAATGTTAGGCGTTTTAATCACATCATTACCATAACAATGGAGCATATCTGCTCTTTGTTGATCTGTAATTATAAACAGAACATTCATTTTTTCGCTCATATCAATATACACTAATTTAGTGTGTTTAAATATTAATTCTTATTAGAGATTAAATTCAGTAACTTTAGGAATTGTTTCTATCTCGGGGAATATCTTACCAACAATAGGAGGAGAACTATTGTAGATTTCTTCTATTTCAATAACACCGAATTTAATTCCTCTAAATTTTTGAAATCCAGTAAAAGTACCTTTTACGACTTGGTTAGCGAAATCAAAGTTCATGCCAAAAACTGCTACCTTCGACATCGTAGGGATGCGATATAAATCATCTTTTAATACTGAAGGAGGAAACACTAATCTATTGTGATCGGCCGCTTGAAGTTGAATACAAGGAATCATCATTGGATAGCCATCAGTAGGATCGATATACGCAATTACTCGAACGGCGATTGGAGCACCGAACAATTTATATCCGAGAACATTTAAACGCTTCTCATCAAGCTTTGTTTTCGCACCACCTTTTCCAATCATATCTTTTATTATTCCTTTAACAATGCCAAATAAAGGTAAATCTCTTATAGGCGTTGCAGCTACAATATCATTATAATACGCCGTATGTACTCTCACGTAAGTAAAATATCGCATTAATTGTGTTTGGTTAAAATGTTCTAAATCTTCTCCCTCTTTTGTTGTATGGGTAAAGTCCGCTTTAACTTGGATAAATTTAAATGGCATGTTGTCTGTCATGTAGAAAATTCCTTGTTTTGGTCTCTTTTGGACATATTTCTTTGAAGTGCCCTCTGTAAAGGCCCCCCATATTATTTGGTTTTTATTAATTGCCCGATTACTTGAAATCAGAGTTACGTGAGGCCATCCTCGATCATCTATAGTAGATATTAACTTTAACATGATGGAGGGTTGGGTAAATTCCATGCCTTCATCAGATATTTCCGATGACCATCTAAGTCCATTATTTTTTTTTCCCATTTCAATTCAATTTTTAATTTTAAATCTTAAATTATCTTAATTTATTATCTTAAATTAAAATATTTCTTCATTGATTTTAATTTAGCAATAAACAAAGTAGATTTAAAAGTAATGGTAAAAAGAGTCCTGATTAACATTAACAAGCAAGATCGAGATTATAACACAGATTTTAAAAAAAATCTAAAAAAGTAAATATAAAAAAGATTTAAATGTATAACTCTTGAGCCTTGATGATATGCTTATTATCTGTTCCAACCATTTCAGTAGCTTCATATACTGCCTTATCTACATATTTTGTATCAACTCAATCAACATATCTATCATTTCTTGAGTTTCAGCACCTAGTTTTTGCGCATCCATTAGTTTCTTTACTGCGATTTCAATTTGATTGAAAGCCTTATCAAATTCATCCTCTACAAACCAATTTATTGCTTTGTATAATTTATTTATGGCTATATTTATTAAAGGTTTAGCTTCGTCCGGAACTTCTAATCCCTCGAGCATTGAAATAACAAGCTCTAGGTATTCCACAGGTGTATAAACATTTACACCATCGTCCCAGATTGGAAGATTATCTTGACTTCCCGCATCACCCTCAATATAATAGGGAGTATCTCCAATTCCGTCATCGTTAGCATCAACTCCATCATAATCATCCCAGTAATTACCAATAATTCCATTGTCCCAAGAATTATTTATCCCGCCATCATAGGCATGTATATTATTTCTTAAAAAATGATTTTCAAAAAATAAATTCTGAGTACTTCGTATACCTCCATAAATGAATGCCCCATATATGTTATTCCCTTGAATAATGTTTTTAAAAGATATACTGTTATTTGTAAACGATAAAACTATTCCATAAGAATTGTTATTTGCAATATTTCTTGAAATTGTGGTGTTAATACTACGATCTGTAGCTATTCCAAAATTATAATTATAACCTGCGGTATTTTCCGAAATCGTATTATTATTACTAAACGATACAGTTATCCCATAAGTATTATAATTTGCGATATTTCCCGCAATAGTATTATTGTCGCTATAAATTAAACCTATTCCATAATAGTTGTCATTTACTGTATTTCCCGAAAGAATATTGTTATTGCTATAATGTAAATCTATTCCAATAGTACCATTTGATAAATTTAGTCCTGAAAGTATAGAATTACTACAATTAACCAAGATAATTTGTCCCGCATTCGTGAAATCACTTGATCCTAAACCTATTCTATTTACATAATAATATACAGGTCTGTTGTTTACAAGGTTTGTATAGTCAATATTTTGTGATGCTGATTCTACTAATGACCCCCAAACTATAATACCACAAAAATTCATTAAATTTCCTGAAACTGTATTGTTATTCCCAAATCCTAAATAAATTCCATTATAAAAATTATTATTTAAGGTATTTCCTGAAAGAGTATTGTTATTACAAAAATACAAAAACATTCCATTATAGTTATCTGAACAATTATTATTTATTATTTTACCGTTATTGACATTGTATAGATTAATACCTGCATTATCACTAATAGAACCTGAATTATATAATAAACAATTTCGAATAATAAAGTAAGTATTAGAGAACCGAATTTCTATGCAACTGCCTGAACCTTGTCCGTCAATGGTAACATTCTCGATAATATAAGGATCTGTCCAATTCCCCGAACCAGAACACCAATCGTAATGTGAGGCGGTATATGACCAATTTCTACTAGGATCATTATCATCTATTAAAATCGGACTTCCAGTAAGATTCCAAAATCCTGCACTTGTTAAATGATTAGTAATGTTATAATCATGGTCATTTTCATTTGGTATTATAGTTTCACTTAACTTAAGGCTAAAAATGCTTAAGCCAAACAAAAGAACTCCCAAAAGCGCTAATTTAATATTTTTATTTATCATTTTTTTCCTTTATTTATTTTTTATTTTCAATTAACTAAATCTTTAAATAACTAATTTTAAAGAAAATTTCAATTTTAGTCAGATTTTTGTATATTTTATTTATTATTGTTTTCTTTTTTAAGTTAATCAAAAATATTTCTTCTGTAATACGATTGAAAATTAGTATTGAAGGAGACACGTAGAAATTTAACATAATAATAAAAAGGTAGTAAGGATATTCAAAAATCAATTAAAAAGGTTTTTCTTGGACAATATCGAGCATTTTAATAATGTATTCGGTAGTATATTGAGTTTTGAAGAACAATGCTAATGGCATAAAAAACACTCTGGCGTTTCCAATAACATAATCGACTTTATTTAGTGGAATCTTAAAATAGCCACTAAATTCTCCGTATTTAATACTAAAATTATCCTTTTTGATTTTTTTATTTGACCTGAAACCAAATTTAGGGAGTTTTTTCGGTTTTTTGTTCAATAAAGAACGATCTTCATTTTTTTTTAGTATGATAAAATAGACTCCGTTTACGAACCCTGAAAACCTGATATAAATCTGATTTTTTTTTGATATTATAAACTTGGAATTAATATTAATCTGATCGAAATGAAGCGGTTCTATTATTTTATAATAAGAGAGTAACCTTATAGAGGTTCCTCCGAAAATATATAAAACATTGAATCCAGTAAAGATAATTGCAAAAAATAGGATAAATTTAAAAGTAGCGATTAATATCGACCCGGGGTAACCCCTTAGGGTGCTTAGGTATGAGATTCCAAAAATGAAACAGAGAATAGAGATTACAAAACTGATATTACGTCGAAAACTAATTTTTTTTAGTCTATCATCAATTTGACTATTTTCTAAAATGATTTCTCCCATATCTTTTATCCATTACATCTATTGATGAAATTTCAATAGCTTGATTTAATTTTACTAACCAACTTCTAATATTGAATTGAAGTATATTAATCTTCTTTTTTAGTTAAGCCTGACCATCGAACTTCTTTTACTCCAGTTTTCAATGCAATATCATAAAGTGTCTCTACTTCTATATTAGTCATCAATGGAGTATCTTTTAATGACCAAACCATGTCTAATCTCTCATATTTTGAAACGCATAGATTATTAAATGCGAGCAAATCCCAACGTTCTGGATAATTGTGCAATTTTTCTACAATAAACCGTCCAATTCCTTCCATGTTTTCTCTAGTTGCGGTGAAATTGGGAATAAGAGGGGTTCGAATCCATAACTGTTTATTCTTTTCTTTTATGAATTCGGATATCCAAATTGCATTTTCTAAAATTAGGTCGTTAGGTACTCCTGTAAACGCTTTATGTTTTTTAGAATCGATTTCTTTGATATCCAGAAGAACAAGATCTACATATGCTAACATTTTTTCATAGATGTTTCTGGAAGCGTAGCCACAAGTATCTAAGGCGGTAGAAATACCGTTATCCTTACATTCCTTTAAAAAATTCAGTACAAATTCTGATTGGATCGTGGGTTCTCCACCCGATACTGTGATACCCCCTTTAGATTGCTCATAATAAACTTTATCTTTTTGAACCTCGTGATAGAGATCATCTAAGTTCCAAATTTTTCCAAACATGTGGAGTGCCGTTGAAGGACATTCATCTGAGCATTTTCCACAACTCGTGCATAATTCTCTATCAATTTGAAGCCCATCTTCTTCAAATTTCAATGCTCCTAATTCACACATCTTTGTGCACGTGTTGCAACCAATACATTTATGTTCAAACCATTCTAATTGCTGTTTCTTTAAAATTGATTCAGGATTATGACACCACGTACATCTAAGAGGACATTGCTTGAAAAAGACTGTTGTGCGAATTCCTGGACCGTCCTCGGTACTCATTTTTTGAATCTCAAAAATATTTGCTTCAACCAACCTATCTTCACCTATGATAAGAAATTAAAATAGCGAAAAATAATTTTGGTTTTAAATTTTAAGAAAAAAAGTCGGAGTTATAAGTGATTAATGATGTTCTAAGAAGATTCTGAATCGATAATTAGAAAAAGAAAAAAAATAAAGAAATAATTGGATTTAATCTGAGAATTTCCTTCGTTTAGCAACAATAATCACTGAAAAGATGGAAATAATGCTAATCAATAATACTAAATCATATCCCGGTATTCCCGGAGCAGTTCCTTGAGAGGGGGTTGATGTATCCTTTATAATTGTAACACTTATTGTTCCACTGTGTCCTACAGTGTCATTCACGTAAAAGGTGATGAGCACGTGACCATCAAGAATAGCATCCCAAACTAAAGAGTCCATTGCAAACACGTTATTGCCAGATACACCCGAAACAAAATAATTCGTAGAGGAATCGTTGATCTTGAACCATAAATGAGAAATATTTGATTCATTAATGGTCAGATTGAAGGAAGGTGGTTCATCTCCAAATTCAGTTCCGTCAAGCGGTTCATTGATCAGAATTTCCGGATTGATCGTATCCTTGTTGATTGATAAGTCTGCGAACGCAAGATTCCCATAAGTATCATTGGCATATGTTCGGATTATAATGGATCCATCGATGTGATTTGTCCAAGAAGTCAGATCTACCTCAAAACTTGTTCCCGTAAAGGTGTGGTTGATTCCAGAGCCAATAACAGTGTACCACGTTTCATTAACGTCACCTATATCGGTGATGCTCACTTGAATAGTTGGTGGATTACTGTAATAGGAATCAATGGAAGGAGAAGTTATTGATATTATTGGTCCTAAATCATCTCCATCTTCCCAAATTGGCAAATAATCGAACGAATTTGCACTCCCTATTATAGGATGGGCAATATCTCCAAATAAATTATCATCAGCGTCAACTCCTGTATAATTATCCCAGTAGTTCCCGATTGTGGTTATGTTCCAAAAATTGCCAACTCCATCATCTTGCGCGTGTTTTACATTGCTCAGGAATGTGTTATTATAGCATCCATTCAAATCAGAATCAGAATATATTAAAATTCCTAGTTCATTTGACATAATACGATTTTCATAGATCATATTAGAATCAGATCTTTCGACTCTTATACCTTCTCGGGCGCAATTCGTAATGATATTATCATATACTTGGTTTAAAGAACTAAATCCCATAACATATACCCCATAAAACGTTATATCTGATATGTTATTTCCGAATACCACGTTAGAATTAGCATAAGAAACCAAATAAACACCTCGTGACGCTCCATCAATCCTATTATCATATATTTGATTATCTGTGGAGTGTTCAAGAACTGTGATGGCATTCCCTGAGCCTGAAAATTCATTGTCTCTTATTATATTGTATTTCGAATAATCATCTAGTACTACAGAATCACCAGCCATAAAACGGTTGTTTTGAATGATGTTGTCCTCACTATAAACTAATTGAATGAAGTTGTCGTTGTTGGAGGTAAAATTACAATTTTGAACGGTATTATCATGTGAATAGTATAAGCTGATAGTTCTATATCCATGATCAAACTCGATATTAGAAATGGTCGAATTATGGCAGTTCACCAATATAATTTGGGCGGAATTTTGAAAATTGGTTGAGGAAAGATAGTCTTGATTCAAATAATAATAGATTATTTTTCCATTCAAGGTGTTTGACGAAGGAATATAATGTGAGTTGGCTCGCAGGAGAGAACTAGCTCGAAAATAGAATCCAGATCGTTCCAAATGATTATCTCTCATCGTCATATTTTCACAATTATAAAATCCGATTTCAGCGAAGTTCGCAGATATGGTATTATTGATGATTCTATTATAAGAACAATATCGGTTATAAATCCCCCAAAGATATGTATCCCAACTGATTGTGTTCTGATATAAAGTATTTTCAAAAATCGTGTGATTGTTAGCATACTGGAGAGAAATGGCCCCAAACTCGTTGTCATAGATAGTATTATTATAAATCCTTCCATTATCAGCTAAGTAGATGTTGATTCCTGCATCATACCACCCCAATTCCGAGTTCCAACTTGGGGTGTTATGGATGGTACAATTACGGATAATAAAATACTCATCCGTGTTTTCTATGAGGATCCCCGATCCGCTTCCCTGTGCGTTTATGGTGATATCTTCAATGAGATAAGGATCACCCCAGGTTCCGGACCCGGTCACCCAGTCATACGTGGCTACGGTCTCACTCCAGTTATTTTTCACGTGTATTGGGACTGGAATGTCAAAGCCGTCGTTCCAGATGGGAAGATAATCGTAGATCATCGTTGATGTTTGGACCAAATGAGCAGTATCTCCGATTCCATCATCATCTGCGTCAACGCCAGTGTAGTTATCCCAGTAATTACCAATTTCGGAATTATTGTAGTAATTATCAGTGCCCTTATCATTTACATGAAGAGTATTTTGTATGAACGAATTCTGAACAAAAATGTTATTCTCGCAACCACTTGGAATATACGCTCCAGCAGTCCCACTATCCTTGATAATATTCTCTCGAAATTCATTTGAATCTATATTATTGTCAAAATATATCCCATATGAATTAGCTCCTTCGATTGTGTTTCTAATGAAATGATTATTAGACGATGTAGAATAAAGGTATAATCCATATCCTGTCGAATCGATGATATCATTGCTCTCTATTATATTATTATCGCAAGATGAAATTTGTATTCCACTAACACATTGAGTAAAATTGTTATTTACGATAATGTTATTCTCTGAATCCTCACTAATTAACAACCCAATATTGCCATATAGTAAAGTGTTGTTATCAATAGTATTGTTAAGGCATGTATTATATAATCTAATGCCATACATATTCGATTCGAAATAGTTATTGCTAATATTATTGAAGCGTCCCTCTCTCAAAATAATGCCTGAATCACTATTATCCGTGAGATTGTTTCCAAAAACTTGAGCATTATCACAGTAGAGTAACTGTATTCCAACATTCGTATTCTTGAGATCAAAACCAGACAAAGAGCAATCGTTACAATTTACAAGGATGATTTGACCAGGATCCGTAAAATTAGAATAATCCAGATTATCCTCATTAGCATAAAAGTAAACCGGTTTTCCAGAAACTAAATTTGAAGTATCAATGTAATTGGTAGTCAGCTGAGATTCAGCGTTATAATACAAGTGAATCCCCGTATTTTCCATGACATTTTGGGAGAAGTTCATATTAGAAGCCCCATAAATTGACAAACCGCGGCTACTTCCAGTAATTTTATTATTAATCGCATCGCAAGAACTCCCATCATACATGTATATCCCCACGAATGATGAGCTATACACGATATTGTCTTTAACAACTACATTGGAACTTGCTTGAACTACAATTCCACATCGTGAATCATAACAAGTATTATTTTCTATGACCCCGTTTTGTACATTATTTAAGAATATCCCTGAATTCAAACCCGCAGTTCCACCATCTATCAAGGTACAATTTCGAATTATAAAGTAATCAACACTATTCTGAACACTAATACAAGAACCACTATTCTGCGCATCAATAGTCACGTTTTCGATGATATAAGGGTCTCCAATAGTTCCTGCACCATTACACCAATCATTTGAAGTATTAATCGCTGCCCAATTCGCATTTATGTTGATTGTAGTTCCAACAAAATTCCAAGAACCAGAGGTTTTTAGTCCATCCTCCTTTATAGGATTCTCAGAATTAAGTAATGGTGTTGTTATATATAAGAGACCATTTGCAGATATGATCAGCATCATTATTGATAGGCAAATAGTCGTTAAAACAATTTTTTTCGATAAATTGATTTTATTGTAAATCATAGTTTACTTTTGGTTGAGAAATATTATAAATTTATTTAAAATCTTCATGACATCAATGTAAATTTCATTTGTAAAAATCAAGAATACCTAAGTATATTTTATTGCTTTACATGGTGATTGATTGTTGAAAATGTTAATTTACTTATTATTAATTATAAAAAAAGTTAATTTAAGGAAAGTTGTTAACCATTTCCTCTATTTTGTTCAAATCAAATTGATCCATTTTTTCTATTTCAGTTATAATAGAATCCAGATATGATTTCGTCTTGTCCAACTTCTCCATTCGATTTTGTAATCTCTTGTACATTTGTTTAAATTTCGATCGATATCCCCTAAAAATGTCTATAGCATCTTCAGTGTTTTCAATATTCTCTAAATTTCTCAATAAACGATTTTTAAAACGTTCAGTTCCAAATGGATTCCCATATTGTTCCATGGGTGCGATATCAGTCATTCTTAAAAATTGATACGTCCATTTCTCTTTAAGTTTCTCCAAGTTTTCTTTCCCTTTATCTGTAATTTTATAAATTTTCTGAGAGCGCCCTTTAACAACGTCTTGAATTGCGGATAACGATTCATTCTCTTCTAATTCATTTAAACTTCTCATCATGCTTCCACGAGGTAACTTATATTGCTCCTGTAATTGATATCCTGAAATCCCTTCAGGAATTTCTGATAATAGAGTCAAGATCATTAAATGCTTGATCTCCTTGAATTCGTCTCTTGACATTGGCAAAGGTGGACCAAATGGATGAAAGTGAGGAGAGTGGGGAGAATGGTGATGTCTGCCTTTATTTCTTGGTTTTCTGGGAATTGGAGGACCTCGATACGAATTACTAAAACGAGGTTCGAGTCCATGCATATCTCTGTTGTGAAATGATCTAAAATCTGGATTATTGTCATGTGTTTCTGGATCATCTTTTCTAAATTCTTCCATAATTTTTCTCCATATGATTATTGATCATATGATCATATATCAATCATCCTATTTAAATGTGATCATTGATCATATTAACTTATAAAATAATAAATACTAAGCTCAAATTTAATATTATTAAAGATAATTGTAAGTGAGATAAATAATGAATTTAGATGATATTAAAAACGTGTTAATTATTGGAGCAGGCGACATGGGTCACTCGATTGCTCAAGTGTATGCTCAAGGAGGATTTGAAGTTTTCATGGTTGATGTCAATAAGAAGATATTGGATCGCGCAATGAATCTCATTGATAATAATTTGTACACATTAGCGGAATTTAATAGGGTAAAATCATCTGAAATCGTAAACATTCTTAACAGGATTCATCCCTCCACAAATCTCAAGGAAAATGCTGAGAATGCTGATCTAGCGTTGGAAGCTATTAAAGAAGAACCAAATTTAAAGCTTGAATTATTTAAAAAATTATCTGATTACTGTCGCGATGACATAATATTAGCAAGCAATACATCATCTTTGGATATTTTTAATATTTTAAAGGGAATTAGCCATCCCGAAAGATTAATAGCCCATCATTGGTTTTCTCCACCCCATATCATTCCAACAGTTGAAATTGCTCCAAGTAGGAAGACTTCTCAAGAAATAGTCGAACTGTCAGTAAAATTGCATGAAAAATTAGGAAAGATCCCCATTTTAATGAAGAAATTTGTACCTAACTACATCGTAAATAAAATTCAAAATGCGATTTCGGGAGCGATGTATGAGTTAATGATAAGAAATTTTGCCACAGCAGAACAAATTGATCTCGTTATTAAAAGTACTTTAGGCATTCGGTTACCTATTATTGGAGTGGTACAAGCACATGATTTCACGGGACTTGATTTAGTAGAAGATATCATAACCGCAAAAGGGGGAAACGTCCCTATAATTAGCGATAAAGTCAAAAAAGGTGATTTAGGGGCTAAAACAGGGAAAGGGCATTACGATTATGGTGGGCGGAGCGAAATTGAAATATTGAGAAAACGCGATATCTTATTTCTAAAACAATTAGAATTTTTGGAGAAAAATACTCAATTTAAGCCAATTTAGAAAATTATTGGAATAAAAGATGTTCTTTAAAGTTGCAATAGTCAGGATTCCCGGTAGAAGCGTTATTAATGGTCTTACGGAAGCGGGATTAGGTAAACCTGATTATGAAATACTTCTACTACAGCACCAAGAGTATTGTAAAACCTTAGAATCATGCAAACTTCACCTAATTCGACTCCCTCCCTTAGAGGAGTTCCCAGATAGCTGTTTTGTAGAAGATACTGCCGTCGTGAATAAAGAATTAGCTGTAATTACTCGACCTGGAGCGCTTTCCAGACGGAATGAAACCGAACACATCACTCCGATTATAGACGAGCATTTTAAGGTAGTTAAAAAGATTATTTCACCAGGTACTTTAGATGGAGGGGACATTCTCCAAATTGGGAAAAAATATTATGTTGGACTTTCAAAACGAACAAATATCGAAGGTGCCACTCAATTTCAGAAATTTCAGGAAGATTTTGGTTTTACTGTTTCTTTGATATCCCTGCGATATTTTCTCCACCTCAAATCGGGGATTAATACTATAGATAACAAAACTTTGTTAACCGCGGGGGAATTCATTAACTCCTCTTCTTTTGCTGAGTATGATCAAATTATCGTTCCACATTCGGAATCTTATGCGGCTAACTGTTTAAACATCAACGGAACCATCATTATTCCTGTAGGATTTCCCCAATTGCTCCAAAAAATTCGGGATCTAGGGTATGACACGAAAGAAGTAGAGATGTCAGAATTTCAGAAATTGGATGGGGGTCTCTCATGCTTATCCATACGGTTTTAGCCAATTTAATTTTACATTCTTTTCCGATTGAATCTTACTTTTCCTTCTTCTTTTCTTCTAAAAACTTCAAATAATCCAATTCTTTTTTCTCATGGATTCTAATCAACTCTGTTTTCTGAGCAAGCCAATCAGGACCATCTAAAGGATAAAAAAGCATAAATATTGAACTAAATATTAATAAAATAGCCGGAATTAATGAGAATCCAATCATAATTCCCATTTGAGCAGAAAACGTTTGAGTAGATTGCTGTGAATCGAAACCAAAGTTGTTAATTATCACCAAGAACAACCAATTAGCAAGAGAGATTGCTGGTTTTGTAATTAATGCATTAATCCCTGAATATGTTGTTTCTCTGCGTTTTTTCGTTCTAGTTTCATCGTAATCAACAATATCGGCTATGACTATTTGGTTTGTAAGCATAAATCCTGAAAATCCAACACCAATAAAAATAAAACAAATTAGTGCAAAATTAATCGACCATCCAAGGAAGAAAGTTAAAAGAAAGCTTAATCCAGAAAGCAATAACGCCAAAATGAAGGTTTTTTTTACTCCAAATTTTCCAACTAATTTATTATAGACTATAAAGAAGGAAAAGATCATAGCAAAAACTAATAGTAATGGTAATGTTGTTAGGAAACCAGTCAAAATTAGTACGTAATCAACATAGTAAAATATAGCAGTGGTAAGGATTGTTTGAGCGAAAGTAAATGAGAAGTTTGAAACTTCATAAATTAAAAATGGATAGTTTTTAAAAGTCTCTTTAAAACCTTCAAGTACTGGGAGACTTTCTTCCATTTGGGTATACTTATTCTCTTTTAAATAGAAGCTACTTAAGAATAATATTATAGCACAGATAATTCCTACAAATATCATTACAAATAGAAACTCTATGGCCGCATTAGGAGATTCATTTCCAGTTAAAAACAGAAGAGGTAAAATAAAAGCGATAACATATGAAATAGAAGATATAGCTGCACCATATACCAGTAAATTTGATCTTTCCTTTGCTGTTAGAGCCATTTCAGCAGGAAGTGTATAATTAATAAGGCCTAATATCGTAAATAATGTATCGAAAACAAATAAAACAATAATCAAATTGAAAAACAGAGCAAATTGATCATTAATATCCACAAGAGGAATCCAACAAAGAATAAATGCAACTCCATAAAGAGGAGCACCAAAGCGAATATAAGGAATTCTCCTTCCATATTTTTCAGATTTCGTCCGATCCTCGATAAATCCAAACAAAGGGTCGTTAATCGCATTCCAGAAGGAAAAAATTAGCCAAGCGATTCCAGTTAATTCAGTATTTAATCCTAATGTCGTATTATAAAAAAAAGTTATAGCAGAAAACGCAATTTGAGATGGTAAACCAATTCCAGCTCCAAGACCACCATAAGCTAATTTTGATTTTAAAGGAACTTTATCATTAGACATTATCTCACAAAATTTTACAGAATTTATAAATCAATTGAAAAGAAAACAAAAGAGATATTAACTGTAAACAAAAAGGAAAAAATTACATTTTATGGGTCTCTCGGGCTATGATCTCGTCTTGAAGCTCTTTACCGATTGAATTGAAGTATGCATTGTAGCCTGTAACCCTCACAAGTAAATTGGTATAATTTTCAGGATGTTTTTGTGCATCCTTTAGCATTTCAGAATCAAGCATGTTAATTTGAAGAGCGGTTCCGCCATTCTCTACATATCCTCTTAGGTAAGACTTAAATTTTTCACGATGCTCTGGATTATTAATTATTGAAGGATTGAAAGTAATAGTATGACTTGCTCCGTTTGGTAAACAATTCAAGTATTCTCCAT
>Ga0307380_10005319_pt1 | contig 17092 bp, 26 predicted proteins | sample UN3MG_FD_202239 | JGI IMG/M metagenome (GOLD analysis project Ga0307380, IMG submission 202239) | Soil microbial communities from Risofladan, Vaasa, Finland - UN-3 | ecosystem: Environmental > Terrestrial > Soil > Coastal area > Acid sulfate soil | place: Finland: Risofladan, Vaasa | collected...
GCCCGAACCACCTGATGCGGCGCGGAACCTCATCCTCTAGCAAGAACTCCAGCGACTCCACTTCGATCACGTCGCCCACCTTGGCGTCTAGCTTGCGATTGCCCGTCGTGCCGATGATGACAAAGTGTTCGTCGTCTAGCTGCGCGACCTCTGCCCAGTCTGGGATGTCTGCATCTTTGATTGGACCAATGCCACAGAGGAAGTTGAACACGCCTGGCGACCCGCTGACTGCATTGCGCTGGAGCACAACCACGTTCAGCGTGCGGACCAGCTTGACCTTGCCCCACAGATCGTTCTCTCCACCGAGCGAGTAGGTGGCATCAACCTGCTTCATCATGCCGCCTTCGCTGCCTTGCTGGCTACTCGACCAGCGCAACGCAGTCAGCAGCGCGTCGCGACTCTGCGCGAGCTTGCGCGAAACCAAGACAAACCGCTTGCTCGGCTTGTGCTCATCGAAGAACGCTTCAAGCAGCTTGCGGCGCTCGACTTGGCTGCGTTGCGTGATGTTGCCGACCTTGGGCAAGTACAGCGCATCGAACACCATCAGGCGCACGTTGGCATCGTCAGCAGGCGACGTACCTCTGAAGCGCGCCAACTCGCGGCGCGGCAGGAAGTTGCCCGCGTCGTCAACGGCCATGATCTCACCATCAAGCACGAAGTCGCCGCCTAATGCGTGCGCGTCCTGCATCAATCCAGGCAAGTTCTGCCCGATGTCGTTGCGCCCGTCAGTCATCAACAGCGTGCCACCTTCAACGCCAGTCCTGCCGTTCCAGCGCTCCAGCACTGCCCTGAACCCGTTGTACTTCGGCTCGACTTGCACCCCAGACGCAAGCAACTCCGCTCCAGCCTTACCAAGAAAGTTGGTAGCTGCGTCTTCAATGCTGCGGAACACGTTGGTCTTCTTGCCCGGTGCTTTCATCGGGCTGAACAGTGCAGGCGGTCGCAACGCAGCACGGTCGCCTCCCTTGTCGTCGTCCAAGGAGCGCGCAGCGGGGTCCCATACCTGCGTCCCGTCGCCTCGTGTGCGGTGTGCCTTGCTGGTAGGAGCAAGCTGTCCGAGAGCACCAAGCGCCACGTCGCCAAGCGCTGCGTCAGCAGACAGCCCGGTGTATCGCCCGTCTGGCAAGCGATGGATGTGACTGCCGTGGCTTCCGACGGGTGGTCCCGTGCGTTCATCTCCCGCAGAAGGGAGCGAGTGCGTGTGCCCGTTCGTGTTGCCAGACACGCCTGTATGGCCGTCTCCGGGGATGTGGTGTGCGTGCCCTTCAACCTTTGCAACGTCTAGCGGTTCAGCGGCCTGCACTGGTGACAAGACGAACAGCGCAGACCTCGGTTCTTCTCGGACCAACGTGTACGCGCCGCGCAGCCGTGCTCCACGGAACTCGATGTGGGCCATCTGCCCGCCTTCTGCTTCATCAACTACCGCATCGCCTGCATCGTCCACGCGAACATGCGATGGCGTGGCCTTGGTATCGTTCAGCAGGAGCCCGCCGACCTTCGTGCCAGGCGGTGCGTCGCCGCCTTCGTAATCAAGCATCGCTGCGTCAACTGGTACTGCAATCGCGCCCACACTCCTGTCGCCAGCGAGCGGGTCGTGCTGTAGCTGGTAGTCTACTGCTCCGCTGCCATCACGGTCAGACACAACGAGGTGCCACACTTCACGCGATGGCGCAGACCGGACCACGGTTGGGCCTTTGAACGCTTGGTAGAGCAGCTTGAACGACCGGGTGTCTTGTGCCTTTGCAACGGGCGCAGCGTTGCCGCTATCGAGCGGCGTAGTGGGTCCGAAGAAGCGCTTCTGCGTGACGCGCACAAACTGCTCGTCCATCACTGCGACGTTCGACTCAGTGAACACCTTCGCGGCGACCAGTGCATCTCGCGTCTCGCGTGCATCCTTGGCCGTGTCTGCTTCCCAGAAGCGCAACTCACGCGGCGTCTCTTGCATGAGCGTGACGGGCATGGCGCTGACGCCAAGCGGAGGCATCGTGCCCTTTGCGACAGCGTGGCGCTTCAGCACGCCTGGCAATGCCGATCGCGTGAACCCCGCTGTCCAGAACGCACGCGGATTGTCTTGCATGCCTGCCGCTTGCGCTGCGCGCTCGTCTGGGATCGAGCCGCCGACAAGCTGACGCATGAACAGCAACCCGTTGAAGCGTGGATCGCCCGTGAGGAAGTACTCATGCGAGAACGCTTGCTGCATCCCCCACTCGGCCTTGGGAGTAGCAAGCTCGATGAACACGCCTGCTTCTTCAGCCGTCGCGCCGACCTTGCCTGGGGCTGCGACCATGTTGCCGATGTGCAGCCAAGCGACAGGCTGACGCAGCTTGGGCACTGCGAACACGCGGTCAGGCATGAGAAGCGGCTTGTTGATGCTTGACCCTTCCATGTTGAACTGGCGTCCGATGGCGCGTCCTTGCGCAACGGTGTTGACGTCAGAGATCGTTCCAGCGTGCTGCACTGCCATCGTCCAGCCGATCAGATACTCGTCTGTGACTGCCATGCGCAGATCCAGGTGGACGCTTGCACCGCGAAAGTGAAACTGCACTACCGCGTCTCGCGGACCAGGCTTTGCCGGGTACTCAAGCAGCGGGTCGTCAGACTTCGCTGCGCCACTGTCTAACCCGTGCGCCTGCGGTCTTGCGTCGGCCATCTCGATGACGCCCCGACCGTCGTGCGGGACGAGGACCAAGTCGTACAGCGGAACGTGAGCGGTGAACGGCCCAGTGGCGTCGGTGTGGAACTGCGCTCGTTGCGACAGACGCGGAGGCAGAGCACGCCCAAGCCGGAACATGATCGTGTGAAGTGTCTCTGGGTCGAGTGGCCCTCGGATCAACAAGTCGATGTCGTTCTGGCTGACGCCTGCATTGCAGATGGATCCAACCGCGTAGACGACGGGCATGCGCAGCGCGATCGGCTTGGCGTATGCGTCAAGCAGTTCTTCTAGCGTTGCCGGGTCGTCAGCGTGTGCGTTCACGCCGCTCGGGTTGATCGGAGCGAACGCACCCTTGTTCACAGCAAGCCACTCAGCCGTTTCCGCAGTCAGCGTGTCCACTGTGTCGTGTTGCAACGCTCGACGCTCAAGCTCTTGCACGACAAAGGCATGCGCGTTGACAACGTCTTCCCGCGTGAGGCCGATGGCTTGCGTTGCGTTGCGTCCTGCAAACTCACGCTGGAAGATGACGTGTAGCCAAGCGTCCATCGCACGCAATGCGTCTTCGCCCATCGTGCTGAGCGCATGCAGGTCCGGGGCACTGACAAACGCAATCGCCGCGTCTTCTCCGTTCACGGCCTTGCGCAAGTCGTGTTCCAGGTCCACGTCCGCACCGTAGCGGTGCCCTTCAGGTGGATGAGCAAGCGGGAGCACGGGGTCAAACTCCGTCAGCAAGACCAGCGGCAAGTAGAAGAAGCCTCTCTCCGCTGCGAACTCCGCAGTCGAGAAGCGGTCAATGCCGTCACGGAGTTGTCCAAGCGCTCCAAAGTCGGCAATGGAGATCGGTTCCTCGTACATGACAACCGCGTAGACGTTGGCACCTTCCACACCCATCATGGACGCCGTGCCTACCTCGTTGACCAGTGCCATCGGAACGCCGACCCGTGCCGAGCGCTTGTAGCGCGACAAGATTCCAGCGGTCTGCTTGGCCTTGAGCCGGTCCACGAGGAACTTCGGGTCAGGCATCTTGATCGACGGAAGCGAGCCCGTCGGCGGCCCAGCCTTGGCAGCCAGCACGCGACCGGCAAGGGTAATCGCAGCGTCAGCGCGCCGCGAGCGTTCACGATTGTCGGTCATGCTGAGTACGCCTGTTCTGCGGGTGGCGGCTCCCATTGCTGACCGTCTAGCGTTGACTGGAGAGCATGCGGCAACACAGCGCACGCCTTGCGAGTGCTGTATCGCATGTCGCCCTTGAGCACGATCAACCAGTCGTAGCAGATGTTCACGCGGCGTCGCGTCTCGGCGTCGCTCGGCTGCTCATGTAGCAGCACGATGCGGCGCATCACCCGTTCGCGCAAGAAGCTGCCGCGCACGGCAGTCCCGATGGCCTCGCGGATAAGCAAGAGGTTCTTGCGCGAGCCAAACAACTCAAAGACGGCTGCCTTCTTCTTTTCCGCGTCCATGCGGCAGAGGGTACACCGGCTGCTCGCTAGCTGCCAGACTGGAGCGCCTTGGTCGCGGCTTCTGATCGGACGGCTTGCACCCTCGCCGCGACACGCTTCTTGCTCGGTCCTCGGAACGGGAGCGTCAACTGCCGATCAAGGATGGCGCGGCAGTTTCGGCACGTTGCCGACTCGGGCAACAGAGCAACGTGGTCTATCGTGCCGCGCACGGTCACGCCGCACAGGAACACGGGTGGCTTCCCCGCGATCTGGACGATCAAGTGGCGCGGTCGCGAGCCAGTAGTGGTGATTGAGTTCATCTTTTGAACGACGGGATCGTGTAGCAGCGGCACAACTCGTGAGCAGGCGGCATCGTCGTACCTGCGGCGTCTGCAAGCGGCTTCTCAACGCTGACCACCTTGTCTCTGCCCTCGCCTTGCACCCTGCCCATCAAAGGGCCGAGCGTGCCACCTGGGCCTCTGACGTGGATGTCGCCGTCTACATCCGTGTAGAACGGCGCGACTGCGATCATTGCGTCTGGGGATGCAGCACGCTCCATCCGAGCCACTTGGTCGCGTGCCACGACTACGTCTACCACTTGCCCGTCCATGAGCAGGCAGATATTGCACGTCCGCTCGTCAAGCACTGTGGTCCAAACGTAGTAGGTGATGTCTGCCTGTTCGTACCCTGATAGCTGACCGATGCTGCTCGCCCGAGTCATCGCAACGCTTGCGACGGTGCGGTAGTACGCTTCGCTCCTGCCGCTAATCTTGCCCTTCAGCGCGCCGTGCAAGTCTTTTCCAACCGTGTGCTGGTCAAGACCTTGCGCCACACCTCGCGCAATGATGCCGCGAGCGTCTTTCTCCCACGCCTGCGCTCTGCGCCCGTACTCGTTTGTGAACCAGAACGGCATGTCTTTAGAAATGTTCTTCACCGCTTGCACGTCCTTCAGCGCAAGCGATGGCGCAGCGTTGACGAGCTTATTTGATCGCGTGCTGCCGCGTGCTGTCCGCAGCAAGATCGGTTCAGCAGCCTTGAACGCGGCGCGCATGCTCGCCGCCTTTGGGATGCCCTGAGCGAGTAGATTGACCTGGATCGCCATCTTGACGAACTGGCTCTCAGTCATCTTGTCCCACTTGAGGTCGAGCGCAGAGATCGACTTCGTGAGCATCGCCTTCTCGGCGCGTGTGCCAGCACGCATCAGGATCTTCGCCAGAGCCTCTGCGATCTTCGTTCTGTCCGCAGGGTGCAACGGGTTCAGCGCCTTGTGAGACTGCACTCGCAGGACCGATGCAGGCCAGAACCACGCGCCTGAACGTAGCTGCATCGCGCCGCGCAACACCTCGGCAGGCTTGCCGCTACGCGCAGACATCTCCGCTGCGCGTTGCTGCGCCTGCGTTTCCGACGCACAGCGCTTCAGCGTGCGAGTGGTGCTGTCCCATGCGGCGTGCGCGTTACACGCCACGATGACGGGTGGGTCTAGGGCGAGCGTGTCTGGCCCGAAGCGCTTGACCACTCGCCACGGAGGGCCGAGCACGCCAGTCGCTTCGGGGTGCGTATCGCTTGCAGCCAACTCCATTGCGCCTACTCAGCAGCCTGTTCCATGTTGTCTGCGATGGCTGAAGCGTTTTCTGCGCGGCTTGCGTTCTGCGCAGCATCTCCCGCATCAGCTATGCGGCGCGCTTCGTTTGCAAGCTCTGCAAGACGCTCCTTTTCTTTCTCGTCCAATGCTTCTGCGACGTCCGCAGAGAAGTCGTGCCCCGGCAGCTTCTCGTCGGTTTCGCCAGCGTCAGTTTCCCCGAGGCCCGTAACGTCAAAGCCAGCGAGCGTGAGAGGCATAGGCTGACGTGCCCAATCCGCGTCGATCGGCGGTAGCTCTACACCGAGCGCATCAGAGGCAATGCGGCGAGCTTCGTTGGGCACGATCACGCCACGCACCATCAGCTTATCAAGCGCGCCGATGATCACTTCCGGGTCGCGCCGCTTGAGCCCAAGCGACCTGAACTTCAACAACCGCAGGCCAAGCTCTGGCATGACGCGGCGGTTGATGATGCTGTCAAAGTCGGTGCGCTCTGGGTCAAACACTTGTTCTTCTGCGAACTGCCGTGAGGCTTCCGCTGTGGCGCGGTTGAAGTCACGCACGTCGCCACGCATGAGGCGCGGCAACCGGAAGCTCGATCCGATCTTGTCAATGTTGCGCTCGTCGTACTCTTTGAACTGCCCGTCGTGCGACTGCGATGCGCCGAGGTCTTTGAACTCCAACTTGGGCGCAGTGGTCACACCCGAGAGCGCGTCGTCCTTGCTGATGTTGGCCTGCACGACCAAGACGCGGTGGAAGTTCTTGCGGCCCTTCACCATGTCGGTGAAGTAGCTTTGGATCCGCGACACGTCGTCAGCGTTCATGCGTGCGCCTTGCACCATGAGCACCATCGGGGGCACCGCCTTGGAATCGAAATAGTCGTAGTTCACTTCGTCCGCAGCACGCGAGCCGAGCACCGCAAGCAAGTTCCCGATCCAACGCGGCACGCCATACGCTTCGCCGCTCTTGTTGATCTTGAAGTGGATCATCTCGTTCGCCAGCAAGTCGCCCTTCGTCTTCTTGGCGTTGAACTCTTCTGCCGTTGCGTATGCCTTGCCGGTCAAGCGCGACACGAAGCGCGGGTCGCCAAACTCCTTGAAGAACACCGCTCGCCCCGTCACCGCTTGCACATAGCGCCGGAAGTAACGGTGCTGAACCACCTCGTCCCACGCAAGCAATCCAGGCGCTCGGTCAGTCACGGGGTACGGAAACGGGTCAACGCTTGTCAGCCTCATCGACACAGAAGGCACATGCCTGAAGCGGGCTGGGTTGCCTTCCTTGTTGCGCAAGCACTCCCAGTAGGCGTTGCCTGTCACTTCCAAGTCTTGCCGCGTGATGCGCCGCAACGAGACAAAGCTGCCATCGCTGTTCGCGTTGGTGAAGAACTGGCTCGCGATCAGCGCTTCTTCGCGTGCCTCACGCTTCAGCGCGCTGACACGAGCGTCTACAGCCTCGTCGTCAACTACGTCGCTTCCTGCATCGTTGGCGCGCTGCTCTAGCCACATCGCTTCGCGCACTCGCTCTTTGCCTTCATCGCCTTCCAAGTCGAGCGACAGTTCTAGCGTGTGCCCCGTGCCGTCGATGTTCGTAACGTAGCTGTCCACGTTGGGGTTCAGCGCGCCGCTGTTTTCCCAAATCCAAACCAGACGCGCCGGATCGAACGGAGGCTTGAGCGCTCCAGCACGACCGAACACTGCCGACACACCCTCCTGCGTGGTGAACGCGCTCGGCGCAGCGATGTCGCCGCTGTGCATGTCGTCAGCCGCGACTGCCTTTGTGACGTACACACCGTCAGCGAGCAGGCCCGTGTCTGTGTCCAGGCCGTCTTGGAGTTGGCGTGCGCGTTCTGGGTGTTGCCGTTTCATCGTTTGGTATCTCCAGCTTCCCGATCCGCTCTACCGTGATGACCATCCCAGGCGCAGACTTGTTGAGCACCGGGCGCACTATGAGCGCACCGCCCTCAAACGTAGTCCATCGATCGTCGCCCCACAGAATACTCCGACCCGCGTCAAGAACCAAGTTGAGCACGCGGTCCGCATCGCGAACACGTCGATCAGGGAACTCCAGCAAGACATCGAGGCTCAGGCGCGACTCCAAGAACGCTCTCCTGTGCTGGCCGACAGCCTGCACCATGCGCCAGCCAACGTCAGTCTTCGCTGCGGTGTAGGCGGGGTCGTTGCGCGCCCCTCCAGCCCTCGGCAGAGCGCGCTTCCACGACGGCGGCGTACCGGGCACCACAACGCGGATAGAAAGCGGAGCGTCAGTCATAGTGCCGGTCTTTCCCGGCTGTCATGCACGGACTAGAGCCGTCGGGTTGGCCGCCGACTCACCAGGCGAGAGCCGCACTGGCTCACCAGGCGCGACCGTGCAAGAGGCGCGCTGGCTAAACTTCATCTGGGTTCCGCTGCTCAGGCTCAATGCCTTCCGCTTGGCACGCTCGCTCGTACCGAATGATGGCTGCCTTCTCGGCTCTCCACGCACGCTGCCAAGATGAATACGATGGCAACGTGCGAGCGCGCAAGTAGTCGAGCATCGCCTTGGCTTCTGCCGCTGTCACTTGGCGGTCCGCTTGCTGTGCTCTATGCAGGCGATCACCGCATCGGCATGCAGAACCCACCACGAACGCCACATCAACTCGGTCCCTATGCGTTCAGAAGTTGACGCCATCCACCATCCGGGGTTGCCTTCTTTGACTTCATACCCAGGAGGCAGATCGCTTTCACCAAACGCACTCGGCTTCGCATCACGCGGCGCGTCTTCTGCTGACGTGCTTGCTTCTCCGCTTGCAGCCGTAACCACGCGACTGAGCCTCGCTTCAAGCTCCTTGATCCGCTTAGTCCAGCGCTCGCACCCTTGGCACGTTGCCGCGTGCTCAGGCTCATACGGCAGCGCGCCCACTACGTCCGCGATCATCATGGCAAACGCTGCGACGTCCGCGCACTCGCGGGCGATCAAGTCGGGGCTCGTGCCAACTGGCTCCATCGAAGCAGCGAGTTCTGTTGCAAGCTCTTGCACTTCATCGCGTAGCCTGTCGAGCAGCCACATCGGGTCGCAGTGTTCCCAGTGGCCTTTGTGATCGTTCTCGCGCAACTTCACGCGCATCAAGTCAGCAAAGCGGTTCACAGCGGATAGATCACGTTCAGTCATGCGGCATCACCTTCGCAAACTGCTTCGCATACAAGAGGTCGATGTAGGCACACTCGGCAGGCGTCAACCCCGAGTAGATGCCAGCCATCTTCGCATCCATCGCCGCGTCGTACTCCATGCGGCCTTCAGCACGCGCTACCGCATGCACCGACAAGATTGTGATCGCCGCTGACAGCTTTGACTCAGGCGACTCGACTGGAACACCACTGCGCCGCAAGCGTGCAACCGCTGCGCGCAGCGGCAGAGGCACGAGTTCCCAATGCAAACCGCACATCAGCATCCACGAGTTCGCGGCGTTGCTACAGGCGGCGACCTTGCACTTACCCGTGGACAGCCCTTTGTTCTTGCGCCGCTTCATGTCTTTGCGCTGCCGTTCTCAAGCGCAACGCTGATCATCCTGCGCACCACGTCAACGCAAGACAACCGCACGCCCACGTTGACGAACATCGAACCGGATACCTGCTCAACGTGCTCATCCAGCGCATCACGCATCGCTGGCGAGATACGCACGAACAGCACTTCAGTCAGCGCTTGCTGCGTTGACCTTGCTCGCGACGGCTTGCTCTTGCTCTTGGGCTTGTCTCTCACGGTGTTGCCTTCTGTTCGATGCGTACCACTTTGACCTCTTGCTTTGCCAACTCAGCACGCGCCAACTCCACCACGGGGAAGGTCCGCATAAACTGTTCAGCACGCTCTACGCTGCACTCTTGATGGTGCGCAATCAGTTCAGCGGGAGATGCGAACACCGCTTGCGTGTCGGCAGGCAGTGCCAGCAAAGAAGCAGGCATCATCTCGCTCCAACCCATGTTGGCGCGGAACGTAGCGGCTCCCGCGCATTGGAGCAACGCAGTCGAGCGCGGGTCCGCTTTGTAAGCGGGGTCCATGTGGCAACTCAGCAAGAACGGTCCCGCTGCCTGTCCCACGAACACCGCCGGGTGACTGCCTCCAGTGCAGCCTGGGGAAGTGGCCTTTGAGAACGGGCACTCGGCGCACGGCTTGCGGCACCCTGCGATGCTGCGCGCTGCTTCTGCGGGAGCAAAGTCAAACAGGCGCACTTCTGTTCCGTCTGGAGCTTGCACCGCGACCGGGTTCAGCCCGAACAGCCCTCCACCAGAGTAGTCGCACGGCTGCGATACGGTCGCCTGGGACTCCCCAAACGCCCGCCTCTTAGTGTCGAGCCAACGCCCAACACAAGCGAACCCGACAGCCCCTACTGGAGCGCCAGCCGACTTCCAATCGAGTGCAGCCGATACCACGCCGCACACCGGGCACTGGAACTTCCAACGGATCTGTTCACTACCAAAGCGCAACACCCCTTCTGCCTTCCACGCTTCTAGCGTGATCGTGCGGTGCGTTCCTTTTCGTTCCATCAAGTCTGTCATCGCAATCTTCCTTTGCTGCCTGGCGAATGGTTGTCTGTCACGAACGCCGCGTCCGCACGCTGTCTGCCGAGCGCGGCGCGGAGATGAACTGCGCACGAGGCTTGATCGGTGAGCCTGCTGACGAGTGCATCACAGGAGTCGGAACGCTTGGCACTTCTGCAGGTGTCGAGCCTGCCGCATGCGCTGCGCCAACGGGACAGGCTTTGCAGTTTGTTGTCGTCTGCTCGCGTGTGAACTTGGCGAGTGGTTTGTTGCCGAGCGCGTACAGCTTGACGCACTCGCCGCGCCGCAGTGTGCAGCGCTTCCGCGTACACAAGAAGCGCTCAGTGGCATCGAACGTGTCGCCTGCGATCGGGCTCGTTGTGCTAGTTGCTTCCATCACTCACTGCCTTTGCTAGCTGCGATCTCATTGCCCCAGCTACGCCATCCAGGCCGTTCAGACCTGGCGAACATTTCTATCCACGGTCCATGCGAGCGCGCTTCAACTAGGTCGTGGACCATGCGCGGCTTCGCGCTGTGCCGCGTGCGGATTGCCGGGAGCACGCTGCCGATGTCTCGCGCTGCCGTGCGTACTGCCAAGCCATCACCGCGCACGCCAAAGAGCAGAAGCTCGTGCTGCCCTCGTGCGTACTGACCAAGCCCCGAGGTCATCGCGTCTGCAAGTGCATCGTCGCTCAAACCCGTGTCTTCGTCTGCTTTGAGCTTGACCCATACCCACGTCCGCACGAAGCGGAAGCCAAGGTCGCCCATCAAGCGCAAGCCGTCCCAGAGGTAGTTGTCAGTCACCCACATATAGAGGTGAGCGTTGTCCGCTGGGTTCCACGCGCCTGACAGCGTGATGGTCGCAAGCATGTCTTTGACCTTGACCAGCGGATAGTGTCGATCGGCTCCACGCTTGCTCTTGCCGCCACCGTGTTCGGGCCAGGGTGGGTCCATCAAGCAGGTAGTCCAGCGATCAGTCACGACTCGCTCCCGTCTTCGGCGCTGCGTTGCTTGCGCTCGACTAGCTCCATCGCGATACGCATCGTCGCAAGCACGCTCTCCTGCGAAACTAATACCGTCAACGCTGTGATGCTGACCGCGACGTGGAGGACAGCGGTGCCGTAATGCCCAAGCTCAACGTCAGCAAGAGCCAGAACCAAGTTGCGCCGCGCTCTGCCTCGCGCTGCTTCACGCTCATGCCACGTTGTCATCGCGCCTCTCGGATGCCATCTGTTGCTGGAGCGCGGTTCACTGGTCGCCCTGTGAGGCGCGGACCTTTGCGCTTGCACGTCACGCGCATCAACGCAGAGCCGCACACTTGGCACTCAGCTTGAGCCAGCAACGGCATGTCCACCCAATACCAGTTGACTTGACACTTGGCGCAATGCCCTCCGCGCTCTTGGTAGCGCGCGCTCATTGTTCATGCTCCGTGCGATCGTGTTGCAAGGCCATCTTCTACTCCCCGTGGTACTGCCACAGAACAGCGTTGCATCGTGCATGGACTGCACCGATGGTCATTCCTGTGTTGTGGTTGTGGTGCAGGTGAACCGGGTACTTCAAGAAGTGAGGCGGGAACAGTCTCAGGTTGATTGACTCGCTGCGGATCTCCGCTGCCGGTTCTCCATCAAGAGGCGCGTGGCAGTGACAGCACGCTCCACCCTGTACCTCGGCATATCGTTCTCGCACGGCTCTGCGCTCGGGCTGAGTCAGCGTGTTGTAGTCCACAGGCAACTGAACGTGCTTCATGGCTTGTGCCATGCGGTCCACACGCCCGGATAGTTTGTCGCCTCGCACGACGCGCCGCACAGACAACGCATCACACTGTCGAACTGGAACGCGGCTTCATGCACATGATCGGCCTGCTCCGCGATCGGTGCGGTCGGCTTTGCGTTGTCTGCGCCGCTGCGCTTTGCATGCTCTGCGCTAGCCTGCATCACCCGAACCAAGTCGCGCAGCACCTTGTTGAGTTGCCGTACTTCTTCGATCGCCGCTGGCACATGCGACTCAAAGAAACGATGCCCCATCACTGTCGTGTGAAAATCCATACCGCACTTCCTTCCTTTGTTGCTTGTTACTAGGTCACATCCACACTTCAACGATGCACAAGTCATCGCTCGGTGCTCTTGGTATGCGGGCGAGGCCGCGTTTGGCGAACAGCTTGCGCAATGGCGCAAGCGTCATCGCACGGTGTACTTCAAGTGTCGCAACTGGCTCAAGACCGGCACGCCCGATCTCCCATCGCCGTGCAACGAACTCGCCTGGGTAGTCGGACGGCGATGCGTAGATGGTGAACAGCGAAAAGACCTCGCTCGCCTGCGCCTGCTTCTTCTTGGCTACCATGCGACCTCTGCGGCACCGTCTGCCGCCTGCTCATGCACGACCATCGAGCCGTTGCTCACTTGCTTGCACTGCCCATGTTTGCAAAGCCAGCAACCGTCCTGGCTTGCTTCTACCGTGACCCAAGAAGCTCCAAGGGCGTGCTTGGCGCTCGCCATCGCGCCAGCCGTTGCCGGGTACAAGTGCATGAGCGCTGGAGCCCGCTTGCGGGTGTTGCTGTACCTGCTCTGCTTCATACCTGCTCCGTTCGTGTTGGGTACTCTCGGATCCGCAGATACTCAGGCCACTCGTTTACGTCGCCGCCCTTCGCGTGACGCAGCTTGGTGATCAAGCCGTACTCGGGCACTGGCTTTGTCTGCGCACCGCCAATCGCGTTGAGGCTGTCAACGTATGCCGCGCCAAGCTGCTTCACGAACACGGGTACGCGGGCTCGCTTGCAATCAGACACGACCTGCTCAATCCACTCGCGGTCGCACTGCCTAGCGCCTGGTCCGCTCTCGCCGCCAACGACCACCCATCCGATCCCATCGAGAGTGAGTTCTGTCTTGGCAAGTAGTGGTTCAGCGCTCACCCATCGCAGTGCAGCGGGGATGCTGCGCAAGATCGGAATCCGCTCGTCAGCCGCATCTTGGTCCTCGCACGACACGCCGAGGTGTACGTTGGGAAGCGGCCACGTTGTCTCTGGGGCTGGCTGCTTGAACCGCATCCCGTAAGACTCAGAGCGCAACGCAAACACCTTGGCTTCGTACCCGTCGAAGTGCAGCGCAGCCCACGCAAAGAACTCGCGTGCGCGCTCTGGTCGCTTCGTCAGCACTTGGAACGTGTGACGCTTGCACCGCGCCATGATGCCAAAGACCACACCTAGTTGCTCAAACGTGACGTCCTCGTGGAACAGGTCGGACATGCTGTTGACGAACACTACGCACGGCGACTTCCAGTCCAGCGGGCGGTCAACCATGTCGCTTACGAACCGCGCCTTGCCTGTCCACCGCGCTCCGGTCGGACCCATCTCAGTCAAGCCGTCATACGGTTGTCCAGGCGAGTCGAAGCGGTACGCCTGCTTCATCGCGTAGCAGTTCTTGCATCCAGCGCTAACGAGCGCGCAGCCCCGCACGGGGTTCCACACTTTCTCGGTCCACTCGATCTTGCTCTTAGTCATCAGCTTGCTTCCTTCTCTCATGCCACTCAGGCAACTCAGCCCAGTCGCAAACCATCACGCCGATCGCGTGTTGCAACGGCGACTCGCGCCACAGCATCCACACTCCACAGCGGTACACAGCCCAACGCCAACGCGGTTTTTGATTGATGCTTCTCATGCGCCTAGTCCCGCTTGATGCCGGTTGGATCGGGCACTATGTAACGCTGCGTCACGCCTGCATTGCGAGCCGCGATCCGCGCATCGAACATCAGCGCGATCCCTTCAAGCATCTGGTCCTTCGGCATGTTGTCCGCGTTCGCTGCCATCAACATCGAGATCACCGAGAGGCACAACACCTCATGCTCGATCTCTCGTTCGTTGGATACCGCTACGACTCGACTGAGCAAGCGTCTCACCAGGTCAGCGAACTCCGTGTCAGTTGCGAATATCATGGAAGCAGTCGTCTTGTTCTGTGTCATTGCGACCTCCTAGTTCCTTGTGGGTGGGATCCAGCGTCCTGAGTTGGACCTGGAAAGCGGACAGCGTCATTCGAAGCTCTGTGGCACGCGCCGTCCAACGTTCAGTTGCTTCCGGGGTTGCGTCACCGAAGGCATGCGCCATCTTTCCCGCCAAACAATCCTCGACCAACTTCAGCGTTTGACGTGTGGAGATCAGGTCGGTAACGACCGCCTCAATCGCGTGCATCGGGCTCGTGGCCGCATGGCTCTTGAGCGTAATGTTGCCCACGGCACCGATCGAAAACGACACCGTGTCACCAGCCCGCACCGCGTCCCACTTGACCGAGTGGGTCTGACGCCACTCGCCGCCGACCTGGAACACATAGCTTCCGGTGCCTCGCCCGTTCTCGGGCGCACGCCACGATATGCTCGTGACTTCGCCCGTGACTACCACGGCAATCCAACCTTGATTGCTGCGAGTCGACCGTATGCCTTGCCGAGTTCTGCGCGGTCCTGTGCAGTGGCCTGCAAGACGCGCAAGATCGCTTCCAGCACCATACTGCGCGGATACGACTTCTTGCCGACCTCAAGGCAGTGCAGATAGGCGTGGTCAACGCCTGTCAGGCACGACACTTCGCGGAGCGACAGATTGCGCCGCTCGCGCATGCTGCGCAGGATATCACCAAACGATCGCTCTTTGATTTCGCTTGTCATGTTCTACCTTGATCAAAGCCCAACGACACTCCGCGCAAGCGCAACCGCACGCCGATGCCGCGTCTCAAGCGTTTCGATCTGCAAGGCCAGTGCAGCGCAGCGCTCGCAATGCGCTTCCGCAGCAACGGGCAACGCAGCCTCAACAGTAACAAGGGCAACGGGCGCAGTTTCGGTGCTCTCCCGTTCCTCTGTGATGGTCGGCAGGTATTGCTCAAGGTGGCAGACCTTGCACTGGTACGATGCCACTCCACCAGAGTTGGCGCGAGCAGAAGTCACGAGGCTGTGCTGAGTGGTGCCCTTGCATCGCTTGCACTCTAGGTTCGGAAACAGTGTGTCGATCTTCATCTTGTTCTTCCTTGTTGAGTAAGTGGTTTTTCAATCTACCGCTGCGGGGTTCAAACCCGAGTGGCTTCCTGGGGATCCTGTGGGCAAGCCCCAACCCTCAGGGTCTGTCTAGCGTGGCCTCGTGCCCGTGACGGTTAGATACGAGGCCAGCCTCGTTGAATGCGGACGTTGCCGACCCACGAATGCTGCTCTGCCTCTTTCTTGAGGCGGGCCACGAGATCCCGGGTGTCGCTGGGATCGCCATTACCTTCGGCAGAGAAGCCCGTGTAGGCGTAGGACGCTGCCCCGTACTCAGACTTGGGTAGGAACCGTTCGACTTCACGGGGGTTGTTGTCGTCGATGTCAGCGCCGTGATCTTCGGCTTCGGACTTGAGTGCGGATTCGACGCTTGAGATCATCCGGTCATCGATGCCGACGACTGCGACCGTGACGAAACCATTGCCCACATTCAGCCAAACCTCAGTGTCGGCCAGTTGCCCGGCTATCTTCTCTTGCCCGTTTGGCTCAACCGGAATGACAGCGGTTCCCGCCCCTGTCATAAATGTGTGGCCACGCTGCTTGTAACGGTTACCACTCATCTTCACCGCGATTTCCGTGGACTTCGGGAAATGGAACGCCTCCCCAGACCACATGGTTTTCATCGCGCCCTCCGGCGGTTCGCTCTCGTCAACGACGGGCGCGAGCTGCGCCTCAAGCGACGGGGCCGGTGCGGTCGCCGGTTGCTGCGCGGCCAAGTGCACACGCCGCGCTCTGATTCGTGCATATTCCGGCGTCCCCTGGGTCGGCCTGTAGGCGCAGTCTCCGGGGTGGCAACCGTGCTCGCGATCCATCGGCCAGTCGCATACCTCGCAACGCTTGACGCTCTCATCCGCAGCGGCGAACGGTCGCGGCGGCACCCTGTTAGCCTCTAGCGCGTCGAGGGCGGCGCGTAATCGAGGAAGCTCGAACCCACCACGAGTAGCGGAATCCGCCGCATCCGCGACCTCGCTCAACAGCGCGTGCTCGTCGAGCATGGCGAGCGCTAGCTTGGCATCGCCAACAGTGAAGCGCATGCCGCGTTGGATGATGCGGACCAGTATCGCTCGGTGGTCTGCAATCTGCTCCGGTGTAATCACTTCGCCCCCCGCGCTTTCTCGGCGTCCATAGCGGACTGCAATTTGCGATCGAATCCCGCCTGTGGTTCGCCGTGCGTGTTCGTGACGAAATACCCGCCGCTTGCTATCAAGTCGTCGGGTCCACGCAGTCCAGACGCAGCAAGCCGTATCGCGCGGGCTATCTCTGCCGCGTTCGGGCAGCCATTCGCAGCCGCCGACCATCGCCACGCCAGACTGTGGTATGCGCGGGCGGCTAGATCATAGTCGATCGCGTCGATCGGCAGCGTTGGAGAGTTGTGGTTCATGTCTGCGCCTTCCCGTCGTCGCACTTGGTCAGCCTGTGCAGCTCGTCGGCCTCGAAATACACTTCGCCGGTCCCTGCCCTGGACTCGTCGAGCGCCACCCACACTCGTTGCGTTATCGCTTTGACCCTCGTGATCGTGCCACGGCGGGCGCTGGCGTTGACTCGCGGTACATACTCGACCCGTGTTCCAGGCTTGCAGTCGTCGTAGTTCATCGTTTCGCTTTCGCTGCGGCGCGCGCCGAGATTGCTGTGCTTATTTCATAAAAACGAGCGTTGCTGGCGCGATGCGCGGCACGCGCCATGGGCTCATCCGAGTCGCTGGAGTCCAGAAAGGCGCTCCAGGCCGCTTTACGCTGTGCAACAGCCTCCGCGAGCTGCGCCTCAAGCGACGGGGCCGGTGCGGGATCAACGTAGTCCGCGAACGGGCCGACCTTCTGAACGTGCGCGCGACCGCATGCCAACGGTGACGGCATGGCGCATGTCGAGCCGTCTTTGTGCAGCTTAGTGCTGCCTTCCCACA
>Ga0307380_10005320_pt1 | contig 17089 bp, 16 predicted proteins | sample UN3MG_FD_202239 | JGI IMG/M metagenome (GOLD analysis project Ga0307380, IMG submission 202239) | Soil microbial communities from Risofladan, Vaasa, Finland - UN-3 | ecosystem: Environmental > Terrestrial > Soil > Coastal area > Acid sulfate soil | place: Finland: Risofladan, Vaasa | collected...
TTGGGGGCAACGGATCGCTCGCCGGAGCGCGGTGGTTGCAAGAGAACGGGGTTCCCACCGTGGGAATACCGGCATCGATCGACAACGACGTTTATGGCTCGGCGATGGCAATCGGGGTGGATACGGCTCTGAACACCGTTGTCGAGTGCTTGGATCGCATCCGCGATACCGCCATCTCCCACGATCGCGCGTTCGTTGTGGAAGTTATGGGGCGCGAGTCGGGGTATATTGCGTTGATGGGCGGTCTCGCTGGCGGGGCGGAGTTGGTTCTCGTCCCCGAGTTTTCCGAAACGCTTGAAGATGTGTCTGAACATGTCCTCGCTGGCCTACGCAAGGGGAAGCATCACTCGATAATCGTTATTGCTGAGGGTTTCGCTGCAGTAGATGCTGGCCGAACGGGAAACTCTTCTGGGAGGATCGTCAGCGACTTTCTTGCGCAAACTGGCGCAATCGAGACCAGATTGAGCATCCTTGGACACCTGCAGCGCGGTGGATCGCCGAGTGCGTTCGACCGTATCCTCGCCTCTCGCCTGGGAAATGCCGCTGTGCACATGTTGGCTGATGGAGAGTCGGGGGTGATGGTTGCCCTCACCGGCCAAGAGATAACGACCGTGCTCCTTTCGCAGATTGCTTTGCCGGCCAAGAACTTCAACCCCGAGATCTACGACCTCGTTTATGAGATCGCGAACTAGCCTCCGGCACGTTGCGCAAGGACGATGGCGCCGTACTCGACGGCCTTCTTCTCAAGCGGGGTGATGCGCACGCATGGTGGGGAGACGTTGAGGTGCTTGCACATCTCGGCGTGCATCGGCTCGACGATCTCGGGGTGGTTGACGGCGATGCTCCCTCCGAGTGTGATCACCGCAGGGTCGTAGCCGTTGGCGATCGCCGAGAGGACGATCCCCCCGTAGTGGATGAAGTCCCAGACGACGCTTCTTGCTGCATCATCACCCTCATCGGCCGCACGGAAGACGAGCTGTGGGGTGACGAACTCCAGCAGTTCCCATGGCCTACTTAACTCGAGTGATGCGGCCTTCGCCTCCTGTTCCAAGAGACGGATGAGGGGCGACTGTGCGCGAAGGCCGCGGTTTACCAGGTGAATGCGCATGTTCTGCACGATCCCCCTTCCCGAGCAGTACGCCTCCGCACACCCGTCATTCCCACATCCGCAACGAAGCCCATTCTCCTTGACCAGGATGTGTCCGATCTCGGCAGCATTTCCCTCCTTCCCCAGCAGCAGGTGCCCGCCGCTCCACACTCCACCTCCAAGGCCAGTGCTCATCGTGACGTAGACGAGATGTAGACTCTCCTTATCCGCGACGTCCTTGCCAACGCCGAAGAATGCCTCTCCAAGGACAGCGGTGTTGCAGTCGTTCTCCAGGAGCACGGGAGCGGAAAACGCGCGCTCGAGTGGTTCGACCAGTGGGACGAAGAGCGGAGAGGAGGGGATACCAGCCGGTACGGTGACGGCGAAATTAGGCGGGTTCTTGATTGCGCCCGACTTTAGTGGTCCAGCTGACCCGATGCCGATCCCCTCGAGCTTGCTGATTCCGACTTCCTTCAGCATGCCGCGCAGCATCTCCTCAATCTGCGAGGACGGGCCGTACCAGGAGACACCGTCGCGTACGACGCTGTTGTGAGCGACACCGCTGCCGGGAACATCGCTTCCGACCTCTTTGCTCCTGGGAACGAAAGCTCCGCCTGTGGTGGATAGCGGTTTCTCCTGGCGGGCGATGATCTCCCCGGCACCATCTACGATCAGCGTTGTCACCTTTGTCCCGCCGAGGTCAACCGCGGCAAGGTATATCTCCTTCCTCGTCAATGATCCTCCCGATTCAATCTCAGCTTTCCCTTTTGATTCCGGCTTTCAGCCCCATCTCCAGAGTCCCACTACTGCATAATCGTAAGAGCGCAGTGAGCAGAGTGCAATAGAACGCTTCTCGCGGTTCTTGCCTTTCCGCGCGTTCACGGTAAAACTTAGGCTTAAGAAAACGGGCGAAAGCAATCTGAAAAAAAGGGGAAGAAGATGAACGAATTCAAGAGCATGATCAGCAGGGAGTCACCGTCTCCGATCTATCAGCAGCTTAAGGAGATCATCAAGCGCAAGGTCGAGGACGGTGAGTTCATGCCGGGGGAACGTATCCCCACGGAGTATGAACTGTGCGACATGTTCGCCGTCAGCCGCGCTCCTGTGCGGCAGGCGTTGATCGAGAACACTGGCGCTGTGCATTGGCTTGAAGCAATGATGGCCCGTTGGATTCTTGTCATCGATGCCTCGGCGCCGATCCTAGCGATGAGCATTGGCGTGTGAACATGAGCGTAGAAGATCGCCTTCGCGCTGACATAAATCGCTGCATCCGTTCCGCCTTGACCGCTGTTTCCCCGGCGACCTGCCTGAGGCGGGCCGCGCATTTCGAGGGGGAACGCCTCCTCGTGTCCGGAGCTTCGGTCGATCTATCGCGGGTTGCGCGGATCATCGTTGTCGGGATGGGTAAGGCGTCGGCGGGCATGGCCTCATCGCTGGAAAGCCTTCTCGGAGCAAGAATCACTGATGGACTCGTTGTTACCGCCGATGGGTATAGGGTGTCCACTCGGAGTGTGGAAGTCGTCGAAGCGCCTCATCCGGTCCCTGGCGCGCGCGGTCTTGCCGCGGCGCAACAGATTGCGGATTTGGTGGATGATGCACAAGAAGATGACTTGGTCATCGTCCTTGTTTCCGGCGGGGGATCTGCCCTCCTCACCCTCCCGTCTCCCGGGATCGTGCTCGATGATCTCGCTGCAACCAACGAGCTTCTACTCTACTCGGGGGCGAATATTCAGGAGATAAATACAATTCGCAAGCACCTCTCGCAGTTGAAGGGCGGGCAGCTCGCAGCGCGTGCCTTCCCGGCCACGGTTGTTGCTCTTGTCCTTTCCGACGTGCCGGGCGATCCGCTGGACGTCATCGCCTCCGGGCCGACCGTGGGAGACCCAACGACGTACGCCGATGCAGCACGCATCCTTCGGCACTACGGGCTGTGGGAGAGGGTCCCGCCTTCGGTGCGGGATCACATCGAGAGGGGGCTGAGCGGTGAGATCCCCGAGACCCCGAAGCCGGGGGATGGCGTGTTCGCGAGAGTGACGACCACGATCATCGGATCGGGCTCAGTTGCGGCCGAGGCGGCGCTTAACGAGGCGAGGGAATTGGGCTATCATGCCCTCCTCCTTACGACGACGCTGGAGGGCGAGGCACGAGAAGTGGGAAAGGTCCTTGCCGCCATCGCCAGGGAGGAAGTGCAGCACGAGCGTCCGCTTCCACTGCCGGCGTTGATCGTTGCTGCCGGTGAAACGACGGTCACGGTTACCGGAAAGGGAAAAGGAGGGCGTAATCAGGAGCTCGCCCTCTCCGCGGCACTAGGAATACGAGAACTGCCCGGTGCAGTGATCGCTTCCGTGGGGACCGACGGGCGTGACGGTCCGACCGATGCCGCCGGTGCGATCGTCGATGGCGGAACGGTCCCTCGCCTGCGCCAGCACGGGATCGATCCCGATGAATCACTGGCGGACAACGATTCCTATCATGCCCTTGCTGGTTCTGGTGATCTTATCCTCAGCGGTCCCACCGGGACGAACGTTGCCGACCTGTGCTTTGTCGCATGCCAGGATGTCGGATCTTCCTAGGAGAGATCCGCTGTCTTCTTCGCGAGATCAACCTTGAACTTCTCGATCAGCTCGACCGGTGTTGGATCGAGTTCGTTTGTCAGAGCGAGGTAGTAGCTTGCGTAGTCCCCGAAGTAGATCTGGGAGAAGACCTGCGCGAGTTCCGTTTCCCCCTCGAAGGCGACATCGGTATGGGGAACGTCGTGAATGTCGAACAGATCGGCCATGATCTCCACGCGGACCATGTTCTCCGGGTGATCGTAGGAGTTCTTCAGAAGGACGATGTGCTGGTTCGCAAGGAGGTCGCTTCTCACGAGGGCGAGGATCTCATTGTGATTGATCTCGGAGAATGCGTTCCAGTAGGCGGGCTGCTTTGCGTTCTCGTTGATCTGCGTCTTGAAGCGCATGGCGACAAGATCGGTGTTATCAGCCGTGCCATAGATAATCGGGATGCGTCCGTGCAGAGCGTGGGCAAGCTCCTTGGCCGGGTTCTCCTTCGTGGCGATGCTTGCCGTGCAGCTTCCCTTGACCTTGGCAAGGGCACCAAACATGTCGTCCCACTCGCCTGCTCCCTCGACCAGACCGAGGCGTGAGAGTACTACAAGGAGAGGAAGTGCGAGGTACCCGGTCGCGGCGCGCGGTTGGTAGCCCGCTGGCACTTGTAGAAACGGGATGTCGTTCTCTCGCGCGATGCTCATGATCTTCCCGCCGCTTGCGATGCACAGGATTTGCAGTCCCCCATCGATCCCTTCCTTGAGCGAGGAGATCGTCTCGGCCGTGTTCCCCGAGTAGCTGATGGCGACAAGGAGCGTCCGCTTATCGACGAACCCCGGCAGGGTGTAGCTGCGGTTGACAATGATAGGGACCTCAGCGAAGCGCCGCGCTATTTCTCCGGCCATCGCCGATCCACCCATCCCGCAGACGATTACCTTGTCGATCTTTCCCTGTGGGGAGAAGGTGAACCTTTCTCCGAGCTTAATCGCTTCGTGGCACTGATCATCGAATGAATCGATAGTATCGATCATCCGGCTCTTGTCGTAACGTTCGTCAAACCACACTTCTTCGTTCTTGCCCATAGTGCCAAAGATGGTACAGCGAAGATGAGTGCCCCGGCAAATCAAGAAGAGGAGGTTCCGTATCATTCTGAGTGGTGACCTAACGTTGAGCTCGCCGGAGACGAATGCCGATTGTGAAGCAAGACCAGAGGTCAAACGGAATTCACCACGAAGAGTACGAAGGACACGAAGAATGCAATTTGATGAACTGTCGAATCGGTTAATCGACTGTGCAATTGAAGTGCATCAGGCTTTCGTAGCGTGGCGCGCCAGGCTCGGCACAGGTCACCAATCTCGTCAAGAATCGCGTTTGTCTCTTTCGGTTTCTCGCTCCCCTTGGCGTCTTGTATGTCAGAACATTACGGCAGACAGACCTCTGCGCCTGTCTGTGCTCCGTAGCAGACAGACCTTTGCGTGAGACAGGAGTGAGGCGGGAGGTTTTCATCCTTCGTGCTCCTCGTGCCCTTCGTGGTGAAACAGTCGGCTCTGTGAGAGACTTGACCCTTTGTCTTCGGTTACCCACTTGAAACGACAAAAAGCCACAAAGGATTGTCTCTTGGCCCTGGCATTGCTATAATGGTTTGCCAACGTACGTCAGAAGGAGAACAAGGAGAGGAGCGATGCGAGAGGCGGAGATAAAGGCCCTATTGGTTGATCCGTTCAATAATGCCCCAGTGATCTTGCTTAAGGATAGGAATTCGAATCGTGCGATGCCAATCTGGATCGGCGAGTCGGAGGCGATGTCGATCGCCTTCAGCCTGCAAAGCAATCAGTTTCCTAGGCCGTTATCGCACGACCTGATGAAGACGATAATCGAGGACCTGGAAGGCACTGTGCAGAGGGTTGTCATCAGCAAGATCGAGGAAGGAACGTATTACGCGTCTATATTCCTTGTGAACGCTGAAGGAGACACGACGGAGATTGATGCCCGCCCCTCCGATTCCCTTGCCCTTGCTCTACGCACGGGAAGCCCGATATTCATCTCCGATGAGGTATTTGAGGCCTCAGCGATCGAGTCGCCGTTTGCGGAAGAGGATGAGTTCCAGGACTTCGTCGAATCAAAGATGAACCTCGGGCAATTCAAGCGACTGATCGGATAGTCGCTCAGCCGCGGATCACTTCCGTTCCGCGTGGGAGGACGAGGATCTCGTCGCGATTCAGGTCTTGATTGAGGATGACCTGTGATGCGTAGATTGTCGTGGTCCGTTCCTCGTCTGTGAACAGAACGATCTGCCTCACGAGAAATGTTTCCCTATCTATCGAAATCATCTTCACGATCTGACCCGTTCCCTTGGCGTACACTCGCAGGACAAACCCACCGGGGATGGGGTTCAGCCCAGTATTGCTCGTCACACCCGACACACTCGGAACAAGCCTTGGCGTGTCCTTCTCACCGGAAGAGATTGAGAACGGATCCCACTGTGTACACCCAGCCAGTGTCTCCGTGAGGAGGAGATCACACGCGAACAACTGCATGTCGAACCTTGGGATGTTCTGCGAGACCCGCAGGGTGACCTTCCCTTGTTTCCACTCCTCCTCGATCGCGCTCAGGTCGAAGCTTGCGAGCCCCAAGTCGGAGAGGGCAAAACCAGCCCACCGCTTGATGACAGTCATGTTTTGCTGTGGAAGGTAGTGCGACAGTAGGTCGCGGTCCACAGTGTAGACCTGCCCCTTCAGCTCTGCTGGAGCGAGGTAGAGGATCCTCGCTGCCGGGTCGGGCCCGTTGATGTACCACACCCGCATACGCAGAGGGTCCTTCTCCTCGCCAGTAGAGACTACATCCAGAACGATCTCCAGGTCCTTCACGCGATCGAATGCCGCCTCGGTTCGCGCGATCAGGCCTCCAGGATCCATTGGATCATTCTTGGCTAGGAACGCTTGATCGAGAGCGACGGCGGTAACGATTAGGCCGACAAAGATGCCGATCCCCAAGAGGATCAAGTTTTGACTGTTCATCACAGAAGATTATAATCGCCTTGGTAACGGTGTTCAATTCGGTCACAACGAGGAAGGAGGAAGCTGATGGGAAGCCTGCTCGACCGGCTGCGATGTGTTCAGGATGCTGCTGTTGAAGGGAAGCGGGTGGTGGTGCGTGTAGACTACAACGTACCGCTGGCGGATGGAAGGGTGGCAGATGATTCGCGGATTCGCGCCTCACTCCCCACCCTGGAGAACATCCTCGAACGAGGAGGGAAGCCGATTCTGCTCACCCACCTCGGTCGCCCGGAAGGGAAGGTGGTCAAAGCACTGCGCCTCGACCCAGTCGCAGCTTCTCTGCGTGAGCTGTTGGGAAGGCCTGTACGCAAGCTCGATACCTGCGTTGGCGATGAAGTGGTGCAGGCGATCGCGGAGTGGGAACCAGGGTCGGTAATCCTGCTAGAGAACGTGAGGTTCTTTCCAGAAGAGACGGCCAATGAGGCAGGGTTCGCCCGCAAGCTTGCGGGCCTCGGCGATCTCTTTGTGAACGATGCCTTTGCCACCCTGCATCGCTCGCATGCCTCGACATTGGGGATTGCCGATTACCTTCCATCCTATGCTGGCCTTCTAGTGCAGAAGGAGATAGAGGCACTGGCGCGACTGACTGACAGCCCGGAGCACCCGTATGTGGCGATCATCGGGGGAAAGAAGACACGCAGCAAACTGGGCACACTGCGTGATCTGGTCGATCGGGTCGATGCAATCCTCATTGGAGGCGGCGTTGCGTTCACCTTCCTGCGTGCTGAGGGGCACAACGTTGGCAGCTCCATCGTTGATGAATCGCTGTTTGACGAGATCTTGCTTATCAGCGAAAAGGCCGAAGAGAAAAACGTGTCTATCGTTCTGCCGCGCGATGCGGTGATTGCGACCGAGCTGAGCGATTCTGCCCAGACTCTGACTGTGCCGATTGATGACATTCCATTTGATGCGATGGGACTCGACATCGGACCGGAGACGATAGGCCTGTTCCGTGAGAAGATCGCTACTGCGAAAACGATCATGTGGGCGGGCCCGATGGGCGCGTTCGAATTTAGCCCATTTGCCGCTGGGACGAGGGAGATCGGCCAGGCTCTTGCAGAGAGTGACGCGTTCACGGTGGTCGGAGGTGGCGAGACGGGCGAGGCGGTAGAGAAGTTGGGGCTTGCACACGGAATCTCGCGGATCTCGACCGGGGGGGGCGCGTGCCTTGCCTTGCTACGGGGAAAAGCGTTGCCTGCTCTGGAAGCGCTGCGGGACTAGGTTGCCGGCATTGCTGATGCGTGCTACAATGATTTCTGTCGCGGACATAGCTCAGTGGTAGAGCATTAGCTTCCCAAGCTGGGGGTCGCGGGTTCGAATCCCGTTGTCCGCTATTGATCTTGAGTTGGCTCCGTCCTCTCTTCCTCGTAAGAAGAGTTCGGCCAAGGAGGACGATGAATCACACCGATGATCCCTACGCCCTGACGCTGGAAACGTTGGAAGAAAGGGCGAAGAAGTGCACACAGTGTTCGCTCAGCGAGACGCGGACGCATGTTGTGTTCGGTGAGGGAAGCAAGCAGGCAGACGTGATGTTCATTGGTGAGGGGCCGGGAGAAGTCGAGGACAACACGGGACACCCGTTTGTTGGACCGGCCGGACACAAACTGGACGATGTCCTTGCCTCTGTTGGCATCTCGCGTGCCGAGATTTACATCACAAATGTTGTCAAGTGCCGGCCGCCGGGGAACCGCCTGCCAGCGAAGAAGGAGATGGAGGCCTGCGGTCCGTACTTAGAGGCGCAGATCGCGCTTGTGAACCCAAAACTGATCATCACACTGGGAAACACGCCAACGCAGTGGCTTCTCCCCGGAGCGGGTGGGATTACGCAAAGTCACGGAACGTTTATGCCCTGGCGTGGGGGGATCGAGGTTGTCCCGATGTTTCACCCCAGTTACCTATTGCGTAATCCGTCGAGGAGCAAAGGAAGCCCGAAGTATCTGACATGGATGGACATCAAGAAAGTGAGGGAATGGCTCGATGACCACGGAAGAAACGCAAGTACTGACGGACTTTGACGATCAGCGCGAGTTTGTCGAGCAGGCGCTTGTCCAGGCGGACAAGCACCGCAAGAAGAAGGAGTACAAGGAAGGGATCTCCCTCTTAGTGGAAGCGTTGCGCTACGGGATCGACAAGGCGCAGATCTACTACCGTCTGGGGAATATCTACATCGATGGGGATGACTTCAATCGCGCCGAGTATGCCTACAAGCGGGCACTCGTTGTCGATCCCCATCATGTAAATTCCATGCACAACCTGGCGATCGTCTACAAGCGGCAGAAAAAGGTCTCCCTCTTCGTGAAGACCTACAAGAAGGCACAGCGCATGGAGATCCGCCACCCGCGTAAGAGCGAGCTTGATCAGACTCAGAAAAAGCACCTACGTCGTCTCAGCACGAAGATCATGCTGGCGATGCTTGGCATAGGAGGAGTCATCGCGATCGTCATGTTCATTGTCTGGCGCTGACGGGCATTTTGGCAAGCCTCTTTAAATAAGGATGTTTGACGCCTTCCAATCGATCGAGTATAGTCTTTGAAGCTATTCGTATCTGCAAAAACTAAGCGAGGGATCAGCGTGCCAAGGAAGAGAATATACGAGATTGCAAACGAGTTTGGGGTCACGAGCAAAGAGCTGATCAGCAAGCTTGTTGATATGGGAATGCCCGGCCTCAAGGCGGCGAACTCAGTCGGTGAGGAGGAATACAGGCTGATTATCAACCTGTATCAAGAAGAGACGGTGGCCACATCAGGAGGGGCTGCAGAAGAAATCGAGAGGTTATCCGTCGAACGGGACAAGAAGAAGGAAGAGGCGGATCACGGCTTGCCGCGTCCCCCGATCGTCTCCGTCCTTGGGCATATCGACCACGGGAAGACGACGCTCCTCGACACCATCCGGCATTCACACGTGACCGCAAAGGAAGTCGGAGGGATTACGCAGGGGGTTGCCGCTTACCAGGCTGATTTGGGTGGGCAGACGATCACATTCATCGATACACCGGGACACAAGGCGTTCACCGAAATGCGTGCGCGCGGAGCAAAGGCCACTGATATCGCGGTCTTGGTTGTCGCCGCTGATGACGGGATCATGGAACAAACAGTGGAGGCGATCGACCACATCCACGCCGCCGGCATCCCAATGATTGTCGCCATCAACAAGATTGACAAACCGAACGCGGATGTCGATAGAGTGATGAACGACCTAACCAAGCACGGCCTCACGCCCGAGGCGTGGGGAGGCAGCACGATAACCGTTCCCATCTCCGCGTTGAAGGGCGAGAACATCGACGACCTGTTGGAGATGATTCTCCTCGTGGCGGAGATGGAGAACCTTCGTGCTGATCCAGCTGGACCGTTGGAAGCAGTAATCATCGAGAGCCACCTCGCCAAGGGACGAGGCCCGGTGGCAACAACCATCGTGAGAGATGGAACGTTGCACGAAAAAGACATTGTTGTCGCCGGCTCCACCTGGGGACGCGTGCGAGCGATGACCGATGATACCGGAGCCCGAGTTCCAGAAGCCGGCCCTGGAAAGGCGGTAGAGATCCTCGGACTGCAGGATGTGCCGCATGTGGGGACGATGATCGAGGTCAAGAAGTCCCAGAACGATGCCAAGGAGGCAGCTGCCAAGCAGATGGAAGAAGAGGCAGTTCCGCGGCGATCACGGGCGAAGATGAGCGTCGAGGACCTCTTCCTCGAGGCGATGGAGGCCGACAAGCTGAGGTTGATCCTCAAGGCCTCTTCCACTGGGGCATTGGAGGCGGCGAAGCGAGAGATCGAGGGGATCGGCGTAGAAGACATTAAGGTAGAGTTTCTTCACGCCGGAGTCGGTCCGATCTCCGAGGGGGATGTGTTGCTAGCCTCGAGTATCGCCGAGGAGTGCGTGGTTGTTGGTTTCGGCGTGAGCGCCGATGGCAAGACATCCAAGCTTGCCGAGCGGGATGGGGTTGTCATCCTAACCTATGACATCATCTACGATCTGCTGGCCGAGATCGAACACGCGCTAAAGAGTATGCTCGCCCCGGAGTACGAAGAGGTGCGCATGGGTGAGGCGGAGATACGAGAGGTATTCAAGATTCCCGACGGGGTCGTGGCTGGGTGTTATGTCACTGATGGTAAGATTGAGCGTAAGGCCAAGGTGCGTGTGCTGCGAGAGGACAAGGAACTGTTTGTGGGCGAGATACTCTCCCTGCAGCGCTTCACAGAAAGCGTGCGCGAGGTGCAAAACGGTCGCGAGTGCGGTATCCGCATCAAGGACTTCAACGATGTTCAGCCGGGCGATCGTCTGTCGGTCTTTACGCTTAAAGAGATTGAAAGATAGGGATCGACTAACGCGGTCTCCTTCGGGGTGTAGTAGCCGATCCTGCTTGCTACACCCCCCGAGAAGATCTCCTCCTTGCGTATGAGGAAAAAGAGGGAGCTATGACTGACGTACGTGGCAAAGCCAAGACGCGCGAAGAGATCAAGCGGGAACTATCGACGATAGTCGAGTTTGAGGCACGTGACCCGGTGATCAGGAATGCGTTCCCTACAGTGATGGACGTCAAGCTCTCCGTCGATGCCCGTTACGCCAAGGTGTACATTGCCCTCGGCGCCACTGCAGTCGACAAGGTCGAGATCGTCAAGGCATTTGCGCGTGATCGTGGTTTCTTCCGCACACAGCTTGCCAAGCGGCTGACGACCCGCTACACGCCCCAGCTCGAATTCATCATGGACGAGACGGTGGAATGGGCGATGCGACTGGGGAAATTGCTACAAGACGAGGACGATGAGCTCCCTCCAACTTAAGGAAACCCTCCTGCAGCCATTTCGGCGACCGTCACTCCTCGCTTGGGCGCTGGGCTTCACTGGGATTTTCTACCTGGCGAACATGCAAGCGAACCTATATGACATCGCCAACCCGCGTTGGGTGATCACGATGGCAACCCTTATCCTCCTCTCTCCGTTGTTCAGTGGCGGATTCATCCTCCTATTGCAGGCACAACGCAAGGGGGAGAAGCTTTCGCCTGGACAAGCGATCGTTCGAACGTTCTCTAATTACGGCTCGCTTGTTGCCGGGGAGTTCCTGGTAAACAGCATCGTTGTCGCGGGTGGGATTCTGTTTGTCATCCCGGGGATCTATTTCGGCCTTCGCTTGATGTTCTACAAACAGGAAATACTTATCGGCGGCGCACGTGGGACTGCGGCGTTGAAGATGAGCGTTGCTCGCACGCGACAATGGCGAGAAACACTGTTCCTGTTCGCCTCTCTCTCGCTGTTCTACCTGCCCACCGTTGCCATATTCTTCGTCCCGGTGAGCCTGGTGTGGGACCTATATGCCCTCATTGCATCGGCGCTGACCTTTGCCTGGACGAACATTCTGCTGACGAGGATCTACTTGGATGCCAACGAGTTGGATGCCAACGAGCGCGTTGGGTAATGGGAGGCCTAAATTGAACGATGACTTGAGGATAGCGCGGGCAGCGAAGGTGCGTCCGATAACCGAGATTGCCGGTAGACTGGGACTCCGCGAGGATGAACTCGACCTGTATGGCTCGACAAAGGCCAAGGTCAAGCTCAGCGTGCTGAAGCGCGTTGCAAGCGCTGCACGAGGGATGTACGTCGACGTCACCGCGATAACTCCCACTCCTCTGGGTGAAGGGAAGACCACGACGACGATCGGCCTGGTGCAGGGGCTTGGGTTGCTGGGGAAGCGGGCGCTTGCCTGCATCCGCCAGCCGTCACAGGGACCGACGTTCGGGATCAAAGGTGGGGCCGCTGGCGGTGGGCACGCGCAGGTGATCCCGATGGAGGAGTTCAACCTTCACCTCACCGGCGAGATGCGCACCATGCCCGGACTTCCGTCGCAGCCCGCGTTCATGCACATCGATCTCGATGAGAACGGGGAGATCGTCGGCCTGTCTTAGTCGCGCAAAAGAGTGGTTAATTCCAGTCGAGTGGGTAGGTATAGGTGTCGATCAGCATCCCATCCGGCGCATACAGGCGAGCCTCGTCCTTGTCCTGATCCCAGATCCGGTAGCCGGTCCAGTAGAAGTCGATTGTTTGCTGGTCGCAGGGTGAGTGCTCTCCACCCCTTCCTGTAGCCACGGACCCAGAATGGATGCGCAGGACTCCGCCGGGAGGTAACAGGCACTCGCCGATCAGATGATCGCTGAGATCGAGGGTGTTCCTGTCGCTATCCGATCCGTCCTTCAGGATCCACCCCTGTGCAAGGTCGATCGGCTGCTCTCCTCGGTTCAGGACATAGACGACCTCATCGTCGCTCCACTGCTTAACCGCAGCGATCATCAGATCGGCCTCCGCGTAGCTGTCGCACTGTCCCCACAGGCCACGCTTGATCCTTGCCGCCTCGATCTGAGCCGGCATGATAAGATCGGCATAGCGGACGGAGAAGTCATCGCCGTTTCTGATCGCTGTATCGTTCGGGTAAAATACATCCAGCCGCGCCAAACCCGCTGCCACCAAGAGCGCGGAAACGCTGCTTGTCTGTGTAGTATTCGGGCTGAGGAAGACGTGTGCCACCAGCCGATCCTGTGCCATCTCGTAACCGTCCTTCAGCGGGTGTCTGTCGAGCCACAGCTTACTCCCCTTGATGAGCCGATCGTTGTACTCCCGTGCCTCTGTGCCCAGGCATTGATCGAGCCCGGGGGCGTTGATCGATGCGTAGCGCACGTCTTGTCTTGTCCCGTCGGGAAGCTGTACTAGTATCGTATCCCCGTCTTCGGCCCGTATTCCCTGAACGAGCAGCAGGTCTGTCTGCTGTCCGTACAGGAAGAGCGAGAAGAGGAGAGGCGCAACCAGAAGCGCCAACCATCGTGTTTTGCCTATCATGATCCTATCATCTCCCTGGTGTTCAGCCATTATGAGGAGTGTACGACGATGATCTGGGCTTGGGCAAGGCTGCAAACAAGAATCATGTGATCGGTTGGCTACCTGATCAGTGTGCTCTTCTTGGCGCGCGCTTCATAAGCGATGATACGTCCGTTCCCTAGCGGTTCCCAGTCTGCTGCCACATCCGGAAGTGGCTCCGATGAGATGATCGGACCATCCTCGCTCTGATGGAGATAGAGTGTGTAGTAGCGCGGGGAGGAGGAGAAGCGGTTGATGATGTAGAAGTGATCCCCGTCTGTGAGGCAGGCGTTGAGTGAAGTGTAGGCGTGTAGGGTGCTGACCGCCGCCTTGATGCTCTCTGTTGGACTGCTCAGATCAAGATGCTGAAGCAGGAAACGAAAGTAGCGCTCCGAATCGGTCCCTCCGTTGTAGCCTGCGATCGCGGGATCGTCGATCGTCCCGTTGTGGCAGAAGTACCACGACCTGCCTTTGTGCTCAATATGAAACGGATGCACGTTTGCCAGGTTTATCCTCCCTCGCGATGCGTGGCGGGCGTGCATGAGGATGATCGTGCGATCCTTCAACCCTTCGAGCCCTTTGTCCTCCCAGCAGGGGCGCACACTGCGACAGGACTCGTATGATCCTCCCTCGTTGTACACGACGCCCCAGCCGTCGGGGTGGCGAAACTTCCCCAAGCTTTGGTTGTGTTCGTGCAGTACGTTCTCCCCGTGCGCCATGCGCACAAACGACTCGACGATCATACTTCCCGGAATACCAAACGGTGCGGCTATCATACGGCACATCTTCTCTCCTTATTACAACCACTCGACATTGAAGTGTTCGAGCAAATCTATTGTACGATTTTACCTTGACTCGATCTCTGGGGCATGTTGACGTGTGCTCGTTGGCAGGCGATAGGGGGTGTCGGCCTTGGCGATTGTCACGACCCGCAGAGCTTGAAAGCTGTGAACGCAGTAGCTCAAATTGCGGGTTCCACCGACACTCCGCATCTGTTCTAGACGATACGATACCTGCAAATAGTAGCACTATGTGCCAAAGCACTGTTGTATGTTCCCGCGAGAATTCTGGATTAGGAAGATCGAGCAAGCTTGGCAAGAGCGGAGTATCGTCTGGCTCGCTGGGGTACGGCGAGTAGGGAAGACGGTACCGAGTCGCTCGTTGTCAGACGTGGAATACTATGACTGTGAGCTTCCGCGAGTGCGCCGCGTCTTCGAAGATCCGGAAGCTTTCTTACGAGAATCGCACGGCAAACGTGTCGTGCTCGATGAGATACATCGGCTCATGAATCCATCGGAGCTTCTCAAGATTGCTGCGGATCACTTCCCCGATGTTCGTATTCTCGCTACCGGCTCTTCAACGTTGGGGGCTTCAGCGAAATTCCGAGATACCTTGGCTGGGCGCAAACGCAATTTGTGGCTTACGCCGATGGTGTTGGCCGATCTTGCGGCTTTTAAACGCGAGGATCTCTACCGCCGCCTCCTGCGTGGAGGGCTGCCGCAGTTCTTCTTGGCCGAGAGTCTGCCGGAGCGGGACTTTCAGGAATGGATGGACGCCTATTGGGCGAAGGATATTCAGGAGTTGTTCCGTTTGGAACGACGCGCCTCTTTCCAGAAGTTTGTTGAGTTGTTGGTTGCGCAGAGCGGTGGCATCTTCGAGGCGACCCGCTTTGCTGCTCCTTGTGAAGTAACCCGTACCGCCATCAGCAACTACCTCAAGGTGCTTGAGAGGCCACGTTCGTTGCGCACGTGGTCTGTCCATTCAGCACACATCGCCCCACGGAGATCGTCGCCGCCCCGAAGGTGTTTGCCTTCGACACTGGTTTCGTCTTTTACCTTCGCGGGTGGTATGAGCTGCGCGAAGAGGATCTTGGGGCACTGTGGGAGCACCTTGTCCTTAACGAGATGCAGGCGAATCTCCAGACGCGGGAAATCAACTACTGGCGCGATAAACGAGGGCACGAAGTGAACTTTGTCTACGTCCGGCGTGGGCAGCAACCAGACACGATCGAATGCGAATGGATCGCGGATGAGTTTAAGCCGAGGAATCTACTGGCTTTCCGGCGACAGTATCCTGAGGGATACAACTGGGTTGTGGCAACAGATACTGATCAGGAATACGCTCGACGGTACAGAGACGTGGAAGTCCGGTTTGTCAGCTTGTCGAAACTGATCGAGCATCTGATAGCTACGCCAGCCCACGTGCAACCTGGATGAGAAATCTCTGTTGGAGATCCGATTGCCAAACTCCTCCAACATCTATCTGAAATCACAGTAAGTGGGATCGAAGCCAGTATCCTCGGGCCGAGAGACATCGCCAACGCGCACGGGCTGTGGGATCCGCAGGAGTTTCTGGCAGAAATCGGTGTTGTATTGCAAGATCCAACCCCGCGTGCATTAAGGCTAACAGCTGGCGATGCGCTGCCGGCCGTGACGGGTCCAGACGGTCAGCACCATCGCTTTGTTAGGCCGCATCTTCGCGGCCAGCCTCTGTCGAGAATATAAACCCTTCCACGCTCGATCCTCCGTAGTTCCCATCATAGGATCTCGAGGACCTCAATATCAGAAGAGCCGCATCTCAAGCATATATGTACACCTAGTCGCCCATCGAATAGTGTCCATTGTTCACGAGTATCACCACACCGCCGACATCGGATTCTAGCAAGACAGAGCTCGGGCCTTGCGAGTAATTCTGGGAACTTGCTCCGCAGATCCTTCGCGAGGTCGAAGTGTTCTTCGCAACTGAAGACATATCTCTCGGATTCACGAATTTGGAGCAAGTTGTAACGGTTCACCAGGAGCTCAGATGCAGGAATCTGCGAGTTGTCGTGCTTCTCATGCCGCCTGTGCCCGTTTCGTCCGAGTAGCACCAGCAGGCGCGACGGTGACAGCGGAAAGCAGATTTCAATGTCGGCACCGAGTATTCTATTGGCCGAGAGCAATGGTGAACTCTCAGGGTCGTACATGGCGACCGGATTGTCAGATGTCAGGAAGACCGCCTTGCCCTCGTGGCACCAGACGATCCAGATGTGCTCGCAGAGTTGGTCAATGATGTTGTCCCTCGATCCGAGCAGGAACTCCAGGTAGCCCGTAAACTGGCGGCTCTCGTTGTACTTCGAAGCGACGTCTCCTGCTTTGTACCGGATGTTCCCGTGAGTTGAGACAGCGTTGAGTGGCTGAAACCGTAGATGGGTTACGGTTTCTTGCGCCGCGAGGTGAGCTTCTTCTTAGTGGTCACAGTTACTCCTTTGCTGGGGAATACCTCCGGTAGTGTGACCTGTGCAGCCTCAAGTAGTTGCTGCAGGAATGGTCGTGGCCGAGGGATCTGGTTACAGCGCACCTTCCCTTTCACCAACAGGCGCGTAGCACAGATGGTATCAAGCTGGCTGATCCCTTCGTTAACCGTTATGTCCAGCTCTTGCCAACAACGGGCTAACTCAGCAATGATCAGGTAGGAGAGCATCACCACGAATACATGACCACGGGTGTGGGACGCAGTCCGCACATGCACCGGCCGCACCTCCAGGCTAACCGTCTTGCTGGTGCGAAACGCCCACTC
>Ga0307380_10005322_pt1 | contig 17087 bp, 16 predicted proteins | sample UN3MG_FD_202239 | JGI IMG/M metagenome (GOLD analysis project Ga0307380, IMG submission 202239) | Soil microbial communities from Risofladan, Vaasa, Finland - UN-3 | ecosystem: Environmental > Terrestrial > Soil > Coastal area > Acid sulfate soil | place: Finland: Risofladan, Vaasa | collected...
AAAATATTAATTTGGAAAATATTATTTTAGTTAAATATAAAATATTGAAAAAGGTGAATTATTCACCAGGAACTAATTAAGCTTTCTCGATTTGTGCCTTCGGAAAGGGGCTTTTCTGAAAAATTTCATGTAAGTAAAGTAGTCATAATAGAGAAAAAGAAAAAACTGTATGTAATATGATTAAAATTTAGATGAATAAGAAAAAATGAATTCAAAAGAAAGAATACTTACAACTATAAATCATCAGGAACCGGATAAGGTTCCTTTGGATAGCTGGATGGCTCCAGAAGTCGCGGAAGTAATAATCAAAGGCTTAAACCTGGATATAGAAAGTGATCCTTTTGCCATGGCCAAAGCATTAGGGAATGATTTACTGTACCTGGCCCTGGGATTTTGCGATAGTTTTAGTTCAATTTTTAAGGAAGAAAGAAAAATAGGTGATAATCTCTATCAGGATCCTTTTGGCATAAAATGGAGGAAAAAATCACAAAAGTATGGCAGTTATTGTGAATTTGCGGAACATCCGCTTTCAGATATAAGAAATTATAATGATTATAAATTTCCCGATCCCTTTGAAGTACATAAAAATGAATTTGAAATGTATAAAAAATTAATCGAAAAGGATGGGAAAGAATATGCTATCCTTGGCGGGGTCGCCTGCACTATGCTTGAAGGTTCCTGGTATCTGAGGGGGCTTGAAAATTTTTTAACGGATTTATATTTAAATAAAGATTTTGCAGTCGAACTTTTAGATAAAACGATGGACTACTCCCTGAGAATATCTAAAAAACTGGTTGAAATGGGAGTAGATATAATTTGGTGGGGAGATGATATCGGCGGCGAGAGAGGACCATATATTAATCCAAAACTATATAGGGAATTAATAAAGCCGAGACATGCCTATATGGTCCAGGAAGTAAAAAAGATAAATAAGGATATAAAGATAGCTTTTCATACTGATGGAGATATCGGTTGGGCGCTGGATGATCTTGTTGAGATTGGAATAGATATATTAAATCCACTTCAACCTGATGTTAATAATATTGAAGAAATTAAGAAAAAGTATGGTAAAAAGCTGACCTTCTGGGGAAATGTTGATACAAGAAACATAATGTCAAAAGGTACTTTTTCTGATGTAGCTGAAGAAGTAAGAAAAGTCATATCGATCCTTTCCCCTGGTGGTGGTCACATACTTTGCTCTAACCATACAATACAGGCTACTCTGAGGGCTGTTGATAATACAGTTGCTTATTATTGGGCTGCAGAAAAATTTAGAAATTATCCTATAAATGTAGACAAAGTTAACAACCAGAAAAAATTAGATGTCTATTTTATATAAATTTTAATTATCTATTTTTATTATTATTTTAATTAAGTATAAGGGAAATTTATGAAGATAAGTAAACTAAATGAAATAAAGAAGGACGTTATTGAAATTTATAAAAATTCAAAAATAGTTTTTACTGAAGAAGAATTTGAAAAAATGGAATTGACTGATTTTGGTCTTGAAGATTTTTATAATATTGGGCTGGGTGTAATTATTTATGTAAACACAGAAAGAATTTGTGCTAAGGAACTGGCTCTTACGCCGTATCAGATTTGTCCGCAACACCTTCATCCTGATATAGGGGGAGATCCTGGCAAAGAGGAGACCTTCAGATGTAGATGGGGTGAAGTGTATCTCTATATTGATGGCAGCAATACTAATAATATCGAAGGTGTTATACCTGAAAAATACTCAGAAAAATTTAATGCTTTTCATGAAATTATTTTAAAACCAGGAGATCAATATACCTTAACTCCAAATACCTGGCATTGGTTCCAGAGCGGACCACAGGGTGCTGTATTATCGGAGTTTTCTACTCACAGCTATGATGCCGGAGATATATTTTACGATAAGGACATAGAAAGAGAGGCTGTAGATAATTAGATGATTAAAGGTAGAAGAAATCATAGACAAAGATTCAATGAAGACGTAAAATGCAAAGGTTTGAGATTGCTGTTAATAGAAAGCGAAATTATAATATTATAGATAATTAGAAAGGTTTTAGTATCATGGAAGTATCCTTTTCTGAAATGTTGAAAGATGCCGAAAAAGGAAATTATGCGGTAGGGTATTTTGAAAGCTGGAATCTGGAATCTCTTCTTGCAGTATGTGATGCAGCAGAAAAGATGAGGTCTCCAGTGATTATTGGTTTTGGTGGCTTATTTTTGACAAGTAAAAGAAGAGCAGTAAAAGACAAAATAAGTATCTATGCCAGTCTGGCAAAGGAAGCATGTAAAAGTATCTCTGTCCCTGCATGTACAATATTTAATGAATCAAGTGATTTTAATTCAGTTCTCATATCGGTGGACCATGGATATGATGTGGTGATGTTTGTAGATTCCAGTTTATCTGTTGATGAACTTACAATAAAAGTCTCAAAGATTGTAGAGAAGGCACATGGAAGTTCAGCAGCTGTTGAGGGTGAGATTAATGAGCTTCCGGGGCTCGATATGCTCACAGGCAATATGATAGAATCTGAATTAACTGATCCAGAAATAGCAAAAAAATTTGTATCCAAAACAAGAATAGATTCCTTATCTATTAATATTGGCCAATCACATAGATTTGGAAAAGAAGTTAATTTAGACTTTGAGAGATTAAAAAAGATAAGGGAAGTAGTGGAAGTTCCGTTGGTATTGCATGGAGGAAGCAACTTAAATCCCACCGAAATCAATAAAGCTATAGATTTGGGAGTAAGAAAATTTAATCTTGGGGGGATTTTAAAGAAGGTTTATTTTAATACACTAAAAAGTGCAATCGGAAATATTAAAGACGATCATAATATATATGAAGTGATTGGTTCAGGATTTAAAGAAGATATTCTGATAAAAGCCAGAATGGAAGTTCAAAAGACTGTGGAAAAATATATGCAACTTTATAAAAGTGCAGGAAAGGCATAATAAGATATTGAAAGGATCGATTAAATAATGGCAGTTGAAATAAAGATGCCAAATCTCAGCCAGACAACTGATGAAGTAAAGCTCCTCAGGTGGCTGGTAAAAGAAGGCGATAAAGTAAAAAAGGGTGATATATTATGCGAAGTCGAAACTGATAAGGTCAATATGGAAGTGGAAAGTTTTGCAGATGGTCTGGTTTTAAAACTGGATGGAAAACCAGGCCAGCAGTTAAAAACAGGATCCGTGATAGCGGTTCTTGGTGAAAAAGGTGAGACCCTCAGTCTGTCTCCGGTTTCCAAAGGGGAAAACTTTGAGCAAGAAGAAAGCCCTGAAGGGAAAGATAAAAAAGAAGATAATAAAATTACTGAAAAAGCTTTATCTAAAATAAGAGCAACTAGATTGGTCCAGGTACTTGCAGAAAAAAAGGATGTTGATCTATCTGATGTAAAAGGTACAGGACCCAGGGGTACTATTACTAAGAAGGATCTTGATGATTATATTGATAATAAGGAAATTGAGGATAAATCATATAAAAACACTATCGATGATTCAGACTTCTGGAGTCTTACCCCAAACCAGCAGGCTGTTTCAGCAAATCTCTATAAAAGCAAGACCAGCATACCCCATTATTACTTAAAGATGGAAGTTCTGGCGGATATATTGATTAAGACCAGAAATGCAGTTAAAGGTGGTAAAAAAATATCAATGTACTCATATTTTATATACTATTCTGCAAAAGCACTGGAGAGATTTCCACGGTTAAACGGGTATTTTAAGGATAATAAGATCTATAAAAATACTGGAATAAATATCGGATTTGCTGTTGCTTCTGATGATGAGCTCTATGTGCCTGTCATAAAGGATGCTGATAAAAAACAATTAAACGAAATTGACAAAGAAGTGAAATGGCTGGCGGCTAAAGCTCAGAACAAAAAACTTGAACCCGAAGATATTTCAGGCGGGACTTTTACCATAAGTAATTTAGGTATTTATCCCATTGATGAATTTTATGGAGTTATAAATTACCCCCAGGCAGTATTGCTGGCTGTAGGGCAGATAAAAAAAGTATTAAAAATAGCTGATGATAATACTATGTCAATTAGAAATGCTTTCAATATAACTGGAAGCTTCGATCACCGTATAGCCAATGGAGCTCAGGCTGCATCATTTCTAACTGAAATAAAAAGACTTTTAGAGGAGGTCAAATAATATAGTGAAATATAAAGATGAAGTAAAAGAACTTGGAAAAGAAAGACTTCTAACCTTTTACAGGAAAATGGTTGAGATAAGAAGTTTTGAAGAAAGAATAAGATTTTTATTCCTGGAAGGCAAGATGCCTGGCACCATCCATCAATATATTGGTATGGAAGCCTGTGCTGTAGGAGTATGTTCTGCACTTGAAAAAGACGATGTGATAGCTTCTACCCACCGGCCTCATGGACATGCAATAGCAAGGGGACTTTCTTTTAATGAGCTCATGGCCGAGCTTTATGGCAAGACAACTGGATGCTGTAAGGGGAAAGGCGGTTCCATGCATTTAGGTAATCTTGAAAAAGGAATGCTTCCAGCTATTGCTATTGTAGGAGGAAACCTTCCCATTGTAGTTGGTATGGGCCTATCCTTTAAGCTAAGGAAACAAAAAAGAGTAGCAGTAAGTTTCTTCGGAGACGGAGCTTCCAATGAAGGATCATTTCATGAGTCACTTAATATGGCTGCAGTATATAATGTTCCTTCAGTTTTTGTATGTGAAAATAATCTTTATGGAGCGTCCACTAATATAGGAAAAATGCTTAAGATAAAAAACATAGCAGACCGGGCTCAAAGCTATGGGATAGAAGGTATGATTGCAGATGGTATGGATGTTATTGATGTGTATTTTAATGCTAAAAAAGTAATAGATAAAGCAAGAAAGGGTGGAGGACCAACGCTTCTTGAGCTTAAGACCTTCAGGTTCTGTGGTCATTCAAGAAGAGATCCCTGTAATTATATACCAAAAGAAGAAAAAGAGTTTTGGGCTAAAAAAGACCCAATAGGTAGTTTTAAAAAGACCCTTTTAAAGGAAAACATAGTTGATGTCAGTGATTTTGAAAAAATTGATATTCAAATAGAAAAAGAATTGGATGAAGCTATTCTGTTTGCACAGGAAAGTCCTGATCCCAGACCTGAAGACACATTTGAAGATCTATATGTCTCTATGGAGGTACCCAGATGATTTTAAGTATTGCGGAAGCTTTAAGAAAAGCAATTAATGAGGAGATGGAAAGGGACGTTGATGTTTTCCACATAGGTGAGGACATAGGTATAGAAGGAGGATTTGGTGGAGCATTTACTGTAACGCTGGGTCTGGAAAAGAATTTTAGGGACAGGATAATCGATACCCCCATTTCAGAAATAGCGATATTTGGAGCTGCCTGCGGAGCAGCCGTCATGGGTATGAGACCTATTGCTGATGTCCAGTATGGCGACTTCCTGTTCTGTGCTATGGACCAGATCGTAAACCAGATAGCAAAGCTCCGTTATATGTCGGGAGGTAAGCTAAAAGTTCCTATAGTCATGAGGGCTCCTGTCGGAGTCACCGGAAGAGGTTCCCAGCACGCACAGAATATGGAACCCTATTTTATAAACTGCCCGGGTATAAAGATTGTGGCGCCTTCTACAGCTTATGATGCTTACGGCCTTCTAAAAACTGCTGTAAGGGATGATGATCCGGTACTTATGTTTGAGCATAAATTACTTTACGGATCAAAAGGTATGAGAAAAGAAGAAGGAGCGATAGATGCCTCCTCCGATATTCCGGATGAGGATTATACAATACCCATAGGAAAAGCAGTTACCAGAAAAGAAGGTAAGGATGCAACCATCGTATCACATCTTCTTATGGTATACCATAGCCTCCTGGCTGCTAAGGCTCTGGAGAAAGAGGGTATATCATGTGAAGTCATAGACCTTAGAAGTCTGTGGCCACTTGATATTGAACATATAGTAGATTCTGTTAAAAAGACAGGAAGACTCATTATAGTTGAGGAGTCTCCAAAGCAGGGAGGCATAGGAGCAGAGATAAGTGCACAAATTTCAGAAATAATCCCGGATTATTTACTCTGCCCCATAATCCGTATAGCTGCCCCTAATACCCCTGCTCCTTTTTCTCCAGTAATGGAGAAATTCTATATACCCCAACCCGAAAGGATAAAGAGAGAGGTGAAGAGGGTTATAGAAGAATATTAAGAGTTTTTAGTCCTCCGTTAAACCACCAGACTTCAGTCTGGACAGCTCGATTTTGGAGAATAGCAAAAGAAGCCCACGACTTCAGCCAGGGGGAGTTTCACCAGAGGAAATATTTAATAATCTGTCTTAAATAGGAGCATATAGATGAAAGGTAAAATGAAGGCCCAGTTATTTTACGGTCCGGGAGATGTAAGATTTGAAGAGACCGATATCCCCCAAACCGGACCAGGAGAGGCTCTTGTGAAAATAAAGAGTGCGCTTACCTGCGGTTCGGATCTTAAGACCTATAAGAGAGGTCACCCTACGATGATAGCAGACGGGTCGGTATTCGGACATGAATGGGCAGGGGATATAGTCGAGCTCGGGCAAGGTGTAAAAGACTTTGCTATTGGCGACCGGGTAGTTGCAGTAAATTCTGTACCATGCTTTAAGTGCCATTACTGCAGACTGCAGCGGTATTCCATGTGTGAAAACATAGTTTACAATAATGGGGCCTATGCGGAGTATATAAAGATCCCTGCCAATATTTTGTCTGTTAATACACTAAAGATCCCCGAACATGTGGAATACAGCCAGGCGGCCCTTACCGAACCCCTTGCCTGTGCCGTCCACGGCATAGATGAGTCTAATATAACCGAAGGTGATATGGTGGTTGTAAACGGGGCAGGTCCCATAGGGCTTTTCTTTGTGGCTCTTGCAAAGCTAAAAGGAGCCGTAGTCATATCGACAGATCTATCCGATGAAAGGCTTATCAAGGCAGGGGAGCTGGGCGCAGACTTTACTGTAAATGCCACCAGAGCAAGCGACCAGGTAAAGGCGGTAAGGGACCTGACCGATGGAGGAAGAGGAGTGGATGTCGCAATTGAGGCCACAGGCTTTCCAAAAGTATGGGAGATGACAATACTTATGGCAAGAAAAGGAGGGACCGTAAACCTCTTTGGCGGGTGCGCCTCCGGTACCACAATAACCATAGATACCCGGCTACTCCATTATTCCGAACTGACCATAAAGGGAGTTTATCATCATACCCCCTATCATGTAAGGAAGGCATTTAAGCTTATAGAGAAGGGGCTTTTTGATACGTCAAAATTTATAACTTCAGATATGCCGCTTGAGAGGCTTGTGGAAGCTCTGGAGCTTATGGGGCAGCAAAAGGGAATAAAGTATAATATTGTAAATTAGATTAAAGGTTAATAAGAACCAATCAGTGTTAAAACACTCATCTCTTAAGACTCCTATTAAATTATTTAAATGGTTTATTCCATTTTTTATAGTTCCTGTGATATGTGAATATTTTTTTAATTTGGAAACTACAATTTTTGGTTTAAAGGGGGTAATATCATAAATCTCCTCCTTTAGTTTATTCCGCTTAAAATACTTCGGGCGTAAGCCCGAAGATGGAGGCGCTCCGCTGTCTTTGTTATAATAAATGGCATGAAATACAAAAAGCAGAGCAATGCAGTATATTACACAAGATATCACATAGTGATATCGACCAAATACTAAAAGAAAGGTATTAGTCAAAGGAATGGGAGAATACTTAAAACGGAAAGTACTTCAGGTAAAAAGATTCCATCCTGAAATTGATATAATTAGAGTTAACACTAATATAGATCATATTATAGAACGTGAGAAATATGGCTAAATACAAAATTGATATTGGCTATCCATCTGAAAAGATGGAAGAGAATAAAAGAAGATTTGAAGCGACTGCTAGTTTAAAACCTACTGATAGGGCACCTGTATTATTTGGAACACTTGAGAGGTTTTATCTGAGGGAGAGAGGGGTCGGTTACTTAGAGTTTTTCTCTGACTCCAGGACTATGCTTCATAATGAGATAATGAATAGGGCCTGGGCAATAGAGAATATTCCTGATGATAGATGTGTGGATAAGGTATTATACGTAACTCCCTGGTGGGAAAATGTCGTACCTCCAGTATCTTTTGGAGCGGAAGTTATATGGCTGGATGATCAACCTCCTTATACAAAACCCCTTTTTTCATCTCCAGAAGAAGTCAAAAAGTTTGAAATCCCCGCTCCAGATAGCGGACTCTGGGGGAAGAGCATACAATATTTTTTAGAATGGCACGAGATGATCATAGATTATGATATTAGATTTAATGGTGAGCCTGGTAGAATTAAACTTTCACCTTTGAACTTTGGAGCAGACGGCCCTTTTTTAATGGCGGTTGAACTGGTGGGCCAGGATTTTTATTCCTGGCTATACACATGTCCGGAGACTGCTCATTTATTACTGAATAAAATAACTGAAGCATTTATTAATACTGAACTATATTTTCGAGAAATAGACCCAAGACCAAGAAATGAATTTTATATTGCCGAAGACTATGCAGAAATGATTTCTTGTGAAATGTTTAAAGAATTTGTTGTTCCATATGATAATAAGCTTTACAATATCTTTGGTAAAGATATCAAGCCAGGCAGGGGCCTGCATAATTGTGGCGACTCAAAGCATCTTTTAGATTCTTTTGTCAATGACTTAAGAATAACTCACTTTCTTTTATTTGGTAGCCCGGTAGACCCCTACGTAGTTTCAAAAAAAATGGGCGGTAAGATATATTGCCGCGGTAATTTAAGTTGCTCAAATCTCCATGCAGGACCGGAAGAAAAAATATACGAAGAGTCCATTAACTGTTTGGAAGCTTTCTCGAATTGTGGTAATTATTGTTTAGCTGATGGTGCAAATGTTGCTCCGGGTACTCCATTGAGTAATTTATCCCAGGTAATCAAAGCAGCAAGGGATTATGGTTCATTCCCGAAGAGGTAAAATAATGATGTATAAAGATTAAAAATTTATTTTATAAATAAGTGATAATAGTAAAGAAAAGTTAAAGAAAATATATGGGACTATAATGTAATGGGCCTATAATAAAACTCCTAATAGTATAATTAACTATCATATACGAGTCTAAGATGAAAAATAAAATAATAAATTATATTGATAACAATAAAAAATGGCTTATTGAGAAAGTTGTTAAAATTGTATCGGCTAATACAATTAACACTCCTCCATATGGAAACGAAAATAATGGCCAAAAGATAATTGAGAATATTTTTAAAAATATGGGTTTAGAAATAGATAGATTTTCTCCGGACGAAGTCAAAGGTTTCAAAGAGGACAAAGCATATTTAAAGGGTAGGGATTATACAAATAGAGATAATTTAGTTGGTTTTGTAGGTAAAGGTGAAAAAAAGACGTTAATCTTTAACGGTCATATTGATACGGTGCCTTCACATAATTTTGAATGGACAAAAACAGAACCATTTATGCCAGAATTAATCGATGGAAAAATATATGGTCTGGGTTCATGCGATATGAAAGGTGGAATAATAGCTTCTATATTTGCACTTAAGGCAATTCTTGATCTTAATATTCCCATTAAAGGGAAAGTTATTATTGAAAGTGTTGTAGATGAGGAATTTGGAGGTGCAAATGGTAGTCTTGCATGTGTGAAAAAGGGCTATAAGGGTGATTTTGCAATAATTACAGAGCCTACAGCTATGAAAGTTTGTGTTAGCAATGTGAGCAGCAGAATAATGGAAATAAAAATTACTGGTGATAAGGGACTGATGTATGCGGGAACAGATGCTGAAGGAGTAAATTCAATGCTCCTGGGAGCAGGATTAATTATTGCATTAAAATATTATGAAGATTTTTTAAATTCTCTAAAAGGTAAATATGAAATATATAATAAGATAGATAAACCAATAAAGTTTTTATTTTCTGATATCAAAGCTGGTGAAATTGGTCCCGATAAGATAATAACTACTCCTGAAGAGTGTTTGATCCGGATTTATATGATGAACTATCCCAATAATAGCAAAGATAAATTTACAGATATGATGATTTCATTTCTTAAAAAGTATCCTGATATTTATAGATATATTGAGAGTGGTTCAATAATTTTTAATGAGAAACACCGTTTTATAGAGGGAGGGAATCTTGATTTGACTTTAAATAGTAATAAAGAGTTTATAAATAAAATTATTGAAAATGGAAAAAAGTTAACTAATAGAGAATTAAATACCAGTGCTTTTCTGGGAGGAACAGATTTTTTTGCTTTTAGTAATTATGGTAATATTCCTGTAGTTGTGTTTGGTCCAGGAGGTGAAAATTGCCATGCGCCGGATGAATATGTAAATTTAAAAGATTTAGTAGATCTGTCAAAAATATATGCAGGACTTATTTACGATTATTGCTGTACAATCTAACATGCTGTACAATCTAATATATAATGTATAACTTGAAAATAATATTGGCCAATCATTGGTGCTGGAGGTATTGCTACCAGAAAATGTTTTTTAAAATTTAAAAATGAATATTGAGAACCCGGGTTATTTATTGAATAAGGAAGGTCATATTTATGAAGAGTTAAGGATTTAGGTATATAATATTAGAAAGGATGTCTTATAGATAAATATTTTAAAGATCTAAATATATGTATTTATAAAGAGGATCTATAAATACCGGAGGAAAAGATGTGGGGCAGGAAGAAAAAGGTAGGGGTGGCCCTGAGCGGCGGAGCGGCAAGGGGTCTTGCGCATATCGGGGTCCTTGAAGTACTTAAGGAGCTTGGAGTAGAACCCGTAGCTATTGCAGGTACAAGTATGGGATCCATAATAGGTTCCTGTTACTGTTCGGGAATAGCTCTTAAGGAGATGGAAAAATATGTGGCCTCAATGGACTGGAGAAGTTTTCTGCTTTTTTCGGATCTGACACTGTCCCATACAGGGATTATCAATGGACGTCGGGTCGAAAGGGTACTAAAGAGTTTTCTGAAAGATAAGACTTTCTCGGATTGCAGCACAGATTTCTGCTGTGTGGCGGTCGATGTGCTTACAGGGGGAAAGGTGGTCCTTAGTAGCGGCAGTTTGCTTGAAGCTGTCAGAGCATCTATATCGATCCCCGGTTTCTTCTCTCCTATATGTCTTGATGGAAAACTTCTTGTAGATGGCGGGCTCATCGAACCACTGCCCACTGAAGCTATAAAGATGTTTGATATAAATTTTATCATCGGTTCCTCTATTACTTGTGAGAGGGATAAAGAAAAATACAGTTATTTGCTGCGTGAGGACCACCGGACTTTGAAAGGGCAGGTATATGACTATCATAATATAGGGACCGGCAATGCGGAAAGATTTGGGAGCCTTCACAATATCTTTAAAAAAAAATCAAGTAGTGAAAATAAAAAAAGCATATCGGTCCAGTCAATACTTGATACCAGCCTCAATATAATGCAACACGAGATGACGCGCAGATATGCTGATCTTGCTGATATAGTAATAGAACCTGAAGTAGGTGATTTCGGATTCTTTGACCTCACAAGGGGAAACGAGATCATAAAGAGGGGAAGAGTTGCCGCAGAGGTAAAAGCCAGTGAGATCAAAAGAAAACTGCGCCTGTAGTAGGTTAGTATTTTAGTTATAACCGCTTTCTTTTTTCTGAATAATATTACAGAGATCACCCGGTTTTATTATTGGGACCGGACTAAATTTCTTTAAAACCAGAAGGTCTTCAACAGCAGCAATGATCTTAGAAGGTGCCGGTTTGAGTCGGGGGAGATCTCCCAGCAGGAACTTGCCAATGCAGTCGGCGTGACAAGACTGACCATACATTCAATAGAAACCGGAAAATTTAATCCTTCGGTCCTTCTCGCATTAAAAATCGCTGAATTTTTTAAAAAGTCCGTTGAAGAAGTATTTTATATAGCCGGTGAAAAAAAGGATCCGGATCCTGGAAGGAGCAATAAATGAAAAAGGCAATAAATATTATGGGTGTGGTGACCTTTATAATGGCTATCCTTTCTTGGAATAATATCCATAATAATGATAATCGGAGATTTTGCACTCTTAAATGACATCGGAAAGGAGCATCTGGCGGGTCTTGATACTTCCGGAGAATGGCCCATACTTTATGTAAGCCAGGTCCTTCATCTATTATTTACAGTACTAATACCCGTCGTTGTGATCCTTACAAGAAGGAAGCCTGCTTACGATGATAGTATCGATTATAATAATGACTATAATATTTATTGTACAATATTTTGTAGAAGCTTTTGAATTTATAACGATAACATAGTTTCCATTTTTTGTATTTCTTGCTCTACTTCTTTTCTCAGGAAGCACTATATATTATGCCAAAAAAGCACCAGATTAGCGAAATGGATGAAAGCCATCCTTAAAAAGATACTAACTTTTATACAGGTTTTGTAGTATTGTATGGAGATAATGAACTTAAGACAGGAAATAAAAAGATCTGCAAAGAAACAGATAGGCAGCCACAACAGGTCCCTTGGCAATTCATTTAAGTTTGCAGGAAAAGGGATAATAAAAGTATTTTTGTGTGAGAGAAGCTTCAGACTGCAGCTGCTCTTTTTTTCGGTGACTATAGCTGCCGGTTTAATATTTAAGATCACCGGTATAGAGTGGGTATTTGTATTTCTTGCGGGCAGCATGGTGCTTGTCACCGAGATGATAAATACTGCTCTCGAATATGCTGTGGACCTTGTAACAGAGGAATACAGAGTTCTGGCAGAGCATATAAAGAACATAACTGCCGGAGCAGTCCTCGTTTCGTCGATGCTAGCTGTTGTTGTAGGGTTAATAATATTTATCCCCTATTTTCTGCAGTACTTCTAAACGGGTCTATGAAAATATTGAAGAACATTATCATCAAAAGATCTCTCCAATCAATTCTTGTGTGTCTTTGTATTATGTGGGCAGTGATTACAATTATCTATATATCAGGAATAGAAGGGCCCACTTTGATTAACTTGATAATAATGGCGATGATGATACTGGACAGTTTATTCTTTGCACTATTTACATATCTGGCAGATAAGGAGAAGCTTTCTGTATACATCATACTGATAATTTTCCTCCTCGTTAACACAGTCCTTACCGTGACGGACCAGATGGGTATATTGGATTGGATTGTACTTTTTCTAAATCTTGCTGCAATGATTCTTGCAATTTTCCCAATGGGAAGACTGGTCAGGCCTATAAAAAAAAGTCTTTCGTGAAATAAATGTATATTTATATATAATATACCAGTAACTTTTTTTAAGAATTAGAACGGGAGAAGAAAGATGACTGATCCAGGGCACTATGAAATAGCTGTAATAGGAGGGGACGGAACCGGTCCCGAAGTCGTGGCAGAAGGTAAAAAAGTACTTGAAGCTGCAGGAAAGAAATTCGGCATAAGCTTTTCATTTACCGATTTTGATTTTGGCGGTGAGAGGTATAAAAGGACCGGAGAGACCATCTCAGATCCGGATATAGAGGAACTTAAAAAATTCAAGGCCATCTATCTTGGTGCAATAGGACATCCTGAAGTCGCTCCCGGTGTACTGGAAATCGGGATCCTTCTAAATTTGAGATTTAAGATGGACCAGTATATAAATTTAAGGCCTGTAAAGCTTTATCCGGGGATAGATTGTCCTTTAAAGGATAAGGGTCCCGGAGATATAGATTTTGTAGTTGTAAGGGAAAATACCGGAGGATTATATACCGGACATGGAGGAGTGACCAGAAAAGGAACCCCGCATGAGGTAGCCACACAGATAATGGTCTATGACCGCCAGATGGTCGACCGGTGCCTTAAATATTCGTTTGAACTGGCAAGGGAAAGAAAAAATGAAGGGAAGCCTGGTAAGCTTACACTTGTCAATAAGACCAATGTCCTTGCATATGTAGGGGACCTCTGGTTCAGGGCTTTTATGGAGATGAAGGAAAGTTATCCCGATATCGATACTGATTATAACCATATTGATGCGGCATGCATGTGGATGATAAAGAATCCTGAGTGGTATGATGTGATGGTAATACCGAATATGTTTGGCGATATAATAACCGATCTGGGTGCAATGATACAGGGAGGTATGGGCATCGCTGCAGGCGGAAATATTAATCCCGGGGGAACATCGATGTTTGAACCCATAGGAGGATCAGCACCAAAATATACAGGGATGAATATTATAAACCCTATTGCAGCCATAGAAGCAGGCAGGATGATGTTAAAACACCTTGGAGAACCCGTAGCGGCAAAGGCCATAGAGGATGCAGTCTCCCATGTGTGCACAAAAATAAAAAGCCTCAGTGCCGGTAAGATGGGTTATAGCACTTCAGAGGTGGGAGATATGGTCGCTGGCCGGATTTAGACCGGTCTGGCTTCCCATAAATATATTTAAAGAACAGTAAATAAAAAAGATCTGCTTATCAAGCGCAGGTCTTTTTTTATTGATATATATTCACTAAGATATATAATAGTATATATAAAAATATATACTATCTGGAGAAAGTCATGGCAAAGATCCTATTATCTCTACCTGACGATGTACTAAAGGAGATAGATGGCTATAGAAATAAAAAGGGAATAAAAAGAAATCAATTCTTTTTAAAAGCAGTCGATAACTATTTCATGGTCCTGAAATCAGTAGAGTATTTCGATAAAAGGAAAAATGCAGTTGAAAGTATTAAAAAAACAAGTGAAGAAATAATGAAGGCTGGAATAAAAAACTGGGATCCTACAAAGGAAATAAGGAAGGCCAGAGATGAGAGGGCAGATGAACTTCTTGGAAGGTGGGGAAAAGACTAAAAATGGAAAGTTTTAGTTTATTTAATGAAAAACCTGTAGCATTACCAGAGTATTTAATCGGGGAGCCACGTAAAAGAAGATATATTATTGACGCATCTGTTGTTTTTAAGTGGTACTATAAAAATAATGAAGAGGACCTTGATAAAGCGGAACTCATGTATGATCTATTATGTTCAGGGGACTACATATTACTGGCTCCAGAACTGCTTATTTATGAGATATTGAATATTTTAAGACTGAAAGTCGAGATCAGCACCAGTACGGTGGAGCACATCATTTCCCAGCTCTATGATACCCTGATCATCACTGGGATGGATAAAGATCTATTAAAAAATGCATTCTCTTATTCAAGGGATCTAAAAATATCATTCTATGACAGTATATATATTGCTCTTTCTAAAAAATATGGGGCCACTCTGGTAACTGCTGATAAGAAATTATTTAATTTTAGCAAGAGTTCACCGCAAAAGACTATATTGCTTTCTGATATGAAGGCGATATAAATAGAAGTCAAAATGCTTATATGAGATCCTTTGTATAAACTTCTATGCATGAATTCCTATGTCAATATCACTAAATGACAACACTATGCATAAATTATGCATGAACTCCTATTGCCAATTTTAAAAAAATATCTATAATTTATAATCTTTGGGATATTTTTATGATTAAGGAGCCATATGAAGTTAGGGATAGTGGGTCTTCCCAATGTGGGAAAAAGCACACTTTTTAATGCGATAACAAGGGCAGGCATAGATACTGCAAATTATCCCTTTTGCACGATCGAATCCAATATAGGGATAGTCGCTGTTCCTGATGAGAGGATCGAGCAGCTTTCAAGCATATACAATCCCAAAAAGGTGACTCCTGCAATAATCGAATTCGTCGATATTGCCGGCCTTATAAAAGGAGCCAGCAGGGGAGAAGGACTGGGGAACAGATTTCTTGCGCATATACGTGAAGTCGATGCCATAATACATGTTGTCAGGTGTTTTGAAGATAAAAACATCGTTCATGTAGAAAACAGGATAGATCCAGTAAGTGATATTGAGACTATAAATCTGGAGCTTATCTTTGCAGACATGGAGAGTCTGGATAAAAAGATAAGGTACCTTGAGAAAGAATGCGGACGGGGTAGACAGGCTGAAGGAAAAGAGTTTCAAATACTCCAAAAGGTGAGAGCTGGCCTTGAGAGGGAAATATCTGTCAGAAACATGGACCTGGATCTGGAAGAAAGAAGGAAAGTCGATCCCTTATTTCTTCTTACTTCAAAGCCGGTAATATATGTGGCAAATATTTCGGAAGAGGACGTGGCGAGAGATCCGGACGAACTGGAACTTGTGAAAAAAGTGTCTGATCTTGCAGAAAAAGAAGGTTCAGGAGTAGTCACCATAAGCGCTAAGATAGAAGAAGAAATAGCTCTGCTTGATATTGAAGAAAAAGAGACTTTCCTTAAAGAGCTTGGTATAAAACAATCGGGCTTAAGCAGCCTTATCAAATATTCCTACAGGCTTCTTGACCTTATAAGTTTTCTCACTGCAGGACCCCAGGAGGTACGCGCCTGGACAGTCAGAAAAGGCGACAAAGCTCCAGCTGCAGCCGGAAAGATACATAGTGATTTTGAAAAAGGTTTTATACGGGCCGAAGTCATCCCCTGTGCCAGACTGCTTGAGATGCAGTCATATTCCCTTGCGAGAGAAAAGGGACTTGTCAGGGTGGAAGGCAAGGACTATACGATAAATGATGGTGATGTGGTCTATTTCAGGTTTAATGTATAGCAGTAGAAACTCAGGTAGTCTTGTCTTTACTCAAATTCCAGTGAGAAATCTATTGCGGGTGCGGAGTGGGTAAGGGATCCTACAGAAATCACGTCCACGCCTGTCTTGCAGATACCCTCAAGGGTATCAAGGCTCACATTCCCGGAAACTTCAACAATAGTTTCCACTCTACTTTTTCTGATAATAGCGACTGCACGCCTCATTTCTTTGAGGGCCATATTATCAAGCATTATAATATCAGCTTTTCCCTCAAGGGCCTGGTCAAGCTCATCAAGATCTTTGATTTCTACTTCGATCTTTAAAGTATGCGGGATACCTGCCCGTATGGTTTCTATAGCTTTCAGGACCCCTCCGGCAGCTGCTATATGGTTATCCTTTATAAGGATACCGTCAAAGAGACCGAAACGGTGATTAAAGCCGCCTCCACAGAGCACAGCATACTTTTCGATCTTTCTCAGCATGGGTTTGGTCTTTCTGGTATCTACGATCCTTACCCCGTACGGAGATGCTACCCTTGAATACC
>Ga0307380_10005327_pt1 | contig 17078 bp, 12 predicted proteins | sample UN3MG_FD_202239 | JGI IMG/M metagenome (GOLD analysis project Ga0307380, IMG submission 202239) | Soil microbial communities from Risofladan, Vaasa, Finland - UN-3 | ecosystem: Environmental > Terrestrial > Soil > Coastal area > Acid sulfate soil | place: Finland: Risofladan, Vaasa | collected...
CAACGATGGTGTCGGCCCGGCCGGCCAGAATGCCGACAGTGACTGGTCGAACGTGGTCTTCGGCGTATCAACAGGCATCGACTTATCTGATGAACTCGTCCTGACTCCCGGCGTGTATCACCAGATCACGATGGAAGAGACGGTAAACGACGACAAGGATGAGACCTGGGCCACCTTGAGTATGACGTACAAATTCTAAAACTACCGAATCATTTACTATGTAGTCAAAAAAGGCCGGTCTTAAAACACCGGCCTTTTTTGGTTCATTCTTTCAGGAATTTCCCGCCCTTTAATGTCAATTGGAATGATCCAAGTCCACAGGAAAAAATGATATCAAGACACTCTGCCGGCCATAAATTCCGCGGTTTCGATTAAAGCATCTTTAGCATCGTTTTGCTTCAGAGCGGCTAATGCCCGTTTCGCGGCAGCGACAAACTCTCGCGCCCGACCACGTGCATATTCCAAACTGCCGTATCGGCCAAGAATTTCCAACAGAGCGTTTTTATCGTATTTAGAGTCCCCTCTATCGAGAAACGAATTTATGATCGTGTTTTTTTCCCTTTCATCCACTGCTTTTAGCAGATGTATTAAAGCCAGAGTCAACTTGTGTTTGTCAACATCGCTGCCAAGTGTTTTGCCTGTTTTGCTTTCATCGCCGACTATATCGAGTAAATCGTCGGTAATTTGAAACGCGATGCCTGCATTCAAGCCAAAATCTGCTAACGACTTGGCCTGGGATTCGCTTGCTCCCGCCAAAAAGCCGCCAAGGAAACAGGAGCTGCTAAAAAGAACGGCACTTTTTTCGGTTATAACGTCGATATATTCCGCTTCGTTTAACTTCCAATAATGCTTCTGAACTACCTGCCTTAATTCCCCTTCGCAGAGCCGAACCGCGGCCGTAGCAATGACATCGGCCACCTTCGATTCAAGCTCGGCACACATTTTGAAAACGTGGCTTAATAAGAAATCACCCAACAACACAGCGGACTCGTTACCCCAGAGACTATTGATTGTCGGCAGTCCGCGTCGTTGTTTGCCTTCGTCTATCACGTCATCGTGTAACAGCGTAGCGTTGTGAATCATCTCGACGATCGCTGCAACGCTAATGTGCTTGTCTGTGATTTTACCACAGCAGCGACCGGCGAGCAAAACCAGGCCCGGACGAATCATCTTTCCGCTGCGACTGCTGATGTGTTCGAGCAATCCGTTAATATCTCCCGCCTCAGCATGCAAGGTCAATTGTTGGTTGATCAGGTTTCTGACCCTGCTTAGCTGGTCAGCGATCAGCCGAAAGGCAGGAACCCTACCGTGTGGGGCGGAAACTGGTGTTTCAGTATGTGTCGGTGACTGCATAGTGTGTAACGGATAGCGGATAGGAATTCGAATCTGATGTCGAAAATACCGGGCCGAAACAAATATTGGTCTCTACGTCTCTTACTGACACGATCAAAGCAGCAGAGCCAGAAACAAATTGAATGCCGTACCGAATATTTGGTATTTGGATTTCGTATTTTTTTCGGATTTTGAAACTCGGTATTCGAGCTTATGCGCTATCTGCTATTTCTCCTTTCTGTGTGTATTCGAAGAATTTTTTTCTCAGCAGACTTGTAATCGGTCCGGGCTTGCCGTCGCCGATCATCCTTCCGTCGACCTCGACAATCCCGATGACCTCGGCAGCAGTACCGGTGAGGAAAAATTCATCGCAGACATATAAATCAAATCTCGTGAGATTTTTTTCAACGACCTGAAGGTTCTCTTCTTTGGCCAGCTTGATAACGATACTTCGTGTGATTCCGGGCAGTGCTCCGGCCTCGGCCGGCGGTGTATAAATTACGCCGTCTTTAACGATAAGAACATTGTCACCACTGGCCTCGGCAACATATCCTTCGTGGTTATACATTATCGCTTCAGGCACGTCATTGTCGAGCGCTTCGATCTTGGCCAGGATGTTGTTGAGATAGTTCATGGTCTTGGCCTGAGGCGGAATCGCCAGAGGATGGTTGCGAACCGTTGTCGCGCTGATTATCCTCATCCCTTTTTCATAAAGCTCCTCGGGATAAAGCTGGATACTGTCAGCAATGATATATATGCAACTATTTTTACAGATAAATGGATTCAACCCGAGCGTTCCCACTCCCCGGGTTACTACCAGCCGGACATAGCCGTCGGTAATACTGTTGGCCTCGACGGTCTCTTCGACTGCACCGGCAAGCTCGCTTTTGCTTATCGCTATTGTAAGACGAATCGCCTTGGCCGATTCATAAAGCCTTTTGATATGGGCTTCCAGCTCAAAGACCCTGCTGTTATAAACACGAATGCCCTCGAAGACGCCGTCGCCGTAGAGCAGGCCGTGATCGAAAACAGTGATTTTTGCATCTTCCTGGTCAACAAGTTTGCCATTAAGCCAAATTTTCAGTGCCATAGATTTTTCCTTATTAACTGCACAAGTCATAAGTTATTTGAATTCTTGTGCTCTATTTTTCCATCGACCAATGTTACTGTCCGCCCGGCTCTTTGTGCAATCCTTTCATCGTGGGTAACCATTACAATTGTCTGGCCGGCCCTGTTCAGTGTATCAAGGACATCCAAGATACCATTTCCTGTGGCAGAGTCAAGATTCCCTGTCGGCTCGTCGGCCAAAAGCAGTCTCGGCTCATTCATCAAGGCCCTGCCGATGGCCACCCTTTGCCTTTCCCCGCCGGAGAGCTGATAAGGTTTATGTTTAATCCTTTCAGTCAGACCCATTTGGGCCAGCAGCTCCTTCGCTCGGTTTTTCGCCTGTCTTCGGCACGCAAACCAGCCTATTATGCTTTTGCCCGTCATTGCCGGAAGAAAAACATTCTCCAGCACGCTTAATTCGTCCAATAGATGGTAAAACTGAAAAACAAATCCCACCATTCTGTTGCGGAATCTGTTCAGTTCGCCGGCCCTAAACCGGCTCAGGTCCCGTTTTTCAAACGTAACAACGCCATTGGTCGGCTTGTCCAGTGCACCTAATATGTGTAAAAGCGTGCTCTTGCCGCTGCCGGAGGCCCCGATGATTGCTACAAATTCGCCCTTCTTGATATTCAAATTGACGCCTTTGAGCACCCGGACTTCGGTCGCGCCCATCCGATAAGATTTATGAAGTCCTTCAGCTTTTAATATGAAATCGTTTTTACTCATAATCTATAATTGGCCAACCTGCAAAGTCTCCACTGGTTTTTGTCTTGCCGCCTGCAAGCTCGGTATCAGCGCACCGGCCAGACATGCAGCTATCGCCGAAACGACAATGATCGCCAGAATCTTAAATTCAATTTTGTTTGGAATATCGCCTATAGCATAAATTGTCCTGTCCCAAAGTTGAAATCCAAAATGCTCAAAAAGCCAGTCTTCTATCCGGTTTATTTTCAGCAGGAAGACCCAGCCGGCCAATAAACCGAAGCCTGACCCGATTATGCCCACCATGAAGGCGTAACCTGAAAATAATTCGATAATATCGATGTTCGAAACGCCTATGCTCTTCAGTATCCCGATGTCTTTGCTCTTATGGCTGATAATCATATAAAAAACAACCAAAACAATAAAGACTGTCGTAATCCCCACAAACCCGAACATTACGCTCATCTCGGTTTGTTCGTTCTCCATTGGGGCGATGGATGCACGCCTGTATTGTTTCCAGCTTTGGACGGTGACCGTGTCCAGCGAGTATGCCTGTGGTTCGCCGGCCTTATCCTGCCTGAATTTCTGCCAGAGTGACCGTATTTTTTCGCACCCGGCCTGGATTTTGACATCCGGCTTGAACCGTATATGGAGCCGGGAAGCCCTTTTGTTGGATCCTGCCATGCCGCAAAGCAGTTGAGCCTGCTCGAACGGAAGATAAACAAGCGAGCCGTCAACCCGTGGAAGTCCGGAGCTCGATTGGTCGCTATAGTAAAAAATTTTCGTGTTGACCATATCCGTACCCGCCTGAGCCAGGGCGCCCCTTGCGGTCAAGGGAAAGCAGCTTATCGAGTAGGCCCGGGGAAGGCTGGTTTCACTAAGATTTCGACTATTGGTGTCTTGAAAGAGTAGAAAGTCGCCCAATACGCATCCGGCCAGGTTCGCGTCGTTCGCAATCTCGAATGTTCCGGACACATCGTCCTTATGGTAATACAGGGTATCTCCGAAGCCGGTCGCCTGACTATGCCTGACCGGGTCGATCCCCATAATTTCAACGATATCGTCTTGCTCCAAGCCTCTGCGTCTTTTTAGAGCAAAGCTTTTTATCGCCGGCGAAACGGCCTCGACAAAATCCTGTTGTTCAACCAGCTTTACAAAATCTTCGTAATATGCAAAACCCACCAATGATTCGGTCCCGACGACGCAGTCACCCGCGAAGCGATGATTCTTCTCTTTGAATTCATTGACAAGCCCCGCCATTACGGTCATCACCACAACGACGATAAAAACGCAAAGCGCAACCGCCAGAACCGCGAAATACGTGATTCGGCGTTTCAATAAATACCTGGTTGCGAGAATAATTTTGTACATAATTCCGTCACATGGAATTTCGAAAATCTTTTTTCGGTTTTAGCTATTCGTATCGCAGGATATTGACCGGCTTTGTTCTTGCCGCGACGATGGCGGGTATCAGCGTTCCGATCGCCGCTGCTATAATTGCCAGCAATACGATACGCAGTGCCCAGGGCCAGTTCACTTCGTTGGGTATCTTACTGAATAAATACACACTGCTCTTCCAGAGCTTCAATCCAAATATTATCCTGATCCAGTCTTCAATCGTATTGATATTCCTTGTGATAACATATCCGAGAGCAGCTCCGAGGCCTGAGCCAATCGCCCCGACACAGATGCCGAAACCGACAAAAACAAACGCTACCGAGCTGCTTGTTGCCCCACAGCTTTTGATAATCGCGATGTCCTTTTGTTTGAGCCTGACGATCATATAAAATATGCAAAAGACCAGCAGAACAACACCGAAGCTGACGACACCGAAGATCAACAGCAACACTCCCATTTGCTTCTCAAACGCAGCGATATATCGACTTTGCAACTGTCTGGCTGTGTTGATACCAGTGGATGTCATCAGGTACGGATTCGCGTCAAGCTGCTCTTGAACAAATGTGCGCCATATTCCACGAATTACAGCCAGAGCAACATCCGTGTCGGTATTATCTGCAAGCTTGATAAGGATTTGGCTGGCGACCGGTGAATCTTCTTCGGGGTACAGGGTCCCGCGCAGCTTCTCGATCGGCAGATACACGCAACCGCTGTCGAATTGATAGACTCCCGTTTCGACAATGTCCGCGATGGCGAATCTCATGACCTGTCTCTTGAAATCCGGTCTCGAGCCGTCCTCACTGTTTTGTCCTTTAACAGTCCCTGTGGTCAGGGCGACGGGCCGGCCGAGCATCTTCTCGGCGGCGGCGTAATCATACTCATCCGTCTGCTCGTCAGGTTCGCCCAGCACACCGATTCCTACAAATCCGCCGATTATTTCCGGAGAATCCGGGACATTGAAAGATGGCTCACCTGCTCCTTTGCCCTGCCTGCGCAAAAACCGGGCAAATCCCGTCACTTTCGCTCGTCCTCCGGGCTCAATCCCCCAGACTTCCACAGCCCGCACGTTGCCCCTGCCCAGGTGCAGCAGACCGTAACCGGATATCATTGCCGTTGCCGCCTCGACTGTTTCTGTTTGCTCCAGGCGCTCGATCAGCAGCGGGTATTTCGCAAATGCCGTCGGCGGGCTCAGGACAACATCGCCGACCGCCTCGACGGTCGCTCGTTCGAATGTTTTGATGAAACCGGTAAACAGGCTTGCAACAACTATCAGCAGCGACACGGAAAGAGCGACTGCGGCAATACTCAGGAAAACGATTTTTCTCTTGCGCAGATATCGCAGCCACAGGAATAATTTAAGCATAGTATTAGTCGTCAGTACTTAGTCGTCTATATAACCTCACGTTTTACGTGGTGTATTATGCGGGATTAAGTCCTAAGTTTTTGCAGGTCTTAGAAGAGGAAACAGCACCACGTCACGGATACTTTCAGCACCGGTAAGCACCATTATCAGCCTGTCGATTCCGATCCCCAGTCCGCCGGCCGGAGGCATACCGTATTTCAACGCCGTGATGTAATCGCTGTCCATCTTCGTCAGAGATTCTTGCTGGCCGCGAAGCTGAGTAAGGAAATTCTCATATTGTACTGCAGGGTCGTTCAGCTCGGTGTAGGCATTGGCCAGTTCCATTCGGGCGATGAACAGTTCAAACCTCGCGGCGAATTTGGGATTGTCTTTCTTGCGCCTGGCTAACGGACACAGAGCGGCAGGATAATCGATCACAAACGTCGGAGCGATCAGATTGTGCTCGACCGTAGTTTCAAACACTTCATTGACAACCACGGCATCGTCCATGTCCGCTTCCTCCAGTTCGAGCTGTCTGGCTTTTGCCCTGACGGCCTCTATGTCATCGATATCACAACCGCCATATTCTTTCAGCAGGTCTGCGTATTTAGCACGCCGCCAGGGCCGGGTGAAATCTATCGTGAATTCGCCGAACTGGATTTGTTTTCCGCTGCCGTGTTTTTCCAGGCAAAGCGACACGACCTCCTCGGTCAGATCCATCATCACATTGTAATCAGCGTACGCCTGGTACACTTCTATCATGGTGAATTCCGGATTGTGCTGCCGGCTGAGTCCTTCGTTGCGGAAATTACGGTTTATCTCGAAGACCTTTTCCATTCCGCCGACGAGCAGCCTTTTTAGAAACAGCTCCGGCGAAATCCGCAGGAATAAATCCATATCCAGGCTGTTATGGTGTGTGATAAAAGGCTTGGCCGCAGCTCCGCCGGCGATGGTTTGCATCATCGGCGTCTCAACTTCCAGAAAATCTCTGGACGTAAGAAACTCGCGGATAGTAGAGACAATGGCGCTGCGTGTCTTAAATCGCTCCATTACTTCAGGATTGGCCCACAGGTCCACGTATCTCTGTCTGTAGCGCTGGTCAATATCCGCCAGACCGTGAAATTTCTCCGGAGGGGGCAGCAGGCATTTGCTCAGCAGAACGACCTCGTCGGCCCAGATTGTGATTTCACCTGTTTTGGTCTTGCCCAACTGGCCGGTGGCGCCGATGATATCGCCAGGCTCGAACAATTTAACTAATTGCCACTGCTCGGCCAGCAGCTTTTTGCTCAAGCCGACCTGAATGGTTCCGCTGCGATCGCGCAACGTCATAAAAATCAGCTTGCCAATATCTCTAAGAAGCACGATCCTGCCGGCACAATTCGCCTGCTGTTTCGTGTCGTCATCTTTAAATCCGCTCTTTATATCTTCTGCCGGCTCGGCGCCTTCATATCTATTGCCGTAAGGCTCGATGCCCAACTCTTTAATCCGGGACAGCTTTTCCTGTCTTTGCCGTTCAAACTTGCTTACATCTTCTGCCTTTGACAAATCAATACACCTGTAAAAAATGAAAAAGTTATCGACACGGGAGTCAATTAACCAGATGCGCCTGGGCAAGCGTTTCATCCTGGATTAATTTGCTCTGAATAATTAACAGACCGACCGCCAATTGCGGATCGGCAGCGAGAGTTTCTTCAATCGTACGCTTTTTAAAGTCGTCGTTGGTGCCGTCATGTTTGGCTTTTACCAGCACGTCATTGTCCCTCTGGATCTCCATCATTTTTTTGAGCTCATCGCTTCTCAATTCGACCTCGACATCCGGCGCAACACCCCAGTCTTTCCTGTCCAGTTTTTCCATTTCATTTCGGCTTTCGACCCTTTGACCGGAGGGTAGATAGTAGTACGCCATTGTATATTTCAACTGAGCGCCTCCGCCGAGTAAGTCTAAGCCTGTTATCCCTTGCACACTGCCTTTGCCGTGAGTCCTGGTCCCCACCAGAATCGCTCTTTTGTATTTCTCGTCTGCCAATGCCCCGGCGACAATTTCAGAAGCACTGGCTGAGTTGGAATTTATTAATATGACGAGCGGATAATTCGGATGTGTTCCTTTCTTCTTTGCTGTTTCATAGATCGGCATTCTACCAAGACCGGATTGCCTTTTGACTATAACACCTTCTTCGACGAACATGTCAACCACTGCAACTGCACTGTCTAAAAGCCCGCCGGTGTTGAATCGCAGGTCCAGAATCAGCCCCTTTAAGCCCCTGTTCTCAAGGTTAAACAACACTTTTTCCAGACCCGAAGCTGTATCGGAAGAAAAACTGGTGAGGCGGACAAAGCCGATCTTGTTCTTCTCATCGATCATATACAGCCACTTACCTGCCTGGGACCTTTGCCAGCCGCGAACTGTCGGGACAATAATCGTGTCTCTGGTTATGGTAACATCAAACAATTCGTCATCGACCTTCTTGTCGTCACTCGAACGTCTTACTTTCAATTTCACGTTAGTTCCGGCCGACCCCTTTATTTTTTTTGCCGCACAAAAGATGGACATGTCCTTTGTTTCAACCCCGTCTACCTCTTCTATTACGTCACCGGCATCAAGATTGGAATTGAATGCCGGAGTGTCGAGCAAAAGGCTCGATACCGTCAGCATTCCTTTTTGTTTCGAAATCTCGATTCCAATGCCTGTAAACGCACTTGTCATCATCTGTTCGAAATCCTGCACCTGCCTGGGCCAGACAATCACCGTATAAGGGTCAAGTGAAAAGAGAGCTGCTTCTACAAATTGTGCGATAAGCACCGTCCGGGGCAAATTTATTGTTGAGCTGTTCAGATCAAGGACATTGTCAAAAACATCTAAAAACTTGTTCTTATCGAGCCGTGCGAGTCCGCCTGAGGCGGATTTAACTTCATCCAGCAGTTTTGTTAGACCATCCGACCAGGTCGCAAGCTTCTCGGGATCCAAAGTGCCCTTTATTGCATCTAAGCTGCCTTGATCATCATTTTCTGAGTCCTCGTTAAGTCGGGAAGATGTCGATATAACCTCTGCCAGCAATTTGCAGCGTTCAATAGCTTTGGTAGCTGTTTCGTTGTAATTGATAATGCTGACGTAACGTGAATTCAGGAAATTAATCGCCCGAACAAACAGCTCTTCCTTCACCCCCTGGAAACGTTCCTGGCTGGTCTCGCAGGGGCTGTCCTCAAAAGCCATTGCGATAGTGGCCTTATCCAGAAGCTGCTGGGCGTAATCCGAATATCCCTCATTATTTGGATCGATTACTACCAGCCATCCGTAGCAATTTGTATATGCTTCGAGCCATTTGCCCTCAACCTCGTATTCGGCGGCTTTGTCTATCGCTTTTCGCATTACCTCTTTTACGAACGGATCAGACAGGATCTGCTTTTTTTGTGCCTCGTCTGCAAATTCGCCGGTTTTGACAATAACCGAGAGTATCGAAGTGAGATCATCCGCTGAGTTTGCATCGTTCACGTCGTTGGCCTCTGCCGGAGCCTGAAGTTTTTCCAGTTCTGTGAGTGCCTCTGAGTATGCAGCTTCTCGGGCCAACTGGCGTTCTTGATTGATACTCTTGTATTGGTCGACAACCTGCCATAACCGGGGTACAGCCTGACTGAGTTGAGCCGGGTCGTCATTGCGGCTTTGTTTTATCAACTCATCGGCGGCATCGAATTGACCCTCGTAAATCAGCTTACAAGCCTGGCCGATAACACCGGATTCAACTGATAGAGATTCAGCAGCTTCGCTTGTATAGGCGGCTGACGACAATACTATCGTTACCAGCCAGAACAGCCGTATCAAATTGCGTATCACATGTTTTTTGTCTTGCATTTTGTATCAAACCTAAAATTTAAATGTTAAAATCCGGAACAATGTATAAACTCTAATGCCTTTGAGCTTTAAATCACCCTTTTTTAGGCGATTTAAGTGTCGTTCATCCGGCATTGCTTCGGATTTTGTTGTTTGTGCTTCCTGCTTTTCATATACACTCGGCCGCCTTGCCGGCACAACCAAGAACGTGCAGCTTATGCTTGACCATTTTTTTAATAGCGTCTCTGCCCGGCCCAAGGTACTTACGCGGGTCGAATTCCGCGGGGGTTTCCGCAAAGACCTGCCTGATTTTAGCGGTCAGGGCAAGTCGCAAGTCCGTATCGATGTTGACCTTGCAGACTGCCATCTTTGCCGCCTCGCTCACGGCTTGTTCCGGAACACCCATCGCGTTCGGCATATTGCCGCCGTACTTGTTAATCAGATCCACGAACTCCTTCAGCACACTGCTCGAACCGTGCATTACCAGCGGAAATCCGGGCAGTTTGTCGGCGATCTCCTGGATTACATCGAAAGCCAGCTTCGGTTCTTTCTTGAACTTGTAGGCCCCGTGGCTGGTGCCGATTGCCACGGCCAAAGAATCAACGCCGGTTTTCGCGACAAACTCCTCAACCTGATTCGGATCGGCCAGGTGTTGGCTGATATCATCATGGTCCACGCCGACAACGTCCTCTTCGATACCGCCCAACTGGCCTAATTCGGCCTCAACGACGACATCCCTGGCGTGTGCATATTCGACCACCTGCTTGGTAATCGCAATATTTTCCTCTAAAGGTTTACTCGATGCATCTACCATCACCGAGGTAAAACCATCATCGACAAATTGCTTGCAGGTCTCAAATGTATCGCCGTGGTCGAGGTTTATTGCAATAGGGATATCCGGATTTTCCTCAACGACCACATTAATAATTGCCTTTAGATAACTGTTTTTTGCATATTCGCGCGCCCCTCTGGAGACCTGCAGTATCAGCGGAGCCTTTTCTTCGGCCACGGCGTCAATTATGCCCTGCGTGATTTCCATATTATTCACATTGAACGCCCCAACTGCGTAGCCGTTCTTGTATGCCATTTCAAACATCTTTTTGGTATTAACCAATCCCATAATACTCTCCTTAAATGCCAATAATCCGCCGGACTTCTGCAAAGCCTTAACCGGGCATAGCCGGTACCCAAAAACTCATTTATGCCGGCCTGCAAAGTTGAAGTCGGGCACACTTTGAAAAGGAAAAAATGTCGCTGTATTATCCCTCTTCAAATAACAACGGACCTTGGAAAAAGATCCAATCCGATTATTCGAGGAAATCAAAAAAACGGATTTCCGTAAATAATAAATGTTCCACTTAAATTATGCAAGTTTTTTCATATCCTGGCAATCTGCCGTCAATAGCCTGCCGAACCGCCCAGTCCAACGTATTTTCTTTCTCCGATTGCAAGCCCCGGTACGCCCTGGGGCCATAAACTAAAGACAATAGATTGTCTGTCCAGCGATTCATCCGCACTAAAGGTCAGGCCCCAGTAAAGCCTGTGATATTGCCGAATCAGCGTTATATCACTTCGTACTGTTGCCCCATAGTCAAAATCAAGCTGCTGTGAATAAACCACTGTATATCGCGGGTCAAGTACATAAGTAACCGCGAAGGTAAACGCGTTTGACCCGTATTCGCCATAGCCATTATCAAGACGCCTTAAATATCTGCTGCCTATATAATATTGAAGATTAGGCCATCTCAGGTGCGAAAAACCGACATTAAATTGCTGCACGACCCCGCTTTGCATGTCATAATTCATATCGGACAACACAGCCGTGGTGTCGCTCAAAAGCCAGCTATAGTCGGCTCCGAAATAATTACGCCTCGGACCGAATAAATCGGTGCCGCGCCTGTCTTGCTGTGGAATCACCTGGCTAAACGTATTTATCGGCGGAATAAAAGGTTTATTCCAGATAAATTTATCAGCCCCAGCCGAGGCGTCGCCTGAGTCGTTGACCCACGTAAAGTCCATATCCAGCCGCATCCAGTCAACGTTCCGTTGTTTATCACCTAAACCGCGCTTTGTTTGCAGCCTTTGTGAAATACCTACGTTCAAAGTATCCCTCTGTTCGATAACCGATTCGTTTTGAGTATAAGCGACAGCGGTCAAATACGGCTTTATTAAGTGCCGCATCTGGTTCAAATCCCAGAGTTCCGATTTGACATTGGGGAAAACTTTCCAGAAAGGCTGTGTTGAAACACGAATTCCGGTTTCGCCAAACCAGACATTCTCCTGCTCCCGGGCTATTCCGCCATCAAGTTCTCTATAGAAGCCCAATCCATCTTCATAAGCTACGGTCCCGGCAACAAATGGCACGATTTTCGCCTTGCCCATAGTCATCGGCATATCAATCTCGTTTCGCGTCGTAGCAAACGAAAAAAACTGCTCTGAGCCGGGATCGATATAAGATGAAGCGTAACGTTGGCGCAACCTGCTGGCCTGACTATCGCTGTAGAAAGTCAGCTTATCGTCAAAAAACGACTGTCCTGTCCAGTGGAATTCGGCGCTGGGTAATTCTTCCAGCGTATTGACAAAATCGTTGATTTGTGCCTTGCCCAAAAAAGAAAGGCCCCAGTTGTCCTCGATACGCTTTACATGAACGAGCGTTTCCTGTTCCTTGCCGACGTTGAACTCGCTTCGATAAAAACTCTCTAAAAAGTTCTTATCGGACAAATAACCGGTTTCTGCGGTAAGCTGCCAGTTGTAGGGCAGGAACTGTCTGTGCTGCCAGTGGAAGCGTCCGCGCAGTTCTTGTTCCGGCTCAAGATTTTTGCGTGTTCTACTGAGCCGGTCCTCGCCGGAATCGTGAATCACATAACCTAAAATCCTGCCGAAATAGTTCTCTCTTGTGTATTCGGTTTCTATTCCTCCGCCGAAGCCGCGTTCGCTATAGTAGTCCAGTGCTAAAGTGCTGTCCGTACCTTCCGGCTCCGGCAAACCTAACAGCCGGGCCAGGTACCATCGAGTCTCAACGAACGTTCCCCAGATGTTGTCATGGCCCAGATGGACGCTTTTAATCGGAAGATCGGGCCTTTGCATATTGCTCCGCATGAAAGGCCACTTGAAAATCGTTTTATCGTACATCTTCAAACGCACATCATGCATCTGTGCATCGTAACTGCCTTTGGAAACTCCTCCCTGCTGTTCATCGGTAGTGGTCGTATCAGTGATTGTTATATTTGAAGCGTTAAACGAGATCTGAGGCAGGTAAAACTCGCTGGTCGTCAAAGTGATATCATCGGCGGCGAATTCATTTTCCGCTATCTGCCTGAGCTTTGCCGCCCTGAGGTAAATCGGAATCCCTTCGCGTGTGTCGAAATTCCTCATTACTGCGTATATTGCTATCATCTTTTTTTTCTGAAAATCGTAGTATATCTCATCGGCCCGAATCGTTCGCTGCCCATAAGTCATCACAATGTCACCGGACATGTAGATTGCCTGCATATCGGACAGGATATCTTCAGTTGTGCTTTTATCGTCGCCTACCGGCGATTTTTCCCCGGATAAAAATATAACCGCATTGTCGGCCTGTAATTCCAGCAGCCCGCCCTTTTCATCCTGCTTCTGGTAGAGATAGAACCTGCCGATAACCGTTCCAATGTTTTTTTCAAGGTCCCACTCGGCCTGTAGAGCAGCTTCTCCGACGGGCGACAAGATAGGCAGATACTCAAAGCCCGGCTTCTTTTCCTGCGGCTCGGCAGCTTCCTGTCCCGGTTCTTCCAGCGTTATTGTCTCTACCTGCAATTCAATCTCCCGCGGCTCGACCTCGGCGCTCGCCTGCTCTATCCCGGCCGCCTGCAGCGACTCAAAGGCCTTTCTGTAAAGTTCTAATCCGTGAGGATCTCCAATCTTTCTACTGTCCGCTTTTATGAATATCTCGCCGGTGACATCGAATTGGACCGCCATCGTGCGGCCTTGTTCTATCACTGTCCGGCTCATGTCGGTTGTTGTGGCGCCTTCAGGCTTTTTGGCTGAGACATTGCCTTGTAAATATACCGTCGCTTCATAATCAATCCGAGAATGAGAGGCAGACTGAGTCACTCCGCTTCCTGGAATTCCCGCGGAGTTAGGGCCCAGCCATACTACTGCTGTCTCGGCGGAGAATTGATGGATCCCGATGGACAAGGAAAATCCACTCTGGAAAACGAGCACGTGGTCAACGGGGGATAACCGGTAGCTGATCAGCTCTTGCCCCTGCACGTGCAGATCCTGTCCGGCAAAGGCCGCAGCTTTGTCGCCTTCAGCGGTCCATCCCGATCTTGGCGGCATCAACACCAAAACCGATAGAACCAAAACAGGTAGTATGTTCTTTCGTATACTCATCTGCCAATGTTGCAGGCGTCGGTTTATCGCGCCGGACGCATCGCGCATTAATGCATGACGAGATTATAGCCTGCTGTCCCGGCAAATCCAGCAAAAAGCTCGGTCGTTATCCTGATGACTTGATTTATCTGCGAGTTTGCTGTAAAAGGTGGCCCATGACAAAGAAAGAGTATTCACAATACCAGAAATCAGTGATATCGGGGTATTACAACAACCTTGATTCGATAATGCTCCAGAAGCTCGGCGAGCTTGTGACCGAACTTTACTTGGCCGACACAAAGACCAGGAAAGATCGGCTCTGGCAAAGGGCCCACAAGGCCATGGTCAAGTTGAAAATCCCGCCGGCAATCATCGACCATATCATGAAAAAACAAGATGTGGAAATATTAGCCAAAAACCTCCAGGACTGGCAGGGCGGGAAAAACAAGCGGAAGTAGCAGGCAAATACGTGAGAGTAGATTCCGGCCTCTACTCGCGGCTTCACCAACAAGCCACTGATGTCGACAGGTACGGAGGGAGAAAAATATTTTCCTTATACTAAAAGCTTTGCGGAGAGCGTCTCAATAGACAGAGGGTAGGTTATAGACGCGATATTCGAGTAGAGCAAGAATTTGTTCATGCTGAGCCGCGCGCACAGGCTCTCTGTGCTTGCGAGATAGAAAGGGATGAAGAATGAATAACCAGAGAACACAAAAAAGAATAGACAGGCGTGGCTTTTTGCATTCGGCGGCAGCGGCGACAGCGGGAGTGGCGTTCTCGCCGATGGTTCTGGGCCAGACAGGCGCCGGTAAGAAGCCGGATGGTATCAATGTGGCATTGCTCGGTGTCGGTGAACAGGGGCAGGTTCTGATGAGCGCATGCCTGAAGATTCCGGGGATTCGCATTAAGGCCGTCTGCGATATCTGGAAGTCATACAATCAAAAACGAGTCTCACGCATGCTTGGGAAATATCGCCACGAGCACAACACGTATGTGGACCACAGGGAAATGCTCGACAAGGAAAAGGACCTTGATGCCGTCATAATCGCCACGCCCGACTTCTGGCACGCCGAGCATACCGTTGATTGCCTTAACGCCGGCCTGCACGTCTATTGCGAAAAGGAGATGTCCAATACGCTCGAAGGGGCTAACAAGATGGTTCTGGCCGCGAACAAGACCGGCAAGCTGCTGCAGATCGGACATCAGCGGCGCAGCAATCCGCGATATGTATTCTGCTATGAGAACCTCATAAGAGGGGCGAAGCTGCTGGGACAGATAACGGCGGTCAACGGCCAGTGGAACCGAGCGGCAAGGGAACCTCTGGGCTGGCCGAAAAATGCCGTTATCAACCAGGCAACCCTTGAAAAGTATGGCTACAAGTCGATGCAGCAGTTTAAGAACTGGCGGTGGTACAGAGGACTTGGAGGCGGTCCCATTGTCGATTTGGGTTCGCATCAGATTGACATTTACAATTGGTTTCTTGAAGCTAATCCCAAGTCTGTCATGGCAAGCGGGCGAACTAACTATTACGACAAAAAGACGCACGAATGGTACGACACCGTGATGGCTATTTATGAATATGAATCTTCTCAGGGAGCGGTCACCGCGTTCTATCAAACGATCAGCACGAACAGCAGCAACGGATATTTCGAAGGCTTTATGGGGACTGAGGGGACGTTGATAATCACCGAATACCCTCCCTCGCGCTGCGGGATTTATCGTGAGAAAAAAGTGGCCGAGGATGTTTGGGACAAATGGGTGAAGAAAGGCTACCTAAGGAAGACTGATGGCTTAGATCAACCTGAAAGTGAAGAAGCAGTCGGCGAGATTAGGGTGCCATCACCGAGACCACCTAAGTATGATATGTTGGTCAAAATGAATAAGCCCATCCACCAGCCGCATCTGGAGAATTTCTTCGATGCGATTCGCGGCAGGGCGAAACTGAACTGTCCGGCAGAAATCGGATATGAAACGGCTGTGACGGTGCTGAAGGTCAATGATGCAGCCGAGGCCGGCCGGAAGCTTAACTTCGGGCCGGATGAGTTTGCGGTTTAATTCCTCTTTTGAGGCAATCACTTTATAACTCAAACTGACCGTCCTTGAGCCAAACTGTGATGTAAGTGCTTCTTTGATAAGGATATAAAGCAACCTGTCATTCCTGTGAAAACAGGAATCCAAAACCGCGACGGTAGCCTGGGTTCCCGCTTGCGCGGGAATGACACAGAGGATCGGTCAGTTTGAGTTTATAAGGTGAATTCTTTGGATGAAACAATTTTTGGGCTATATCTTTCCCAACAATAGTGGTAGTTTTAATCGATCAAGAAAGGTAGGGCAAGCCTTGAACAGCGTATTCATTGGCTGAGGCTGTCTCGGCGAAGGTTTCCGGGACCCCACGTGGGTTGCTGGGCCGAGGGTCTTTATTAGCCGAAGTTATAGTATTTCTTGACCGGCTCGGTGACCTGCCAGGTGCACTGGAGCTCTTCGGGGAAGATTACGAGGTCGCCGGGGCCGAAACTTACCGAATCGTTGCCGTCCGTGACCGTTACCTTGCCTTCTATCAGAAGGCAGGTTTCCTTTTCCGTGTATTCCCAGTCGAAGGTGCTGGGTTTGCATTTCCAGATAGGCCATGCCTTACAGACGGCAGTCTCTTCGTCCGACGGCTTTTTGACAATTACATCTTTTACAGTAGGCATATTGTATTGCTCCTTTGACTATTGTCGATTCAGGCTGTATTATTGACTACTAACCATTGAGATAAGTCGACGTCCAACCAGTGAGGACATTAAAACAATAGTAAATGATAAATCGGAAATAGTAAATAACAAATGTTAGCCAGACTGCAAAGTGTGACGCTTGACGGAATTGAGGGAGTGATTTGTGAGGTTGAAGTGGACGTTGGCCGGGGCGGGTTTGAGAAGTCCGTCATTGTCGGCCTTCCCGATGCCGCCGTGAAGGAGAGCATCGAGCGGGTCAGAAGCGCCATCGTCAATAGCGGCTACAGGCATCCGAAAACCAAGTCGC
>Ga0307380_10005329_pt1 | contig 17076 bp, 1 predicted proteins | sample UN3MG_FD_202239 | JGI IMG/M metagenome (GOLD analysis project Ga0307380, IMG submission 202239) | Soil microbial communities from Risofladan, Vaasa, Finland - UN-3 | ecosystem: Environmental > Terrestrial > Soil > Coastal area > Acid sulfate soil | place: Finland: Risofladan, Vaasa | collected...
GGTGCCGTAGCCGTGCCAGGCGGCATCGACGATGGACCGGTTGACCGTCAGGTCGATATCGACCGTCACGTCGGCAAACGTCACGGGCACGTCCCAGAAGATGTTGCCGTCGACGTACGCGCCGTCGCCGTAACTGCCGGGCTGCCCCGGCCGCAGGAAGTAAATGGCGGCGTAGTCGAGGTCGTAGACGGTGTTGTTCACGAACGTGAGGAAGGCGTCATCCTTGACCTGGGCGGCGTGGTCGAGGTCCGAGAAGACGTTGCGGACCATCACGTACTGCTTTCCGGCACCGGCGGAGATGGCGTTGGCGTTGCCGCTTCCGGTGTTCCACTGGTCCTTGTGGAAGTGCATGAAGACGTTGCCTTCGATATGGGCATCGCCTTCGAGGTCGAGGGCGTCGTCGCCGCCGCCCATGAAGACGTTGTTCAGGATCTGGAGCCGCATGCCGTTGGCGCCGTTCACGTCGATGGCGTCGCTGTGTCCCTTGGTGGTGCCGAAGCGGTTGTTCTCGATGAGAAAAACGAGGCCGGCGCCGGCGGTGCCCCAGATGTGCTCGTTGTGGTTGTCCCAGGTCGGCGCCTGGCCGGGCCCCAACACGTCGGTGAAGATCGAGTTGCGGACCACCAGGGCCGAGCCTTCCGTGCGGATGCGGCGGTAATCCGTGTGGTCGAACGTCGCATGGTCCACCAGGAGGTTCGAGTTGTCGAGGCCGATCATCCCGTTGTCGGTGCGGCCGTATTCGAGGATGGCGTAGGTGATGCGGTTGTCCTGCATGGTGTTGTCGAACTGGATGCCGCCCCACGTGGCGCCCGAGCCGGGCAGGCGGGTAAAGCGGATGGGCCGGTACTCGGTGCCGTCAGCCTGGAGCAGTCCCCTGACAATCAGTCGGGCGCCCGGGGCGAAGAAGACGGTCGTGCCCTCGGCAATCGTCAGGCTGATGCCCGCCGGCACGGTCAACTCGGCGGTGACAAGGTACGGCCCTCCGGCGGCGGTCCAGACGGTGTCCTCGGTCAGCGACCCTGACGTCTGGTCGTTGTCGGCAATCATGACGAGTGCGCTGGAGGCCGCGCCGACGGCATAGGACGGGTTGCCGGTCAGGGTCAGGACGACGGTCTCGTCGAGTTCGAAGTTCGGGTCGTCCTCCGGCGTGATGGTGATGGTAGCCGTCGGGCTGCCGGCCGCGATCTCCACCTGGCCCGGCAGTGGGCCTTCGTCGTAGTCGGTGTCCTCGGCCGTCCCGCTGACGGTGTAGTAAACGGTGAGCGGGTCGGTCGTATCGCCCGTGCGGGTGATGGTGAACGTGCCGGTGTCGGCGCCCTGTTCGGCGGCGTCGGGATCGGTGGCCTCGATGGTGACGGTGACGTCGGGGGCCACCGTGCCGCCGGAGAAGTAGCCCATGTCGGTCCGGCTGCCGTCGGGGTCGGTGGGATCGGCGGGGTCGCCGGCGTCGATGCAGGGAGAGCCCGGCTGCAGTTGGTAGTCGTGGAGTGCCGGGTTGACGAACATCGCGTCGAGTTGCAGGTTGCCTGTGCCGGTCCACGCTTCGTCGAAGACGTTGGTGTAATCGACGTGGATGTCGGACTCGACGTAGGGCGCCTGGGCGTCGATGGGGTCGGTCGCAACCAGGATGGAGTTGGTCACGTTGTAAATGATCGTTCCGCTGGTGACGCCGTACTTGTTGTGCGACTGGATGGCGATGTCGGTAAAGCCCTGGACCGTGCTCGTGACGATGGTGGAGTGGTCGATGTTGACGGTGGCGGTCGCGCCTTCCGTGGTCTTGGCGGCGATGGTGGCCACCGTGGGGTCTTCCGGCGCACGGTTGTTCTCGACGATCAGGCAGTACTGGATGGTCGTCTCGCCGCCGTAGACGCTGACGGCCTTGTCGTTGCAGTCGCGGACGATGAAGTCCTGGATCGTGACGTCGGCGCCGAGGGTGTCGATGCCGTCGTCGTCGATGTTGGCGGCCACGCCTCCGACGAGCGTACACGTCTGCCCGGCCTGCTGGTCGTGGATGTAGATGCCGTCGCCGTCGTCGCCCGCGTGCATGTCGGTGATCCACGAGTCCTCGAACAGCAGGGCCGTGCCGGCGATCTCGGGCCCCATAATCGAACGGGCGAACAGGCTGTCGCGGAACACGAGGTCGTTGCCGCTCGTGGCGTGCATGATCTTGCCGGCGTTGTCGGTCAGGTTCGCGTGGTCGAAGACGAAGGTGGAGCCGGTGGCCCGAATGGCGGGCCCGGAGTTGGAGTGGCCGACGGCAGGCGAGCGCCCGGCCTGGTGAATGTTGGTGTACTGGAAGGCGGACGGCTCGGCGCTTTGGTGGTGCAGTTCGCCCCAGTTCTCGCCCGCCACGTACGCCGTAAAGGTAACCGGCGAGGCGGCGGTGCCGAGCGACTGGATCGCACCGGCCACGTCGATGTCGGTCCCGCCGGTGCCCGAGGCCACGCCGTCGATCAGAACGAGCGTGCCGGGGTCGAGCGTCAGGACGACGCCATCGGCAATCGTCAGGTCGCCGCCCGTGACGTGGATGACGCCGCTCCAGGTTGTGTCGTCGGCGATGGTGCCCGAGACGGTCGTGACCGGCTCGGCGGACCAGTCCACGAGGGTCTTGCTCGTCTGGAGCGCGTTGACGTCCACCTGGAGGTCGAAACTGCCGGTGCCGGTGGCCGTGACCAGGGCGCTGCCCAGGCCGTTGTAGAGCGTGACGTCGGTCACATCGAGGCCCACGCCCAGGTTCCCGACGACCGAGAGCGTGGCGGTGGCGTCCCAGAGGTCGCGGTACACGCTGCCGTCGGCCTGGTCGATGACCTCGACCCTCACGAGGAACGGCGTGCCGGGCAGGTAACTGTCGCGCGTGAGGAGGTTGACGTCGAGGGTGGCGCCCTCGGCGGACGGCACGGGCTGCCCGTCGTCGGCGGCCTGGCCGGACGCGGCGGCCGCGCCCCCGCCCTGAACACCCTGCGGGTAGTCGGTGGTCGATCCGGTGTCGTACCAAATGTCGATGAAGTCGCTCTCGAGGACGCTGCCGGTGCCGTCGGGCCCGTCGTGCGTCGCGACGGTGATGCGGTTGACGCCGGGCGTCAGGTCCACGTTCAAGCCCGGGGTGCCCCTGGTGGCGATGAGTTCCGCCTGGATGAGGAAGTCGGCGTCGGCCGCATCGACGTTCAGGCCGTGGACCGCCAGGACGTTGTCGCCAACCAGAAGGTCGGCGAAGTTCGCCGAGATGTCGATCTCCACGAAGTTGCTGCCGGCGTGCTCGCCGGTGGCGGCCGAGTCCCAGGCGAGAGAGGCGGGGGCGTTGGCCTCGGCCACCTTCGCGCCGTTCAGGTACGCCACGTAACCGTCGTCGTACCGGATCCGCAACGTCAGCCCGTCGTACGAGGGCAGATCGGGCGCGGTGAACTCGACGCGGGTCCAGAGCGACGCGTTCGTGCCCTGCATGGCGGCGGCCACGTCGGTTGCCACGTAAGCGTCGTACGCGCCGCCGCTGTACCCGACGCCCATCGTTGTGGGATAGGCCGTTCCGAAGGGGACGGTCATCTCGGAGTTCTCGACGCCCTTGCTGCCGGAGGCGTCTCGGACGAAGTCACCCGCGTCACTCCCATCGGTGTTGCCGGTCCGCTTGAGGAACGAAAGCGGTCCGGCGGGCGTCACCTCTTCGAGGCGGATGCCCGTCAGGCCGTAACCCTTGTCCCCGCCGGCCACGCCACTGGGATCCACAGCCGTCGGAATGGCGCCGGTGTACTGCGACGAGATGATCGAGAACGCGCCGTCGGCGCCCGGGTCGATATCGGTCCAGCCGACCACGAAGCCCTGCGTTTCCCAATCGTTCTCGCCGGACCACAGGGCCACCTCATCGTTATCGATAACCACAATGCCGAGTCCGGTTGAGTGGGCCGGCGTGGCGGCGGCTGCGCCCTGAAGGGTCACCAGCGTCCAGCGGTCCGGGTAACCACCGCCCCGGATCGACGTGCCGGTGACGTCGTACGTGATGACGTCGCCGGTGTCGAGGCCCGTAAAGGTCTGGCTGAAGGTATCGCCGCCCTCAAGTTCCATGCTGGCGTCCGTGCCGGACGAGAAGTCCACGTATCCATTGAACACATTGTGGGCGTCGGTGCCGCTGAACGGGTTGTCGCTCGAACTGGCCCAGGCCACGCCCACCTGGGACGTCGCGAGCGTGACGGTCGTGTCGTCGCCGGTGGCGATGTCCTTGAGGTAGCCCGAGGCCGTCCCGCCCGAGTAGGCGGCATAGGTGGTTGCGTTGGCGTGCGTTCCGGCGTCGGCAACGTGGTCGTTGAAGGCGACAAAGCCGCCGGTCGGCGCCCCAGGATCCGTGGTGCCCACGTCGGCTCCGTCGCCCGTCCACTCGGTGCCCACCGCGATGGGGAACCCGTTGATGGTAACCGACATTGCAGCGATCTCGGCTGCGGTGTAGCCCCACGCGACGAAGTCCATGAGGTTGCCGGCATCGTCCACCAGCATGACCCAGGCGGGTCCTTCCGGATCCCAGGGGAGGGTCTCCCCCCAGTCGTTGTCGCCCGCCTGGTCGGTCCGGTAGAGGGCGTCGCCGGCGGCCACGGAGGCAGGCAGGGTCCAGAGCGTCGTGACCACGCCGTCGGCACCCAGGGAGGGGTCGTTGGCGGCGACGACCCAGCCGGTCGTGTCGATGTCGCCGGCCGAGACGTTCTGGAGTTCGACGTAGCGCACGTCGCCCGTCGAGATTTCGGTCACAAGCAGGCCGGCCAGGCCTTCGGCGACCGAGTCGGTCCAGGCGGCGTCGTCGTACCCCAGGGCGGCCCACGCCTGGGCATCCTCGCCGAGGGTCGGCACGTGGTACGAGATTTCGGCGTCGGCGGTCACGAGAACCTGCTGCTCATAGCCGTCGTCGAAGTCGGTGCTGTCGAAGGCCCACTCGCCGTCGGGCCGCGGGTCCCAGTCGGCCAGGGCGCCGTTGACCGTGATGGAGCGGGTGGTGCCGTCGGCCGTGCCGCTGAGGGTCCACGAATCGGACGTGGTGTAAGGATAGCCGTCCTGAGTGGGCAGCGGGCTGCTGATCGAGAAGCCGGGCATGGGGATCTGGTCGAGGATGGCGTCGATAGAATGGATTCGGTCCTGGACGAAATCCTGCATGTCCTGGATCACGTTGTCGGGTACCCAGCCGCCGAGGATCTCCTCGATCATCGGGTTGAAGTTCTCGGGCGCAAAGACCGTATCAATAAGGTCGAGGTACTGGGCGTAGTAGCGCGGCACGATGTCGGGATGGTCCAGTAAGTCTTCGAGGCCAACGACGCCGTCGTAGATGAAGATGCTTCGGTCGAGGTCGGGGGCGGTGCCGCCCTCGCCGAGAAGGGTGTCGAGGTCGTGCGGCACGAGCAGGAACCGCGGGTCCACGACGCCCTGATACATGGCGTAGTCGTCGCCGCGTCCGCTCGTCAGGCCGCCCTCGCGGTTCCCGATGAGGGCATCGACGGCCATGAACCGCAGCCACTGGTCGATGTTGACGTAGGCGCCGACGTCCTCGACGAACGTCTCGGTGGGGGCGAAGTTCAACTGGTAAATCATGTTGATCAGGCCGTCCCACTCGTCCTGGGCGGCGTTCGTCTGCTTCAGGTACGTGTCGCGGTACTCGTCGGCGTCCCATGTTTCCCACTGCAACTCGGCCCCCACCGTACGGTCCAGGTCGGTCAATCGCCACACGTCGCCCGCCGAATCGTCCGGGTACCAGTGCTCGGCCCAGTCCGAGTCGAGCACCTCGACGGCCACATACGCGCCGTACATAAGACTGCCCGTCTGGGCCCGGTCCACGCCGTTGACGCGGACCTCGACGCCCCTGGCGGAGGCGGCCGGCAGCCCGGCCGCACGCCACACCGCGCTGCCCATGACCTGCACCCAACCGTACCGGTGGTTGATGTTCAGCGCCGTGACGCCCTTCCACGGCGTATCGTGCGGGAAGTTGACGCGGTGATTGTAGGGCGGGTCATTGCGGGTGCCGGCCCCGCGGTTGCGGATGCCCACCTGGTACCGCACCCGGGTATCGACCGCATCGACCGAGATGAACGTGCCGTTCATCTGAGCGTTGGAGTTGTCGTCGCCGCCGCAGATATCGTTGATCAGTTCGTCGCGCTCGGCGTCGGTCATGATCAGCCGATAGATGGGCATGCTGCCGGGGACCCACTCGGCGTAAGGATCGTGGGAGTTGTCCACCTGGAACAGGGCGTTGGCCACCTGGCCGTGCCCCGGCACGGGGCCGGGCCAGGTGCGTGCGCGGGCGCCCGAGTCGAGGGCCTCGACGTAGAATTCGACGATCGCCAGGTCGGTCGTCAGCGGCCCGATGGTGGCGCCGTAGACGCCGTCGCCGGGAGCGCCGTCGCCGTGCTGGCCGTCGTCGAACATCTCGTGGACGGTAAACTGGGTCTCGACCACGTCCACGCGGGTATACAGCCGCACGGTCAGGCCGGTGGTCAGTTCATCCACGACACGAGCCGTAATCGTAACGGGGTCGGAGGTGGACGGAATGACCGGGAAGTGTTCCATGTCGAGGATAATGGGGGCGATGTTGTCGGAGGCGACGGAGTTGGCTTCGCCGGGCGTGCCGCCGTCGGTGAGGCTCGCCGCCCAGTTCTGCCCGTACTCGTTCGAGAGGGCGGGGTTGATGAGTTCGAGCGACTTGCCGCCGCCGTCGTGATCCTCGGCCCAGGCCCATCCGGTGTGATTGTGGTCCAGGGGCCCCTCGATGCGGACGGACCAGTCGCCCTCGTCGGCGTAGGCGACGAGGTCGATGCGCGTGCCGGCGGCGTCCTCGAGTTCAACGTCTTCGCCGGAGTTCGAGAGCCGCCCGTCCCAGCCTTCGGGGCCGCCGATGAGGTTGCCGGCGAACTCGGCATACTCGGCCAGAAAGGCCGCCGTGTCGGCCGCCACGACGAGGTAATCGCCGCCGGCCAGGGTCACGTCGGGGAAGGTGTAGTTGACGCCACGGTTCAGGCACCAGCCGCTCAGGCTGACGGGATCGGCACCGGTGTTGAGCAGTTCCACGTACTCAAGGCCAAGGGGTTCGGGCAGGCCCGCTGCGTGGTACATGATCTCGTTGATGGTGATGTCGCTGGCGTCGAGCAGAAGGCGCGGCTCCATGGGCTCGAACACGGGACTGCCGGCATGGGCGGTGCTACGAGAATTACACTTGCGGCTCCGGGTCATAGTCTCACGTTCATCCAGTTTCTGCATCCCCCTCGGGTCGGGTTCTTCCTACGTGCCCAGCGGCACGTCCAAGGCTGCGCCGGCGAGGAGGTCGGCAAACCCGGCTACCGTTTCCGTGGCAGGGTCGGCGTCAGGTTCAGGGTTGGCGGTCGGCGACCAGGCGGCAGAGGTCGGTGCAACGTCCTCCGCATCGAGCGTCAGCGCTGCGTCAAAAGCGTCGGCGGAGGCGCTCAGCAGTGGCGACGTGCCGGACGCCGGATCGAGCGTCATCGGATCGTCGCTCGCAGCGGACGGCTGGAAGCCGGCGTCGCGGGCCACGTCTGCCAGCAGGGCCGTCTCAGGCGGTGCGGTCAGGTCCGGCGGATCGGCCGCGTCCGCCGCCAGGGCCGTCAGTGGCTGCGATACGGCGGCGACCGAGGCGGCCTGCTCGGCCAGGCCCCCCGTCCGCAACAGCCAGGCGACGTCGATGCGGTCGTAGTCGTTGGAGTCGATGATGCCGTCGTAGGTGAAGTCGCCCACGGCCCAACGGAAGCCGCCGCCGGGCACGATCCCCTGCCGGGTCCACAGAACCCAGGCCGTGTCGATCAGGTCGTAATCGTTCGAGTCGATGATGCCGTCGAGGTTGGCGTCGCCGTACCAGGTGTGCGTCACCAGCACCGACTCGGCGGGGATCGGCACGCCGTCCAGTTCGGTCAGGCCTCCGACCGCGCGGTGCGGGTCGTTGTTGTCGATGACGCCCACCGCCGTCAACCTCTGCGGATGGGCAGCGGCCTCGCTCGACGTCAGGCCGGTGCCGTCCCACGCGCCCTCGCCGCGACCCGAGGCGACCCACGCCAACACCTGGGCCAGCGGACTCGCGCCGCCCGTGTAATCGATGACCACCGTGTAGTCCGCGATGTCGAGCGTCGCCCCAGCCGCCAGGTCCAGGGCCTGCGTAACGAGTACGGCCGTACCGCTGGCGGCGAGGCGGACGGTGCCGGCCTCGACGGTGAAGCCCGCCAGGTTCCGGGCGTCGGCCATCACCAGCGTCCCGCCGCCGTCCTTCGTGAGCGACAAGCCGGCCCCGTCGAGCATTCCGACGGCTTCGAGCGTATCGCCGCCTTCGACGGTCCACACCGACGGCGCCGCCAGCACAACGTTGGGCTCGACCGAATTCGTACCAACGCTGTCGATGCCGTCGGGTCCGACGATCAGCGTATGCCCGGCGCCGCCGAGGGTCCATCCGGTGGTCGTGAAATCCAGGCCCTTGACGGCCTGGTTCGCGTACAGAACAGGCTGGTAGGGCGCGGGGTCGGCAAAGACGGCCGTCGTATCGAGGCCCGGCACGACCCCCGCGGACCAATTGTCCGGATTCTCCCAGCGATCGTCGGCCACGCCGAGCCAGAGTTCGGAGTCGGGCGGCCCGGGTTCGTCGTTGTCGGCGATGGTCACGGTGGCATTTCGCGTCACGACGCCGTACGTCGGGTGCCCTGTCAGCGTCAGGACGAGGGTTTCGAGCGGCTCATCGTCAGGGTCGTCAACCGGCGTAACGGGGATGGCCACCGAGGAGAGCCCGGCGGGGATGTCCACCTGGCCGGTCAGCGTCTCGGCGTAGTCGCCGCCGTCGGCCGTGCCGCCAAGGGTGTAGTAGACCGTCAGGGCATCCTCGATGGGCCCCACTCGGTAAATCGTAAACTCGGCGGGATCGGGTCCCTCCTCGGCCGCAGAGGCGTCGGTGGCCCCGACGCTGATGGAGACCTCGGGCGGGAACGGGTCGTTGTCGTTGATCCAGACGACCTTCACGGAGCTGCCGGCCAGGTAGCCCGGCCCGTTGATGAGCCTCAGGATGACGGTCTCCCTGTCCTCCTGCTCGCCGTCGTCGATGGGCGTCACGACGAGAAAGGTATCGGCCTCCCCTGCCGGAATCAGGATCTGGCCGGTCAGAGGCAGGTAATCCGCCGCCGATGCCGTGCCCTCGACATCGTAGTAGACCATGAGGTCGCCGGTCTTGTCGCCATTGCGGTAGACCTGGATGGTCCCCGTGTCGGGGCCCTCCTCTGCCGCGTTTCCGTCAATGAGCGTGAGGGCCACGAGGGCCTTGATCGGGCCGCCGTCGTTGTCCAGAATCGTCAGGATGGCGCTCGGTACGCCGATATCGTACATCCGATCCGGCAGCAGCGTCAGGATGATCGTCTCGTCCGGCTCCGCCTCGTCATCGTCCACCGGCGTGATGTCGATCTGGACGGAGTTCTGGCCGACGGGGATGTCGATCTGGCCCACCAGAAGCGGCGTGTAGTCGGAACTGTCGGCCCTTCCCTCGACCGTGTAGTACACCGTCAGGCAACGGTCTGTGGGGCCATCGCGAGTAATCCTGAAGGCGCCGGGGTCCAGGCCCTCTTCGGCCGCCGCAGAGTCAAAGGCCTGAAGGTTGACCGTAACGTCCTGCGGCGTGTCGTTATCGATGATCGTCACGGTTGCCGAGCCCGCGTCCACCAGGTAATCCCCGGTCAGGGTCAGGGTCAGGATGACGGTCTCGCCCAGTTCTTCTTCGCCGTCATCGTTTGGCGTAATGTCGATGGTGACGTCGGTCTCGCCCGGCGCGAACTCGACCTGGCCGCTCAGGGCTTCCACATAGTCCCAGTTGCTCGCCGTGCCGCTCACGGTGTAACGCACGGTCAGGGCGTTGTCGGTGTTGCCCGTTCGGCTGATGGTGAAGGTTCCGGGATCCGTCTCATGCTCGGCCGCCGACGGATCGGTCGCCTCAATGCTGACGGTCACATCCGGAGGCACGATGACAAAGGGCGAGAGACGCTCGGACGGGATAGGCCCCTCGACGGTCGCGTCGGGCAGTTGCCAGGCCACGGACAGATGATCGTTTCCGCCGCTCTCCTTGTGGAGGGCCTCGACGTAGTAGCGGTGGCCGACCTCAAGATGGATGGGCGCAGACTGCTGCTCCGGATGGCCCAGGTCGAACCAGTCGCGGCTGTCCACCCACCCGTTCACCCGGCAGATGAGGACGGCGCCCGCGGGGTCCTCGTCGGTGCTGAGCCAGAGTTCGGAGTAGTCGTCACTGGCGATGTAGAAAGTGTAGTTGCCGGTGGCCGGCGGGGAGAGATAACCCCGCACGCGCGTGCCGTAGGACTCGGCCCAGTTGACGGGGATCTCGAAGAGTGGCATCTCGTTGGCGCCCGTCGGAATGTGGGGATAGTCGATGTGGCCCGTGAGGCTTGGGATCGTGTTCCCGATGATGCCCGTCCAGTACTCCCGCAGGATGGTGCCGGAGCCGGGCACGTAGAACTGGAACTCGATCTGCGTGCCCGGGACGATCCCGATCCCCGACTCCGCCTCGACGCCCGCGACCGCCAGCGTGTAGGTAACGCTGTCGGCAAGGTCCTCATCCAGCGTGAGGAGGACGGTGTGGTGGTTGCCCTGGAGCACCGCACCGACGATGCCGATCTGCTGTGTGCCGCCGTCGTAGGTGATGTCGTAGTTGTCGAGATCCTGTGCCGTCAGCGCGGTCACCGTCTCGGTGAACACGAGGGTGACGGTCCTGGCGTCCGGCGTGCCCACGGACCCGATACTGAGGAGGCGGATCTCCAGGGGCGGCGTGCTGAGGGCGCCCTCGATATCGTCGATATTGACGGCCGACACCTGGTAGGCGTACGTCCGGGCCGCGTCCACCTCCGTGTCGTTGAAGGAGGTCGTTTCCGACTCGCCGATGGGGACGTCATCCCGATAGACGCGGTAGTAGGCAACACCGCTTTGGGGATCCTCAGAGGCCGTCCAGGTCAACCGGATTTCGGTGTCGCTGATGACCGTGGCGGCCAGATCGGTCGGCGTGGTCGGGGGCGTATCGTCGATACCCTGGTTCAGCGCTCCCGGCGTGCCGCCTACGGTACTCGACTGCCAGTTCGCCGGGTCGTTGCCGTAGTCGTTCGGTGAGATGCGCGACAGGGCCGCCCCTTGACCGTCGGCCCGGAACGGCCAGGGGTCGCGGTCCTCGTAGTTCACTTTCTCGGCCTGGATATACGGGACGAAACCGGTTCCGGGCTCGGGCTCGCCGGGCCTCGACAGTTCGATCCGTTCGCCCTCGTTGGCGAGGTTGCTGGGGTTGAGCGGCGCCTCCGGCGGCGCCTGGAACGGCCCGTAGATCGGGACCTCGACCGGGATGCCGTACGTCGTGCGGAACGCCTCCGGATCGTTCTGCACCACGAGGGCATAGCCGCCGGCGGGAACATAGGCGCCGGCCGGGAAGGCGAACACGATGCCGTCGGTAAACGTCCAGGGGTTCTCGGGATGGGCGGGATCGTAAAGGGGAACGTCGGTGCCCGTGCGGTTAGCCAGTTCGATCCACTCCGGCGCGTCGAGGTCGGCGGGGTTGTACATGACTTCGTTGATGACGACGTCGGGGATGACGGGGCCGGAGTTTTGCTGCTCGTACGTGGGCGCGGCCAGGGGCACGAAGTCTTTGCCGTCGTTCGACTTGATGTACCGGCCGAAGGTAACGCCACGGTCTGAGGCCCCGAAGAACTCATCCTCGCGGTACCCGCCGGGGGTGCCGTCGGGCGCACGGGAGGTGAGGCACACGGCATCGCCGAGTTCGCTCAAGGCGAACGCGGCGCCGAAGTGATCCACCTCGTTGAAGGCAACGTACTCGCCGGGTCCGAGGACGGTGGCAGGAATCTGGAACGCGTCAAGTTGGGCCGGACTGTCGCTCAGGAACCAGCCGGTGATGTCGATCGTCTGGTCGGTCGTGGTGTTGTAGAGTTCGATCCAGTCTTCGACACCGCCGTCGGAGTGGGCCAGAACTTCGTTGATGACGATCGAGCCGGGGTCGTAGCCGGGGTCGTCCGCGCCGGGGTTGCCGCCCCACTGCCAACTGGCGCGCCAGCCCTCGGGCGTGTTCCATGCCGGCAGCGCGGCAGCGGAGTCGCGGACGACCAGCGAGAAGCCGTCACCGTCGGTCAGGCCGTACCAGCCGTCGTCGAAATCGAAGCCCTGGATCGCGGCGCCGACGGCCTCCTCGACCAGGATATCCTCGCCGCCGTTGGCGAGGGCGGTGTCGTTCTCGAACTCGCCGGCGATGTTCAGCCCCGTGCCATAGCGCGCCTCGAAGGCCGCCTGGTTCCGGACGACCAGGACGTACTCGCCGGGGGCGAGCGACATGGCCGGGAAGGTGAATGCGACGCCGTCCGAGAGCCGCATGCCCTCGAGGTTGACGGAATCGTCGCCGACGTTCTGAAGTTCGATGTACTCGAACAGCTCGTTGTCCATGAAGCCGAGCGCCTGTTCGGCAAGCGTGGGGAGCGGCGGGTTGTACATGATCTCGGTCACACGAAGCGGCGGGGCCACTTCCTGCACGAAGGTCGCCTCCGTGAGGGCGCTCCACTGGCCGCCGCTGTAGACCCGCGCCTTGACGTGGACGCTGGCATCGAGCGTGACGGGGCTGCCGGGGCTGTAGGTGTAGACGCCGGGGCGGACGCCTCCGCCGAGCAGACGCGGATCCGAACCGTCGAGGGTGTAGTAGATGGTGCCGGCGGGGGCCGCGATGCCCAGTTCGTCCCCCTCCGAGACGGTCCCGCCGTGCTGGTAGCCCCCGTTGACGCTGAAGGTGGGGGCCGTCGTGTTCGGATACAGGCCGATGCTCTTGAGTTGCCCGAGGACGATGTCGGACCGCCGGCGCAGGTAGTCGTTGAGGATCGAGTCGCGCTCGTACTGCCACTGCGCGAGGGTGTAGGGCGAACCGCTTGCCACGTCGCCCCACCGGGCCGACTCGCCGACCATGGCGAGTTCGACCGCGTCGGCCAGGGATGCGTACAGCGCCGCCGGCTGGTTCCGCTCGGGGTGGGCCGGATCCCACTGGGGAAGGCCCGGGTCCACGTAGAGCGGCCCGCCGTTGAAAAACGCCTTGTGGACGATGTCGCCGAACAGGACTCGCCACTCGGGACTGTCGCGCAGGTAGGAATACGGCTCGGCGATGCTGTTGCCCACGCCCGTCGAGTTCCGATTGACGTCCGACCGCATGCCGACGACCCACTCGGAGTCCCACGCGAAGGACTTGAAGCCGGTGCTTCCGGGGTCCTCCGCCCTGGCGGCGTACCAGTTGTGGCCGGGCCAGTCGGCGTTGCCGACGAAGAAGTTGGTGAGCATGTAGATGGCGTAGTTGCTGACGTCGAGGTAGTTCGGATAGTCGGGGTTATCGGTGCCGTCCGGGTTGTTGCCCTGGAGGCGCTGGTACTGATCGAGGGTGGTCATGCCGCCGCGGCAGAGGCTGAGCATGGCCTCCCACTCCGTCAGATCGCTCCCGCCGGTGGGCAGACCGGCGTTGACGGCATCCCAATCGTCCTTATCGCCTCCGAAATAGGCGGCCCCGAACGACTCGTCGGGCCGCTCGCTCGGATTGTACAGACCCCAGTACAGGCCGTTCACGTAGAGGTGGACGAAGTTGCCGTGCGACGAATCGCCGCCGAGAGCCAACTGCAACTGGCGGACGTACTCGTCGCGGATATACTGCGAGTCGGCGGCTCCCCAAACATAGCCGTCGTTGAAGTTCTGGCGGAGGATGATGGTATCGAACTGGTCGGCGGCATCGTCGCCGAAGAGCGGATAGTTCAGTTTCGTGGGACCGTAGTCGCCCTTGAACAGCAGGCGGAACGCGTGCTTCTTGAATCCGGGGTTGCGGCCGACGCCGCCGTACATCCGCACGCCGCAGTCCACCTGGAACCCGTCGTCCGGGGCCTCGTAGCCCTCGGGGTAGAACATCTCGATCGAACCGGCCCGCTCCCAAGCGACACCCGTATACGCCTCGTTATTACGGCAATTGACGTAGATGCCCGTGCTTGGATCGAAAAGGTCGTCCATGTCCATCACCAGCGACATCGTCGGGATGGACAGGAGGGCGTCCATCAGCATGTCGCTGTAGAGTGGATTGTTGACGATGTCGGGGTCCATCTGGTAGTCGGCGGCAGTGCTCTGGCCGATGCCGACCCACGTCGTCGGGAACCCGGCCGGGTTAATCGGCTGGTGGATGACGTCGTCGAGGAAGATGTAGGTCTGGGTATCGACGTTGGACGGTTCCCATCCCTCCCTGGCGGCCGCCGCGCGCAGCGTCGTGGTCGTCGTAATGGGGACGGGCGCCAGGTACTCGTGGGCGTCGGGCGAGACGCTGCCGTCGGACAGGATCGGGCTGTTGGAGTTCGTGGTGTAGTAGATGACGGCGTCGGCGGTGTCGCAGGTAATGGTGACCTCGAAGGGCGCGTCGTAGAAGCCGCGGTCCAAGTCGAACTTCGTGTCGCCCACGAAGGCGATGAAGTCCTCGAGGTTGGGCGCGCCCGGGCTCGGCGTCTCGAAGAAATGCGGCGTCAGGCCCAGTTGCTCGATCTCGGCCAGTTCCGGCACAATGAGGAAGTCGTTGTCGCCGGCCCCGTCGTTCAACCCGTGAATCGCCAGGACGTTCGTGCCGGCCTGGAGCAGACCCACGTGGTTCGAGATGTTGATGTCCTCGTATCGCAGGGCCGAGGCGTTGGGGTGCGCGTCGGCAGCCGCAGCGTTCCACGCAGGCGCGACGCCGACAGCGCCGGGAGCGTTGCGGCGGGCCACCTCGACACCATTCAGGTACGCCACGAATCCGTCGTCGTACTTCATGCGGAGGTACAGCGAATCGTAGTCGCCCGGGTCGGCCACGTTGAACGGGATGCGGATGAAGGCCGAGGCGTTCTGATCGGCCATCTCGGCTTCGACGTCGGTCTCAATCAGGCCGGCGTAGGAGTCGTCGGACCCGCCCACCATCTCGCTTTCGACGCACAGCCCCCCGCCCGCGGTATCGCCGACCAGGTGAAAGTCGGTAGCGTTCCACAAGGCGTGGTTGCCCTGGGCAGCCCACAACTCCACCTCCGCGCCGGCGCCGCGGTCGAACATGATCAGACGCAGGTCGTACTCGCCGGGCGTCGTGACGTTGAACACGCCCAGCGTGTCGTTGGGAGCACGCACACCGGGGTACTCGATGGAGAACGTGTCCGTGCCGTTGTCGAGGGACAGCCTGAACCCGTCGTCGCTGTTGACAAGGAACGTCCACTCGCCTGCCGACGAGATCGTGAGCGTGGCCCTCGCGTCGATGACGAAATCGTCGGTATCCTGGCCGATCGTCAGGCCGGGGAAACTGTGTTCGCCGGTCTCGTCCCGGCCGTGGCCGCCCGTGTTGTAGTAGTTGATGACCTCGACGTTCCGGGCGAACACGGCGCTCTGATACGACGGGGTGTTGACGACGTTCAGAGCCACATTGAGGCTGCTGACTGAGACGCCGGCGACCGCCTTGTAAAGCGTGACCGCAAGGCCGGGGGCCGTCGTCTCGAACCCAACGCCGGTCTTGCCCTGGGTCCAACCGGTGGTGTCGAAAACGGTGTCCGTCCAGCCGGGGACCTCGGCGTCCGGAATGAGCGTGTACGCGGTGCTCTCGGCGGGAACCAGCGGCGTGACGGCAATATCCTGATACAACCCGTACGAGACGTCCTCTTCCTGGGCGGGGAAGTCGTATTCGGAGACGATGTCCTCCTCTTCGCCGCCCGGCATGACCAGGGCCAGGTACTCGCCGCCCCGGCTCAGACCGAACGGCACGTGCAGGTCGGCAGGGTGCGCGGGGTCGCCCGTCCGGCCCGAGGCAAAGACGATCAGGTACTCGCCCGACTCGAGCGTGATCCCGGCAGGAAAGGTCCACTTGGCCAGGTCCGAGTCGGTGTCCGTCAGGTGCCAGCCGTCCAGGCTGATCGGATCGGTGGTCGGGTTGTGAATCTCGATCCAGTCCCAGTCCGACTCCGGGTCCGTCTCGTACCATGGTTCGCCGTTGTCGGCCAGGAACTCCGTGATGAGGGGGGTGCCGTCGAGCAGCAGACGAGGCTCCATCGGTTCGAAGACGGCCAAGGGCACCGGCCTGCGCCGTGTACGGTTCCCCGTGTGTCCGGCTTTCGTGGTCTTGCGTGTTCTCATAGCGTCAGCGTCTCACCACCCCGCGTAAATGACTTTGCACTACGACACCCCCAACGACACCTCCAGCGCCGGCGCGGCCAGGAGGTCTACCAGGCCGCCGTCGGCGGCGAGGGCGGAATCTGTCGAGCCCGTGTCGGGCGCTGCCGGCGACCAGGGCGCGGCCGTCTCGGCGGGTGGCATGGCCACCTGATGTTGGGTGGCCATGGTCTCGGCGGGCGGGGGCAGCGCATGGCCACGCGTGTGGCGCGGCTGGCTTGCCCAGCCGTGGGTGGCACGGCAGCCCGAAGGGCGGCCGTGTTGGACACCGGGGACCCACGGCCGCCCCGGCGGGGCTGCCGTGCCACCCGCCGGATCAGCGTCCGTCCGGGTCAGCAGACCGATCTCCGGCGCGGCGGCCAGCATCGAGACTGTCTCGTCTGCCTGCACGGCTGGACAAGCCAGCCGTGCCACACTCAAAGGTGTTGCCGTCTCAGCGGTCCCTGCCGCTAGCGGCAGCGGCGCGGGTGTGCCGACGGCCAGGCCTTCGCCGCCCGTCGGAAGCGGTTCCAGGTGCGTCCCTGCCGCCATCGCCGCCGAGTAGCGCGACGTAAAGCCGCTGATGTCCCACGGATTCACGTCGGCGTCGGGCTCGGCCTGACCCGGACCGTATCCGGCCATGTCGGCGTCGAGGTTGTCCGAGAGGTACTTCTGCGTAAAGCCCGTGATGTCCCACGGCGTGATCTCGCCATCGGGTTCCTCCTCGCCGGGCCCGTAGCCGCGCATGTCGGCCCGCAGGCTGCCGACGTAGAAGACGGCCGCGCCGCCGGCCACGCCGTCGCCGCTCGGCAGGTCATCCACCGCGTCGTAGATGTATCCGAGGCCGCTGGAGTTGGCCGCCGGCTCGCCGTCGAGGCCCTGGCCGCCCCCATCGGTGATCGTCTC
>Ga0307380_10005331_pt1 | contig 17074 bp, 17 predicted proteins | sample UN3MG_FD_202239 | JGI IMG/M metagenome (GOLD analysis project Ga0307380, IMG submission 202239) | Soil microbial communities from Risofladan, Vaasa, Finland - UN-3 | ecosystem: Environmental > Terrestrial > Soil > Coastal area > Acid sulfate soil | place: Finland: Risofladan, Vaasa | collected...
GCGGATGAGTAATTTTTTGCTTGTTGTAAAAGTTTTTCTATCTTTGGGAGTAACGAGCTCAATTTAAAAGCTTAAATCAGCCCTGTAAAATAATAATGTATTCCAGATGAAGCTGTATGTCAAACTAAAATGGTTAAATTATTTTTACTCACTTCTCATTTCCTGGAAAGATAGGTCAATAATCCCTCAATACACTCTTTAATCTCCAGATAAACTGTCTCGTATGTCTTCTTATCCCTACCGTAAGGATCAGCAATATCATGACTGCTTTTTTGTCCCGGACAGAATTCAGTTAATAACCAGATCTCTTTATCGCGGACCATGTTTTTATGGCTCAGGAGAGTTTTGTGATTTTGCTGCATGAAAACAATCAGGTCGGAATTGGCAATCAGGCTGTCTGTCAGGGGCTTGCTTTTATGAGAGGAAAGATCCAGGCCATCCTCCCGGCATACTTCAATCGCAAACTCACTTGCCGGTAAACCCGTGTCCGCCATCAGTCCTGCTGAATCAACCTGTATCTTGTGTTTCAGCTCGCTTCTTTCAAGCATATTTTCCAGGATTGCCTTCGCTATCGGAGAGCGGCAGGTGTTACCAGTGCATAGAAAAAGGAGCCTGATTTTTTTTGAAAAACCGGTTGTCATGAGCTTGAAATAAGAATTCCTTAGAAACAGGGTTTAACACTGCTAATCTTCAAAAACGCCTATTGTCTTTATACCCGCTTTTTCAGCGATTTGCGCAGCAGACAAGGCGCCTTCCCGGATCAGGCGGACAGATTTTTTATTTACAATCGAAACGACAGTCGAAGGCTGAGCGTTACCCTGAGTCAGTTTTTCATCCAGCACAATAAGCTCGGGCCGCAACCTTGGTTCTGCGTTATGCTTGCGGGCTAAATCCTCCATATATCGGCGCAGATTGCCGGGAGACGGTTGTCCTGATCTATTGAGGCTGGTGGAAACAATCGGCAGATCAAATTCCGTGAGCACCCGTGAGGTAAAAGGGTGCGCATTCTGGCGCAGCGCAACTGTTTCACCCAGCCATGGGCATACTTTTCGCGTGCCTGCTCTGGCTTGAAATACGACAGTTAAAGGGCCGGGCCAGAAAAGCTCGATTAACCTCCAGGCCAGCTCCGGTATATTACGGCAAAGTATGTCAACCCATTTCTTCCCGGGTACAAGCAAAATCATCGGCTTGTTTTGCTTGCTTTCCTTAATACAGCGGATACGCTCAACCGCATCGGCTGAATCATACCTGCACCCGTAGCCGTGAACCGTTTCGGTGGGATGCACCACCACCGCGTGATTTTTTAAAAGTGCCGCTGCTTCGTAAACCAGGCTTTCAGGATAGCGCCCGCCCTGGATTGTAACGAGAGAGTCAATCACCGATCAGCCCCAGGATACGTAAAGCAAGGTGTGCGGCGTTCATTGCACCGTCAACAGCAACCGCGGCAACCGGCACGCCGGGAGGCATCTGGGCGATTGAAAGAAGCGCATCAATCCCTGCCAGAGGACCTGAACTGATCGGTACGCCGATTACAGGCAAAGAGGTATAGGAAGCGCAAAACCCCGGCAAAGCGGCGCTCATACCTGCTCCGGCTATGATAACCTTGATCCCGCGTTCGGAAGCTTTTTCCACCAGCTCCCTGGTCCTGTCAGGATTGCGGTGGGCGCTCGAGACACGAGTCTCAAAACTCACGCCCGCTTCTCTCAGCACGCTTTCGGCTTTTGACATAACCGGACGGTCGGATTCCGAGCCCATTATTATAAGAACACTTTCTTTCATCGGTCATCTTTTCCTGAAATAACTCAATTATGAGCCAAACGCCTGAATGAATGGAACGAAATTCCCGTATATAATAAAAGACGGCAACTTAAACCAATTTATGCGGTCAGCATGCTATTATCTTTAAATAATTGAAGTTATCAGTTTTTGTTATAATGGAAAAACCTTCCTGATATTCCAGACACCACTCGATTATCGCATCTTCGATATCAAAACAGCAGAAAAAACATTTTCCTAAGGGCCGGTAACAATTGAATTTAGGTTTCTTTGAGCTGATTGTCAATAAAAGGAGAGTCTTCTTTTGCGGGCATAATCCAGCCGTGCCAGTCCTCCCCGATGATGCCTGCCCGTCGGTAGCGCAGCATAGAGCTTGCGCAGTGACACCTGCGTGGAGCTTCTTTTAAGGAAGCGGTCAAGAGAGCAGTCTGGAGAACGATATCTCCAAAGCCTTGCACAGCCTGATCCACTTCGGCGCGCAGCCCCTCCTCCAGCATGCCCTCAAAAAGCTCCCCTGCCCTGTGGGGCAGCTCTTTTACCCCCTCAGCCCAGTTGGCGACATAACAGCAGGGATGATAGCACATCTCAAGCTCCCGTGCCAGAAATGCTTCCGGTGCAAGGGTCATACCCACGAGCTCGCCTCCAAGGCGCGCGATCATCCGGATTTCCGCCGGCGTTTCGAGACGGGGTCCATCGGTAACCGCATAGACACCACTTGGATGATAATTCCGGCCCAGTTTTTTCAGAGCATCGTGCAGAAGAGCGTTCAGTTCGGGACAAAATACAGGACTCTGGCGGATGAATCCCAGTCCTGTGCCCTTGAAAAAGGTGTTTTCCCTTCCTCTGGTCAGGTCGATAAGATCATCAGGCAGGACATAATCACCGGGCTTGAAACGGCGGTCAATTGCCCCGGGGCCGCTCCAGGAAATTATTCTCGTGGTGCCGATTTCTTTCAAGGCCCAGATGTTGGCCCGGTAATTAACATCCGGAGCGGTGATCCTGTAACCCGGGCTGCCGTGCCGTGAGAGGAAAGCGATCGAGCCTTCCATTCCTTTCGGATGCAATAATTGAATCGGAGCGGCTTTCCCAAAGGGCGTATCGAGCCTCAGCTCGGCTGCAGTCCTGCCGATCCGGCTTAAAGCGAGCTGGCAGGCCCCGCTGCCGCCGACCACGGCAAATCCGAGGTAACTTCTGCGCGCTTTGTCCGTGCTCATCCGGTCACCCGAGGCTTTTAATGGCAGAGTTAAAAACAGTCCGAAACAAAAGTCAAAGAATGCGGATTATTCTGTAATCCTGGGATCTCAGGGCTGGCTTGAAGCCGGCCTCGGAAATCAGACGGGCAATGGTTTTTTCATCGACCGCCTGGAAACTGCACCCAGCGGCCCGCACCACATTCTCCTCGAGCATTGTGCTGCCGAAATCATTGGCCCCATAAAACAAAGCAAGCTGCGCGATATCAGGTCCCTGAGTGACCCAGGAAGCCTGGATATTCGGTATGCTGTCCAGCAGAATACGGCTCGCGGCCAGGATTCTCAGATAGAGTGCGGGACCTGTTTTTTCAAGTTTCAGTGCTGTATTAAGCGGCTGAAAACTCCAGGGAATAAAAGCCGTGAATCCCCCTGTGCGCTTTTGAAGGCTTTGAATGTGGTGCAGGTGCCACACCAGTTCGCTGCAGGTTTCCCCAAGGCCGTAAACCATGGTGGCCGTGGTTTTAAGTCCCAAGCTGTGGGCGGTCTCATGAATCTCGAGCCAGCGTTTTACTCTGATTTTGCGGGGGCTCACGCTGCGGCGCACCCGGGCGCAGAGAATTTCCGCGCCTCCGCCTGGAATGGAATCCAGTCCAGCCTGGATCAAAGCTTCAATTACATTACGGATCGAGCCGCCTGACATGCGGCTCATGTGATCGATCTCCGGAGCTGAGAAACCGTGCACATGGATCGGGTGATGTTCCTTGATATAGCGCAACAGTCCAAGGTGCCAGTCCAGGGGTAGTGTCGGGTGCAGGCCGCCCTGAAGGAGTATCTCGACAGCACCGCAGGCCTTCGCTTCCTCTACTTTCCGGCCGATTTCCGCATAAGAGAGAACATAGGCCTGGGGGTGGTTCACACCCCGATGGAAAGCACAGAAACGGCAGCGGCCGATACAGATATTTGTGTAATTTATATTTCTGTCGTTAATAAAAGTGACGATTCCCTCGGGGTGAAGCTTGCGGCGGACCAGGTCGGCCTGAGCCCCGAGCTGGTGAAGATCGACTTTTTGGAACAGGGATATTCCACGTTTGATAAAACTCGAGGGCATACTTTGAATAATAAGTTGAGACGTGGTTCGCTGTCTGATTTTGAGGGGGCAAGGCGGGGCATGCCCCGCCCTTATCATATCAGGTTTTCTTGTACTCGATCTTTTCGAAAAGCCGCCAACCCCCGACTTGATTTCAGAAGAAAATTAAAGTCATCAGGAAAAAGGTGGGTATCAGAATCAGTACCGAATAGATCATAAAACCGAAAAAGCTCGGCATCTTGATCCCGCTTTCCTCAGCGATTGACCGCACCATGAAATTCGGGGCGTTCCCGATATAGGTATTGGCGCCCATAAACACCGCCCCGCAGCTTATAGCCTCAAGATAAACACTGTGCGTGGTCATGAGATCCGGAACCGCTGTGGCCTCCGGGATCCCAGGCAGAAGTTGGCCAAGGGCGCTGTTGAAGAAAGTGAGATACGTGGGCGCATTGTCCAGAAAACTCGACAGAGTCCCGGTGATCCAGAAATAGTGCACCGGCTCACGCACCATTTTGATCAAGAAAGCCAGCGCCCCGGCTTCCCCAGCGCGCAGAATGGCCAAGGCCGGAACAATAGTCATAAAGATGCCGGCGAAAAGGTAAGCCACCTCCTGGATCGGAAACCAGCTGAACTCGTTTTCCTTGCGGATCGCGTGCGGCGTAAAATACATAGACAGCAGTCCCATTATCACAATCAGCACATCGCGTAGCAGGTTCTGTCCCTGGATATGCACTCCGCCGACATTTATTACTCCCAGCTTGACCATACCGCTCATCAGCACGCTGCCCACAATTCCTGCGAGGAAAATAAGATTGTACAATCCCAGAACCCTGAGCGGTTCCTTTTTGACCTCTTCGCCACGGGCGGAAACCATTTCAGCGGCAGCCAGCTTTTTCTCACGGTTATGCAGAACGGTATCGAAAGCGAAAAAGAGCGCCAGCAGAATAATCGATACAAAAGACATCATCGGTAGAAGCTTCAGGGTCCAGAAAAAGGATACGCCGTGCAGGAAACCTAAAAACAGCGGCGGGTCTCCCAGTGGAGTGAGGCTGCCGCCGATATTGGCTATCAGGAAGATGAAAAACACGATTATATGCACCTTGTGCCTGCGGTTCTTGTTCGAGCGGATAACAGGGCGGATCAAGAGCATCGCCGCTCCGGTGGTGCCGACCCAGGAAGCTATTATTGTCCCGATTAAAAGAAATACAGTATTGACTGTGGGAGTGCCCTTCATCTTTCCTTTCACCAGCAGCCCGCCTGAGACTGTGAAGAGGCCCCAGAGCAGAATGATAAAGGGGAAGTAGTCTATAAGGTAAATGTGCAGGATTTCATACCAGGCGGCATGACCGTAAACAAACAGGAAAGGCAGGGCAAAGATCAGGGCCCAGAAAGCGCTCACTTTGGGGAAATGATGGTGCCAGAAACCGGGGGCCAGGAGTGGAAAGAGCGCAATGCTCAAGAGAATCCCGGCAAAAGGGATTATACTCCACAGAGGAAGAGTTGAGCCGAGGTCCGGGCCCTCGTGGTGCGGTTCCTGGATTGTTTCCTCCGTCTGAGCCGCTGTCGCATGCCCGCCTTGCTGGGCGAGAAGCCTGGAATTGGAGCACGACTGATCAATAATCGTAAAACTTACCAGCGCTGCAATCAAGCCGAATAAGAGGATTAAAGTTTTCATCTCTACTCCAATTGCAAAGTAATGGTTAAAGGCCTTCCTGTTAAAAAACAAAGAATACCGATAAACTTAAGGGGCCATCCCGGAAGCTGCGACCGGTTTGTAGAGAGTATCTCTTTCAACCGGAGTGCGACCGGCTTGGCGGATCAGCCGGACCAGTTCTTCTTCCGGCATGAACTGGGGAGTGCCGGCTCCAGCTTCATGAGTTATATGCTCCTCCAGCACAGTACCATTGACATCGTCGGACCCAAAAAAAAGCGACATCTGTGTCAGCGGCAGTCCCAGCATGATCCAGAAAGATTTGATATGTCGGAAATTGTCGAGTAAAAGTCTTGCTGCGGCTATTGTTTTAAGTGCCTGGATGCCTCCCGCTTTGGTCAGCTTTTCGAACTCCGTGTTCTGAGGGTGAAAAAGAAGCGGGATAAACGAGTTGAAGCCGCCGGTTTCATCCTGAAGAGCGCGAACGGCGAGAAGATGATCCACCCTGTCCGCATACGACTCCAGATGCCCGAACAGCATGGTCACATTGGTCGGGATACCCAGCTTATGCGCAGCCCGCATAACATCCAGGTACTGCGCCCCGCTTATCTTTTTCGGACAGATCTTGTTTCTCAACTCCGGCGAGAATATTTCCCCTCCTCCGCCCGGCAATGAACCCAGCCCGCATTCAGCGAGATTTTCGAGCACCTCGGTGACAGAAAGATTCTCTTTCCGGGCGATATGTTCAATTTCCACCGCAGTAAAAGCCTGGAGATGTACCCCGGGGAACCCGTCCCGCAGCAGCGCGAGCATCTTCCTGTAATAATCCAGGCGCGCATCGGGGTGGCAGCCGCCGACAATGTGAAACTCACGCACCTTTTCATGCCACCCGGCCCGCCCTTTTGCGAGAACCTGTTCCGGGGAAAGGGAAAAGGCCCCTTTTTCCCGGGAACTTTTTCTACTGTATGCGCAAAAACGGCATCTGTTGACACAGATATTTGTATAATTTATATGGACATTGTTGATATAATAAACCCGGTCGCTGTTTTTGGCACGGTTTATTTCATCAGCCAGGCGGCCCAGAGCGAGCAGGTCGCTTGTTTCGAACAGGGTTATCCCTTCTTGCCGGTCGAGCCGGTGCCCGGCTGCCAGGCGGCTGGCGATTTTTTCGAGACACGGATCTAAAAATTCGACAGAAGGTCTCGTTATTACCTCCTACCCCCTTTTTTTACTGGCCAGCTCCCGGATCAGATGCGAAGCTATAATCTGGCGCTGAATTTGATTGGTGCCCTCGTAGATCTGGGTGATTTTCGCATCGCGGAAATATTTTTCCGCCGGGTAGTCTTTCATGTAACCGTAGCCGCCCATAACCTGGATTGCGTCGGTAGTGACTTTCATCGCCACATCGGATGGAAACACCTTGCTCATCGCGGATTCTTTGGCGTAGTTTTTTGCCCCGGCGTCGATCATGCGGGCTACCTGGTAAGTGAGGCAGCGCGCAGCTTCGATCTGGGTGGCCATATCAGCGAGCATGAATGAAACGGCCTGAAAGTTGAGGATGGACTGGCCGAACTGATGGCGGCCGTAAGCATATTCCAGCGCGGTTTCGTAAGCCCCCTGGGCAATGCCGACCGCCTGCGCTCCAATACCGGGCCGGGACTTGTCAAAAGTCTGCATTGCGATCCGGAAACCGGAGCCTTCCCGCCCGAGAAGGCTGTCCCTGGACACCACGCAGTCTTCGAAAACCACTTCATAAGTGGCCGAGGCGCGGATGCCCATTTTATCCTCTTTTTTACCGAAAGAAAGGCCGGGAGTGCCTTTCTCTACCACAAAAGCGCTGATACCGCGGGCACCCCTAGTCTTGTCAGTTTTGGCAAACACAGTATATGTATGAGCCTCGAAACCATTGGTAATCCATTGCTTGGTACCGTTTATCACGTATTCATTGCCTGCTTTTCGGGCCGTGGTCGAGATAGCGCTGGCATCGGAACCGGCCCCGGCTTCGGTAAGGCAGAAAGCGGCGTAATGCTCGCCTGAAGCAATGGGCGGCAGGTATCTGGATTTTTGTTCATCGGTGCCGGCGATTATGATCGGAAAGCTTCCCAAAGAGCTGGCCGCATAAGTTACCCCTACTGCGCCGCAGGCCCGGCTCAATTCTTCGGTGGCCAGGCAGAGCTCGATCAAGCCTGCTCCTATTCCATCGTATTCCTCAGGAATGTAAATTGCCGGAAGCCCGGCCTCGGCGATTTCTTTCATTATGGCATGGGGAAACTCCGCTTTTCGGTCCAGTTCTTCTCTCTGCGGAATAATATGCGTTTCCGCAATTCTGCGTGCCAGGCGCTTTATCTCAAGCTGTTCTTCATTCAGAAAGTAATCCATGCGATCTCCCGGTGCGGTTTATATTTATAGTTGTTTGATCGGATTTTTCAACTGTCTGCCTCTTCGGTTTTTCCTAAACTGGCCAGCAATTGCAGCGCAGCCTGTGCAGCTTGCTTCTCGGCTTCCTTTTTGCTTGTGCCCACTCCCTTGCCGAATATCTCGCCGGCCACGGCGACCTCACAGACAAACTGTTTTGCATGTTCCGGACCGGACACCTCGACAACCTTGTACGCCGGCTGGCAGTGATAGTTTACCTGGGACAGATGCAGCAGCCTGTTTTTTGATTCATGGAGGCTGTCGTAGCTCAGTCTCACTTTGCCGCCGCCGAGCAGGTTTTGATATACGAACCTTCTGGCGGCCTCGAGGCCGCCGTCAAGGTAAATTGCACCAATCAATGCTTCCAAGGAGTTGGAGATAATGGATACTTCTCCTCTTTTAAGGCTTGAAAAACTATCTTTCGAGTAGAGTATGTAGTCCTCGAGCCTGAGCTTGGAGGCCTGCCTGGCCAGAGCGGTCCGTGAGACTATCGAAGACTTGATCCGGGTAAGAGCGCCTTCGCGGGCGGAGAGATAACGGCTGTAAAGGTATTCGGAGACAATAAGATCGAGCACGGCATCTCCGAGAAACTCAAGACGCTCGTTACTCTCAGTATTTTTCCTTCCGCTCTCATTGATATAGGACTGATGCGAAAGAGCCGTCTCGAGCAGATTCAGATCCTTGAAAAAATAGCCGAGATTGCGCTCAAGACGGCTTAAAAACTTTCTTCGATTGTCTTTGGGCCGGTGGGTGCCGAACAATGCAGCGAGGAACCTTAATGGCCTAGCCCGCATGAATAGATCCTGTGTTATCAAACTTTTTCCAGAGCGATTGAGACATTATGTCCGCCAAACCCGAAAGAGTTGCTCAATGCTTTTCTGACAGTAACTTCACGGGACTCGTTCGGGCAGTAGTCCAGATCGCACTCAGGGTCCGGATACTTGTAATTAATGGTCGGCGGGATTATCCCACGATACAGGGTCAGGGCAGTAAAAATGGCTTCAACAGCGCCAGCCGCTCCCAGAAGGTGCCCGACCATTGATTTGGTGGAGCTTATCAGCAGACCATTTTTGGCATAGACCCCGAAAACCTTTTTTATCGCTTGTGTTTCGGTAATGTCGTTATGTTCAGTCGAGGTACCATGAGCATTGATATAACCCACATCCGCCGGATCGAAACGAGCTTCCTGAAGAGCTGCTTTCATCGCCCGCTGCGCTCCCTCGCCTTCAACTGCAGGTGCGGTAATGTGGTAAGCATCAGCGGTCATTCCCACACCTGAAAGCTCGGCATAGATCCGTGCACCGCGTGCTCTGGCTCGTTCATATTCTTCGAGGAGAAGCATTCCGGCGCCATCGCCGAGGACAAAACCGTCACGTGTTTTATCAAACGGACGGCTGGCCCCCTTGGGATCGTCGTTGCGAGTGGAAAGGGCTTTGCAGGCATTGAATCCACCCACGCCCATCGGAGCGATAGAGGCCTCTGTGCCGCCGGTTAACATGAGGTCTGTTTCGCTGTACTTGATAGATCGGAAGGCCATTGCAATCGCATGTCCCCCGGAAGCGCAGGCTGAAGTGGTACAGAAGTTGGGTCCCTTGGCAGTGAAACGGATGGCCACATAGCCGGCGGCCATATCGGTAATCATCATCGGAACGTAAAAGGGGCTTATCCGGCTGGGTCCGCCCTGAAAATAGCGGCTGTGCTGAGCCTCATGCGTATCGATTCCCCCGATCCCCGAGCCGATAATTACCCCGAACCGCTCCTGATCTTTGGGATCCGTCACTTCCAAGCCTGCATCCTCGATGGCCATAGCGCTGGCTGCAACCGCATAATGGATAAAACGATCCGTACGCTTTATCTCTTTGCGATCCATAAATTTTTGCGGGTCAAAATCTTTAAGTTCGCCGGCAAACTTAGTTTCAAACTGGCTCACATCAAAAGATTTGATCATGTCGATTCCGCTGCGGCCTTCGATCAGACCTTGCCACGAGGTCTGGACATCGTTGCCCAGCGGAGTGACAGCACCCATCCCGGTTATGACAACTCTTCTTGCCATCAATATTTCCTTGCTCTTTAAAGGGCGCCGGTCAATAAGAAAACTTTATGGCATAAACTATTTATGCTTTTTTGGCTTTTAATGACTAAAAAGGCCCCAACCGGGGAAGCTCAAGCCAGGCGGGCTGTTCATACTCCCCGGATTTAATTAGATTAGACAGACAAAAGGCCTGATGGATATATCAGGCTGAAAAATGGGAAGTCATTCCTTGGAGGCCAGTTTTTCCTCTAAATACTTGATAGCGGCTCCCACGGTGGTGAGCTTCTCAGCTTCTTCGTCAGGGATTTCCAGGTCGAATTCCTCTTCGAAATCCATCACGAGCTCGACCGTATCCAGGCTGTCCGCGCCGAGATCCTCGACAAAAGAGGCGTCATCGGTAACCTTTTCAGCATCAACTCCTAGTTTTTCAATGATAATCTCTTTCACCTTCTGTGCATGATCGGACATACAAGATCCTCCGGTAGAAAATGATTGAACCTAATTTGGAAAAAATTATAGTTATTTTTTACATAATCATACCGCCATCTACCTGTAAAACCTGACCGGTAATATATTCCGAATCAGGCCCGACAAGAAATAAGACCGCGGAAGCCACATCATCCATCTTTCCCCCGCGGTTTAAAGGAATCATCTTTAACCAGCCTGTTTTGACCTCTTCCGGCAAGTGGTCGGTCATTTCTGTCTCGATGAAACCCGGTGCTACGGCATTTACGCGGATCCCGCGCGAAGCAAATTCTTTGGCCGCAGATTTGGTAAGACCGATCAGGCCCGCCTTGCTGGCTGCATAGTTTGCCTGACCGGCATTGCCCATCAGGCCGACCACGGATGATATGTTCACAATTTTGCCTGAGCGCTGCTTCATCATCACCCGTGCCGCGCAGTGGATGAAATTGAAAGCGCCCTTCAGGTTGACTTTGAGCACCAGGTCCCAGTCCTCGGGCTTCATGCGCACGAGCAGGCTGTCGCGGGTAATCCCGGCGTTGTTTATCAGGATATCCAGCCTTCCGAACTCGCTGGTCACTTTCTTGACCACCTCGTTGACCTGTTCGAAATCCGCCACATCGCAACAGTAAGCCGCGGCTTGCGAAAAGTCTGTTTTTAACTGGTCTGCAGTCTGCCGGGCACTCTCACCGTCAATATCCACAACAGCGATAGAAGCCCCCTCGGCTGCCAAGCGAACAGCCACTACTTTGCCTATTCCACGCGCCGCCCCGGTAATTAAAGCCACCTGATTGTCAAGAAACATTTTAATAACACCTGGTGAAAAAGTAAAGGCTAAACCTTTCTCAGGACACGAAATCGTTTAACTGTTCTATATTGCTGACACTTACAGCTTTAACTGACCTGTTTATCCTGCGGCACAATCCGGCGAGCACATTGCCCGGCCCGACCTCGACGAACTTTTCTATGCCTGAGGAAATCATTCTCTCGATCGAGGCGGTCCAGAGCACAGGACTGGTAATCTGTCTGGCGAGCAGGCTTCTAATCTTTTCCGGTTCGGTCTCGAATTCGGCGCTTACATTTGCCACGACAGGAATCCTTCCCCGCGTGATTTTCGCTTCCCTCAGGCGCACCTGCATCTCTTCATAGGCATACGACATGAGGGGCGAGTGGAAAGCGCCGCTGACTCTCAGTTTTTTCACGATTTTGGCTCCGGCCCTGCCGGCGGCTTCCATCAAGCTCTCGACCCCGGCCAGGCTTCCGCTTATCACCACCTGTCCCGGGGCGTTGAAATTGGCTGGAACCACAGTTTCCTGAGCCAGTTTGCAGAGCTCTGCCACCCGGTCGTCCTCAAGGCCGATTATCGCGGCCATTGCGCCCGGGGCATTATCCCCTGCCTTTTGCATCAGCGCTCCGCGCAGGCCCACCAGAGAAATTCCCTCCTCAAAAGAGAGATAACCCGCAGCCACCAGAGCGCTGTATTCACCGAGGCTGTGGCCGGCGGCAACAAGGGGGCTGAATCCTTTTTCCTGGAGCAGATAATAAGTAGCGACACTATGCACAAAAATCGCAGGCTGCGTTATCCGGGTCTCATTCAGCTCCTCATCGGAACCTTTGAAACAGTAAGCAGCCAGGTCGAAACCGAGCGCTTCACTTGCTTTATCAAACAGTATGCCTACCGGCGGATAACTCTGGTAGAGATCATGACCCATGCCTGCAAATTGCGAACCCTGTCCGGGGAAGATAACCGCACATTTTTCGCTGACCGCCATCCCAAGAATTCTCCTGCTTGAAAGCCGGCCTACCCCGATTATCCCTTCAACAACACTCCAGCCCAGGTGATTCCCCCACCGAAGGCCACCATCAGGATAAGCGAATTTTCGTCACAAATTTTTCTGGCGCGCGCTTCGTGAAAGGCTATCGGGATCGAGGCAGCCGAGGTGTTGCCGTAGCGCTCGATATTGACATAAACCCGGCTTTTATCTACGCCGAGCCTTTTAACCAAGGAATTGATAATGCGGATATTGGCCTGATGCGGAATTAGCAGATCTATATCATCAATAGAGAGATTGACTTTATTAAGAGTGGCATGAGCCGCTTCTTCCATTGAGCGCACTGCTATCTTGAACAGCTCGTTGCCGTTCATTTTAATATAGTGCATGTGCGAGGCCACTGTATCGAGACTCGCCGGCAGACGGCTGCCGCCTGCCGGCAGACTGAGCACGGAAGCGAAGCTCCCGTCACTGCCCAGGTGGCTTGCAAAGATCCCCTGGCCGTCATCGCCCAAAGTGACCAGCATGGCCCCAGATCCATCTCCGAAAATTACACAGGTCGAGCGGTCTGTATAGTCAGTGATCTTGCTCAGGGTTTCGGCGCCGATTATCAAAGCGTTATGGAAAACACCGCTGTTCAGCAAGCTATAGACCACTGTCAGACAATAGAGGAATCCACTGCAGGCTGCTGATATATCGAAAGCGGTGGCCCGCTTGGCTCCCAGTTTATCCTGGATTATACAGGCGGTGGAGGGGAAAAGGTGGTCTCCGGAGGCAGTCGCCACCAGGATAAGATCGAGATCCATCGGATCGAAACCGGCGCTCTCCAAGGCCATCCGACCGGCTTTCGCGCCCAGGTCTCCGGATGATATTCCATTTTCACTGATCCTTCTTTCTCTGATTCCGGTTCTCGTGACAATCCATTCATCCGAGGTATCCACTATTTTTTCCAGATCGTAATTGGTGAGCACTTTATCAGGCACTGCAATCCCGGTGGAAAGGATTTTAAGGTAAGTTTTCATTCGTTCCGCTTTCTATCCTGTAGTTTTTAACCGCTTCCCGGATACTTTCGTTAATGTTATTGAGAACCGCAAGCCGCGCTGACTTTATAGCATTGCGAAACGCCCGTGGGGAGGAGCCGCCGTGGCAGATAATCAAAGTCCCGTCAATCCCCAGCATGGGGGCCCCGCCGTATTCGGCATAATCGAAAGTTTTTTTCATATCCTCAAAGGCGCCTTTGAGCAGCAGAAAACCGAGCGCGGCAAGCGGATTGGTCTTGATCTGGGTTCTCAAGCGGCTGACTAACAGGCTTAAGATCTTTTCACTGAGCTTAAGCGCCACATTGCCTACGAAGCCATCACAGACCACCACATCCGCCGCGCCCTCAAAAATATCTCTGCCCTCCACATTGCCGATAAAGTTCAGGGGGCTTTTCGAAAGGAGCTTGTAGGTCGCCACTGAAAGCTCATCGCCTTTGGATGGCTCTTCACCGATATTCAAAAGGCCGACCCGCGGGCGGCAGGTGCCGAGAACTTTTTCCGAGTAGATAGCCCCCATCAAGGCGAAATGAAGCAGGTGAATCGGCTTTGAATCGACATTGGCCCCGACATCGAGCACCACACAGGATTTCTTGGTAGTTGGGAAAACGCTGCAGATCCCCGGCCTGCTTATTCCGCCGATGCGCCCCAGCCCCCTTAAGCTGAAAGCCATCACCGCACCCGTGTTTCCGGCACTGATAAAAGCCTGCGCCTTTTTTTGCGCTACGAGGTCCACCCCGACAGCAATCGAAGATTGTCTCTTTTTCCGCACGGCTACTGCAGGGCTCTCACCCATATCGACCAATTCCGGGGCATGCACCACCTCGATCCGGCTGAGATCAGCGGTCTTGTATTTCTCGAGATGCTCCCTGATAACTGTTTCATCGCCTACCAGAACGACTTCGAAATTACCGTCAAGAAGTTCAATCGCTTCAACCGCACCCTTGATCGGGACAGAAGGAATATGATCCCCTCCCATTGCATCTAAAGCAATCTTCATTCTTCAGTGTTCCCGGTGGATTGATAAAGTGTCTCTGTAAAGGCGCAAGCAGGATGCGCAAATCGGTCAAATAAAAGCTGTCTGTCTATAGCACTCCTGTCCGCCGCATCAGAAAAAACCGCGATTTAAAATAATAGAACCACTCTTACTCGGAAACTTCCAGCACCTCGCGCCCATTATAGTAGCCGCAGTGCGGGCAGACCTGATGGGGCGGTTTAATTTGTCCACAATGGGAACACTGGCCCGTACTGGGTAAATTCAGCTTGAAATGAGTCCTTCTTTTCCTTTTAGCTGTCTTTGAAGTTCTCCTCCTGGGTACCGCCATATTTCCTCCTCGAAAGATAACCGGAAGGAGATCTGACAATCGCCTTCCGGGAAAAAATCCATATTTACCGATCTAATGCTTATTCGTTTTTGTTTAATTTCAATAGTTTCTCCCAGCGTAAATCGATTGATTTCTGCTCGCAGTTGCATGGTTCGAGGTTAAGATCAGCGCCGCAATTCGGACACAGCCCTTTGCAATCGTCTGAACACAGTAAATAGTGCGGGTAATCAAGCACAACACATTCCCGCACCAGGCCGGTCAGATCAATCTGCTTTTCATCCTGCTCCAGGGGAAAAATGCCCTCTGTTTCCTGTTCTTCCTCTGAAAGATTAAGCTTTTCGAGCGCCTCCGGGAAAGCGAAAACGCCTTTGACTTCTGTTGTCTGGTGCTGAAAAACCGCTTTAAGACACCGCCGGCACTCGCCGGACACTCTGAACCGGACTTGACCTGAAACATAGAAAGTCAATTTATCGGTTGTACTGATCCGCAGATCGAGTCCGAGAGGTCCGGAAAAATTGAAGTCGGCTTCGTTTTTAAAACCGAGTTCCGAAACTTCGAGGGTGCCGCCTGCCCGATAAGAGCCGGAACGCAGGTTTTCTAGATCTATCAAAAACATAAATATTTAAAATATCCATAATTGTTATATTTGTCAAGATTTAAGCTTACACCTTCAATGGACCTTTGTACCGCCGGGGTCAGAAAAGCTGGCTGCAATCTCTGCGATAGCCTGGGGCAGGAAGGCTATCAGATCGGTGGCCACTACACTGTATTGCCCCAGCTTCCCGGCGGCGATATCCCCTGCCAGACCGTGGAGGTAGGCGCCGCAAAAAGCGGCGTCAAAAACCTCAAGGCCCTGGGCCAGCAAAGCGGCTATTATTCCAGTCAGGACATCGCCGCTTCCGGCTTTGGACAATGCCGGCCCGCCTGTAGGATTAAGCACCACCCTGCCGCCGGGTTCGGCTGTGCAAGAAGGTGATCCTTTGAGCAGCACCACCACCCCAAGTTTTGAGGCGAAATCCCTGGCGACCTTAATTGGCGAACTCTTGATTTGTTCCGGATCCAGCTTGCTGAGCCGCGCCATCTCACCCGGATGTGGAGTGATCACAGCCGAGCCTGCAAACAGGCTTAATCTTTCGGGGTCATGGGAGAAAGCATTCAGGCCGTCGGCATCGATTACCACAGGCTTTTTAACTTTCGGGGCCAGGTCCAGAACGAGCCTGACCGTGCCTTCATCTCTACCTAGGCCCGGGCCGATTGCCAGTACATCCATATCCCGGGCGAACTGTTCGATCGCTTCCAGGGCTTCGGGCTGAAGGGCGCCGGAGCCTCTGTCGGCAAACGGGCGGGTCATGGCCTCAGTCATTTTCATCTCAAAGACAGGGTTAAGCGAGGCAGGCACTGCAGCAGTGACCATCCCGGCCCCGCAGACCAGGGCTGTCTCGCAGGTCATCACCGGCGCTCCGGTGAGGCCGGTGGAACCACCCAGAACCAGTATTTTGCCGTAGTCTCCCTTATGGCTGTCGATTTTTCGTACCGGCAGGCGGTGCTTGATATCGCAAGCCTCACTGACAAAAATGCTGCAGCGGGCCTTTTGGACAGCGACTTCAGGAAAACCGATATCGGCCACCACTACATCCCCGCAGAGGGAGCGCCCCGGGTAAAGCCGGTGTCCGATCTTCTCAAAACCGAATGTGACAGTGAGCATGGCGTTTACAGCCGCTCCCGGGATCCGACCAGTATCCATCTCAACTCCGCTCGGGGAGTCAATGGCTACTACAGGCACCAGGTATTCGCTTAACATCTCGATTACCTGGGCCGTGAGCCCGCGGGGAGATCCGGATGCGCCTGAGCCCAAGAGCCCATCCACTGCCAGATCCGCTTTCTTAAGCGCCGAGGCGAATTCGGGGAGCTTTTCCTCGGACAACTCTATCACCTTCACCCCGCAGTTTACCGCGACCCGGGCCATTGTCGCAGCATCTCCGCTCAAGTCCGAAAGTTTGCCGCAGAGAAAGACCAATGGAAACCCGTGCCCGGCAAAACTCGAAAGATAGCGGGCTACCACGAATCCATCCCCGCCGTTGTTTCCTTTGCCGCACAGTACAACCGGCCGCCGGCTCTGGCACGTTTGCGGGCAGTTTTTAATCGCCTCCACTACGGCCCGGCCCGCCGATTCCATCAATACCGCTCCCGGCAAGCCCAGAACCTCGATGGTTTCGCGGTCAACCTGCTGCATTTGGGCTGCAGTCAGAATGGGAAGCATGTAAAGTCTCCCGCGTTACTTAAAAATACATGACTTAAGCAGTCTGACAGGTTGAATCTTAAAGAGC
>Ga0307380_10005332_pt1 | contig 17073 bp, 26 predicted proteins | sample UN3MG_FD_202239 | JGI IMG/M metagenome (GOLD analysis project Ga0307380, IMG submission 202239) | Soil microbial communities from Risofladan, Vaasa, Finland - UN-3 | ecosystem: Environmental > Terrestrial > Soil > Coastal area > Acid sulfate soil | place: Finland: Risofladan, Vaasa | collected...
GCCAGGGGAAGACTCTGAGAGACGGACAGAACCTTCCCCTGGGCATCCGCAAACTTGCCCGTGGCCAGGATGATCCCGGCCATGGCAATGGACCCCTCCTCCATGGCCTTGTTGAACCCGATGGCCGCCCGGGTGATCTGGTCGAAGCTCCTCTTCACCGCTCCCATGGCCACGAAAAGGACCAAGTAGGTGAGGAACCTCCGGACCGTCCGGCCCAAGAAGCCCAGGCTGGTCGTGAGGTCGTCCACCCCGCGCTTCATGGAGGCTGTCTGAGTCCTGGCGGCAGCAAGCCGAAGCCTCAGCTCAGAGACGGACCGGCTCAACCTCTCGATCCTCCGGGCGGCCGCGTCATTCGAGGAATTCATCCGGTTGGCGGTCTGAGCCATCAGAGACATGGCTCGCTGGGTCTGCGCCAGCCCTACCGCCAGAGCCTTCAATCCCTGAAGGTTGGCGGCAGTCGTGATCCGATAGTTCAGGCCCCTGTCCATTAAATGCCTCCCCCGAATTTCGCTAGGAATTCCTTCTCATCCGACTCGTCTTCCCCGCCCTCACTCAAGTGCTTCATCAGGTCCTTCCATCCCTTCTGGTCGGCCCCGTAGGCAGCCCGGGTCAGGATGGCGGTCATCCGATGCTTCCTCATCATCTCTCTGTCAAGGCTTCCGATCACCGAGTCGAACGACAAGAGATCCAGGTTCATCAGCCACTCCAGGTCCAAGCCGTTCATCGCGCCCCGGACCACGGAGTCTTGTAGGTCTAGCCAATAGTCTCGCTTGGGGGCTCGGGCTCGGGCAGGGGCGCCTCTCCTCTTAGTCCCGCGAGACTTCTTTTCATCGCTTCCCCCGCCATCTCCGCAAAAGGGCCGAGCACCTTCTTGTTGGCCAGGGCGAGGCCGATCAGGAACTCCGTTGCAACGTCCAGCCCGAGGCCCTCCACGAAATTCCTGGCGTCTGCCCGGCTCGTGTCCCTGGGGAAGATGTCCCGCAGAGAGTCCACCAAGAGGATGCCGAAGATCATGGCGTTCTCCGGATCGAGCAAGGTGTTGATCGCATCCGAAACAGCGTTCGCCCTCTCCGTGGTCCGGAGGGAAGCCAGGTCCTTCGAGATCGCTTCCACCTTGATGTCCTGGTCCTCGATCTGGCCGGCCTTGAACTTGGACTTGGCCTGCTGGGCCTGGTCCCCGTCGTGCTTGGTCAGGATGATGGTGAGGGCCTTGGCGATGGGTTGCGCGACCGACCGGATGGCGAAGGCATGCTTGAGCGAGATGGGATAGAAGTGCAAGGTCTCGCCCTGAATCTGGTGCTCGATGAACGACGGTGAAATGAACGACAATTTCTCTTTCCAGCTCATGGGTTCCTCCAAGACAAAAAGTGACCCGTGCCTGGATTTCCCCTTAACCAGGCACGGGTCGAACTAGGGTATTTACGCCTGGGACTCGTTGGTGACGATGGTGAGGGTCGGGCTCAGGGGGTCAGCCGTGGCATTGCGCTCGGCCAGACCGGAGAGCTGAAGAGTGGTCCAGTCGTCACCGATCAGGGCGAAGTCACCCTCGGCCGAGAGGCGGACCTGGTGGAAGGTGTATTCGGTCCACTTGTCGGTGTCCGCCGGGTTCTCCGAGACGAATCGGAGGCAGCCGACGATGGCGCTCTGAGAGGCGGCCTTCACGCGGGAGACCAAGGCGACTGCGGTGGAGTTGAGAGCAACGTCCACATCGTAGGAGCCGGCTTCCATGTCCCCGCCATCCACGACGAAAATACGACCGAGGGCCTCGTCCACCACGTAGTCCGTGGTCTCGACCATGGCCGAGCCTCCGGCGTTGGGGGTGATCGTCACTTCCCCAATGTCGTAGATGCGCGTGGCGGCGGTCTTGGTTGCGGCCGTGGCGCCCTCATAGAGATCATACCAGCGTCCCTGGTCGGTGACCACGAGGTTCCCGTTTCCGGTAATCGCGGCCCCACCGTTGTTGGTCCGGGTATCCGACTCACCGCTGAAGAAGAACGCCAGGTTCTCGAAGTTGATCTCGTCCAGCGTCAGCGAGACGTTGATCTTCTGGCTCACCACGACCTGGAGGTCGGTGAGCTTGAGACCTTCCCGGCTGGACATGTGATCCAGCTTCTCGGTCTCCATCGAGATGTTGAAGGCGGGGGCGTTGCCGAGGTCCCGGAAGGCCCCCGGAATGCCCGAAGTCAGTTCCGCGAAATAGACCTTCCCACGGCCGAGATTGTAGTCCTCGGTCCTGGGGAGCCCAGAAGTATTCCTGCCAGCCATTTGTTACTCCTCGTCCCTTAAGCCGGGGACAGTATTGCTTCGAATCGAAAAGATGCCGTGGACCCTTTTGCGGCCTGCTGCCTGGCGGGATGCTCGTATTCCGCTCCCACCAACCTCAGTGTGATCTGGCGCAGGCTATCTGTTCTCGGGATCAGGATCTGGGAGGCACACAGATCCTCTTCGAACCTTTCGAAAGTGACCGTCGTGTTGAACTCCACCACGAGCAGCCACTCCCAGTTCAGCCGCTCCTGCATCCGATCCCTTCTCTGTCGTATCGGAAGCCCGAAGGAGCTTGCGATCTCGAAGGCCAAGGCAGAGGAGGGGACCACAGAAGACTCCTCATCTACAGTCATGTCCCGACCCGAGTAGCTCACCGGGGGAAACACCCCGGCCAGGGCCGCAGAGGTCAGAGCACTATGGATCTGGGAGACGTAGGTGGCCATTATTTGATGCTTTCGCCTGGACGGGTGGGCCTGTCCGGACCGATAGAGGAAAACTTGTTGGTGTAGGGGCCTACCAAGACCATCTTGGAAAGGCCGTCCAAGTGCTGGTTGATCTCTATGGTCAGGGCAGCCCGCAGGGCCTTCAGCTCGTCCATCCCAGCCTTGCGGAAAGCGGCTTCATCGTTGTAGGTTTCTCGGTTGCTGGCTCCAGCATCCATGAAGATCATCGGGAGCAGAAAGGTCAGCTCCAGCTTCACCATGGCGATCTCGGCCAGCTCGGCCATCTCGCGGAAGTATTCGCTGTTTTCATCCGGGCTCGCGGGCGAGGAATCCTGGGTATACGCCTGGATCGCCTCGATCCTGGCCTGGCTGAGTCTCCTTCTGAAATGCAGACGGACCTTACGGATCGCCTGATCGAGCAGGGTATCAAAATCAGATCCTGACAGGGAGGAGGCGCCAGACAGTCTCAGATTCGCTTTTAGCGTATCGACGTTCGCAATGAACAACGGACTCATTGGCCCCTCCATTCCCTGCTCAGGATCTGAATAGCTTCTTCCACGGTCCCCGGGAGGGGCGCACGGTAGTTCCGTTCCACGAGCAGGATATGCAGCTCCTGAAGGGTCTTCCCCTCCAGCTTGCTGGGATCCAACCCCCAGAACTTAGAAACTGCCGTGCGCTTCCTCATGGGTCCCTTCCTTAGACGACTTTCAGGCTCACGCTCGCATCCGGCCTGCGGGGGACGCAGAGAGGATGGGAGTGGGCGAGAGCGATGAAGGCGCTGGGGTCCTTGGTGATCCAGCTCTTGGCGAAGATCTGGCCCTGGAACTTGCGCTCCTGGAGAGCATCGAAGTCCGGGATGGCCCCGTAGAGCCTGCCCCACTCCGCATCCGGAGAGGCGCACACCAGTTCCGCATAGTCGCTGCGGATCATCGAGGTCGCGGTCCCGTTGACGGAGATCTGGCGACCATACTCCCAGACCTGGACTCCGCAGAAGTCCCCGAGGAAGATCGCGCCCTGGGGGTTGAACTGGCCGGAAAGATTCACCCCGCCGGCCTGGATGCGCCGATTGTCGAGGAGAGTCGAGACCCGGGCGTTCTTGAGGAACTCATCGGCAGCGTTGCGGCCGAGGAGCATGTGGGTGGGAGACAGGCCCACTCCATCACTCGTCAGGCGCTTCACAGCGTGGATGTCGGCCTCGGGGTTGCTGGTCGTGGACCACAGGGGGCTCACGGTGTAGGCATTGGCCGCGCTGCGGGGGAAGGTCACCTGGAAGACTTCCTGATCCGCAACCTCGTAGGAGATGGTCCCGAGCAGCGCCTGGGAAGCCTGAACTTCCTCGGTGTTCTCGATCTGGTCCTTCATGTATTTCAGGTCCCGGGCGATGTGCCGGGTGAGGGCCGAGAGCTGGGCTCCGGCGTCGATGAAGATGCTGGTGCCGGCCCGGCGGGTGAACAGGAGTTCACTCGGGGTGAACGGCCGCTTGATGCGGATGTTGGGCATGGTGACCGTGGCGAAGGACTGCCCGAGGCCACCGACCATGAGAGCTTCCCCGTTCTTCTTCACGTAGGGGGCCGCCACGATCCCGCCGGTCAGGTAGGACAGCTCGGCGGTCTCGGTGCTGAGGGTCTGAACGTCGCTGAAGAGGAGGTTCTTCAGGAAGTTCTGGGGCCCCTTGATCTCGTTGATCAGGAGGGTCAGGGTGGTCCACTTCAGGGGATCAATCGTGTAAGCCATGATTACCTCACCTCCGTCAGGCCGCGCACGATGAGGCCGCGAGCCAGGCACTGGGTCCGGAGAGCCTCACGCAGGTCGGCCGCGAGTTCCCCATCGGGAAGAACGATGTCAGCGTATTCGATCTGACCTTTGACCATCACCTGGGCGATGACTTCCCCGGATCCGTCGAGCTGGACGGTATCGGGATAGATGAAACCCTTGATTTCGTCCACGTCCCCGGTTCCGGCTGCGGACCAGACCTTCCAGTTGAAAGCTGCCTCATCGAAGGCCACGGGGGTCCCCACGGTCAGCTCGGTCTCGGCAACGTCCGGAGAGAAGGTGCAAGGCAGCACTCGCTCCGGCTGAATCCTCGGGTAGGCATCGTAACTGCCCTGCCCGAACAGCTCGTTGGCGGCATAAGCCATGATTACTTGCCTCCCTTGTTCATCAGCTCGATCACCTTCAGGGCCTCGGCGACTTCATCCGCCTCTTCCTTGCGAAGGTTCATCCCCGCATAGAACGAGGGGACGATGGACTCGGACTTGTCTTCCGTGCTCTGGTTCGAGATGCCCATGGACTTCTTCAGCTCCACCAGGTCCTTCTCGGCCTTCTCCGCACGCTCCTTGAGGTCCGTCTTCTCCTTGTCGAGAGCGGTCTTCTTTGCCTCGGCCTCGACCTTGGCACGCTCGACCAGATCGTCCTGGCGAGCCTTGACGAGGAACTCGACGGCCTTGGCCAGGGTCGCGCCCTGAGTCATCTGGGCCGCCAGACCATCCTGAAGGGACTTCAGGAGATCCCGGTCTTCCTTCTCCATCTTGTTCGACTCCTTTGGTTTACTGAACATTCTACGGAGCCAACCCTGGCCCGCGTCTTCTTTCTCGGCCTCCCCGGCCAGAGAAACCCCATGCCAATCGCCGTCTCGATAGAGCTTCTGAAGGTTGGGGTCTTCCACCTTGATGATCATTCCCCAGGACCCCACGGGGCTCACCTTCTCACCAGATCGAGTCTGGAACCCCTCAAACCTCGGGTCCCCCTTCTGGACGATGAAGGTCTCGGCGACCCAGGCCCGGTCAGCTCCCAGGGCCTTCCCATCGTGCCGGAGGTCGATCTGTCCTCCTTCCTTCTGAAAGCTATAGGCCATCTCCTTCACTGTCTTTGCATCGGCGAATTCCCCGTCTGAGTCCAGGAGGTCTGGGACGTAGACCAGGGCGGTCAAGAGGCCCTCCGCGTCCATCTTGGAGAGCATCTCCACCTCGAAGGTCCCGTCCGCCTTGAACAAAACTGGAAGGCGGTTCTTCCCTGCGGGACACAGAGAGACCCACTTGATCTTCGGGTTCTTGAGCCTCTTGGCCATGAAAATTCCTCCCGTCCAGGATGTAGGGGTATCATGGACAGGATAGCACATCATCCTGGATGTGCGGTTAAAAAATTCTATTTGATGCCCGTATCAAAAGGAAGTGCAATGGAGCCATCAAAGATCCTGAAAATCGTCGGGGCTTCCACTCATCTGCTCTATCCGGACCAGGGTGGGAAGTCCCTTCTCCAGATCCTCAAGGGGGACGAAACGCAGTCCTCCCAGGATCCCTGCCCGGGGTTGAAGTATCACCCCTTCAACTTCGAGCTGGTGACCAAGTTCAAGGAGTCCAACTCCCACCACAGCACCTGCATCGAGACCAAGAAGGAGGCCACGGTGGGCCTGGGCCTGGTGACCGAGGAGGAGAGGAAGAAGAAAGCGGAGATGGCCCAGATGGCCACGATGCCTCCGGCGGCCCCGGCCGGCCCGGCCAAGCCCGGGGGTATCCAGCTTCCCCAGAAGCCCCGGGGAGTCAACAAAGAGGATGATCTGGACCTGTCCGACCGCAGCACCTCGAAGGCCGAGATGGCGCTGGATGAGCTTTGCCGGGTCTCGTGGCAGGATGTGATCGGGGACGTTGCCGAGGATTACTTCCAGACCGGAAACGGATTCGTCGAGGTCGTTCGCGCAGGGAATGAAATCGTCGGCCTCCACCATGTCCCTGCGGCGCATGTCTATGTCGTCGTGGAGGACGACCTCTACAACATCCACTATGAGATCAATCCTTTCTTGTCCGGCAGCCTCCTTGAGGGTGGGGACTCGGCTGCATCTGCCAGGACCTTCGTTCCCTTTGGGGAGAAGGAAGCCTACCTGGCGAGGACCCCCGCCGCATCGGAGGCGGCAGCCCGGATCTCCGAGGTCATCCACTTCCGCAAGCCTTCGGCAGCCTCCCGGTGGTATGGAGTCCCCGATTGGTTGGCCGCCGTTCCGAAGATCGAGCTGTCCCATTGCTCGGATCAGTTTCAGCTCGACTTCTTTATGAACAGGGGAGTGCCGGAGTTTCTCCTGTTTGTGACCGGGGGCGAGGTCTCACCCCAGGACTGGACGAAGCTGGAGGACAGCCTCCGTGCTGGCGTTGGTTTGGGAAACAGCCACAAGTCCATAGCGATGAACCTCGTTGCGCCCGAGATCGGAATCCATCTCGAAAAGCTGGAGTCCGACAACCGGGATGGGGACAGCCAGCAAGCGCTGGAGGAGCAATGGGCCCTCAGCATTGTGACGGCCCACCGGGTTCCACCGTTGCTGGCAGGCATCCAGATCCCGGGGAAGCTCGGGGCATCGAACGAGATCGTGTCCGCCATGAAGGCTTTCCAGACCTTGGTGATCGGCCCGAGCCAGAAGGTCTTCGAGACGATCCTGAACAAGACACTCGGCGGGAAGAAGGGCGTGTCCGGGCTCAAGGCGGGGGACTTCAAGTTCCGCAAGATCACCGATGAGATGGAAGTCGAGCAGCTCGATCCGATCTCCCGGATGCGCCAGGAGTTCACGGCTCCAGTGAACAAGGACCGCGACCCCAACAAGGGCTTGAAGGAATGAGCCTGTTCCTGGAAGCACTCTCCAACCTCAACGTGGGGCGGGAACGGGCCCAGATAGTGACGTTCTATCGAGAGGTCGTTGCCTCCCCACGAGCCTTCACCATGTCCGAAGTGGAGGCTTCAGTCTCCTGGATCTCTGCCATGTGCTTCAAGGGCCTGGCTGGCAAGGAGACCAGGAGCAAGTCCATCCAGTTCATCCTCGGGAAGATGCGTCTCCCCATTACCTCCTCGGTCAACATCCATATCCCCCACTATTGGGCCCCCTACTACCACGACGGGCCGGGCCCCAGGGTCCCGAGCAAGAAGAAGTTCTTCCTGGTCTTCCCGAAGGGCCAGGACCCGAGAAGGCCGAGGAGCTATCGGGATGAGATAGACCCGAGCAATGTCAAGTCCATGCACGCTCTTGGGCCTGGGGCCTTGAGGATGTATAAGAAGCTGTTCGGGGACCGCCTGAAGTTCTTCAAGGTCCGCAAGGGATGGAAGGGGGATCGGTTCTTCGACCGGACCGAGCAGAAGTATGGGCGGCAGATTTCGGACTTGGTTCAGATCTTCCTGGAAGAGATCTTTGTCCTATGGGGCGACCACCTGACCGAGGAATATCTCCCCAATCAGATGGTCTCTACCCGGATGGGTGGTCTCCTGTCCTTGATCTGGCGGATCGTCTACCGCAAGTCATCCCTCAGAGCCTGAGTCTCCCCAGCCCCACCGGGCCAGCCCGATGGCATCCACGACATGCTTCCACTCCTCGGGCTTGAGCTTTGTCAGGTGAGCCGGGGGGTTGGTTGGAATCGTGTAGCCCTGGCCCTTCTTGTAGGTCCATCCCAGCCTCCCCAGGACCCGCGCCTGATGGATAGGCTTCGGGATCGACCCCTTCCACTTGCGTGGCCTGGGCAGCTCGATTTGGGCGCAGAAGGGGGACAGGGCGGCAGCCGCCGCGCCCGCGACCTGGGCGAGCAGGAGCATGGAGTCCGGCCGGGCCAGCCCGGAGCCGGAGTAGATCTGCTGGCCCTCGATGATGGCGTGGATGTAGTCCCGATCCGGGAAGCTCTGGCCGAGCACCGGGAACCTGGAGGCCAGCTCCTGGACCATCTTCTGGACGGCCGACTCGCCCTTGTAGCTCCCGGGGACGCGGATCACTTCGACATGTGAGACCTCTCCCTCGTCGTCCACGATGGCCAGGCCCAGGTTGTGCAAGTCGGGATCGATGCCGATGTAGTTCATGACAGCCCCTTTCTCATTTCCAGGTAGGACTCTGCCCACTTCCCTGTCCACAGCCGAAGGGTATCCCCCACCGGATCCGCCAGGAACTTCTTGGGCCGGTGACCAACCCCGATCCCTCCGCGCCCGGGCATCCCCTTCATGCCGATCATCAGGTCCACGGCCGGGTCGAAGAGGTCCTGTTTGAGGGAGGGACACCCGCTGACCAGCTCCCAAAACTTGGCATCAATCCCCTTGGATCCCGTCAGGAGACAAGCCCTGGCGGCCTCGGCTATGGTCCCAATCAGATGGCTCCGGAATCCCGTGGCGCACAGGGCGCTCCCCCGGTTCAGGAAGATCCTGTAGGTCATACTGGGCAGATGGTAGTATTTCTGCCAGATCGTTCCGGCCACATCTGCGGCCATGAGCCTCCGGTGCATGTCGAACACATAGTCCTGATGGTAGCAGTCGTCGTCCTCCATGATGAGGATGTTCGGGGCCGTGGCGAGCCCCAGGCCGGCCATGACGTTGGCCGCCAGGCTCTTGGGACCTTGATCCTCCCTCCGGAAGATCCGCTTGTAATGGATCGTGAAGACCCCTCGGTTGGCCAGGAGGGACTCCCCGACTCCCTGGAGCGCCCGGGCCGAGGCATCAGTTTCCCCATCGTCCACCACGATCCACTGGATCACTCCCCGGAAGGTCTGGTTGAGGAGCATGAATGCCAGGAGGCGCAGGGTCTGGTAGCGATCCCCGGTCGGGGTGATGATGCTGATTTCTTCCTTCATAGCGCCAGGTTCCTTTCGATGGTCTCCTTCGACATTTTCTTGTGGTAGGAGCGGCTGGGGGCGCCGCAGAACACGTCCCACAGCGAGCCGAGGTCCAGGAGGCTTGCTTCCGGCATGAGCGGGGCCAGCTCGTGGATGATGGGCTTGGCGGCCATGGATGCGGAGATGGAGAAGGTCCGGTGGCCCCTCTTGTAACACTGATAGATCGACCCCTTGATGGTGGCTTTTGAATCGTAGCAGTTCAGGGATGGGATCTCGATGTGGCTGATGTTCCTCTTGATCCTCTGGTCCAGCTTCTTGAAGATCTGGGGCCCGACGAGAACTGGGGTCCTGGCCAGGAATGCCCGGAGGAACGGGGCCAGCTCTCCGGCGATGCTGGCGCGGTGGAGGAAGTCCCCGTGGAACCAGACCGCATTCGGAGCCATCTCATCCACCATCTTGACAGCCTCCTCGGTCGGGACCCCCATGAGGCTTGCCAGGAACTTGGGCTCCTGCACCCCATAGCGGACTGCCTTCTCCTTGACGAGAGGAGCCTCCCGGAGAACGTGGAGCAGGTCCATGGCCAAGGGCAAGGTGTAGTCGTGCCGGTCGCAGTTGGTGGCCCTGGCCTTCCTGCCGTAGATCTCCTGCAACATGCACATGAACTCCCCATCCCCGTAGCGCAAGAAGGAGATAGGCTTCTTGACGGTGAGGTCGAGGATGACATTGGAAATGGTCAGATCATAGTTTCTCATTTCAAGAACGTCCTTCCGAATTTGTTGGTGAGACCTCGGTGGCGAAGGATTGCCTGCTTCCCCTCGTGGGTGAAATACTGAAAAAAGTCATTGTTCCGGAAATGGCCGGCAAAGTGCCTCATCTGGATCCCTGCCGACCACGCAGCAAAGTCTACACTCATCTGGTCCCGGACGCAAACCAAAATCTCGTTCCACCAGATCGAGTGGAACATCCGCATGGCCGGCGTGTGCCTCCGGTATAGGAAGCCGGTGCTGGTGACGTAGTTAGGAAGCTCGAATCCCTGGGCCTGGAACCTCTGGATCTGCGCCCCCAGGTCCTCCCGGGGGATCTTCAGGGAGGCATTGATCTGGTCGGCCTCCTGGAGCAGATCATCGTTCTTGGGGTGGACCAGGCCCACCAGCTCGAAGCCCCTGGCCTTGAGAATGATCTCATCCGGGTTGGCGAGCAGGTGCATGTTGGCGTCAATCCAGACCGATTCCGTCTCCTTCGGGAATAGCTCCTCGGGGTGTGTCTTCAGCCACCTGGCCTGGAGTCTGCCATCCTCTGGGATGTTGTGGACCTTTCGAATCTCCCACACATCACTCTTGATCGGCAGGTCGGTGAAGCAGATGAACGAGTGATGCCCCGGATTGGAGGGGGCGTAGAGCTTCTCTTCCTTGCCGATGATTGCGGTGTAGACGATCACTTGCTGCTCCTATCACTGAAGAAGGTAGCTCCAGGGAACTTGTAGTAGAGCCCAGGCAACCACCTGGCCCTGACACCGGCCTTCCAGATAGAGTAGTCGAAGCTCATCTGATCCCTGCCGTGGCGATATTTGTTGAACTCCTCGAACCAGATCCTGTTCATCTCTCGGATCTTGGGGCAGTTCCTGCGGATCAGGAACCCTCCACAGGACTGCTCCTTCTGGTCGAACCCCTGGGCCAGATAATCCGCCACCTGGTGATCGAGTAGGGGCCAGTCGGCTTCGCGGACCTTCCCGCATTCCTTCAGGGCCTGGGCCTCCTGGATGATGCTGGAGTGGCAAGGATGCTTGAAGCGGGCCAGGTCCATGTTCTTTGGATGGAGGTATTTTCGGATCATGTCCTCCGGCATCATGCGGAGTTTGAAGCTGGCATCCATCCAGATCCAGTATTCCGCATCCTTCTCCGGCCCTCCCTCGTGGCACATGATCTTGACCATGCGAGTCAGGTGGACAGGATCTGTTCCCCTGACCTCGCGCCTCTCCCAGGGCCCGGAGATTAGTGGATGGCCAGGGGAGACGTAGGCTATGAACCTGGCCTTGGTCTTACGGGAGACGGCCAGCTTCGGAATCCGAATCGTGTCGGAGTGATGACCTAGGCTGGCCGTCACCACGAAGATTTTCACGCCCTCACCAAAGTCAGGAGGCCGTGGCCGTAGGGCTCGTGGCACTCGATCCTCCACTGGGGGCGGAAGGACATGAAATCGTCGATGGCGAGTCGGATTCCGTGGGAATTGGCATCGAAGCAGGAGCGGTCAGCCGGCTGGGGAAGGTAGGTCCCGCTCTCTCCGTCCGCACCCATCGTGGCGAAGGTGATCGTGTCGTGGAAGACCAACCACTTCTTTGAAGATGCCCCGAATCTTTCAAGTTCCCCAAAGAGCTGCTTGAAGGTATGGAGCGAATCGAAGAAGATCAGGTCTGGATCCCCCGCAGGAAACTGGGTCCGAAGACTGTCTCCCTCATGCAGGTCCCATCGAGGTCCGGAGGCCCTCCGAAGCTCGTTGGCCTGCTTGGTGATCTTCAGGTCCACGCTCCGCAGGATCCCACCCTCTGGCAGGCCAGCCAGGAACGCAGACGAGGAGGCTCCGCGCTTCACCCCGATCTCCCAGATGGTCTGGCAGAAGGAGGCCATGTCTCGAAGATATTCCAAATGCTTGGCCGTGGCCACGTTGCTGGCCTTGTGGGCCTGATAGATTTCTTCTACAGTGCGAGCCATCAGAATTCCTCCAAATCCACGTAAGGGAGCGTGAGCCTGGACTTGGGAGAACAGTTCACGATCCTGATTCTATTTCTAAGAAACGCATCCTGAGCGAATAGATTGAACTTTTCGTTAATGTCCTTCGCCAAGCGGCTCATGTGGTGGTCGTCCAGCATATCCACTCCAAGAATTCCAATCTCCTTGAACCCGAGCACGACCGCCAAGCTCATTGCCGCGAAGGGGCTGGTCCGATAGTGATAAACCTGATCGTGGAAGAACAACCCAGTGGGATTGTATCTCGTGGCCTTCAGCTTCTTGACCGCCCCAACGTCCGGCAGGTGCCGTGTCCAGTCGTCGGGGTAGCTGACCCAGGCTTCCTTGGCCTGAGTCATCTCGATCCACTTGATACGCTCCGGGGTGAACCTGCGGATCCTGTCCAGGATCACCAGGAGGTCCGGAGTATGGTGGAACCGGGAAACGTCGTTCACCCCGATGGTGAAGAACCTTCCCAGAGCTGGGGCCTGCTGGGCGGACTTGCCCAGCCCCAAGATCAGGCACTTCTCAGTCTGCATCGGGGATTTCTTTCTCGATGTTCTCCTGGGCCCAGATCGCCATGGCAGCCCGGCAGATCACATGCCCGAGATGGTCCTCGGTCTTGTCTCCTGCCAGGAACTCGATGGCATGGCGGATCAGGTGGTTCAGGTGTGACTTCAACGGTATGCCGTGCCAGTTGTTGTCCGAATACTTCCTCGCCCCATAGGCCAGGACCTTGGCCAGCCGGCGCATCGCTTCAGGGGGGAGAAGGTCGTAGCGCTCCTCCAGCTTCGACTGCTGGGCCCCGTTGGGCAAGGTCTCACGCTCCTCTTCTTTTTCAGGACTCATTCTTGTGCTCCTCCAGGTATTTCTTTGCCTCTGCAAAACTTGATCCGGTGAACAGCTTCTCTTCCCCCATCCCCCAGGTCTTCCGGATCACATACCAGTGATCTGAGAAGTAGCACTTGGTTATCACCAGACATGATTCCGTCTTAGTCATAGTCCACCACCAGACGGCCAGTGATCTGGTCCTCCTTCATGTCCTTCCCGTTGACGAGGATCTCCACGGTGAGCCTTTGCAGCCAGAGTAGTGCCTCGTCCCAGTCCGGAGTCGTGTGGACGGTCAGCTCCCGGCAGTCTCCCAGGACCGCCACGACCGAATACCACCGGGCCCCTGGCCGGACCTTGATCTTGATCTCCGTTGCGGAGGAGAGGTCTTGAGCCACTCCCCACTTGTTGGTCAACTTTCTTGCCATGCGACTAACCTCCCATCCTTGTAAACTGACTCTGCTCTTTTGTCCCACCTCTCCATCAAGCAAGGCTCTGCCTTGATCTTCACGTCTGGCAGGATCGTTTGCATGGAGTCTACCATGATCTTGGCGATAGCGCAAGCGGCCTCATGGGCTTTTTCCTTCGGGACCTCTGCTAAGATCTCGTCGTGGATGAAGGCCACGGGCAAGGTTCCCTCCAGATCGCCCCTACTGAGCCAGCATTCCTTGGCCAGGCGGAAGACAGCGAGCTTGGCGCCCTCCGAGGCTGGGGTCTGGAGGGAGGCTCCGTTGGCGCAAGCACAGTAGGTGGCCCCAGCCCGAATCATTCCCAAGGGGGAAGCATACCGATAGAGACCTGGATCAGCCGGATCCTCACAGTCCTTATTGACCCACTTGAAATAATCCACGGCCTCCGGGTAAGTCTCAAACCAGACTTCCCTCATCATCTCCGCTTCTTCCACCGTCACATCTATGTCGTAGGCAGCCTTGGCAAGCCCCACGAAGGTCTCCGCTCCGAGCCCTCCTGGATACCCCAGGCCCACGGGCTTGGCGAACTTCCTCCACTTGCCGAAGAACTTCTTCAACTCCTCGTCCTCGGCCTTCTTCAGGCTGATGAAGAACCGATAAGCCTCGTCTGGATCGTCCAACCCCAACTGGGCAAAGTCGGAATCGAATCTGCGGGCGAGCTGGGCCCCCAGATACGCATGGAGGTCATAGCCGGCCAGAACCTTGTCCCGGTGAACGGAGTAGCCGAAAAGGCTGAAGGTCTTCTGGGCGAAGCAGACCAGCTCGATGGCCGAATAGTCACACGAGCAAAGGAGGTTTCCATCCCGAGGGATGAACACCTGCCGGGCCCGTGGATCCACCTGCTGGATGTTGGTGCTGGGGTAGAGGGCGACCTTCCCCTTCCTGTTCCCCGAGCTGCTGGTGCGCCCTGTCTCCATCAGCACGTTGAAATTCGGATAGACGAAATCGGCGTCCAGCTTTGGAAGCTCGGTCCTCGCCAAGCGCAGGACGGCCTGGCGCTTCTGGTATTCTTTCAGGATCGGGGAGAAGGGGGCGAGCATGGTGATGGCTCCCTCGTCCGCCGACACGGAGCCCTTCTCCGTCTTCGGAACCTCGATGCCCTGGTCTTTGCACACCTCCTCGATGTGCATGGCCAGTGCGGTCTTGTTGATGCTGGCCTGCTTCCCCGCCACCATCTTCGGGGTCCCGTCCTCATTGCATGCCCCGTTGGCGTAGGGCCTGGGGGGCTGGGAGGGGCGAAGAATTCCATAGTCGATGAGAAAAGGCAAGGCTTCCTCTGCCAGCTCCTTCTCCAGCTCCTCCACTAATTTGTCCCGCAGAGGGCGGTCGATTCGCATCCCCACCACGGTCATCAGCCGAAGGGCAAACTCTGCGGCCGTGTGGAACTCCTCGGTGACCAGTGAGCCTGCCTCTTCCTGGGCCTGGGCCTCGTAGATCAGGAGCGTGTCCTCCGCATCCTCCAGAGCATACTCCCGTGCCTTCGGCGGATACTGAATGGCGGGGATCCCTTCTAGCTCCCAGTAACGGAGCCTCCAGGAATCCGGGGACTCCTTGTCGGCAAACCGATCCTTCCCCAGCCGGGAGAAGGCCAGGTCAGCCAGGCTGTATTTTATGACTTGCATGGCCCCATGGAATTCCATGGACTCGATCCTGCCATGGGTGGACAGGTTCAGGAGCTTCTCGCGGATCACCGTGTCCGTGACCCGGCCGGCCTCCAGGGCCTTGAAGATCGGCTCGATGAGATCCGGCCAGGTCCTGGCCAAGACCGTCAGATCGTATGCCGCATAGTGGCCGACCAGAAGGACCTCGGGGTCTAGTAGCAGCTCCAGCATCCGGGCCTTGGTCAACGGCTCGCACGCGGCACCGAGGTCATTCACCATGGACCCGTTCTCGTCCCGATATGCCCAGGTGATGCAGACGACCTTGGGGGCCACGGCTTCCCCGGGGCCGATTGGATATGTCTCGGTGTCGAATGCGACTATCTTCATGTCACACCAGCTCCCAGGGTTTCTTGGTCCGTGCTTCCTTCTCGTGCTTCTCCTGCTCCTTGAAGTATTGATCCTTCTTCTTCATGTCGTTGCCAGGGAAGCCCGGTCCCTTGAAGATGGTCCCCTGCCCTCCGGTGATTCTGCGGCTCATCACATGGCCGCAGTTGGAACAGCGGACCTTGGGGATCTCGGTCATGCCGTGATTTATTTCCTCTTCGGTGGAGCATTTCGGGCAAACGTATTCGTAAATCATGTTCCCTCCAGAAAAAAGCCCCGGCCCGAAGGCCGGGGTTGGATTCTCAGTTCCGCCAAGCGATCAGGCTTCGGCGGGAGGCTCGGGGGCCAGATACAGGGCCCTCTCTTCCTTGGTCAGCACCTGGGTCAAGACCTCCTCGGGGATGATCGCACGGACCTCATCGGGGGTCAGGGAGCGCGGGAAGTTGACCAGCGTGAAAGGCTTTCCGGCCTTGGTCGTGATGATCCGGTTGTTCATCTCCACGATGAATCCGGCGAAGGGCTGCTTGTCGCTCGTGACTGCGGCGCAGTCGTCCTCGGTGACCTCGTGCTCCTGGAGGCCCGCCACGTTCATCACGAACGCTTTGACGTTGCCCAGGAAGCTGTCGTTGTTGGACATGACGAGCCAGGAGAACTGCTCTCCGATCCGATGCGGCTCCTCGCTGGGGCCCGGAGCGATGACCTTCAGGCAGACCATCTCCACGGCCACGAATTCGACTCCCTTGCGATTCTCGTCCTGCTTGACGCGACGGATGAGGGCGAGGTAGTGGCCGGAGCGGGCGTAGTTGCTACCCATGTTGGCGCGGGCGTTGTTGACTCCACTGAAAAGACTCATTTTTCCATTCCTCCATGATCAAAACATACAATTCCAGGTCACTCAACTCTTCCTTCTGCGGCTTTAGTTCATCGCCCTCCTTTCTGAGGTGCTGATTCGATTGCGAGCTGTCGAATTCTGCGCATTCCTCGCGGATTCTATCCCAGTTCATCGTCGTCTCCACCTTTCCCGGCCCGGACGAAGGCGCCGAAGAAGAAGGATCCGATGATTGCCAGGCCAAACCAGGCCACTCCAAGGTAGACAAAAACCATGGCGATCTCCTTTTGGAGGATCATACCCCACGATCAGGGATTTCGCCAGAGAACTTATCAAGAAGCGTCTTCTCCTGTTCCGAATTGAGCTGCTGCTGCTGCATCCCCCGCTCAGTCAAGAACCCCTGGCTGTAGATCTTCGGCAAGGGATCGTAGGAGGCGAACAGGATCTTCCTCCGCTCCCCCGTGGTCTGCTGGACGTAGACCGAATCGTTCAAGCAGGCAGCAAAGACCACATGATCGAACAGGGTCGTGTTACAGGTGTTCACGATCAGCTCGTCTGCCTCCTGGCCGTTGCGGTGGGTCCGGCCCATGGTCTGCTCGGCGTCCTTGGCCGGCCTGGGCCACTGGAGGAAAAGCTGGTCCTGGAAGTGCTGGAGGTTCTTGCCTGTCCCGTGAGCCGACATGGAAGCAACGCAAACCCTCTTGGCGTTCGCGTGGTCGATGATCCTCGTGTCTCCCGCATTCCCGGCCGGGCAGTCGATAACGGCTACCTCGGCCTCTTTAAGGGCCTCCACTGTCCATCGGCCCAGCTCCTGGTGATGGACCCAAATGATCCCCCTCTTGTGCTCCCTGGCCCACTTCACGGCCAGATTGATCTTGTAAGGGTCCACCCTAACAACACGGGAGTCCCGGTCGGGCCGGCCCGCGAAGTCGAGCTTCCGGACCATGTGCCAGAGCTGGGCCAG